>JADMIO010838912.1_pt1 | contig 50197 bp, 52 predicted proteins | sample 8958161 | NCBI WGS metagenome assembly JADMIO01 (sample SAMN16585339, study PRJNA669376) | soil metagenome | isolation source: Crop rotation soil | place: USA: Cullars Rotation, Alabama | collected 2011 | reverse complement strand
CGCGACAACTTGTCCACGTGGAATTCTAAGCTTAGGATCCCAATGTGCTGGAAAGGTTGAGGTGCTTCTTCATCTGCGCCTCATCCTTGGACACCACCACCTCATCGGCGCCCAGCGCCTTGGCATCGGCGACCTTGCCCTCGGATGTGGTGAAGGCGACGGTATGCGCGCCCAAAGCGTGGCTGAGCTTGATGCCCATATGTCCCAGGCCGCCGATGCCGACAATGCCGACTTTCTTGCCCGGACCCGCACCCCAATGGCGCAGCGGCGACCAGGTGGTGATGCCGGCGCACAGCAGCGGCGCCACGGCCGCCAGGTCTTTTTCGGCATGGCCGATGTTGAGCACGAAATGCTCATCCACCGTGATGGCTGCGCTGTAACCGCCAAGGGTGTTGGGACCGCCGCCGACCGGCCCATTATAGGTTCCGGTAAAGCCCACCGGCCCGTCACAATATTGTTCCAAACCTTCCTGGCACTGGGCGCAGGTGCGGCAGCTATCGACCATGCAGCCGACACCGACGATCTGTCCGGGCTTGAAGCGGCTGACATCCTTGCCGACAGCCATGACCCGGCCGACGATCTCATGGCCGGGAACACAGGGATATTGCGTGCCGGGCCATTCGCCCCGGGCGGTGTGCAAGTCGCTGTGACAGACACCGCAATACAGAATCTCGATGGCGACGTCCTTGGGACCGGGGGCACGGCGGTCGATGGTGTGAGGCCCAAACGGCGTGGTCGCGGATTGGGCGGCATAGGCTTTGGTCTGCATGGAAACTCCCGGCAAAATGGGGGAAAATGTCCTTAAGCAAATAAGGCCAAAATACGCTATGTGAAGGGCCTTGCGGCTTTTCGTCCGGATTTTTGCGGCCTGGTTGACGCAGGTTGGCAATAAAATTACCACCCGCCCGATCAACAAGGATTCGAGACATGCGCATCGACCAGATTCCGGTCGGAAAAAATGCTCCCGATGACGTCAATGTCATTATCGAAGTGCCCATCGGGGGCGAGCCGATCAAGTACGAGCTGGACAAAGCGTCCGGCGCGCTGGTGGTCGACCGCTTCCTCTATACGGCCATGCGCTATCCGGGCAATTACGGCTTCATTCCGCACACCTTGTCCGGCGACGGCGATCCGGTGGATGTGCTGATCGCCAACACCCGCGCCATCGCGCCGGGTGCGGTGATGAGCGTGCGTCCGGTGGGCGTCCTGTTGATGGAAGACAATGCCGGCATGGACGAGAAGATCGTGGCGGTGCCGTCCTCACACATCTCCCAGCGGTTCGAAGGCGTGGTCAACTATAGCGACCTGCCGGAAATCACCGTCCAGCAGATCGAGCATTTCTTTGCCCATTACAAGGATCTGGAGCCGGGCAAGTGGGTGAAGATCATCCGCTGGGGCGATGCGGCAGAAGCCAAGCGGATGGTCATTGACGGCGTGGAACGCGCCGAAGCGGCCAAGAAGAAGTCCTAAAGACTCCAATCAGGCGGCGAGGGCAGCGACTGCACCAGTTGCGCCAGGCCCGCGCTGTAAGTGCTGCGCAGGTTGATCCAATAAGGATCGTCTTCCGTCAGCATGGTCATGTTGGCGGCGGACAAACTGTCTGTGCGATAGCGCAGGATGTCGATTGGCATGCCGACGGACAGATTGCTGCGCATGGTGGCGTCGAAAGACAGCAACGCCAGCTTGGCGGCTTCGTCCAGCGGATAATCCTGGCTCAGGGTGCGGTCCAGGATGGGCTTGCCGTATTTGGTCTCGCCGATCTGCAGGAAGCTGGACCTGAGTGTCGCTTCGATGAAATTCCCCGCAGAATAGATCTGGAACAGCCGCGGCAGTTCGCCGGCAATCTGCCCGCCCACCAGGAAGCTGCCATTGGGATCGCCAAAAGGCTGCACCGAAGGCCCATCTCGCCCCACCGTCTGGCGCAGCTTGTCGCCCACGATATGAGCCACCTCGAACATGGAATGGGCGGCGTTCAAATCTTCCGCACCCCCACTGCCCAGCGTTTCGCGAAGCGCGGAAATCACCGACTGGGTGGTGGCGAGATTGCCAGCCGACAGGATAACGATCACGCGGTTGCCGGGGAGGGTGAAGAGGTCGAACTTGCGCACCCGCGCCACCTGATCGACCCCCGCATTGGAACGGGAATCGGAGGCCATCACCAAGCCCTGCGGCAACAGGATTCCTAAACAATAGGTCATGCTTGCCCCCTCGGCCGCGCTTATCAGTCACATGGCCGTCACAAAGATAGACGAGTCCATGTTGACTCCCTATTTCGTTTTTTGGCTGCTCCCAAAGCCCAATTCACAGAGGTTTGCCCGGACGTGCGTGCGCACCTTCTCCTTCCTGTTGCCCTGTTGCTGGCTACCCCGGCTGTAGCCGGCGAAGCCGAAAGCTGGGCCATTCACGGCCAGACCACCTTCGTTCAGCAATTTCATCCGGCCTTCCGCGCGCCCTATAGCGGGCCTTCCAGCATGTTCGGCGGCGCACAGGGGCGCGAGACCCTGGATGCGACCCTGTATGCGGGTGTCCGTCCCTGGGCGGGCGCCGAAGCCTGGGCCGATATGGAGATGGACCAGGGCTTTGGTCTTTCCAACACCCTGGGCGCCGCCGCCTTTCCCAGCGCCGAAGCTTACAAAGTGGGAAAGTCTGCACCCTATGGCCGCCTGCAACGCCTGTTCTTGCGTCAGACCTTCGATCTGGGTGGAGAGGAAGAAGAGATGGCGGGGGAGGCCAACCAGCTCGCTGCCACGCATACATCGGACAGGCTGGTGCTGACAGGCGGCAAGTTTGCCGTCACCGATATCTTCGACACCAACACATATGCGCATGACGCGCGCGGTGATTTCCTCAACTGGGCAATTGTGGATGCGGGGGCCTTCGACTATGCCGCCGATGCCTGGGGTTACAGTTATGGCATGGCAGCGGAATGGAATGTCGATGCCTGGACCTTGCGCGGCGGGCTGTTCGATCTGTCGCGGGTGCCAAACACCACCGAGCTGGAAAATGATTTCAGCCAGTTTGAAATTGTCGGCGAACTGGAGCGCCGCATCGCGCTGTGGGGTCATGGCGGCAAGATCAAGCTGCTGGGCTTTCTCAATCGTGGCCGGATGGGTTCTTACAATGATGCGGTGGCGCTGGCGGCGCTGACACACACGCCGGCCGATGCCGCTCTGGTGCGGCAGTATCGTTCGCGGCCCGGCATGTCCCTGAATATCGAACAGGGTATTACCGACGATCTGGGCTTTTTCCTGCGCGCCAGCTGGAACGATGGCAGCCAGGAGACCTACGAGTTCACCGATATGCACCGGAGCGTTTCTTCCGGCCTGTCGTTGAAAGGCACCCAGTGGGGCCGCGCCGATGACACGGTGGGGCTGGCATTCGAGACCAGCGCAATCTCAAAATCGGCGCAATCCTATCTGGCGGCCGGCGGACTTGGGCTTCTGATCGGTGACGGCCGGCTCACCCGCTATGGTGAAGAGGCCGTGATAGAAGCCTATTACGATGTCCAGGTGATCAAGGGCGTGAATGCGGCGCTGGATTACCAGTTCATCGCCAATCCCGCCTACAATGCCGATCGCGGACCGGTCTCGGTGCTGGGCTTGCGCCTGCACGGGGAGTTCTAGCGGTAGCGTTCTGCCGGATGGGCCCAGGACAGATTGGGACCCAGCTTCAGCCGCGCCGCTTCCGCATCCGCCAGATCCTGGGCATTGGGCAAAGAGGGAATGGTGATGCGCTCGCCCATCTCCAATCCCTTGAGGGCCGCGTCCACCATCTCATCCACATCCATGATCCGTTCTGCGGGCAGTCTTGTGTCCACATCCGTGCCGGCGCGTTCCCAGATTTCCGTCCGGGTGGCGCCGGGCAGCACCGTCTGGATGCGGACGCCGTTTTCGGTGAGCTCCCGTGTCATGGCGTGCGACAGCGCCAGCATGAAGGCTTTCGAGCCACTGTAAACGCCATTAAAGCGTTCCGGATTGAACGCCACGATGCTGGCCATGTTCACGATGGTGCCGGACTTTCGCAGCACAAAGGCGCGGCCCGCCGCCAGCGCCAGCCGGGTCGCGGCCGTGACATTGAGCGCAATCAGTCTTTCGATCACATCGACGGGGGTTTGCAGCAGGGGCTCGACCGTGGCGATGCCCGCATTGTTGAGGAAGAAGGTGATGGCGGAATCATTTTCCAGCGCCTGTTCGATCCGCCCGACATCGGTGCTTTGTGTCAGATCGGCGACAATCACGTCAGACGCGGCGCCGTGCACCACAAGTTCCGCCGCAAGTTGCCGCAGTCTTGCCTGGTCGCGCGCCACCAGAACCAGATCGTAACCCCGCTGCGCCAGCTTTTGCGCATAGGTCTTGCCGATGCCGCTGGAAGCGCCGGTGATCAGGGCTTTGGGGCGTGTCATGCGTGCAAACTTAGACCGGCTGGAACCCTTTGCAAGCCGCTTTCCAACCGTTCTGGCCCATGTCAAAATTGCTGCCGTCCCAGGAGATATTCATGCGCCGCCCGTTTTTGTTCTTATCCGCGGCCATGCTGCTGCTTTCTTCCCCCGCTTTGGCCGCCGGCAAGGTTGGCCTTTGGACCGTCACTTCGACCTATCAGTTCGGCATGCGTTATGTGCCGCCGGCGCTGGTATCCCTGGCGCGTGCGCAGGGCCTCAAGCCCCCCGTCAGCGGCCAGCCCTTCAGCCATCACATGTGCATGGTCAAATATGAAGCCGATGGCAGGGACCCGCTTCATCTCAACGGCTATGACGTGGACTGCACCAACCGGATCATCAGCTCGAGGGCAGGGCGGACGGTGATGGAAAGCGTCTGTTACGGGCCGCTGGAAGGCGTCGGCCGCTACGATATCCAATGGCGCGGCAACGACCATTTCGACGGCAGCTATCAGTTCAAGGGCCGTTTCCGCGGCGACGCGACCCGCATGAGCTCCAGCTTCAGCGCCGACTGGCAAGGCGACAGTTGCCGGGACGTACGGCCCTATGTTGCCCAGTCCTTCCCCAATTGAGCCGGCGCCGCAATTGACAGGCGCAGCGGTCCTGTCAGACTCCGGACAAACGCAAAAACCATTGGGGGTGCTTGTGAAAACTGCAATCGGACTGATCGCTGCCGCTGCCATTCTTGTGCCTGCCGCCGCCTATGCCGGTCACGGCAAGCCCGGACTGTGGACCATCTCAAGCACCATGGAGATGCCGAACATGCCGCAGATGCCGCCGGAAGCCATGGCGATGATGAAATCGCGCGGCATGAGCATGCCGGGCATGGGCGGTGCGCCCATCGTCACCCAGATCTGCATGACCCCCGAGCAGGTCAATGGCGATGTGCCGCCGGCGATGCACAACAGTGCGGAAAATTGCACCACCAAGCTGCTCAGCCAGACCGCCACTTCGATGAAATCGCAGGTTACCTGTCACGGCCGCATGGAAGGCGTGGGTCTGGCCGAAATGAGCTGGCGCGGCAACGAGCATTATGAAGGCACCTACAGCTTCAAGGGCACGATGGAGGGGCGTCCGCAATCCCTCAGCACCCGCTATACCGGCGACTTCGTGAAGGCCGATTGCGGTGCGGTGAAGCCCGCCAAGATGATGTCGCATTGACGCAAGACGCGGCGGATCTTGCCCAACTGCTTCGCGAGAGCCGCCGCACCGTCATCTTCACCGGCGCGGGCATGTCCACGGAGTCGGGCATTCCCGATTTCCGGTCGCCGGGTGGTATCTGGACCAGGATGCAGCCCATCGCCTTTGAGGATTACCTGACCGATCCGGCGGCACGGCGCCTGTCCTGGCAGCGCCGCCTGGAGATGGAAGAAACCTGGAGCACGGTTGCGCCCAATACCGGTCACTACGCCGTGGCAAAGATGGTGGCGCACGGCAAAGCGAGCCATGTCATCACCCAGAATATCGATGGGCTGCATCAGCAAAGCGGCGTGCCCGATGAAAAGCTGATCGAGCTGCATGGCAGCACCCGTTACGCCAAATGTCTGGATTGTGGGACGCGGGTTGAGGTGCCGCAAATCCTCGCGCATTTCACGGCCCATGGCGATGCGCCGGACTGTGCGCATTGCGGCGGGCTGGTGAAGACCGCAACAATATCATTCGGCCAGGCCATGCCCGAGGGCGAAATGGCCCGCGCCGACGCCGCCGTCAGGGCCTGTGACCTGATGCTGGTGCTGGGATCCTCCCTGACAGTCTATCCCGCGGCCGGGTTCCCGGTGCAGGCCAAACGCCAGGGGGCGGGGCTTGCGATCCTCAACCGGGAAGAAACCCCCTTGGACCGCCATGCCGATCTGGTGATAAACGCCGAAATTGGCCCCACGTTGCAGTGGGTTATTGACGCTTTGTAAGCAGGTTGCCCGTACCTATATCATCGTTAAACTGCCCGAATCCCCAAAAGTCCGGAGAATGAATTTGCGCCGCGCCGAAGAAGAAGACGACAAGGAAGAGAAATCCAAAGCCCCGGACCCGCAATCCAGCGAGATCGCCAAGGCGCTATACAAGTCGCGCACTGTTTTGATCTTCGGTGAAGTGGACATGAAGATGGCCGAGCGGGTGACCGCCCAGCTTCTGGCCTATGCCGAGAGCGAGGGCGATATCCGCGTCATCGTCAATTCTCCCGGCGGCCATGTGGAATCCGGCGACACCATCCATGACATGATCCGCTTTGTCGGCAATCGCGTGAAGATGATCGGTACCGGCTGGGTCGCATCCGCCGGCGCCCACATCTTCCTGGGCGCGAAAAAGGAAAATCGCTACTGCCTGCCGTTCACGCGCTTTCTGCTGCACCAACCTTTGGGCGGCGTGCGTGGCCAGGCCAGCGACATCACCATCGAGGCGGAAGAAATCCTCAAGATGCGTGCACGCCTGATCAAGGAAATCGCCACCGAGACTGGCCAGCCTTATGAAAAGGTGGTCGCCGATACCGAGCGCAATTTCTGGATGGGCGCGGAAGAGGCCCTGAAATACGGCCTGGTCGGCAAGATCGTCGCCACCGCATCCGAAGTGTAAAATGGCGGCCTCGTCACAAACGTGGCGAGGCGCCGTCATCTATCAGGTCTATGTCCGCAGTTTCTGCGACGGCAATGGCGACGGGCAGGGCGATTTCGCCGGCCTGATTTCCAAGCTCGACTATATCCGCGCGTTGGGGGTCGATGCGATCTGGCTGTCGCCCATCCATCCCTCACCCAACCGCGACTGGGGCTATGACGTTTCCGATTATGACGGGGTGCATCCCGATTACGGCACCCTGGAGGATTTCCAGACTCTTCTGAAAGCCGCGCACGCACGCGGATTGAAGATCGTGCTGGATGAGGTCTTGGCGCACACCTCCGATGAGCATGCCTGGTTCGCCGCCAGCCGCGATGGCGATCCGTCAAAGCAGGGCTGGTATGTCTGGGCGCCGCCCCGGTACGACGGCACGGTGCCCAACAACTGGCTGTCGGTGTTCGGTGGCCCCGCCTGGGCCTATCAGCCGGCGCGGCGGCGATATTATCACCACAAATTCCTGCGCCAGCAGCCCAAGCTGAACTGGATGAATCCGGATGCGCGCGAAGCCGCGCTGAAGGTGCTGGATCTGTGGCTGGAGCGCGGGGTGGACGGTTTTCGCCTGGATGTCGCCAATGCGTTTCTGCATGACACCCAGCTGCGCGACAATCCGGCCATTCCCGCTGCCGAACGCGGGACCGTCGAATGGTCCGCCGCCGCCAACATGCAACGGCATCTGAACGACTCAAATCTGGAAGAAAACAAAGCTGTGCTGGACGTGATGCGCCGCCGCGTGGAGGCGTTCGAAGACCGTTTTGTATTTGGCGAATTTTCCGAGGAGTTCGAACGCTCCGGTTGCTATCTGCCGCCCGACACGGGACTGCATGCCGGCTACAATTTCGCCCTGCTGGTGGCGACCGATGCGGCGGCCATCCGCGCCCATCTGGAAACCCTGGCGGGATTTCCCGATCACTGGCCGGCCATTTCCTTTTCCAACCATGACGTGATCCGCACCGCGACACGCTTCGGCGCAGGTTCGGCGAAAGTGATGCTGGCGCTTCTGGCTTCCTTGCGCGGCACCATCCTGCTGTATCAGGGCGAGGAACTGGGGCTGCCGGAGGTCGAACTCAGGCGCGACCAGCTCAAGGACCCGGTGGGCGACCTTTATTACCCCTTGTTCAAAGGGCGCGATGGCTGCCGCACGCCGATGCCCTGGGACACTGCCGAGCCCAATCTGGGATTCTCGGATGCCTCGCCCTGGCTGCCGCTGGGGCCCCAGCATGCGGCGCTGGCGGTTTCGGAGCAGGAAAAGGATCCGGGCTCCTGCCTCCATTTTCTGCGCGCCCTGATGCAGGAACGCAAAACGCGCCCGCAATTGCGCGAGGGCGGGCTGCAGTTGCTGGACGCGCCCCTGCCGCTGATCGCCTTTGTCCGGGGTGATAACCTGCTCTGTGTTTTCAATCTGGGGCAGGAGGAGGTCCGCTGGACGGCGCCCTCCAGCCAGCCCCTGGGGCTGGGGACCGGCAGCGCGGTGCGGCAGGGCGATGCCCTAGTCCTGGGCCCCTTCAGCGCCTGGTTCGGGACTCTCTAAGGCCTTCAGCGCCGCCTCCAGGGGCAGCAGCACACAGGCATGTCGCCCGGCATGGTCGCGGATACCGTCAAACACCTCATAGCCTGCCGGCGGCTCGGCTCCCCGCAGGAAGGCCCGCACTCCGGCGGCCAGCCCGGAAAGACCGGCCAGGTCCAGCCCCGGAGCCTTGGCGGCCAGCAGGGAGGCCGAAGCCTGGGTTAGGACACAGGCCTGGGTGGTATGGGCCAGACCGGCGACCCGGCCACCGCACAGCGCCAGCTCGACCGTCACCCGGTCGCCGCAAGCCGGATTGTGCATGCTGGCTGAGGCGTCCGGTACGGGCAGGTGGCCGGCGCCAGCGGCATCGGCCGCCAGCCGCAACAACTCCCGCCGGTAGAGGGGATCGTCGGTCATGGCTCGTTCAAACGCCACATCAGCTTTGAAGTCAAAGCCTTTGGAGTCCAAACCATTTCGAGCCGGAGGAGGGGGCTATGTGGTCAGGAGAAACTAGGCGGTCGCCGCCACCCGCGGCAGATGCATCCGGGCGCGCAAACCACCGCCCGGGCGGTTCTCCAGCTGGACCGCTCCGCCATGCCCCTCGGCGATGGCTTTGACCAAAGTCAGGCCCAGGCCGGTACCGCCGGTGGCTTCGTTGCGCGAGCCTTCCAGCCGGACGAAGGGCTCGAACACCCGCTGGCGGTCATTCTCGGGAATGCCCGGACCGTCATCCTCGACCAGGACCTCATAGCCGTCGCTGGTATCGCTGATCCGCACATCGGCCTTGTGGCCATAGGCGACGGCATTCTCCACCAGGTTGCGCACCGCCCGCTTGATCTCGTTGGGACGGCAGGAAATGGGGGCCGGAGCATGGCTGGCCCAGCTGACCGGCTCGCCCAGCTCGTCCAGGTCGGTGCAGAGGCTTTCCACCAGCGCGGACAGGTCCACCTGGCGCGGTTTCTCGCCGCCGGCGCCTTTGGCGGCGGACAGCACCTGTTCGGTCAGGACCTGCAATTCCTCCAGGTTGCGCATCAGGCCTTCGCGCAGGTCGTCGTCATCGACGAATTCCAGATTGATGCGCATGGCGGTGATGGGGGTACGCAGGTCATGACCCACGGCCGACAGCAGGTGCCGCTGGCTTTCCAGGGTCCGGCTGACCTTTGCCGCCATGGCGTTGAAGGCACTGGCAGCGCTGCGGACATCCTCCGGGCCCTGTTCGGCGACATGAGGGATATCGGAGCCGACCGCCACCTTGGTGGCAGCGTTGGTCAGTTCGGAAAGAGGGCGCACCACACGGCGAGCCACCAAAGCAGCGCCCACCGAAGCCGTCACCACCGCAATCAGAGCGGCGATCATGATCTCGATCGGCCATTCGGGCATGTTCCGCACAATTACCCCGCTCACGACGCTGTGCGCATCGATAGGCACAATGGTCTGGATCACCTCCATGCCGGGCTTGGCTGTGGCGGCGTTTAGCGGACGTAGCTCTTCGGGAATATTGGCGAGCACCTCGCGTAAGTGGACGATCACCGCCTTCTTGCGTGGATGATGGTCGGGGAGGGCGTCAGCGATGCGTTTGGCGAGCGCTGCTTCCTCGGCCGTCATGGGCTTGGTGTCATATCCGCCTTTTATCTCGCGGAAGCGCACATACTGCTGGCTCATGAAACGCATCGCCACCAGACGCGATTCCGGTGATACTTGGCTGGCGGTGGCGGCGACGGCTACAGCGCGATCGACTAGGCGGTCAATGTTGAAATTGCGCGCCTGCGCTTCGTTCTGCTTATAAAAATAAAAGGCAACACCGATGTTGGATATCGCCACAGCAGCGGCGACCACAACAATCAGCTGCACTCGGAGCGTGCGCGGCCACACTTTGAATCGCATTGTGTACGGGCCCCTTCGTTAGGCCATTTCCGGATCCATCGCGAAGATGTATCCGCCTCCCCATACGGTCTTAATATAGCGCGGATTCTTCGGGTCCGGCTCGATTTTCTTGCGCAGACGGCTGACATGGTTATCGATCGAACGATCAAACAGGTCGGCATCGCGGCCCTTGGTCAGGTCCAGCAGCTGATTTCTGGTCAGCGCGATCTTGGGCCGCTCCAGCAGCGCCGACAGAAGACGGAATTCGCCGGAAGACAGCGGCATGGCGACACCGTCGGGGCCGATCAATTCGCGCTGGCCGGTGTCCAGCATCCAGTCGCCGAACTTCACGCGTTCAGCGCCCGGCGGTTTCTGGCGCGGCGGCAAGGCCTGGGTGCGGCGCAGGACCGCCGCAACCCGGGCGATCAATTCCCGCGGACTGAAAGGCTTGGCCAGATAATCGTCGGCGCCCATTTCCAGACCGATGATGCGGTCCACTTCCTCGCCCCGGGCGGTCAGCAGGATCACCGGTATCTGGGTGGTCTCGCGGATGGAACGGCACAGGGACAGGCCGTCCTCGCCGGGCATCATGATGTCCAGCACCACCAGGTCGATGGCGGCGCCCTTCATCACCTTGCGGGCGCTGGCGGCGTCCTGGGCTGTGGTGGCGCGGTAATTATGCTCACGGAAATAGCGGGCCAGCGGCTCGCGGATATCGCGTGCATCCTCGACCAAAAGGATGTGGGGCTTGGCTTCTTCCTTGATCATGAGGCGCAATTTTGACGCCACGCTGTGCTCCATACAAACAGGGAATTGTCTCAAAGCCTGTCAGCCCACCCAGTGTCGGTGATTTGCGGCAAAAAAGAAAATGGCCCGGCTCTTGTCTGAGTATTGAGAGGCATTCGCATCTGGAAATGGCCTGAAGACCCCCTTTCGGAGCGCCTCAGTATAAGGCAAAATTGTGGCCAACTTCGCAGAAGGCGGAGACGGGGAATGGAAGCCAATGTTGGGGCGCTGACTGTCAGCGGCCAGATCAAATGGTTCGATGCCCATAAGGGCTATGGGTTCATCACGCCCTCGGGTCCGCTCGGGGATGGCGGCGATATCCTGCTGCATCAGACCTGTGTACGTCAGTCCGGTTTCCGCCAGGCGGTCGAAGGCGCCATGGTGGTGTGCGAGGCCGTGAAGGGCCCGCGCGGCCTTCAGGCCAGCCGGATTCTTTCTCTCGACAATTCCACGGCGCAGGTGATGGTGCTGGAAGGCGAAAGAACGCCGCGTTATGTCGCCGAACCGCATGGCCCGCCGTTCGAAGGCACGGTGAAGTGGTTCAACCGCGCCAAGGGATACGGCTTTGTTTCGCGCGGCGTCGGTACGCCGGACATCTTCATTCACATGGAAACCCTGCGCCGCTGCAATATTCGCGAATTGCAGGAAGGCCAGAAGGTCACGGTCCGGATCGGTGACGGGCCGAAGGGCGAGCTGGTGGCCGACATCGCGGTTCTCGGACATTAAATCTGCCGTTTCTTTAAGGGCGCTGCGGCCTGCGCGCTGTTGGCTTTTCGACATGTGCCTGTGATAGTTGCTTTCCCATGCGCGCCCTTCTGCTCAGTCTCCTGCTGGTGATCCCTCTGCCGCTGGCCGCGGCCGAACCCTGTCCGGCTCCGAAAACCCTTAATTTCCTGGCGGAAAACATGATCCGCCGGGACACACCGGGCTTCACCGAAGGCCTGGAGGTGCATGACGGCGCGATTTATGAAAGCACCGGCAATTTCTTTGGCGACAGCCGGATCAACCGGATCGATCCCAAGACCGGCCATGTCACCGCGCTGGTGAATGCCGGCAAAAGCTATTTCGGCGAAGGCATGACGGTTTTTGCCGGCAAGCTCTATCAGATGACCTGGCGCGAACACCGCGTCTTTGTGTTCGACCAGAACATGCGCAAGTTGCCGGAGCTCACCAATCCCCGGGAAGGCTGGGGCCTGACCCATGACGACAAGGACCTGATCGCCAGCGACGGCTCCAGCCGGATCTACTTCCTGTCGCCGCAGGATTTCAGCACCCGGCGCATGATCACGGTGCGCAACCAGGGCCGCGAAGTCCGCAACATCAACGAGCTGGAATATGTCCAGGGCGCGATCTGGGCCAATGTCTTTGAGAGCTGGTATATCGTCCGGATCTCGCCCGTCACCGGCTGTGTCGAGGCCCGCGCCGATCTGACGCCGCTACGGGCGCTGATGACCACGATGGACCGGCAGGTGATCGACAAGGACAATAATTTCGTCCCCAACGGCATCGCCTACAGCCCGGCCAGCGGGAAATTCGCCGTTACCGGGAAATTCTGGCCGATGCTGTTCACCGGCCGGTTTGTCGAGGCCAATTAGGGTGAGACCCGACGGCGAAGCCGGCAAATCGATCCAGTGGATCGATTTGAGGGTCGAACGCCGCGAGCTTAGGCGAGCGGCCGGAGTGACCCAAAATAGCAATGGCCTTGAAGGCTTTGGCCCCAGCGTGTAAGGCAAATCCCGGCGAGCGGAGCGTAGCGCAGCCTGGTAGCGCATCTGCTTTGGGAGCAGAGGGTCGCGTGTTCGAATCACGCCGCTCCGACCATTCCTTCCGATCGCTGCGCGATCGAAAGGAATGCCAAGGGCGGGCGCGCGACAGCGACTTGAGCCCGCCCGCGGCAGGAAGTCCCGCACCAGTCCGCGCGACGGGAGCGGTAATTTTTAGGAGGTACCATGCGTGCGCGTATCTACAGACCGGCCAAGAACGCCATGCAATCGGGCAAGGCCCGCACCAAGCAGTGGCTGCTGGATTATGAGCCGGAAAGCGCGCGCACCATCGATCCCCTGATGGGCTGGACCTCCTCGCGCGACATGCGCCAGCAGCTCTCGCTGGAATTCGATACGGCGGAAGAGGCGGTGGCCTATGCCAAGGCCCATAACATTCCCTTCCAGTTGTTCGAGCCGCATGTGCCCACCCCCAAGCCCAAGGCCTATTCGGACAATTTCAAATTCGATCGCAAGGTGCCGTGGTCGCATTGACCGTTCACCCTTTTCTGGCGGTTTTGGGCTAAAAGCATCCCCAGTGACTCCGTAGCTCAGCTGGATAGAGCATCGGATTTCTAATCCGGCGGTCGCAGGTTCGAGCCCTGCCGGGGTCACCAATAGCCCAATGCGGTTCGAAAGCTTCGCCATGCATGGGGGCAAGGTTGGAACATGACCTGGATAGCAAAAGTTGCCTTGTTCCCGCTGCTGGTGTTGCTGGCCGCATGCGCGGCGACACCAAACCTTTCCTCGCAAGAACCATCATCCATAGTTTCCTCGGATTCGCGGACCATTTACTATCGCGGTCCCATTGAGGCCCGCCCGGTTTCCGAATTTGTCGCGTTATTGGATCGGCTGCCGCGTCCCGTTGTCATAACAAGTCCTGGTGGCGATGAGTTCGCCAGCATGGAGATGGCCGAGGCGATATTGCGCCATGCGGTGCCAATCCGTATCGAAGGTTATTGTCTTTCTGGTTGTGCGAATGCGATTCTGATTGCGGCGCGTACGCGGACCCTTGCGCCAGATTCGCTCATCGGCCTGCACGGTTCGGCAGTGGCGTCCTTGGCAAGGTACAGAGACATTGGACGCGCTCCGCCTCCGCGCATGGAGGATCTGGTCCAGCGATATGAGCGTCTTTACGCAGCAAGGGGCGCCAGCCTCAGCCTCTTAACCTGCGCCGCCGATCAAATCGGAATGAGCCATACATTGTATTCACCCCCTGGAAACTCAGATCCCGCCAAAGAAGGCTGGTACAGCAAATATTCATTGTGGCTGCCCTCCACCGACCAGCTGAGCAAGTTTGGCGTTGCGTTGGTGAACGAACGAAGCCCGATATACACGGCGCAAGACAGCGCCCAACTGCTGTTGCGTGCCGGCATGCAGCCCCAGGTATGGTCTCGCATGCGTTGGGAAGACGAGGCACGGCTTTGCCCATAAAGGGCGTTGATCGCCCAGTTTCTGCTATCTCGCCTGCGGCGGATAATCGGTGCCTGCTTTTGCCATGGCCCCTCGCTGCGCCATAGCCTTCGTCTGCAAATTGGTCATGGCCTGATCCCAGCCCGCTCGGTTGGCTTCACGGACACATTCCTTGCGTGTCCTGTCCGACGAATAGATCATTGACGGGAAGCGGCGCTCAAGTTCCACGCAACTGTCCTGTGCTGCTGTTTTCAGCCGGTCACGCAAGGTGTCCAGGTCGGCTTGCTTGGAAAAGTCCAGGTCCGAAAAATTTACCCGCCGCGAAACACTGATCTTCAGCTCGCCCATGGTAAGTCCCAGCCATGGCTCCTGCACCTGGCTGATCGTATAAGGCCCATCCACAATGACCTCCTCGGAGTCGGCAGCCTGCGCAGTAACCGGCACGCCCGGCAAGACTTGCAGGCTCAGAACAAACAGTGTGGCGGAGCATCCAAATAACTTCATTTTCATCTTGAACTCCATTTCGCTCATCAGCGCTGAAGCGCCGACCACGCGGTTTTGCCCGCGATACGCGCGTAGCTCTGAACGTGGCAGTCATGAATTCTGTCCCTGGGCACCGATGGGCCTTTGGTCCAACTCTTCTTGGGCGTTCGTCGCGCGCGAGGAGGGCATCAAGAAATTCAAGGGTTTGGCTTGGGCAGAAAGTCCCGCGGGAAAAAGCGAGTTCAACCGGCCGCAGCACGTTCCCCGTAGGGCAGGTGGATGACAAATGTCGTGCCGGCCGGTGATCGCGTCTCCACACCCAGCTTGCCGCCATGCGCCCGGATCACGGAGCGGGCAATGAGCAAGCCCATACCCAGGCCTTCGGGACGGGTGGTGAAAAAGGCGTCGAAAATTCTGCTGCGATCGGCGGGCGCGATGCCGGGACCATTGTCCTCCACCCGGATGATGACGCCCTGATCCTCCCAGCGGGAGCAGCGCACCAGCAGAATGCGGCGGCGCGCCTCGGAATGGCTCAAGGCCTCGATCGCATTCTGGAACAGATTCAGCAGGGCCTGCTGGAACTGCAGCAGATTGATGGCAACCGGTCCGGGATCGTCTTCCATCACAAGGTCGGTGGTGATGCCCTGGACCCGCGCACTGCTTGCGACCATGGCCAGGGTACCGGTCAGAAGCTTGGCCGGATCGACCAGGGTCCTTTCGCTGCTGCCGCGCCCGAACATGGCGCGCGTGCTTTCCAGTATGTCGTTGACCCTGAGGCAGGAAGCAACAATGTCATCCAGGATCTGCCTGGCTTCCTCGGGCGATCTCGCCACATTTCCCGATGCGATCTTGCGGGCGGTCTGCGCATTGATCAAAAGCGCGGCAAGGGGCTGGCGAAGTTCATGGACGATGGAGGCCGAAAGAACGTCGCGGATCAGGAAGCGATGCTCGCGCTCCTGCGTCTGGGCAATAAGCTGCAGCACGCTGCGCGCATATAGCCTGCTGGTTTCGGCGAGCAGCGCAAAGAGCACGAACAGGCCGGACACCAGGCCAAGGCCCCGCGCCGCATACCAGCCCGCGGTAAAACCCGTCGACGACAATCCGATGAGCGCCATCTCCAGGAACCAGCCCCACAGCATCAGCAGGAACCAGAGATCCAGCTCCGATTGCGGTCCCCACGCCAGCGCCGCCATGCCGGCCAGGATCAGCAGCATCACCGCAGATGCCGACAGGAAAATAGCCGACACCCAGGGCAGGGATGTCTTGGCAGCCGTGGCCAACAGGATCACGCAGCCCGCCGCGATCATCGCTTTGGCCAGGGTGCGGCCGGACGCATGCTGGCGATGTGGCGTGGTCTGCAGCGACCGGTCCCCGGCATGGCTGAGCCAGGCATAAGGGATAATGGCCAAAGGCAGCGCCAGATGGGAGGAAAGATAGAACCAGAGCGGCAGGTTGTAGGCTGGATCGTAGCGGCGGGAGAGCGGCCCCATGATACCGGGGAGAAACAGGATGCGCAGGGCCATGAAAAGACCGGCGAGAAAATATCCGATCGCCAGCACATAGAGCGGCCGGGCCTGCAGAACCCGTGCCTGGGCGACCAGCAAGGTCGCGATGATCCAGTCGGCCATCGCAAGAATGACGCCGCTGATCGCCACAAACACTTCGCGCGACGGAAGCTCCTGGGACGGGAAAAGCTGTGTCCGGAAAAAAAGCGATCCGATGAACAGCAGAAGGAGCGCCAAGGCCACAGCGGATGTGATCCGCACCTGTGCCGTACTGGGCGGCAGCCGATAGACAAGCAGCTTGGATGCCAGCAAGTCAGACCTCCGCTTCTATGTTAGCAGACGTCCCCCGTGGCCAAAGTCCAATCGGAAAATCACGATCACAATCATAGGCTGCAGTTGCGACGCGTCAGCAGGTTGCGGTAGCGGTCGCATGCCCCCCGCTATTTGGCGGTGTTCTCGCCGATCCAGTCCAGATAGCCGGAAAATCCCGCCGCAAATGGCACCGCCACAATTTCCGGGACGGTATAGGAATGTATCTGCTTGATACGGGCGATGGCATTCTCAAACAGCGCGGTGCGGGTCTTTATCAGCAGCAGGACTTCCGCTTCGTTCTGGGTCTTGCCCTGCCAGACATAGAAACTCTCGATCGGCAACAGCTGCACACAGGCTGCCAGCTTTTCCTCGATAAGAAGTCTGGCGATAGTCTGTGCGTCCTCGCGCGTGGGCGTGGTGGTGAACATCACGCCATAGTCGGCAGCTTCAATTCCTTGGCCAGTCCTTTGGCCAGCCTCTTGATCAGTCACTTCGCCGCCTGATAGCCGGCCCGGGCAGCCATGTCGGAACGGCGCGCAAAGGCGATGATGTGCTGCACCGTCTCCTTGAGGCCTGTGGTGACGATATCGCACTCGGTCGCCTCGATACCGTCGAGATAGCGGCTATTGTCGCCCGCCAAGCCCCAGAACAGCGCCATCACCGGCACCCCGGGCATGTGTTTCCTCAGGCGGCGCACCTGATAGCGGGCATTCTTGAAAGTGCCGGGATCCAGATAGGACACACAGGTGAGTTGAACGCCTTCACAGGACAATTCGCGAATATTCGTGGCGGAGGCTTCATCGGAGGACACCACCCGTGCGGCGATGCCATATTTGCTCAGCATGTCCACCAGAAGCATGGCGGCCGCTTCATCCAGCGGTCCGCGGCCGGCGACACACAGGACCGGTTCGCAAGCGCTTATGCGCCAATTTTCCGGCAGGTCGGTGCCGTGCGCGGCGTCATCCTTGCGATCCGCCAGGTTGACGATCAATCCCTTGATGGCGTCGCGGATGCGGGTCTGACGCAGCGGATCCAGCACGCCGCGGTCCACATCCGTTTGTGCCAGCATCAGGGCGCGGGCCGCCACTTCGTCATAATAGGCCGAAAGCGAATTGGCACGCAGAAAGCCTTCGGCTTCGTCGGCGGCCTCGTCCGGATCATCCGCCAGCATGCGAAGATAGAAGCTTTCCTCGAAACGCAAAGCGGGCTGGTCACCCAGCATGACATCCAGGAATTTCAGGCTTTCGACATGGCGGGAGAAAACCACAAAGCACATGGTCAGCGGGGTGGACAAAAGCAGGCCCATCGGTCCCCACAGCCAGGTCCAGAACACGGCCGCCACCACCACAGCCACGGCGGAGAGCCCCATGCTGCGGCCATAGAGAAAGGGCTCCACCGCCTGACCCACCACGGATTCGACGCCGCCATAGAGCGCGATGGTCCACGCCATCTTGGACCAGCCGGGATCCACCGCCAGCGCCAGGGTGAACGGGAACAGGAATGCCATCGGCACGCCGACATAGGGAACAAAGCGCAGCAGCATGGACATCAGCGCCCACAGGCCGGCATTGGGAATGCCGATCAGCCAGAGACCGACGCCGATCACCAGACCGAAGCAGGTGTTGATGCAGGTCTGCAGGAACAGATAGCGCGACAAACGGCTGGCGGCTTCATCCAGCGCCACGGTGGTACGCTGCATGTCGCGCGAACCTGCCAGCCGCACGAAGCGGTCGCGCAGATCGTCCTTTTGCAGAAGGATGAAACCGACAAAGACCAGCACCAGGACGATCAGGCCTAGCGGCTCCAGCAAGGGACCCAGGACATTCTGCGCCACCGACCATGGCGCCAGCGACGTGCGCCGGATCTCCACCGGAATGGGCTTGATCTGGTTGGGCTCGGTGCCTGCGGTCTCTTCCGGCCGGGTGCCGCCCGTAACCTGCTCGGCCAGATTGTTCACCGTCCTGTTCAGCCGGGTGATGGTGTCGTTGTGGAAGGCCGGGCCAACCACCGAATGGATCTTCTGGCTGAGATTGGTCTGGTAGCGCGGCAGGTCGGACGCCAGATTGGCGAGCTGCGAGCCCATGAAAGCGGCCAGCGATGACAGGATCACCACGGCAAACAGCAGGCTGACCAATACGGGCAGGACATTGCCCAGGCGCAGCCGCTTGAAAAGACCGACCAGCGGCGCCAGCGCAAAGGAGATCAGCACGGCCAGCGACAGGGGCAAAAGCACCGGCCGGCCGAAATAAAGCCCCGCCACCACCACGCTGGAGATCACCGCCACCATGAATTTGGGCGTCAAAGTATCGGGCTTGGCGGCCACGGTCCGGGATTGGGGCAGTTCAGGCATAGCGACTCCGGAGATCAGTATAACGTCCGGATTCGGGTTCCGCTCAGCCTAACTTCCTGAAAAAACAGGAAGGTGCGCCGGTGTGGCAGGCCGGTCCCATCTGGTCCACCTTGAGCAGCAGCACATCGCCGTCGCAGTCCACAAAGGCTTCGACCAGGCGCTGATGGTTGCCGCTGGTTTCACCTTTGCGCCAGACGCTCTGGCGCGACCGCGACCAGTAGGTGACATGGCCGGTGGCCAGGGTTTCTTCCAGGGTGGCTTTGGTCATCCAGGCGAACATCAAAACCTCGCCCGTCTCCTTGCTCTGGGCGATGACCGGCACCAGGCCGGTTTCATTGAATCGGACCGCCGAGACAAAGGCGGAATGGGTCAGATGATCGGTCACGACGCCTCTTTCAATCGCGCCAGACCCTGCTCCAGGTCGGCGATCAGGTCGCCGGCATCTTCCAGGCCGGCATGAATGCGCAGCACCGGTCCTTCCGCCACAAAGGGCCTGGCTGTGCGCCTGATATGGGCCGGAACGATCAGGCTTTCAAACCCGCCCCAGGAATAGCCGATGCCGAAATGCTGCAACCCATCGACAAAGGCCGCGACCGCATCTTCAGAAGCCGGTTTCAGAACCAGCCCGAACAGCCCGCAGGCGCCGGAAAAATCCCGTTTCCACAGGACGTGGCCCGGATCGCTTTCCAGCGGCGGATAGAGGATGCGGGCGACTTCGGGCCGCCCCTGCAGCCAGCGGGCCAAGGCCAGCGCGGTCTGCTGATGGCGGCCTAAGCGTACCGACAGGGTGCGAAGCCCGCGTAGCCCCAGGAAACAGTCATCGCCGCTGGCATAGAGGCCCAGATCGCCATGGACCTGATGCAGCCGGGCGGCGTGGCGCTCATTGGCCGAGACATAGCCCAGCATCACATCGGCATGCCCGCCGATATATTTGGTGGCGGCCTGGATGGAGAGATCGACGCCATGCTTGAGCGGCTGGAAATAGAGCGGCGTCGCCCAGGTATTGTCCATCAGGACCGAGACGCCGCCCTTGCCATTGTCATGGGCGTGGGCAGTCTTTGCAATGGCCGCAACGTCCTGCACCTCAAAGGTCAGCGAGCCGGGGCTTTCGCAGAACACCGCCTTGGTGTTGGGCCTCAGATGGGCGGTGATATCGTCGGTGGGGGCGTAATAGCTGGTCTGGATGCCGAAGCGCTTGAGGGTGCGGTCACACAGCGTGCGGCTGGGCTCGTAGCAACTGTCCACCATCAAAAGATGATCGCCGGCGCTGCACACCGAAAGGATGGCCAGCCCGATGGCCTGGACCCCGGATGTGACGCTGACGGTTTTGGCCGCGCCCTCCAGGCCACAAATGGCCTCCTCGAAACTTTGCGTGCTGGGCGTGCCGCGCCGGCCATAGGTATAGCGCTGGCTGTTGGCCTTGACCGCGGCCATGTCGGGATAAAGGATGGTCGAGGCGCGATAGACCGGCGTATTGACCGCGCCGAAATGCTCCTCGCTCATGCGGCCGCCGGACACGGCACGTGTCTCAAATTTATCGTTCTTCTTGTCAGTCATTTTGCAAATAGGGCCGAAGCGGTTTTTCCATCATCCATAGTATAGCGCCGGAAACCAAGCCGATGGCGGCGATCATCAGGAAGAATTGGGGGTGGCTCATGTCTTCCCAGAAGGTGCCCAGCCAGCCCTGCATCAGGCCCCCGCCCAGGAAATTGGCCGTCAAAACACCTGCGAACATCAGCGAGACGACCTGCACCGGCGCGACCTTGGAAAAAAGCGAGTAGCTGATGGGCGAAAGATGGAGTTCACCCATGGTGATAACGGCAAAATAGGCCGCCACCCACAGCCAGCTCACCTTGATGTCGCCGCCGTGCCAGGACGCCCAGGCAATCAGGACATAGGAAAGCGTCAAAAGTGCACAGCCCTTCACCATCTTGATCAGGCTGTTCGACTCTTTGCGCTTTCGTGCCCAGTGGGCGAGCAGCAAAGGGGTAAAGGCAAAGATCATGAAAGGATTGAAAGCCTGGAACCAGGTCACCGGAATCTGCCAGTCGATCAGGCCGGGGATCAGGCGGCGGTCGGTATTGGCGTCGGCAAAGAGCGCGATGATATTTCCCTGCTGCTCGTAACAAGCCCACCACAGGGTCAAAGGAAGGATCAGCAGCAACAGAGCCCCCACGGACTTCCATTCTGCCCGGGTCAAAGGCGGGTGCCGGCCTTTTTCGGTGCGCTGCTTGAGGCCTTCGGCGGGAAGGCTCTTCCAGCCCCAGACATAGATGACCAGCGCGATCATCATGCCGACACCGGCGGCACCGAAGCCATAATGCCAACCCACGGTCTCGCCCAAGGTGCCGGCGATCAGCGGCGCGATGAAGGCGCCCAGATTTATGCCGACATAGAAGACGGAATAGCCGCGATCGCGCCGCGCATCGCCCGGCGCGTACAACATGCCGACCTGCGCCATGGTATTGGTCTTGAAAATGCCGCCGCCGAAGACCAGCAGGGTCAGGGCAGGAAACAGCAAGGCTTCCGAGGCCATCATGAAATGGCCGAATGCCATCATCACAATGCCGATCATCACGGTTCTGCGCTGGCCCAGCCAGCGGTCCGCTATCCATCCGCCCAGCCAGGGCGTGGCATAGATCAAACCGGTATAAGTGCCATAGATCAGCGAGGACAGCGGCTGGGGCGACAGCGCATGGCCGGCCAGCATTTCGTAGAATGCTTTGACCTGCGGGTAGAACAGCACATGTTCGACTTGTGGGCTCAGCAGCAGATATTTGGTGAGATAGAGCACTAGCAGGGCCCGCATCCCATAATAGGAAAAGCGTTCCCACATCTCGGTGCCGAAGATGACCGTCAGGCCGGGAGGATGGCCGAACCAGGTCCGGCTCATTTTGCCCGCCGCAGCAGCCAGCCATAGAGCAGGGCGGTCAGTCCTGCCAGGCCCATCAGGCCCAGAGGCATGGCCAGGCTGAAGCCTGCCGGCAGGATAGCGAGCGGCGCATCGCGATTGGCGCCGACGATGATGGCGGCATTGATGACGCCGAACAGGCTTTCCCCCACAATCATGCCGGACGCGACCAGCACGCCAAGCCGCTGCGCGCGTGGTGTGTGAACGGAGCGGTTGTAGAGCCAACCGAAAATGGCGCCGAACACCACCGGCAGGGTCGCGGACATGGGCAGATAGATGCCCAGACCCACCGCCAGCGGCGGAACCCGCATCCATTTGCGCCAGCGGCAGAGCTCATCCAGGGCGACGATGGCAGCGCCGATCAGGGCACCACTGCCGATCAGGTTCCAGTCCAGGTGCCGGCCGATCACGCTGAGCGCCAGGGTGCTGATCAGGTTTGCCTGCGGTGCCGCCAGGGGCTGGGCTGTGATGGTGCCCAGATTGGCGGCGCCGGCAAAACCATAAGCCTGGGCCAGCAGATTGAGGACATAGGGCGTGACCAGGGCCGAGGCGGCTACGCCGACCAGAAGCGCCACCTGCTGGCGCCAGGGCGCAGCGCCCACCAGCTGGCCGGTTTTCAGGTCCTGGAGATTGTCGTTGGAGCTGCAGGCAGCTGCGAACAGGATGGAGGTGATGAACAAAGCCACCGCGGCCAGTGCCTTGTCGGGGCTACCGGCGAAAAAGATCAGCAGGAAGACCGAGCATCCCACCACCGCCAGAATGCCGACCCCGGAGATGGGGCTGTTGGACGATCCGATCAGGCCCGCCATATAGCCGCAGATGGCGGCGACCAGGAAACCGAACAGCAGCATGATAGGAATGGACAAGGCCGCGATGCCGACGGCACTGCCGCCCAGTCCCGCTTCGGTAGCGAAATGCCAGACCAGTACGGTCGATACCAAAAGCGAAGCGGCGGTGAGCCCGATGATCACCGGCATGGAAATATCGCGGTCGGTCTGGTCGTCCAAAGCCGCCGTGACTTTGCGCGCTGTAACCTGCGCCAGCCCGGACAGGATGGGACCTATGGTGCGCCCCAAAGACCATATCGCTGCCACCGCCATCGCACCGGCGCCGATGAAGCGTACCTGTGTCCGCCACACACCGGTGACAAAGCCTGCCAGCTCACCTTGCTGCGGCGTCAGGGCGGTGAGAAGCGGCACCGCTCCGGCCCAGGCGATGGCGATGCCCAGCAACATCGCCACACCCACCGAGATGCCGACCAGATGGCCTGCACCCAGCAGTGCCAGCGAAAAGGAAAAACTGTAGCCGCTGGCGCCGGCGCCCAGGCCGAAGAAGCCTTCGGCGCTGTCGGTGATCACCCGCATGGCGGCGGCGATGGAAAGTCCGGCCGAAGCCAGCGAGCCATGGATGATGGCCATCAGGCCTTCCCGCGCCTCGGGGTTTTTCTCCGTGCGCGCCTCAGACCCCACAAGCAGCACTTCGGCGCCCGCCACGCCTTCGGGATAGGGCAGGTCGGAATGGGTCACCAGTGCGCGGCGCAGAGGAATGGTGAACATCACCCCCAGCACGCCACCAGAAAGCGACAACAGAAAACAGGCCCAGAAGGGAAATCCGGTCCAGAAGCCGATAATCACCAGGCCCGGCAGCACGAAGATGATCGAGGCCATCGCCCCGGCAGACGAGCAGACCGTCTGCACGATGTTGTTTTCCCGGATGTTGGAGCCGGAGAACAATCCCAGAAACGCCATGGAGATCACGGCGGCGGGAAGGGAGGTGGCGAAGGTGAGCCCGATCTTGAGGCCCAGATAGATATTGGCGGCGCAGAACAACACTGTCAGCGCCGCACCCAGCAATAACCCCCGCAGGGTGAGTTCTTTACCGGGCGCGCTGTCGAGATTCATTCCCGGACCTTGCCCGTAAACCTATGGGAGTTCAACGAAGCGCTCTTCCCTGTTGTAGGCACTAAAGCCCATCCGCTGGTAAAGCGGCAAAGCCCGAGGATGATCCAGGGTGCAGGTGTTGATGGTCAGCCGCTGGATGGGCGCAAGCCAGGCATTGATGCAGGTGTGGTAGAGGAAGAAATAGCCCAGCCGCTGGCCGATCGCCTCCGGCATCAGCCCGAAATAGGAGATGTTGGTGATGCCGGGCTTGCGCAGGTCCAGCTCGGCCATACCGGCAGGGTTTCCGTCCTTGTACAAAATAAAAAGCTGGTTGGCGGGATGCTGGATAACTTCCGCCAGCGCCTCCGGGGCGAGCTTCTTGCGGTCCACCCAGTAATAGTCGGCGCCGATCGTGTCGTAGAGATAGCGGTAGAAATGCACCGGCGGATTTTCGCAGCGCAGCAGGGCCACCTTTGCGCGCGGCTGTGGCGGCGGCGTGGCCGAAGGCTTGGCGTTCATTTCCAGGAACGTCACCGTCATCGGAATGCGGCGCTTTCCTGCTGCAGCCATCAGAGGATTACCATTGTCATGTCACCACCGGAGCATCTGGCCGTCCGCCCCATTCCGTCCAGGAACCGTCATAGACGGCCACATTCGGGGCGCCGATCTCGTCCAGCGCCAGCATCAGGATCGCAGCCGTCAAGCCGGAGCCGCAGGTGGTGACGATGGGCCGGTCCAGATTGACGGCGTCAAAGACGGCACGCAATTCTTCCGGCGGTTTCAGGGTGCCGTCCTCGGCGATCAGTTTGCGGTAATGCACATTCGACGCGCCCGGCATATGGCCGCCGCGCACACCGGCGCGCGGCTCGGGCTCCTGGGCGTTGAAGCGGGCAGGACTGCGCGCGTCCAGGATTTGCGCGCTCTTGTCTTTGACGATGCCCATCACGGCATGGAAGTCGCGCACCAGGGCCGGTTTCTTGATGGCGGTCAAGAATTTGGCTGAGGGATGCGCCGGTCCGGTTTCGAGGACGCGGCCTTCGCGCTTCCATTTGGGCAAACCGCCATCCAGCACCTTGACGTTTTCATGGCCCATGACTTTGAGGGTCCACCAGACGCGCGGCGCGGAAAAGAGGCCGCTGCCGTCATAGACCACCACCGTCTGGCCGTCGCCGATGCCCAGCGCGCCCGCGGCTTTGGAAAATTCACCGGGGCTCGGCAGCATATGAGGCAGGCCGCTGGCGCGGTCGGCGATGCCGTCTATGTCGAAAAACACGGCACCGGGAATGTGGCCGGTTTCGAACTCCACAGCCGGCTGGCGTTTCTCGTCCGGCATGTACCAGGAGGCGTCCACCACCCGCACCTCATCCAGGTGCTGTTGCAACCATTCGGTGGAAACCAGATTGCTCATTCAAACGGTACCGAAATGGCGGGACGCGGTTTGACCAGCCAGGGCGGGCAGGGCAATCCCTTCTCACGCAGGAAGTCGGGATTGAACAGCTTGGACTGATAGCGATTGCCATAGTCACACAGCACCGTGACGATGGTATGCCCCGGTCCCAGATCCCTGGCCATGCGGATGGCGCCTGCCACATTGATGCCGGTGGAACCGCCCATGCACAGGCCTTCATGTTCCAGAAGGTCGAAGACGATGGGCAGGGCTTCCTCATCGGGAATTTCATAGGCGTCGTCGAACGGCGCGCCTTCCAGATTGGCCGTGACCCGGCCCTGGCCGATGCCTTCGGTAATCGATGTGCCGTGGCTTTCCAGCTTGCCTGTCTTGATCCAGCTATAGATGGCGGCACCCAAGGGATCGGCGGCGGCGATGCGGATATTCTTGTTGCGCTCCTTGAGCGCGATGGCGACGCCGCCCAATGTGCCGCCGCTGCCGACCGCGCAGGTAAAGCCGTCGACCTTGCCGCCGGTCTGTTCCCAGATTTCCGGACCGGTGGTTTCGATATGGGCCTGGCGGTTGGCGACATTGTCGAACTGATTGGCCCAGATCGCGCCATTGGCCTCGGTCTTGGCCAGTTGCTCCGCCAGCCGCCCGGACAGCTTCACGTAATTGTTGGGATTCTTGTAAGGGACCGCCGGCACTTCGATCAGCTCGGCGCCCAACAGGCGCAGCGCGTCTTTCTTTTCCTGGCTCTGGGTGTCGGGGATCACGATCACGGTCTTGAAGCCAAGCGCATTGGCGACCGTCGCAAGTCCGATGCCGGTATTGCCAGCGGTTCCTTCCACGATGGTGCCGCCGGGCCGCAAGGTGCCGCGGGCAAGCGCGTCCTGGATGATGAACAGGGCGGCGCGATCCTTCACGGACTGGCCGGGATTGAGAAATTCCGCCTTGCCCAGAATTTCGCAGCCGGTCAATTCCGAGGCGCGGTTCAGCCGGATCAGCGGCGTGTTACCGATGGCAGCAATGACGTCTTTTTTGACTTGGTTGGACATGGTCGGAACCTAGACGCCGGATGTTACCGCTTCAAGGCTTGGAACGCGGCCAAGGCGCGCGCCCGACCTTGCGCCAAATCCACAATGGGCTCCGGGTAATTTGGGGGCGGATCGGGCGCCTCCCAGGGCCGGTGGATATATTTGTCCGGCACGCCAGCCAGTTCCGGGACGAATTTTCGCACATAGCGGCCTTGGGGATCGAATTTGCTCCCCTGCAGGACCGGATTGAAGATGCGGAAGAAAGGCGCGGCATCTGCGCCGCAGCCCGCCACCCACTGCCAATTGGCGCTGTTATTGGCGAGATCGGCGTCCACCAGCGTGTCCCAGAACCAGACTTGGCCTTCGCGCCAATGGATGCCCAGATGCTTGATCAGCAGGCTGGCCACGATCATGCGCACCCGGTTGTGCATCCAGCCTGTCTGCCAAAGCTGGCGCATGCCGGCATCGACGATCGGGATGCCGGTCTGGCCTCGCGTCCAGGCGCGCAGATCTTTTTCACTGCGGCGCCATTTGAATGCCTTGAAGCGCTGGTCCAACGGTTCTTCCGGCAAGGCGGGATTGTGAAACAGAAGCTGGGCGCAAAATTCCCGCCAGCCCAGTTCCTTCAGGAAGGTTTCATGGCCTGTTCCATGACCATGCGTCCTGACCGCATGCCAGATCTGGCGCGGCGAGATTTCACCCCAATGCAGATGCGGCGACAGGCGCGAGGTGCCGTCACGATCCGGCAGGTCTCGGGCTGAATGGTAATCCTTGATGTCGTCCAGAAAATCATACAGCGCGTCATGCGCCGCTTTCTCGCCCGGCGCCCAATCAAAGCCTTTCGCCCAATTGGGCTGGCTTGGCAGCAGGCCCCAATCTTTCAATCGCTCGCTTTGGGCGGTGTGAAGATTGAGATTTCGCGGTTTGGATTTTGGCGCCTCAACCGGCTTTTCCCGCAAGGCCTTCCAGAACGGCGTGAAGACGCGAAATGGCGTGCCGCTGCCGGTCTTCATCTCCCAGGGTTCCTGAAGCAGCGCGCCGTTGAAGCTTTCGGCCGTGACACCGTCCTCGCGCAGATCGGTCTTGAGCTTGCCGTCCCGCGCCACCGCGAACGGCTCATAGCAGCGGTTCCAGACCACGGTATCAGCGCCGCTCTCCTTGACCAGCGTTTTGACGACATGCTCTGCGCGTCCACGCCGCAGCACCAGCTTGCCGTCCAGCGCCTTGTCCAGCGATGCGAGCGAATGGTGCAGCCACCAGCGCGACGCACCGCCCCATTTCCAGTCGCCTGATGTTTCATCGTCCAGCGCAAACAGGCAGAGCAGGGGGCGGCCCGTTTCGGCGGCGAAGCGCAATGCCGGGTTATCGCTCAATCGCAAGTCTTGGCGGAACCAGACGATGACCGGCTTCATCTATGACCGAGGCGTGTGCATTCCTCATGCCGAAAGCAGGTGGTGAGATGGTCATTGACCATCCCGACGGCCTGGGCAAAAGCGTAAGAGATCACCGGGCCGCAGAAATTGAATCCCCGCTTCTTGAGATCCTTGGAGAGCCTTTCGCTCATTTCCGTCTGGGCCGGAACCTTGTCGCGGCCCTTGAAGCGGTTGACCTGCATCTTGCCGTCCACATGCTTCCAGATAAGGTCGTGGAAGCCGCCCGGTTCCTTTTCTTCGATTTCGATCCACAATCTGGCCCCCTTGATCGCGGCCTCGATCTTGGCGCGGCTGCGGATGATGCCGTCATTCTTCAGCAGCCGGTCGATATCGCGCGCACCGTAACGGGCGATCTTTTCCGGCGCGAAATTGTGGAAGGCTTTTCTGAAATTGTCCCGCTTGCGCAGGATGGTGATCCAGGACAAGCCGGCCTGGAATCCGTCCAGCACCAGCTTTTCATAGAGCGCGCGGGGATCGTGTTCGGGCACGCCCCATTCCTTGTCATGATAAGACAGATAGAGCGGGTCCTCGCCGGGCCACCAGCAGCGCGTCTTTTCAGCCATCTCCTAAACGAGCCATGCAGGCTTGTGCAAAGCAACCGGAATCTGGGCCGCGGTCACATCGCCGGAGGTTTCTTCCAGCCGGTCCAGGCGTATCAGGGCAAAGGCCGTTTGCCCATGCGTGAAAACCAGTTCACCAATTTCGGCGCCGCCTTTGGCAATCGGTCCGGCGGCAGGCAGCGGCGCGTCAGCCGTCACGGTAAGAAGGCGCTTGCGCGAGGTGGCGCGATGCTTCATGCGCGACGTCAGTTCCTGACCGATGTAACAGCCCTTGGTGAAGGACACGCCATTGAGTTCCGCCAGTCCCGCATCCAGCGCAAATATCTTTTCGAAACCGAAGTCCTGAGCTTCGGGCACACCCAATGTCAGCCGGTGGCGGTGATAGCCGCGCGAGCCCGGCAAGTTGGCAGGCATCTCTGCCCGGGCGCCGATGCTGCGCACACCCAGCGCGGCAAGGCGGGGATCGGCAAAGCTCACGGCCCGGTCGGCATAGGGAACCACCCGATTGTCGGGATGGCCCTTGAGATTGACATAGACCCCGAGCTGCTCCCGGGCCTCGATCTCCACCCTGGTCCGCAGCCTGTACATTTTGAGCTTCTTGAGCAGGGCCTCGCTCTGGTCCCGCGATATATCGAGCAAAAGGGCGCCGTCACCTTCGGTGAGCAGAAAGTCGAACAGCATCTTGCCCTGGGGTGACAGCAAGGCTGTGTACAAGCCGGTTCCTGGCGCCAGCCCACCCACCACGTCATTGGTGACCAGACTCTGCAGGAAATCGCGCGCCTGCGGCCCTGAAATGGCCAATACGGCGCGATCTTCGAGAAAAGCGGGTTCCATCCTCTTCAATTAGGGGGCGCCTGCGCGGTTGCCAAGGGCGGGAGGGCTAGGCTAACTGCCGGACCCATGAGCATTTTTGCGCCCAACGATCCCGACCGTACCTTCGACCTGTTGATTCGGGGTGGCACCGTTGCCACGCCCAATGGCATAGCCCCTGCCGATGTTGGGGTTATCGGCGGGCAGATTGCCGCCATCGGCTCGCTGTCCTCGGCCAAAGCCGCCCAAGTGTTCGACGCCAAGGGCCTGCATGTGCTGCCGGGCGTGATGGACACCCAGGTGCATTTCCGCGAACCCGGCAACACCCACAAGGAAGACCTGGCCAGCGGCAGCCTGGCGGCGATCCTGGGCGGGGTGACCTCGGTGTTCGAGATGCCCAACACCAATCCGCCCACCACCACAAGGGCGGCGATCGAAGACAAGCTCGCCCGCGCCAAGGGCCGGATGTATTGCGACCACGCCTTCTATGCAGGCGCGACGCCGCAAAATATCGGCGCGCTGGCGGAGCTGGAGAAGATGCCCGGCGTTTGCGGCATCAAGGCATTCCTGGGCTCGTCCACCGGTACGCTGCTGCTCAACAAGGAAGAAGACATTCTGGCGGCGCTCAAGGCGGGCAGGCGCCGCGTCGCGGTCCATTCCGAAGACGAAGACCGCATGATCGCCAGAAAGCCTCTGGCCGAACGCGGCAAGCCTGAGACCCATCCGGTCTGGCGCGATGCCGAGTCCGCCCGCATGTGCACCGAAAAGGTGTTGCGCCTGGCGCGCGCCGCGGGCCGCCGCCTGCATGTGCTGCACATCACCACCGGCGACGAGATACCGCTGCTGGCTGCGGCCAAGGATATCTCCACCGCCGAAACCACGCCGCAGCATCTCACCTTGTCGGCGCCGGAATGTTACGAGCGGCTGGGCACCTATGCCCAGATGAACCCGCCGATCCGCGATGAAAGCCATCGCCAGGCCTTGTGGAGGGCCGTCACCGATGGCGTGATCGATGTGATCGGTTCCGACCATGCGCCGCATACGCGCGAGGAAAAGGACAAGACCTATCCCGATACGCCCTCGGGCATGCCGGGTGTGCAGACCCTGACCACGATCCTGCTCGACCATGTGAACAAGGGCAATCTCACCCTGGAGCGTTTCATCGATCTCACCAGCGCTGGCGCGCAGCGCATCTTCGGCATCGCCGCAAAGGGCCGTATCGCGCTGGGCTATGACGCCGATTTCACCATCGTGGATATGGGCCTGACCCGCACCATCGAAAACAAGTGGATTGCCTCGACCTGCGGCTGGACACCCTTTGACGGGATGAAGACCAAGGGCTGGGCGGTTGCCACCATCCTGCGGGGCAATATCGTGATGCGGGACTTTGCCGCTACCGGTCCCGCACAGGGCATGCCAGTGCGCTTTGTGGAGACGCTGGAACCGGCATGATCGATCTCTACCTCGTCATTTCCGGCGTGGTGATGGGACTGATCGCGGCGGTTCCCATCGGGCCGGTCAATCTGATCTGCATTCGCCGCACTTTCGCCTTCGGACCGCTCAACGGTTTTGTCTCCGGCCTGGGCGCAGCGGTGGGCGACGGCATTTTTGCTGCCATCACCGGTTTCGGCCTCACCTGGATCGCCCAGATGATCGAAGGCTATGCCACCATCATCGAGCTGGTCGGCGGCGCCCTGATGGTATGGATGGGATACCGCACCTTCATTTCCCCGCCGGTACCGCGCTGCCCCGACGACAAGCCGGACAGCGGCGGCACCAATCTGCTCAGGGCCATGGTCTCGACCTTTGCGCTGACCGTGACCAATCCGGTGACGCTTCTGTCTTTCGGCGTGATGTTTGCGAGCCTGGGCGGGCTGGCGGGAGGCGCGGGCAGTTTCCATGACGCCAGCTTCGTGGTTGCCGGCGTGGTCGGCGGGTCGGCCGGCTGGTGGCTGGCCCTGACCACGCTGATCGGGCTGTTTCACGCCAAGATCGACGAAAACGCCATGCGGATGATCAACCGGATCTGCGGCGTGCTGGTCATGGGCTGCGGCTTGGCGGTCCTGGTTCATCTGGCGATCAAATTTTCGTAAGGTCCGGCGGGCAAATTTGCCCGGGAATCGCGGTTTCGGGGCTTGGGCAAGCCAAGTCCCTTTTGCTAAAGTAGGCTTGGGGTGCCGCAAACGCCCGCGCGGACGTGCGGTGCGGCGCCGTGGGGCGGTTGGAGAGTAAGATGAAGTTTGTTGTGGCTTTCCTGGCGCTGGCCCTGACCGGCTGGTGCGTCGCTCCCGCTTTGGCGGCAGAGGATGCGCTGAGCATCGAGAACAACGCCAAATTCCTGGAAGAAAGCAAAAAGCAGAAGGGGATGATCATTCGCCCCAGCGGTTTGCAGTTCCGCATCCTGCAGAATGGCTATGGCAAGCGGCCGCAACTGACCGACACGGTCAAGGTCTATTACACCGGCAAGCTGATCAATGGCGTGATCTTTGACGGCACCTCGCCGGGACTGCCCGCCTCCATGAGGCTCAACAGCGTGATCCCCGGCTGGATCGAAGCCTTGCTGCTGATGCGCGAGGGCGATCACTGGCAGCTCGTGATCCCGGCCAATCTGGGCTATGGCGTGCGCAGCACGGGCGACGGCCTGATCCCGCCCAACCAGACCCTGATCTTTGACATCAAGCTGGTGGAAACCACGCCCGCAGCCCGCAAGGGCGAGAAGGGCTATATCCCCGATCCCGGCGACAAGGACGAACAGCAGTAACGTGCGCCTGATCCGGCCTTTGAGGAATATCTGGACGGCGCGGCATCTGGGCGGCGGACATCTGCGCATCCTGGTGGCGCTGGTGATGGTGGTCAGCGCCAGCGTCTTTTTCTGGGTCAGCCGCGACTATACGGTTTCGGCGCCGGAATGGGACGGGCAGGTACGCGGCATCGCCTACAATCCCAGCCACGTCTTTTCCCAGCGGCAGAACCGGGAGATCAGGCCGGAACGCATCAATTCCGACCTGGCCCAGCTCTCCAAGCTGACCAGCCATATCCGCACCTATACGGTGGACGGCGGCATGGACAAGGTGCCGGGGATCGCACGCCATCACGGCATGACTGTCTCCATGGGCATCTGGATCAGTGCCGACATGGAGAAGAACGAGCAGCAGATAGCGCTGGGCATCCGTACCGCTTTGGCCAACCGGCGCACCATCGACCGGGTGATTGTCGGCAACGAGACCCAGACTTTCGGCTATGTCTCGCCCGAGCAGCTCAACAGCTATATCCGCCGGGTGCGGGCGGCTTTGCCGGCGCGCATCAAGGTCACGACCGCAGAACCCTGGTCCACCTGGATGCTGACGCCGGAGATCGGCCAGAATGTCGATGTGATCTTCGTCCATCTTCTGCCCTATTGGGAGAATGTGGACATACGCGGCGCGCTGAAATCCTCAGCAGGTTTCTACAATCACGTTCAGGCCGAATTTCCCGACAAGCAGATTGTGGTGGGCGAGGCGGGCTGGCCGTCGGAAGGGCGCACCCGCGGCCGCGCCGAAGCATCCCCTGCCAATGAAGGCTATTTCCTGCGCGCCTTCGTTCAGTTCGCCATGGAAAAGGGCTGGGACTATTATCTGTTCGAGGCCTATGACCAGCCCTGGAAAGACGCCAATGAAGGCGTGGCGGGACGCTATTGGGGCCTGTTCGACGCCAGCGGCAATCCCAAATTCGCCTTCACCGGCCTGATCCGCGCTTTCCCCGAATGGCGCGGCTATGCGCTGATGGCGGCGGTGCTCAGCCTGCTGCTGGGCCTGCTGGTGCTGGGGCGGATGCCAAAGGTGCGCCAGACCGGCTATCTGGTGATGGGCGGCATGATCGTGCTGGTGTCCACCGGCCTGCTCGCGCTGATCGATGCCACCGCCCTGGAATATGTCGATCCCACCGACATCGTGGCCCTGATCGCCATGTCACCGCTGGTTCTTCTGGCCTGCGCCGTGATCCTCACCGAAGGCATCGAGATGGCCGCCAGCCTGTGGCGTGTCGATCGGCGTGTGGTCAAGGTGGGAATCCCCGAAATCGCCCCGCGCGTCTCCATCCATGTGCCGACCTATAATGAGCCGCCGCAGATGGTGGTGGAGACGCTCAATGCCCTGGCGCGGCTGGATTATGACAATTACGAAGTCATCATCCTGGACAACAACACACCCGATCCGGAAACCTGGCGGCCGGTGGAAGCCCATTGCCGCAAGCTGGGCCCGCATTTCCGCTTCTTCCATTTCGACGGCATCAAGGGCTTCAAGGGCGGCGCGCTGAACCGCGCTTTGGCGCTCACCGATCCGGATGCCCGTTATATCGCGGTGATCGACAGCGACTATCAGGTGCAGCCTTTCTGGCTAAGGCGCGTCATTCCCTATTTCGCGTCACCGGGGATCGCTCTGGTGCAGGGCCCCCAGGATTACCGCGATGCCGACCAGAGCCTCTTCAAGGCCATGGCCTATGAGGAATATCGCGGCTTCTTCCATATCGGCATGGTGGAGCGTAACGAGCACAATGCCATCATCCAGCATGGCACCATGACCATCGTCGCCAAAGACGCGCTGGAGGAGGTGGATGGCTGGAGCGAATGGTGCATCACCGAGGACACCGAACTGGGCCTCAAACTGTTCGAAGCCGGTCATGAAGCGGCCTATGTGCCGCAAAGCATGGGCACCGGCTTGATGCCCGATACCCTGGAAGCCTTCATGACCCAGCGTTACCGCTGGGTGTATGGCGCCATGCAGATGCTCAAGCGGCATGCGCGGGCGATCTTTGCCGGCGGCTCGGCGCTGTCCTGGCCGCAGCGCTATCAGTTCCTGTCCGGCTGGCTGCCCTGGATCTCCGATGGGCTGGGCATGCTGGTCACCCTGATGGCGATCGCCTGGACTGTGCTGATGTGGGTGTTGCCCATGTATATCGACGTGCCCATGCCGGCTTTGTCGGCAGCGGCCATGGCCCTGTTCGCCACCAAGCTGATCAAGACCCTGCTGCTCTACCCGCCCAAGGTGGGATCGGGCTTCAAGGGGGCGCTGTCGGCGTCGGTAGCGGGATTGGCGCTGACGCATACGGTCGGCAAGGCGGTGTGGAGCGGGTTGCTCACCGCCAGCAAGCCGTTCCTGCGCACCCCCAAATGCGCCGATCCGGCCGATTTCGGCCAGGTCCTGCGGGTGGTGTGGCAGGAAGCGGTGCTGCTGACGCTTCTGCTGATGGCGATGGTGTCCATGGGCTTCGACCGCGGCTTCCAGGATCCGGCTGTGTCGCTCTGGATGGTGATGCTGGGGGTACAGAGCCTGCCGTATATGGCCACCATGGTGACGGCGCGCATCTCGGCCCGCTCCAACCGCACCTCCGGCGCGCTGCCGGCGGAAGAAACCAAGCTGCCGGTAGCTGCCTGATTTTGGGTCCTGGCACCGGCAGAATTTAGCCCTATATTAGGGGGGCACTGGTCTGGGAGTTGATCGCGTGATGAGCTTTCTGCTGTTCCTCTTCGCCATGTACTGGCTGCCCACCCTGATCGCCATTGTGCGCCAGACGCCTTCGGCGCTGGGTGTGGCCATGCTCAACTTTTTCCTGGGCTGGACAGTGATCGGCTGGATCATGGCCCTGGTCTGGGCGCTGGCCGCCAATACCAGCCCGCATGTGATCGTGATCGAGAACGGCCGGGTCGTGCGGTCCTGACATCCCAAGGCCAGCCGATGAATCCCAACATCGAAACGGCCAACGGCAAGTGCCATTGCGGAAAAGTCCGGTTCAGGGTCCGTCTCAAGAACGGCCTTCGTTCCGCGCGGCGTTGCGATTGCTCGCTTTGCCGGATGCGCGGCGCGGTCGCGGTGTCAGCTGCTGTGGGCGGCCTGGAAATTGTGGAGGGCGCAGAGCTTCTGGCGCTCTATCAGTTCAACACCAAGACGGCGCGGCACTATTTCTGTTCCAACTGCGGCATCTACACCCACCATCAACGCCGCTCGACCCCGAACGAGTACGGCGTCAATGTTGCCTGTCTGGAGGAGCTGAGCCCTTTCGATTTTGAGTCCGTGCCGGTCATGGATGGCGTTCATCATCCTTCGGACGGAAAATCCACGGGCCTTATCGGCTATCTCAAATTCCAAAGAACCGATTGACCGCAACCGATCAAAGCCTGAGCACCGGCGGCACGGTCTTTCCCGGATTGAGGATATTCCTGGGGTCGAAGGCCGTCTTCAGCGCGCGCATGGCCTCCAGCTCTTCATGGCTTTTATAGCGCGGCAACTGCGCGACTTTCATCATCCCGATGCCGTGTTCGGCGCTGATCGAGCCGCCAAACTCCTTCACGATATCGTGGACCGTCTGCTGGATCTCGTCCCACAGAGCCAGGAAAGCGGGATCGTCACCCGCCCGCGGCGAATTGAAATTGAAATGAAGATTGCCATCGCCCAGATGGCCAAAACTGACAGGCCGCGCCCCGGGCACGTTCGCCAGAACCGCAGGCACCGCCTTGGCCAGGAAATCGGGGATGGCCGCAACCGGCACGGAAATATCGTGCTTGATGGAGGCGCCTTCGCGTTTCTGGCTTTCGGAAATGCCTTCGCGCAGCTTCCACAAGGCGGCCGCCTGCGCCGCGCTGGAGGCTACCACGGCATCGGTCACCATGCCGGCCGTGATGGCGTCGGCCAGTCCGTCCTCGAAACTGGCGGTGAGATTGGCGTGGCTGCCGCCGGTAGCCTCCATCAGCACATACCAGGGCGAAGGCGAGGAAAAAGGATCGCGGGTGCCGTCGATATGGCGGGTGACGAATTCCATCGCGATGCGGGGCATCAGCTCGAAGGCCGACAGCATGCCGCCGGTATGGGCCTGCATCGCGCCCAGCAGTTTCACCGCCGCCGCCGGCGAGGGGACCGCAGCCAGAGCGACGACCGCAACATCCGGTTTGGGAAACAGCCGCAAGGTAGCAGCAGTGATCACGCCCAGCGTGCCTTCGCTGCCTATGAACAGCTGCTTCAAATCGTAACCGGTATTGTCCTTGTGCAGGGCGCGCAGCATGGGCAGCACCGTGCCGTCCGCCTGCACCACCTCCAGTCCCAGCACCAGGGCCCGGGTCATGCCATAGCGCAGCACATGGGTGCCGCCGGCATTGGTGGCGATATTGCCGCCGACGGTGCAGCTGCCTTCCGACGCCAGGCTGAGGGGAAACAGCAGATGTTTGTCGTCGGCGGCCTGTTGCACCTGAGCCAAGGTCACGCCGGCTTCCGCGATCAGCGTCATGCCGCTTTCATCCAGGCCGCGGATCCGATTTAGCCTCTTGGTGGACAGCAGGATTTCGCCATGGAGTGGGATCTGGCCGCCCACCAGTCCGGTATTGCCGCCCTGTGTGACAAGCGCCGTGCCGGTTTCATGGCAGATGGCCAGGACCGCGGAAACCTCCGCCGTCGTCGCCGGCTTGAGCAGCAGCGGCGAATGGCCGTGATACTTGCTGCGCCATTCTTCCAGATGCGGCGCAATTTCGCCTGGGTCGTCGCAAAAGCCCTTTGCGCCGACCGCATCCTTCAGCCGGTCGGCAACGGCAGCCGTAAGGCTCATCTGGGCGCGGCCGCCCGCCTCAGCCGGTCATTGATAGCCTCGCCAATGCCGGACGCGGGGATGGGCGAGACGGCGATCCTGGTGGCCGACTTGTCCAGCTCGCGCAGCATGGCAAAGAGATTGGCGGCGGCTTCCCGAAGATCGCCGCTGGGCGAGAGATTCAATTTCGCTCCTGGCGCATCTCCAAAGCCCAGCAGCACTTCGCCGGATTCGATCTCGCCTGCATTCATCCGCAGGGCGGCGCGCGGCGCATAATGGCTGGCCATCTGGCCCGGCGACTGAATCAGGTTCCCGGGCGCGCCCAAAGGCCCGATCAGATCTTCGATCTCTTCGCGTGCAATGGCGCCCGGGCGCAGCAAGAGCGGACGATCGCCATCGAAACCGACCACCGTCGATTCAATGCCCAGGGTGGCGCCGCCGGCATCCAGAATGAAGTCCAGCTTGCCGCTCAGGCTTTCGGCGACATGGGCTGCGGTGGTGGCAGTGACCTGGCCCGACCGGTTGGCGGAGGGACCGGCGACGGGGCGCCCCGTTTCCTTCAGCAAGGCAATCGCGGCGGGATGTGAAGGCGCGCGCAGCGCCACGGTATCCAGACCCGCGCTGACCAGAAGCGACAGCGGCGAATTTTTGCGGCGAGGCAAAACCAGAGTGAGGGCACCCGGCCAGAATTTTTCCGCCAGCGCCTGGGCACGGGGCGAAAGTTCCACATGCCGCCGCGCTTCCTCCAAATCGGCGACATGCACGATCAAGGGATTGAACAAAGGCCGCCCCTTGGCGGCGAAAATCGCGGCCACCGCCTGGCCATTGGTGGCGTCGGCGCCAAGGCCGTAAACCGTCTCGGTGGGGAAGGCGACAAGCCCGCCTTCGCGCAGGATGCGGGCGGCTTCGGCAATGCCTTTGCTGTCGGCGGGAGCAGTCTTGGTGGCAAGATCGATCATGGGGGAGGCAATTTAGCGTGTTACCCCCCGATGTCGAGGCCCGGTTTTTCGGCAGTAGTTAATTGGGTTTGCCGGCGCGCGCGTTCGCCTTTTCCTCGGGCTGCGGCTGCCAGGGGGCTACCGCGGGCGCAGCCACCGGCACCGGCGCGGAAATCTCAGCCTCGTTGAGCGCGTGGCGGACGCGTTTCTTCACTTCGGAAACAGCGGCAAGGAAATCGCGATTTTGAACCCAGGCATGCACCACCAGGGTGGTGGAAAGCGGCCCCAGGGTGTCGACCTCCACGACCGGCGCGGGCGCCTTGACCAGTTGCGGCATCTGCTCCAGCGCCTCCAGGACGACCTGCTGCACCCGGTCGATATTTTGCGCCCGGTCCACCTCGATGGCGAAGTCAGTCCGCCTTTGGGATTCCCGCGACAGGTTGACGATGGTCCCGGAAAAGATGGTGGAGTTGGGGATCGAGACGAAATTGCCGTTATGCGTGACGATCTCGGTGCGGAAGAGGCCGATCTCGCGCACCATGCCGGTGGTGTCGGCGATCTTGACCTTGTCGAACACCCGGAACGGCCGCAGGAAGAGCAGCATCACGCCGGACGCCACATTGGAGAGCGTGCCCTGCAGCGCCAGGCCGATCGCCAGGCCGGCAGCGCCCAATAGCGCGATCAGCGAGGTGGTCTGGACTCCGAACTGGCCCAACACCGCAACCACCGTAATCGTCAGGATGGCATAGCCGGCGAAGTTGGCGATCAGCGGTTTCAGTGTGTCATCGATATAGTGGCTGCGGCCGACCAGGTCGTGCACCCAGCGGCCGACCCAGCGCGCCACCATCCAGCCCGCGATCAGGATCAGGACCGCGATCAGGATGTTCACCCCGCCATTGACCAGCATGACCGTCAGGGCCGGGATAGCGCCCTTTACGTCGGCTGGAACAGCCGCGACCGAAGGAAGAACAGTCGGAAGAATTGTAGACAGAGCCATGCCATTAACCTTTGAGCCTGCGAAACCATCTGAAGGGGTGATTTTGCAACGCTTGACCCCCGCAAATGGTTTTGGAACCTATGGTCTATGCAAATCCTGAATTATGCAGCGATTTTGGCGGCAATGTGTTTGTCACTGGACGCTTATGCGGCGGACAAAGCACATTTCATTCCCGATTGTACCGGAACGGTTGTGATCGCACATGCACGCGTCGCGCGGGTGGATGATGGTGGAGCGCTAATTCTTTCCGATGGTCGCATCTTGCGGCTGGAAGGCATTCGCTTGCCGCTTGCGGACAAGGCGGTGTCGGCCCAGGCGCTGGCATCGCTGCGTGCACTTGCTTTGGCAGGACCGCTGAATTTCACCGCAGCAGCGCCCGCCAAGGATCGTTACGGGCGGCTGCGCGTGCAGGCCATTGGCAGCGAATGGTTTCAGCTCGCACTTCTGCAGCAGGGGCTGGCGCGGGTTCAGATCGCGCCGGACCGCAGCGAATGCGCGCCCGACCTTTACGAAGCCGAAGCGTCCGCCCGGGACCGCCGTGCCGGGATCTGGGCCCTGCCGGACTACGCTGTCCGCGCGCCACAGACACTCAAGGCTGCGACAGGTACATTCCAACTGGTGGAAGGCCAGGTGACCAATATCGGCCATGCCGATGGACGCACCTTTATCGATCTTGGCGCGCCTGACCGCCGCTTGTTTACGGCGGTGATCGGCGCCGAAAGCCGCCGCGCTTTTCGAGATTTTGATTTTGACGAATTATCAGGCCGCCATATCCGCGTCCGCGGCATTGTGCAGGACTATCGCGGCCGGCCTGAGATCGTGCTGTCCAACCCGTTCCAGATCGAAGTGCTGGACTAAAAAGAAGAAGCCCGGTGTTTCCACCGGGCTTCTTCACCGATAGAGGATCGGTTTTTCTTAAGCTGCCTTCTTGGTCAGCATGCCTTCGACGCGCTTGACGGCAGTCGGCTCGTCGGTCTTTTCGACGGCAGCCACTTCACGCGCCATGCGGGCCAGGGCCTTTTCATAAAGCTGGCGTTCGGAATAGGACTGTTCCGGCTGGCCGCCGGCGCGGTGCAGGTCGCGCACCACTTCGGCGATGGACACCAGGTCACCGGAGTCGATCTTGGCTTCGTATTCCTGGGCGCGGCGCGACCACATGGTACGCTTGATGCGGGCGCGGCCCTTGAGGGTGTTGAGCGCGCCGGCCACGACTTCGGGCGAGGACAGCTTGCGCATGCCCACGGTTTTGGCCTTGTTGATCGGAACGCGCAGGGTCATCTTGTCCTTCTCGAACTCGATGATGAAAAGTTCCAGCCTTACGCCGGCAACTTCCTTCTCCTCGATGCCGGACACCTTGCCGACGCCGTGGGTGGGATAGACGACGTGATCGTTGGTCTTGAACTCGTGCTTCTTGTTCGAGTTGGCGGGGATCTTCTTGGCAGGGGTGACACCAGCAGCGGCAGGCTTGGGGAGCGGGGTCTTAACGGCGGTCATTTTTTCTTCCTGTAAGGACAAAATGTGGGGGCTTCCACCGGTGTGCACCGGTTGGCGGGATTTGTCCTGTGTCTCTGAACGGACAAGAAGCTATCACACAATTGCTGAAAAAGGAAGGGAAAACCAAGCCATCCCATTGATTTGGCGTCGTTAATTTAATCCTGCTGAAAGGTCAGACAATTCAACCCTTTGTGACGGTTGTTCTGTATGCAGAACACAGCCGGAACGGGCAGATTCCGTCTGTTGCCGTGACCGGAGGCCGTCAGCCCGCCAAGCATCAGCGCCGGCCCAAGGATTGCGCCGCGCAACGATCCAAAAACGGGGATGTCTTAGGAGCCCGAACCCGGGTTGGCCGAGAAGAACTTCTCGAACTTGTCGGCAACGCCCTGCATTTCCTTGGCGTCGGCCGGCGGCTCACCCTTCTGGGAGATATTGGGCCAGCTCTTGGCGTATTCGGCGTTCACCGACAGCCATTTTTCCAGACCCGACTCTGTATCTGCCTTGATGGCTTCCGGGGGGCATTCCGGCTCGCAAACCCCGCAATCGATGCATTCGTCGGGGTTGATGACCAGCATGTTCTCGCCTTCGTAGAAGCAATCCACGGGGCAGACCTCGACGCAGTCCATGAACTTGCACTTAATGCAGGCTTCGGTGACGACATAGGTCATTAGGCGAGGCTCCAGAGGCTAACAGCCGGATTCGAAACGGGCTTGTGATTACGGCGCGAGGCCCCGCGAGGCAAGAGAATTGAGGCCGCAGCAATTGCGAACGGGTCGCAACTTCTATTCCAAGACCTCGTAGAGGGTCCGTGCCTCCGGCGCCGGACCGCGCCGTTCCGCCAAAGCCAGCACCCGCACGGCGATCACCTGGCTACCTTTGCCCAGGGTGAGGACGTCCCCCGGCTTTAATGCATGGCCCGGCTTGTCGATCTTGACGCCGTTGAGCCGCACCCGCCCCGAGGCTGCCGCAGCCTGGGCCAGCGGCCGGGTGCGATAGAAGCGGGCGTGAAACAGCCATTTGTCCAGACGGCTCATTTGGGGCGGCTCATCGCAGACGTAATGCGGCAAGTCCGGCGAAAGGCGAAAGAGGATCAACCGGTGTCTCGCGTTTGCGCTCCGGCTTAGCGCGATCCTGGCGGCGCGGCTTTTCCTTGGTCCGGCGCCAGACCGGCTTGGCATCGGCGACCTCCACCGTCCGCCAGCCCAGGGCTATCAGCACCGCGCGTGCTTCCTCCTTGCCCGATCCCAGCAACGACACCAGTTTGGTCAGCAGGGTTTCGGCATCGGTGCCGGCGGAGAGCGCCGTCTCCAATTCATCTTCCAGGCGCTCCAGCATGTCGAAGCGGATGGCGCGGTGCGCCAGCACGGCAAAGCCGCTTGCCTGAAGCGATCCGGCATCCACGCCTTTGTCGACAACCAAAGAGGTAAGACCGGGCGCGGGCGGCGCAGGCGGGGAATCTTTCTTCGTCCACACGCCCCACAGCAAGGTCAAAAGCGCCGCCGCATCGGGCCTGAGCAGTTTGGGCAGATAGACGGTGCGCCGCCCGAACCAGACGCCGAAGGGACGCAAGGCCCGCACCAGCTGGCCAATATTGTCCGGCAGCGAAAGGGCAGCGCGATCCAGGCTGGCAAAATTCTCCGCCAGTTGATGGGCAATGCCGCGCGCCTGACCGGCCAGGGCCTTGTCGGTCCCGGTTTTGGCCTCTGCGGCGTCGGCAAGGGCGAGCAGGGGTTGAAGCTTTGCGGCGATCCGCGCATCGACCCAGGCCTGCAGTCTTTCCTGCAAGGCGTCGATCTTCACATGTTCATCCGCCATGATCTGAACCGTTGGCGTCAATGGCGTGGGGCCTGCGGCGAGTTTTGCGACAATGGCGCCGTCCCACCACAGCTTGCCATGTTCGCTCAGGGTGATGGCGGCATCCTCGGCTGCGGCCAGAGCTGTGCTGCGCGCGGCGATTTCGCCTTCCAGTCCTTTGAGTGCTGCCGCCCGCAAGGTGCGGCCGTGAATACCGACCGCGCGGGGATCGGGCACAAAGCGGAAGCCTTCCAGCTTGCCGATGGCTTCGCCGCCGATCGACACGCCGCCAGCCTCATCCAGCGCCAGGGACACAAATTCCTCGTCGCGCAAATGCTTCATCAGCACGGAGGTGCGCCGGTCGATGAAGCGTTGCGTCAGTCTTTCGTGCAAGGCATCCGACAGCCGGTCTTCCACCGCGCGCGTGATGCCCTGCCAATGCGCGCCGTCTTTGGTCCATCCCGCGCGATTGGCGGCATAAGTATAGGTGCGGATCTGCGCCAGCCGTCCCGACAAGGTTGCGACATCGCCCTCGCTGACATCAGCGCGCGCGATCTGGCGGCTGAGCCAGTCGTCGGGGATGGCGCCTTCCTTGCTGAGGAAAAGGAAAATATTGCGCACCAGCGTGACATGCTCGTCAGAGGAGAGCTTGCGGAAATCGGGAAGCTGGCAGACATCCCACAGCCGCGACACCGTCTCGCGCGATGCGGCCAGCGCTTTGATCTCATCGTCTTCCGACAGGATCCTCAGCGCCACCGCATCGGATGCGGGACGCGCCCGTGTCAGGCCGCGTTCCGGCGGCGGCGCATCCAGGCTGTCATTGAGTGCAGCAAGGCTGCGGAAATCCAGATTGCCGTTGCGCCATTGCAGCACCCGGACGGGGTCATAGCGGTGGGTCTCGATCCGCTGCACCAGCTCGTCTTCGAACGGCTCGCAATCGGTGGTGACGCCGAAGGTGCCGTCATTCATATGCCGTCCGGCACGCCCCGCAATCTGTCCCAGCTCATCGGGGCGCAAGGCCCGCTGACGCGCGCCATCGAACTTGTCGCGGGCGGCAAAAGCAACGTGATCGACATCCATGTTGAGGCCCATGCCGATGGCATCGGTCGCCACCAGAAAGTCGACATCGCCGGACTGATAGAGCTGCACTTGCGCATTGCGGGTGCGGGGCGACAGCGCGCCCAGCACGACGGCCGCGCCGCCGCGCTGCCGCCGGATCACTTCGGCAATGCCATAGACATCGTCGGCAGAAAATCCCACCACCGCCGAACGCCGGGGCAGGCGGGTGAGTTTTTTCGAGCCCGTATAGGCAAGGTCTGAAAAACGCGGCCGTGTGATGAACCAGGCTTTGGGAATGAAGCGCTGGATGACGCCGCGCATCGTGTCGCTGCCCAAAAGCATGGTTTCTTCTTCGCCGCGGGCATGCAGCAGCCGGTCAGTGAAGACATGGCCGCGTTCGGGGTCGGCGCAAAGCTGGATTTCATCGATCACCAGGCAGGCGACGGGAATGTCCAGCGGCATCGCCTCGACGGTGCAGACATAGAAGCGCGGCGTCTTGGGGACGATCTTCTCTTCGCCGGTGACCAGCGCCACCTCCGCCGGTCCGCGAATCTTGACGATGCGGTCGAACACCTCGCGTGCCAGAAGGCGAAGGGGCAGGCCGATCATGCCGGATTTGTGGGCCAGCATCCGTTCGATGGCGAAATGGGTCTTGCCGGTATTGGTGGGCCCCAAAACCGCTGTCACTTTTGCCGGGGCGCTCTGTCTTTGCATGGTCGTCAGATTGTGCGCTGCCGCGCCCGGCGCAAGCCGAAAGCATGTTTGAATCTGTTCATGTTTTTAGCGCTCGTCCGGCCCCGTGCCGATATGGGGCACTAATGAGCTGTGGATGCTGTGATACAAACTAGTACGAAGATGGAACATTAATGGTTCGAATCACTAACCAATTCAATATCTGCCTTTGTTCTCATACATTTAGCTGTCATTCGCCGGCAGGGAACCACCATATCTAGTGGCAGATTCGAGCTATCGGCTTTTGTCTGGGCCCAGCGACTCTATTCCGTACCCTGACTATATCCGGACGGGTTCCAGCCGAACGAACCCCGACGGCTTAAGGCTTGAAACCTTTGGGGATCTGGCCATCCACCTTCACGGAATTGGCCAGGATCGCCAGCACGCCATACTTGGTTTCGGACCAGATCCGCACAGGCACCGCATAATCGCGGCCCGCCACGCTGCTGGGCAGGCTGACGAACCAGGCATGGATCGCCGGGAACTTCTCATTGTCTTTCAGCACCCTGGGCCTGAAACCTGAGATTTGGTGGTAACGGACTTCGCACTGGATGCCTTTGCCCTGGTAGAGGCCGCTATCGAGCCGGACATCGACGTCTCGCAGCTTGGTCATTTCGATATTGTAGCGGCGGCGGCCGTCGAACACCGGCGCGGTGACATTGCACGGATTGCCGGCCTCAGCGCCCAGCCCGCTGAAAATGAGGGCTATGGCACTCAGCGGATCCAGGGTGTTTTTGGTGTCTTCGGGCTTCACTTCAAAGCCGGTGGTGGAATAGACGGGATCGGCATAGAGCCGGGGCGGCGCTGCGCCGTCATAGGTCAGGGACACTTCCTGTTTGCGCCCCGATTTGCCGGTGTAGAAGCTGTCATAGAGCCCGGGCAGGAAGCCCTTGGTACCCAGCTTGCCGGTGGATGTCGCCTGGATCTCCGATTGCCAGAAGGCGTTGACCACGCCCGAGGTCTGCAGAGTGGAAACGGCATGGTATTCGCCGCCGCGCTGGGTGGCGTCCAGGTCCATATGCCCCATGGTGATCCCCCCCGCGAACAGGGTCATGGCGACCTCCAGGCGGGACGCGGGCAGGGTCTGGCCGTCGCCCCCGGCGCCGCCGGCCGCCAATGCGGGTGTCAGGGCGGGCGAAGCTGACAGGCACAGAACGGCAAGGGTCGAACGAAGGGTTTTCATGGGTTCCCGGGAGCTATGACCTAAGCACCCTGTTTATATGGGTTCTTTTGAGGGGAGCGCAAAAGATCAGCCGGTTCAGCTTCTTGCTTGACCTAAGGCCCTGATTTGCCTATGAACCCCGCTCTTTTGCGGGGGAATCCCTCGCCGAAAACCCTTTCGAACCGTGAGATCTACCATGTCGCGCCGCTGCGAATTGACCGGAAAAGGCACCCAGGTTGGCAACAATGTCAGCCATGCCAACAACAAGACCAAGCGGATTTATCGTCCGAATCTGCAGACCATCGCCCTGGCCAGCGAATTGCTGGGCAACAGCTACAAGCTGCGCATTTCCATGAACGCGCTGCGTTCGGTGGACCGCAATGGCGGCCTGGATCCCTTCATCCTGAAGACCAAGGACAGCCTGCTGTCGCCCAAGGCCCTGCGCCTGAAGCGCGCCATCGCCAAGAAGGCTGCCGCGAAGGCGGCCTAAGGCAAAAGCCCATTCTGAAAAAAGGCCGCCCTTGTGGCGGCCTTTTTTTGTTCAGGCTGCGCGCCGCCCGCGGCGGCCGGGCGCGGCCGCATGTTCGGCAAAAAGATCGATCAGCTGTTCGGTCATGGCACCACCCAACTGTTCGGCATCCACAATGGTCACCGCCTTGCGGTAATAGCGCGTCACATCATGGCCGATGCCGATGGCGGTGAGCTCCACACCGGAACGGGTCTCGATCTCTTCGATCACGCGCCGCAGATGTTGTTCCAGATAATTGCCGGCATTCACCGACAGGGTTGAATCATCCACCGGCGCGCCGTCGGAGATCACCATCAAAATCTTGCGCTGCTCGGGCCGGGCGATCAGGCGGTTGTGCGCCCAGGTCAGCGCCTCGCCGTCGATATTCTCTTTCAGCAATCCTTCCCGCATCATCAGGCCCAGATTGCGCTTGGCCCGCCGCCAGGGCTCGTCGGCGGCCTTGTAGACGATATGGCGCAGATCGTTCAGCCGGCCAGGCTGCGGCGGCTTGCCGGCGGCGATCCATTTTTCGCGCGACAGGCCGCCCTTCCAGGCGCGGGTGGTGAAGCCCAGGATTTCGGTCTTCACGCCCACCCGCTCCAGGGTGCGGCCCAATATGTCGGCGCACATCGCCGCCACCATGATGGGGCGGCCGCGCATGGAGCCGGAATTATCGAGCAGCAGCGTGACGCAGGTGTCGCGGAAAGTGGTGTCCTTCTCCCGCTTGAAGGAGAGGGGATACATCGGATCCATGATGATGCGCGGCAGCCGCGAGGCGTCGAGCATGCCTTCTTCCAGGTCGTATTCCCAATGGCGGTTCTGCTGCGCCATCAACAGGCGCTGCAGCTTGTTGGCCAGCCGCGACACCACGCCTTGCAGGGAGGAAAGCTGCTGGTCCAGGAAACCGCGCAGCCGCGCCAGTTCTTCCGGCTCGCAAAGATCGGCGGCGGCGATTTCCTCATCGAATTCGGCGGTGAAGACCTTGTAGCCCCATTCGTCTTGATGGGCGAAGGCTGCTTCGTGCCTTTGCGGCTTGGCGCCGTCTTCCGGCTCGGTGGCGTCACTGAGATCTTCGGATTGTTCGGATGAGGTTTCACCCTCAACCGGTTCGCCGTCTTCAGCATCGGCGGCGGATTCGGTGGCGGCGCTTTCGCCGTCCTGCTGGCTGTCCTGATCCTGGCCGTCCTTGTCATTGCCCTCCGGATTCTCTCCTTCGGCATTTTCATCGGAGGCTTCGTCGCTGTCCGACTGATCACCCAGCGCCAGATGATTGAGCATGGTACGGGTGAGCCGGGCGTAGGCCTTCTGATCGCGCAGCGCCCCGGCAAGCCTTTCCAGATCGCCGCCTGCCTTGGCCTCGATCACAGGCCGCCACAGATCAACGGCGGCAGCCAAAGACGGCGGCGGCTTTTCGCCGGTCAACGTTTCACGCACCATCAAGCCCAGAACATCGGCCAGCGGGGCTTCGTCGCGGACGCGTGCCTTGGCCAGGCCGCGGTTCAGCAGGCGCTGTTCCAGGCCCGCCGCCAGATTGGCCGCCACGCCCTTCATGGCGATGGCGCCGATCGCTTCCACCCGCGCCTGTTCGGCGGCCTCGAAAGCGGCGGCGCCGTCGGGCGACGCGGGACGGAACTGATTGTTGATCTTCTCGTCGTGATAAGCCTTGCGCAGGGCATAGGCATCGCCGATGCCGCGCACCAGCGCCACGTCTTGCGCGGGCAGGTTTCTGTGCGGCGAGGGCAGGCGGGCCTTCAGCCCTTTGAGCGAAGGCGGCTCGCTGGAGAAATTGACTTCCAGCTCCGGCTCGGCCGCCAGCGAACGCACCGCGACTGAAACGGCACGCTTGAAAGGCTCGGACGGGGATTCAGGCTTGGCCACGCAGGACCCTTCCGGCTGTTAAGCCACCAGCACCTTGGCGGCACTCTCCGGCAATTCTTCCCCGAAGCAGCGCTGATAGAATTCCGCAACGCTCGCGCGTTCCAGCTCGTCGCATTTGTTGAGGAAGGTGAGACGGAAGGCAAAACCGATATCGCCGAAGATCTCGGCATTCTGCGCCCAGGTGATAACGGTTCTGGGGCTCATCACGGTGGAAAGATCGCCCGCGACAAAGGCATTGCGGGTCATGTCCGCCAGCCGGACCATGGCCGAAATGGTCTTCTTGCCTTCCGGTGTGCTGTAGGACGGCGCCTTCGCCAGCACGATCTCTTCCTCGGCGTCATGCGCCAGATAATTGAGGGTGGTGACGATCGACCAGCGATCCATCTGGCCCTGATTGATCTGCTGGGTGCCGTGATAAAGGCCGGTGGTGTCGCCAAGGCCGATGGTGTTGGTGGTCGAAAACAGCCGGAAGGCCGAATGCGGATGGATCACCTTGTTCTGGTCCAGCAGGGTCAGCCGGCCCGAAACTTCCAGCACACGCTGGATCACGAACATCACGTCCGGGCGGCCCGCATCATATTCGTCGAACACCAGCGCAACGGGACGCTGCAGCGCCCAGGGCAGCAGACCTTCGCGGAATTCGGTGACCTGCAGGCCGTCTTTCAGGACAATGGCGTCCTTGCCGATCAGGTCGATACGGCTGATATGGCTGTCCAGGTTGATGCGGATGCAGGGCCAGTTCAGCCGCGCCGCCACCTGTTCGATATGGGTGGACTTGCCGGTGCCGTGATAGCCCTGGACCATGACGCGGCGGTTGAAGGCAAAGCCTGCCAGGATGGCCAGCGTGGTGTCGCGGTCGAAGCGATAGGCGGGATCGACCTCCGGCACATGTTCGTTGGTTGTCTTGAAGGCCGGCACCTTCATCTTGGTCTTGATGCCGAACACACTGGCGGCATCCACCGTCGTATCGGGCGCGGCCGAGGTTTCCAAAGTTTCAGTATGGGTGCTCATGGGTCTGATCCGGAAGCCGCCGCGACGCCGACATGGGCGAGAAGCACGCCCGTCTCAGGTGAGCAGCCCGGAGGCGCGTAACACGCCATAGGCCTTGATGACCTGCTTCAGCCGTTCTTCTGCGCCCCGGTCGCCGCCATTCGCGTCGGGATGAAAACGCTTCACAAGTTCCTTATACCGCGCCTTAATCTCGATCAAGGTGGCGTTGTGCGCCAGCTGCATGGTGTCCATGGCCATGATCTGCAGCCGCGTCAAATGCCGCTCCGGACGGCGCACGGAGGCGGTATCGCCATCCTCTGCAAACATCGCATGGCTGTCATTCACGCCCCCAAGCGGGGTCTGGCCCATCCTGGCCTTGGCGCCGCGCTTGCCCAAAGGCCAGGTGGGGCGGTGGCCGAACATGGATTCCTCGCGGAACCGCTGGATGTCGGAATCGTCCATGTCCTTGAAATAGTCCCAGGCCTCATTGTGAACGCGGGCATGGGCCGGGCAGTACCACAGATATTCGTTGAGGTTTTTGGGCGATTTGGAGACGCGGCAATTGCCCGGACCGACGCAGCCCGGCGCCTCGCACATGCGGGTCTCCGGCTCGACCTTCGCACGCGCCTTTCCCGGCGGCTTGATCCGGATGTCGGTTTTGAAGCGGGACGGGCGCGATTGAACCATAAGGGAATTATGGGATCGAAAGCGTAAAAGACAAGGAAACGTATCGCTTGACTTTCCCCGGGTGAGGGAGGAGTTCAAACATATGAGCGTCGCCGCCGCCATGCAGGAGAAATTGACCTCGGTCTTTGCGCCCGTTGCGCTGGATATCGAGGATCAAAGCGCCAGCCATGCCGGTCACGCCGGCGCTACTCGCGGCGACGGCAGCCGGGGCGAAACCCATTTTCACATCCGCCTGGTGTCACAAAGCTTTGAGGGGCTCTCGCGGGTGGAGCGCCAGCGCCGGGTCTATGCCACGCTGAAGGACGAACTGGCCGGCCCAGTGCACGCCCTGTCGCTGTCCGCGCTCACGCCCGCTGAGGCTGGGCAACGCTGACCGGCGGCACGATCCTGAGCGCGGTGATCTGGTTGCGCTGGCGGCGCATGATCTCAAACGTGTAACCGAAAAAGGCGAAACGCTGGCCCGCATCCGGAATGGTGCCGGACTGGGCGATCACCAGTCCCGCCACGGTGGTGGCATCGTCTTCCGGTAAATTCCAGTCCAGCTCGCGATTGAGATCGCGTACCGGCACCGTGCCTTCCACCAGAAAGGACCCGTCGGGCCTGGACCTGACATGCGGCCGCGCCTTGATCTGGTTTTCATCCGGCAACTCGCCGCCCAGAATTTCCGACAAGATGTCGCCCGGCGTCACCAACCCCATCAGGGCGCCATACTCGTCCACCACCAGGGCCAGATGGGTCCGCTGCTCGCGGAAGGCATTGAGCTGTTCTTCCAGCGAGGTGCTGTCCGGCACGAACCAGGGTTTGCTGACCAGCACCGCGACGTTCACCTTGGTCACATCGCCGCTCTCCAGCAATGCCTGCGCCAGATGTTTGACATGCAGGACGCCGACAATATTGTCCGGCGTGCCCCGCCAAACCGGGATTCGGTTGAACCCCGCCTTGAGCACCGCGTTGAGGATTTCCGCCGGCGAATCGTCGGCGTCGATGGTGAACATCTCGGTGCGGTGAACCATCACGTCCGATACTTCCAGCTCGCCGAAGCGGAAAACATTCTGGATATATTCGGCCTGCCCAAGCTCCATCTTGCCGTGTTCGGCCGAAACCTCGACCAGCCCTTCAATCTCGGTGTCGGTCAGGACGTCATGGTGAGGCGATTCCTTGACACCAAGCAGGGAAAGGATCGAACGCGCAGCGGTGTTGAGCAGCCAGTTCAGCGGATAGAACAGCAGAAAGGTGCCGCGCAGCGGATAGGCGATCCACAGCGCCACCGGCTCGGGTTCGCGGATGGCCAGGGTTTTGGGAACCTGTTCTCCCACCACCTTTCCAGCACAGTGGGATCCGAAGCTTGGAATTCACGTGACTTGAAGTCGCGGC
>JADMIO011285605.1_pt1 | contig 50199 bp, 47 predicted proteins | sample 8958161 | NCBI WGS metagenome assembly JADMIO01 (sample SAMN16585339, study PRJNA669376) | soil metagenome | isolation source: Crop rotation soil | place: USA: Cullars Rotation, Alabama | collected 2011 | reverse complement strand
GACGCGCGGCTCGCCGTGGCACTGGCACGCACCGCTGCCGACCTCGGCGCGACTTTGATCAACTACCTGCCGGTCACCGGCCTGCTCAAAGGCCGGAATGGGAAAGCCAATGGGGTCACCGCCCGGAACGCCGAGACCGGCGCCGAATACGAGATTCACGCGAAGGCGATCATCAACGCCACCGGTGTGTTTGCCGACTCGGTCCGCACCATGGATAAACCGAAGGCCCCGGCGTTGCTCCGCCCCAGCCGCGGCACGCACGTGGTCCTCGACCGGACGTTCTTCTCCGGCGACACCGCCTTGCTCATTCCGAGCACCGACGACGGCCGCGTGCTCTTCGCCATCCCCTGGCACGAACGCGTCCTCGTCGGCACGACCGACGTCCCGGCGCCGGAGATTTCGCCAGACCCGAGGGCATCGGAGGCGGAAATCGAATACCTTCTCCGCCACGCAGCGCTCTATTTGCGCCGCGCGCCTGCGCGAACCGACGTACTCAGCGCGTTCGCCGGGCTGCGCCCTCTCGTGCACGGCGGAGCCAGACACACCGCTTCGCTCTCGCGCGACCATCTCATCCAAACCTCGGATTCCGGTCTCATCACGGTCACGGGTGGGAAATGGACCACGTTTCGCAAAATGGCCGAGAACTCCGTGGACGAAACCATCCGGCAGCGACTGCTGGAGTCGAGGCCGTGCCGCACTGCGCACCTGCATCTGCACGAAACCCCGGCGACCGCGGGCAAACCGCTCCATCCGCGGCTCCGCTACACGAGCGAGGACATCGTGCGCGCCGCTCATAGCGAAATGGCCCAAACGGTCGAGGACGCGCTGGCCCGGCGCACGCGTGCGTTATTCCTGGATGCTCGCGCCGCCACGGAGATGGCGCCGCGCGTCGCCGAGCTCATGGCTCGCGAGCTCGGTTGTGACAGCACCTGGCAGGAGCAGCAGGTCGCAGCCTTCCGCGCTCGCGCCGCTGAGTATCTGTGAACGTGGAGCTCGATCCATCATCTTACTCATACTCCTGCTCTTGATCTTAATCGTCTGCTGCTCGGGAGAGCGGGATTACGATCAGGAGTAAGAGTAAGATTACGATCCAGACAGTTTCCCTTTGGCATTTCGGGCGGCGGGGTTTGAAATCCATGCCCCATGGAATACCGCACCCTCGGCCGCACCGGATTGCAGGTTTCTGCGCTCGCTCTCGGCGGCTCCCCGCTCGGCTCTGCATTTCGCGAGGTCGCGGAGACCGAGGCCATCGAGACCGTGCACGCCGCCCTTAATCACGGCATCAACGTCATCGACACCGCGCCGTTTTACGGCATGACTGAATCCGAGCGGGTGCTCGGCCTGGCGCTCAAAGGCATCTCCCGCGACCGCTATTATCTCTCCACCAAAGTCGCGCGCTTCGGCCGCACGATGGAAGAATTCGATTTCTCCGCGAAACGCACCGCGCGCAGCGTTGATGAAAGCCTTCAGCGGCTCCGGCTCGATTACGTCGATTTCATCGAAGTGCACGACATGGAGTTCGGCGACATGGCGCAGGTAATCGAAGAAACGATCCCCGCGCTGCGGCGCGCAGTGGAGCAGGGCAAGGCGCGGTTCATCGGCGTCACGGGCCTGCCGCTAAAGCTCTTCCGCCAGGTGATCGAGGCGACCGAGATCGATATGATCCAGTCATATTGCCATTACTGCCTCAACGACACCGCCCTCCTCGACCTCCTCCCACTCGCACGGGAACGCGGCATTGGCGTCTTCAACTCCGCCCCGCTCGCGATGCAGCTCCTTACCGACGCCGGCCCACGGGAGTGGCATCCCGCCCCGGCCGCGGTGCGCGAGCAATGCGCCAAGGCCGCGAAACTCTGCCGCGACCGCGGGAGCAATCTCGGCAAGCTCGCCCTCCAGTTCTCCGTCGCCAATCCCGACATCCACACCAACGTCGTCGGCACCGGCAGCGCCCAGCGCATCCTCCAGAACATCCGCGACCTCGAGGAGCCGCTCGACCGCGAGCTCCTCGCCGACGTCCTCCAAATCCTGGAGCCGATCCACAACGTCACCTGGCCCTCCGGCCGCCCGGAGAATAACTGACCCCTGGAGCGCGACGCTCCGTCGTCGCGAGTTTCAGACAGAGGTGAATGACGCGATGACAGAGCATCGCGCTCCACGAAAGCCGCCTACATGCGCTCTCTCGTTCTCGTTCTCTCGTTACCAAGTTGCACTTGGTAACGCATCCTTGCCTCTCGTTACCAAGTTGCACTTGGTAACGCATCCTTCCCTGCGAAGTTGCACTTCGCCACTCTCCCACAATGCGCACGCGCTATCGGATTCACAACCATCGCGCCGCGCACTTCGTTACCTCCACCGTGGTCTCCTGGCTCCCTGTTTTCACTACCGCGACCCGCTGCGACATCCTGGTCGAAGCTCTTAGTTACTGCCGGCAGAACGAAGTTCTGCAAATCTACGGCTGGGCGATTCTCGATAACCACTTTCACGCCGTTTTCTCCGCGCCTGACCTGCCACATGTGATGGCCGATCTCAAGCGCCACACCGCGCGCCGCGTGATTGAGCAATTGGAAGCGTCAGGCGCCGAGTGGCTTCTCGACAAGCTTCGAGCCGTTCCCAGCCGCCGCGGATCCTTCTCCCACCACCCGCGCTGGCGGCATCCTCGCTCCCACCTTCTTTTCCAGAAACCGGACCTCGCTCCCCGGCGGGAGGCCATCTTCACCGGCCACTCGTCTGTTCGCCTCCGCCACATTCCCAGCCGCACCGCCTCCCGGCCCACGGTCGTCGCTCCTGCGCCCCGTCTACTCGCCCATCCCCCGCGCCTCCACATCTCTGCGGTTTAATCCCCGCCCTGCCAGCGACAGCTCCACCGCGCGAGCCGCCTGCCTTCGCGCCTGCTCCGGCTGTTGCTTCGCCGCCAGTTTCATCAAAAACGGTCCCACGCTTCCAGCTTCCCGCGGCGGATATTGATACTTCGCGCAGAAATCCAGGTAGCACTGGATCCACCTGCGGAAGACCCCCCTTTCCGCGCGGGGGATGACCGCCTGTTCGAGCCGGTGATCGTAGGCCGCAACGGTTTCAGGAGCCAGAGGACGCATGCCGGGTGAAAGCTTGACGCCGCCGCATAAGGCTGAAATCCCGGTGTTATGCCAATAAGAAACGCGGCCTCTCCCCTCTTCGCCTCTGTGGCCACCGCAACCGCCGCCGCTCGCGTTTATTGGTCTAATAAGTACGGAGACCGTAATATGCTAATTGGTCGAGCTCTTTGTTAGGCCCACGCCGGCACATCTATGCCTAAACTGAATATCGCGACGATCGTTGAAGAAGCTGATGTTGGGTTGTCGGCGGATGGATTCGACAACTTTCTGATGGACGACAGCCTTGAGGAACTCAAAGCCTATTCAAAGGCTTTGAAAAAGATCAAAGCACTCCGTTGTTCGCGCGTAATCAACGAACTGCTTGCTTGGGTCGGTTGTGCCAAGGGAGTCTCCCCCCTAGCCGTTGCGGAATCAGATCGGTCTCGCGCCGACGCTTTATGGCAGGCGTATTGCAGCGCGTCGGCGGCCGAAGACCCTCGAAGTCTCGCCAACAATTTCGGACTGAACGTGGCGGCACTTCGCAAGCCGCGCATCGGCGATGCCTTCCACGTGATCGTGATCGATCTAAAGGAGCGTTGCACCGCAGCAACCACAACAGAGGTCTGGCATAGTTTTCAACGCGAACTCGGAGAATTGAACCCATCGACACGAGGCTCCGCGCTCAAATCCAAAGAAACGATTCTCGATCATATTGAGCGGACCTATGGATCTCCCATTGAAATCCGATTCACAGGCGGCGATGCGCTGGCTTCCTCCGGAGACGTTGGCGCGAAGACCGTTTCCGAACTCAAGCGGTTCTTTTCCGGCTTCTTTCAGGGCGTTTCTGCGGAGTATCTGAAGGTCACATGGCAATGACACGAAGGCCTAATCGGGTCGCCGGGGGTAGTTAGCCCCCGGCTCCCACACCACCCACCATGCGGGTCCGCAGTGGGCGGTTCGTAAAGGTCACCAACCCCAGAGGTTCGCTTGTTCCGGCTGGATGCCGGACTTCGCTTGTCTCGTGTCGGGGTAGTGCACGGCACTCCAGAGGTCGCAAAGACTGACCATGCCCTGCGTGCTTAACCACTCGTTTGTCATGCCTAGTTGCGTGGCATAGGTGCGCGAGAGCCTCCAAAAGCTCTTGCGACTGAGCGCGGCGTAGATCGCCCGCTTCCTGTCGCTGCCGAGCTTCATTAGTTCCCGCACCCTTGTGTGCACGCCTCGCCACCGTTTCCACCAGCACATCCGCATCCTTCTGCGCAGCCATTTGTCCCATTGCTCCACCGAGCGCCACGTTAAGCCTATGCTGAAGTATCCTGCCCAGCCGCGCAGGTAGCTGGTGAGCTCCTCGAGGCGTCGCCGCATCGATACTCCCCAGCTCCGTCCGGTCAGTTCCTAGAAGTGGTTTCATAAGTGTCTGAGGACGATGAGGAGGCAAGCGAGATGAAAGAACGCTTGATAGATTTGAAGGTGATGTTCGTGGCGGACGAGGAGGCGTCTGAAGTTACCGAGCCAAGCAAAGGTCCGCTCGATCTTCCAGCGCTTGCGGTAGCGACGCAGCGGTCTGCCCTCCTGGGTGGGCGGGCGCGTGCGTCCGCGTCGATGCGGGCAGATCAACTCGATGTGCTCCGCGGCTAGGCGGCGGCGCAGCGGATCGCTGTCGTAGGCGCGATCGGCAATTAGCCGCCACGGGCGGTGGGGCAAAAGCAAGCGCTCGATTACCGGTGCGACAAGGGTGACTTCCGCGGGGGACGCGCTGGTGAGGTAGCTTCCCAGAGGAACACCCGCGCCGTCGACCACCACCATCCACTTCGTGCCTTTGCCCTTCTTGGTTTTGCCGACGCCGAGGCCCCCCTTTTTGCCGGCGCGAAGCTCGCGTCGATGAAGGCTTCACCCCAGTCCAGTTTGCTGGCTTCGCTGAGTTGTTCCAGGAAGCCTCGCCACAAATCCAACCAGACGCCTTGCTCCTCCCATTGCTGGAGCCGCCGCCAGCAAGTGCTGGCGTTTGGGTATCGCTGTGGCAGGTCGCGCCACCGCGCTCCCGTGCGCAGCACCCAGAGGATGCCTTCCAGCACCGCGCGGTTCTCCGCCCACGGTCGTCCACGACTCTCTCTTCTTGGCAGAAGCGGCGCCAGCCGCCGCCACTGCTCATCGGATAGAAATCTCGGTTCCATCCCAAGCTTTCCACCTCATTCCCTTCACAAAGTACAGACATTTATGCGCCACCTTGGCCTTGCCCAAGGCTTATGAAACCACTTCTAAGGAGGCGCGGCAGGGGTCAGTCCGTACATACGTACAAGCTTAGCTTGCGTGCGCGCGCCATCCTTGGAGAGAGTTGGGCTCATGCCGAGAACCGTACGCTTGCAGTATCCCGGCGCAGTTTACCACGTCCTCTGCCGCGGGGATCGCCGGGAAGCCATCTTTGCCGACGACGTGGATCGCCAGGTCTTCCTCACCACCCTTGGGCAGATGTGCGCGCGCACCGGCGCCCGCGTGCACAGTTACGTGCTCATGAGCAATCACTATCATCTGCTCCTGGAGACGCCGGAGCCCAACCTGGTCGCCGGGATGAAGTGGTTCCAAGGCACCTACACCCAGCGCTTCAACCTGCGGCATCGGCACGGCGGCCATCTTTTCCAGGGGCGCTACAAAGCGATTCCGGTGGAGAGCGACGAGCCGGCCTACTTCCATGCCGTGAGCGAATACATCCACCTCAACCCGGCGCGCGACCGGCTGCTGGACGCGCCCGGCGACCTCCTGAGCTATGGCTGGAGCAGCTACCCGAGCTTTGCGCAAGCGGCGGCGCTGCCGGAGTGGCTCTGCCGGGAGCGCGTCTTTGGCTGCCTGGATTTGCGCGACGAGAAAGCCGCCGCGCGCCGGCGCTATGCCGGCTGGATGGCGGCGCGGGTGCGGGATGTCCTGGCCCAGGAACCGACGCCGGAGAGAGGAGGAAGCCTGGCGGCAACTGCGCCGCGGCTGGTATGTGGGCGGGGAAAGCTTTCGCGACCGGCTGCTGGACTGGGCGCAGGACGCGGTGGCCGGACGCAAACGGCATTCCTATGCGGGCGCGGCGCTGCGGCGGCATGACGAAAGTGAAGCCGAACGCCGGCTGGCGCAGGGCCTCGCGCAACTCGGCCTAAGCCTGGAGGAAGCGGCGGCCCTCCGGCACTCCGATGCGCGCAAGCAGGGCTTGGCTCGGTGGATCAAACGCGGCACGGTGATCGCCGATGAATGGCTCACCAGCCGCCTGCGCATGGGACATCGAGTGAACATCAGCCGCGCAGTGGGCGCCTACGAGCGGCCGCGCAGCCGCGCACATCGCCGCCTCCGCGATCTCTTGCACGTATGTTACGGACTTCTCTGAAAGCTTTGTCAAACGCGCAGGTGGCAGTCGACGGGGTTTTAGTTAGTTAGCTAGTGGATAGAAGGCGGGTTTCGTTGGTTTCTTTCAGGTGGAGGTTTGGCTGATGGTCGGGGTGCTTCGCGGGATGGGAGGATCGTGAAGAGAGATGCGGGATCATACTTCTCTCGGCGGCGCCGCAGGCTTCCTTTGGCTTTGTTTCCGCATGGTAATTAATCAGATCCCCGGCTCTCCATTCTGACCCAAGACGCGCGTAGGCTCCTTGGCAGGAGCCGCCGTCAGTCTGTGCGCGGAGCAGCCGGGGACATGGTGAAGATGTGCCCGGGGCGGGCGTTTTTCAAATGCGCGCGCCTCGTGCAGGAGTTGCCACACGATGCGGCACATGCGCCGCGCCACGATCATGATCGCGGTGTTCGCTTTCTTGCCGCGGGCGCGTTGCGCGCGGTAGAGCGCGCCAAAATAGGGCGAGCAGCCGATGGCTACCCAGCTCGCTTCCACCAAGGCCCAGCGCAGCCACTTGTTGCACGAGCTCAGCAGCCGGCCGTGGTGGACTTTGCCGCCGGAGGCATGCGTGCTCGGGACGACGCCGGCATAGCCGCAGAGCTTGTCGGCATTCGGGAAGCGCTCGATCTGATCGATCTCGGCGGCGAGCACGGCCGCGAGCGTCGGCCCGATGCCGGGGACGCTCAAAAGCCGCGCGTGCATCGGCTCGTGGCCAAACTCGGCCTTGATGCGTTTTTCCTGGGCGCGCATTTGCTGGGCGATCAAGTCGTGCAGGGCCAGCGCCTCGCCCAGCAAGGTGGCATCGGGTTCGGGCAGCTCCAACCGGCGCAGAAACCCGAGGCCGCGGCTGCCGAAAAGATCGCTGCACACGGGCAGTTCCAGGCCGCGCTGGCGGTCGAGGAGAGCGTGGAGACGGTTGCGCAACATGGTGCGCAGGCGCGCCCAATAAAGGCGCTGACGCAGCAGGTTCTTGCGCGCACGGGTCTCGCGGCGCGGGATGTGGGCGCGCGCCACGAGATTGCCGCGCAGCAGCGTGGCCAGCGCAGCCGCATCGAGCCGATCGGTTTTAATCTGCGCGTCGGCGATGAGCCGGGTCTTGAGCGGGTGCGCCAGGACGATCTCTTCTACCGTCTCAATCTCCTCGAGCAGGTCGTGGGTTAAGCCCCAGTTCCAGCACGCCTCCAGCACCGCCTGGCTGGGACCTTCAAGGCTTTGAAAGAATTGAACGAAACCGGCGCCGGAGTCCGCCGGGATGCGGGCTTCCTTCAGCCGCCGGCCTCGTTCATCTTGTGCGTGCAGCACACTATACTTCTTGTGCAGGTCGATTCCAACATAGTTCATGATATGCAGTTCCTTTCAGGGGGGTTTTCTCCACGCTACTCCCGCGCGGAACTGCTTTCATGTTATCTGACCCCTATTCCCTCTATTCCCTTCGGACCGACCCCTATTCCCTTTCCCCCTATTACCTTCCCTCACGTCTCGTGAATCGAGCGATTCTATATCTAGCCCTTCTCAGTATCGCCCGCGCGGACTTCTCGGACGATCGGGTTCCCGCTTCACCTGACATCCTCAGCTGCGTCATCGCAGCAGCCGACCGTCACGGCGACCCTTTGCGTTCCCACGGAGATGCTCTTTCTGCTTACTACCTTTGCTCGGCACGCTATGTCGGTGAGTGTCGGGCTTCGTTTGGCATTGTTCATCTCGCAGTCCTTGGCTTCACACGTTCTGCCGAGCGCGGCTCCAGGCACCCAGCGCGCGGCCATTCCTTTGTCGTGTTCCTCGACGAGTCTTTAGCGGTGCGTTCCTTCTGGCGGACAGACTTCGACGACGCCGCGTTATCCCTGCGCGACGGCAGCAAGATTTACTACGGCGGCCAACCAACCTTCGATTACGCCAACCTCCCGAAGCCGACCAAACTACCAAACGAGGACTCAGAGAGTCCGCACGTTGTTATCGACGGCCAGCTCTTCGTCATTCCTACTTGGAACGCGCCCAAATGACGCCTCCTGAGTAACAGCAGCTCAAGTTACTCTAGGCGGGGACTAGTTTCATGCCTAGTGTCTCGGCTTGGTTTTGGAGGTGTTTAAGGCGGCGGGCGGCGCTCGCGGGGGTGGTTTGGAAGGCTTTGGTTTCGTCGTAGGCCTTGCCGCGGACGTCGGCCGAACCGTTTGGGTCGTTGACAGCGGCGACGATGCTCCGAGAGGGGTCACTGCCTATCCGATATCCAGTAGATTAGCTGCCATGATTCACGAACACGACCGCGTTGTTTTAACCGCTTTCCTGCCCGACGACGCTCTTGAGCCAGGCGACATCGGAGCGGTCGTTCACATCTACCCCCGGCACGAGGTTTACGAGGTCGAGTTCGTCACTCTCACGGGCAAGACGGCGGCGGTCGTCACAGTGTCCGCCAATCTGATTCATCCAGTAGCGAGCACCGAGATTCCACATGCCGAGAGTTGGCGCGTCGCTGAATTCGGCCAATGGCCTGACTGTTGAGAGTCAACACGTTAGTCGCAAAGTTAGCTGGTCGTGAGACGGGAGGGAGCGGAGTGCGGGCGGGCTCAAATCATTTGCCGCCTCCGCCCGAATGAACTGTGATCCTTCCATTCGTCAGGATGAAAGGATTGGGGAATTCGGGTAGTCGCGTGGAAAATGCCGGTGGGCTGCAGGACCAATAGGGAGTTTGCGTGCCTACGTGGAAAACGGAGAGTGTGGGCCGCGTGGGTAGTTTGACAGCTCGTCGGAGAGGATTTCCGCCGTTTTTTGCCATCGCGCGGGAGTGAGGTTTCACGATTCACTCGGCCCATGTCTTTCCCGAATCCTCCCATCGGCATCCGCCCCGCCATCGATGGCCGGCTTGGTGGCGTGCGCGAATCCCTCGAAAATCAGACGATGGAAATGGCGCGCGCGGCGGCGCAGCTCATCTCCGCGAAGTTGCGGTATCCGAACGGCGACGCGGTCCGGTGCGTCGTGGCCGATGGCTGTATTGGCGGGGTCGCCGAGGCGGCGGCGTGTGAGACGAAGTTTCAGCGCGGAGGCGTCGGGGCTGCACTCACGGTAACGCCGTGCTGGTGCTACGGCTCGGAGACGATGGACATGGAGCCGTTGCGACCGAAAGCCGTCTGGGGGTTTAACGGCACCGAACGGCCGGGAGCGGTTTATCTGGCGGCGGTGCTGGCGGCGCACGCCCAGAAAGGGCTGCCTGCTTTCGGCATTTACGGGCGCGACGTGCAGGACGCCGGGGATCAAACGATTCCCGGCGACGTGGAATCGAAGATCCTCTCGTGGGCGCGCGCCGCGCTCGCCGTGGCCCAAATGCGTGGGCAGGCTTATCTCGCGATGGGCGGCGTCTCGATGGGCATCGCCGGCTCGATGGTGCAGCCGGAGCTGTTTGAGAGCTACCTCGGGATGCGCGTCGAGAGCATCGACATGACCGAGTTCCTGCGCCGCTTTGATGCGGAAATCTACGACCCCGCGGAATACGACCGCGCCCTCGCCTGGACGAAAGCAAACTGCCGCGAAGGCGATGATTACAATGCGCCCGCCTCACGGCGTCCGCGCGCCCAGCTCGACAGCGAGTGGGAAAAGAGCGTGAAGATGGCGCTGATCGCACGGGACCTCATGGTGGGGAATCCGCGCCTCGCGGAGCTCGGTTTTGGCGAGGAAGCCAACGGCCATCACGCGATCGTCGGTGGCTTCCAGGGCCAGCGGCAATGGACCGATTACCAGCCGAACGGCGATTACCTGGAAGCGATCCTCAACAGCTCGTTCGATTGGAACGGTCGCCGCGCGCCATATCTTATCGCCACGGAAAACGACTGCCTCAACGGCATTTCGATGCTCTTCGGCTATCTCCTGACGAACACCGCGCAAATCTTCGCCGACGTCCGCACGTTCTGGAGCGCGGAAGCGGTGAAACGCGTTACTGGCCACACGCTCAGCGGAAACGCCGCGGGCGGCATCCTCCATCTCATCAACTCCGGCCCCGCCGCGCTCGACGGCACCGGGCAGCAATCACGCGACGGCGCGCCGGCGATGAAGCCGTTTTGGGAGATCACCGACGACGAGGTGAACGCCTGCCTCGCGGCTACCACCTGGCATCCGTCGATGACCGAATATTTCCGCGGCGGCGGCTGGTCCACGCGTTTCCTCACTCGTGGGGAAATGCCGGTGACCATGTGCCGGCTCAACTTCGTGAAAGGCCTCGGCCCCGCGTTGCAAATCGCCGAGGGCCATACCGTCGAGCTGCCGCGCGAAGTGCACGACACGCTCGACCAGCGCACTAATCCTACCTGGCCGACCACCTGGTTCGCGCCGAAAATCACGGGGCACGGAGCTTTTTCGGGCGTTTACACCGTGATGAACAACTGGGGCGCAAATCACGGGGCGATCAGCTACGGCCACCTCGGCGCCGATCTCATCTCGCTGGCGGCGCTGCTCCGCATCCCGGTTTACATGCACAACGTCGATCGCGACCGCATTTTCCGCCCGGCGGCCTGGTCCGCTTTCGGCACGCAATGCCTGGAAAGCGCCGATTTCCGCGCCTGCGCCAATTTCGGGCCGCTCTACGGCTGACATTCGGTCCTGCGCAATTCGGGCGTGACTCGCAGCGGGAGCGCGCTCTAAAAGTCCGCCCCAACCCTGGAGCGAAGGATCTCGGTGGTCGTTCGGTCGGGGCATCCTCCCCACTTGTATTATGTCCATCCCGATGTCTGAGTTTTCTTCCCTGTTCCCGATGGCGGCCTCGATGGCCGGAGCCACCGCCGCTGCCACCGGCTCTGGCATCAAGGTCCAGATGAACTTCGTCGATTACTCGATTCTCGGCATTTATCTGGTTTTCGTCATCGGCATCGGTTTCGCGCTGAAACGCTATGCCACCTCCGCGGAAGATTACCTCCTCTCTGGCCGCTCGATTCCCGGCTGGATTACGGGTCTGGCGTTCATCTCCGCCAACCTCGGCGCGCAGGAGTTGATCGGCATGGCGGCCTCCGGTGCCGAATACGGTATCATGACCTCCCATTATTACTGGGTCGGTGCCATCCCGGCGATGGTCTTCCTCGGGATCTTCATGATGCCGATGTACTACGGCTCGAAGGCGAAGTCGGTGCCGGACTACCTCAAGATGCGCTACGACGAACGTACCCGCGTCTTCAACTCGGTGTCGTTCGCGTTCATGACCATCGCTTCCTCGGGCATCTCGATGCACGCCCTGGCCAGCCTGCTCAACTACCTCTTCGGTTGGAATTACACGCTTTGCCTGGTCGTAACCTCCGGCATCGTGCTGGGCTACGTGCTCAAGGGCGGACTGAGCTCCGCTATCTATAACGAGGTGCTGCAGTTTTTCATGATCGTCTTCGGCATCGCGCCGCTCGCCTACCTCGGCTTGAAAAACGTGGGCGGCTGGAATGGTCTGGTGGCAAAACTAGGCGAAAGCCACATGCATTCGTGGGCCCAAACCGGCTCCACCGCCAACCCCCTCGGCGTGCCGTGGTATGGCATTCTCTTCGGTCTCGGCTTCGTGCTCTCTTTCGGCTACTGGTGCACGAACTTCGCGGAGGTGCAGCGCGCCCTGGCCGCCAACTCGATGGGCGCCGCCCGCCGCACACCGATCATCGGTGCGATCCCGAAGATGCTTTTCCCGGCGATCGTCATCCTGCCCGGTCTCATCGCCATGGCGCTCACCAGCGATGCGGTCGCCGGCGGTTATGCGATCCCGAAGGCGGCATCCGGCGCGTTGGATTACAACCAGGTGCTGCCATCGATGATTAATCATTACTTTCCGAACGGTTTGCTCGGGCTGGCAATGACGGCGCTCATGGCTTCGTTCATGTCGGGCATGGCGGCCAACGTCACCGCGTTTAACACGGTCTGGACCTACGATCTCTACCAGGGGTTGAGCGGCGGAAAGAAGACCGATGCCCAGCTTCTGAGCATGGGCAAATACGCCACGATCGGCGGCGTCGTTTTCGCCATGGCCTTCGCGTTCGTCGCGAAAAACTACAACAATATCCTGTCCATCCTGCAGCTCGTGTTCGGCTTCGTGAACGCGCCGCTCTTTGCCACGTTCCTGCTGGGGATGTTCACCAAAAAGTCGAATAACCACGGCTCGTTCTGGGGACTGGTGATCGGTACGAGTTCCGCCGTCGCTTTCCACGGCCTCTCCTACGCGAAGGGCAACCCGCTGGGCGTCAAGGGCGGCTGGCTTTCCGGCATGATCGAGTTTCCCAAAGAGATGTCGCAGGCTTTCTGGGTGGCCATCGTCGCCTTCAGCGTCACCTTCATCGTGAACGCCCTCCTTTCCCTCCTCACCAAACGAACGCAGACCGACGAAGAACTCCGCGGCCTGGTTTACTCCCTTACTCCAAAAGAAAAATCGGAGGACGAAGCCTGGTATGCGCGTCCCGCCGTGCTAGGCACCATCGTCATGGTCGCCTGCATCATCCTCAACGCCATCTTCTGGTAAACTTAACCTCAATCTCACCATATGGACCTCCGTCTTCCCATCGGCATTATCTTCACCATCTACGGCGTGATTCTCGTCATTTACGGTCTGGCGACCAAAGGAAGTGCGATCTACGCCAAGTCGCTCGATATCAACGTCAACCTCGCCTGGGGCGCCTGCCTGCTGGTCTTCGGAGTGGTGATGTATGTTTTCGCCAAGCGCGCGGAGAAAAGACACACCACGCAGGGACCGAAGCTCAGCGTCGATTGACCGGCAGATCGCGCACTCGCAACGGCCGGCCCAGCTGCTTCCTGAGCCGGGCGGCCAGAGTCAGAAAAACCTCCGCCGTCGTAAACACGTCACCCGCCGCGGTGTGGCGCGCCGTCATGGTGATCCCGAGATGCGCGCAGACTTCATCCAGGGTCGGCGGGCGCTGGTTGCCGTAGCCGGTAGGGCGGAAGGCATCGAGCACGCTCATCGCCAGCAGGGCCGTATCAACCAGCGGGTTCTTTAGCCGAACGCCGAAGTTCCGGCGCAGGGCTTCATCCAGCATCGCCGCGTCGAAACCAATGTGGTGGCCGATGAGCAAATCCCCGCCGAGCAAGGGCAGCAATTCGTTCAGCACCTCCCCTTCCGCGCGCGCGGCCGCGGTGTCGCACGGCAGGATGCCGTGAATCTTAAACGACTCGTTCCCCGCAATCGGCGGCTGGCAGATAAGCCAGCTCCGCAGCGAGCTAACCTGAAACTCCAACCCGCGCACCTCGCCAATCGCGGCCGAAAGCAAACGATCCGCCCCGACGCGAAAGCCGGTCGTTTCCGAATCGAGGACGATCGCGCGGACTTCGGTTAGCTCCGCCTTTCTTGAAAAGCGCCCGCGATTCGCGGCCGCGTAGGCCTCCGCGATCGGCGAAAGAGGTTTCCGGCGGGGCCAGTTTATCATCCCCGGGGCTCGATGCGGAATTCCGCGCGCACCGCCGCCTGCACCATTCGCACCACGTCGAAGATGCTGGAAAGCTGCGCCCGCTCGAGCTTCGTGAGCTTCGATGGATCGATAAATCGGCCGGCATCTCCCCGCGTGAGACCCGCCAGGCAGCGCAGCCGAAACAGCTCGTCGTAACCGTCGTATGCGAGCCGCGCGAGATCCGCATGAGCGGAGACGCTTTCCGCCAGCTCTTCGAGACGGCCACCGGTGGAGTGATGCCGCACCAGCCCGTAATGCAGCGCGAACACCCGCGCGGCATCCCGCAACGGCGCCAGCGCGCGCGCTTTGATGTCGAACTCCCCTTCGTGCGCGCCGCGTTTTTCGACGACGAAATTGCCCCAGAAATTCAGCGGTGGCGGACGCGCCACCACGTTCTCGGCCAGCCGGCGCTGCAGCAGGGCGCTGGACTCCGTCGCCTCGAAAACCGTCTGCCTCATCATCTGTACCAGCTCCGGCGCGCCGACGACGTAACGCAAATCGTAGAGAATCGCGGCTCGCAGCAGCGCATCGATATCCGCCCCGTCAATCGTGCGCAGCTCGATGTGCCACTCCGCATCGGTTTTGCACCAGCGCGGGTTCGACGCCATCACGCCGCCCTGGCAGCGCGAGAAACCACACTCGACCATTAACTCCACGACCACGGAGGTTAGTTTCAGGAACGACTGGCGATTAGCTTCGTCTTCGCTCGGCGCCCCGGTTGCGGCGAAGATGAACGCGTTGTCCATGTCTGTGCGCAGCACCTGCTCGCGGCGGCCATCGCTGCCGACCGACATCCACGCCCACGGCACGCGCGGTATTTTCCATCCCTGCACGGCAAGCGAGGCCGTCGCGAGGGCGATCAGGCGCTGGATCAACTCGTCGTAGAGCTCTGAAAAGATCTGGCCGAGCACGATCCCCGAAATGCCCGCCTCCAGATAGCTGCGCGCCATGCGCTCCAGATCGTCGCACAACTCGCGCAATCTCGCGGTGCTTGGAGCATCGCGAATCTCGCGGATAAGCCCGGCCGGATGATGGCCGCTTTGCACCAGCAAATCCTTGTGCATGCAGACATCGAGCGCGGGCGAATAGGGCGTCCCGTCCTCCGTGATGCAAACCTGGCCCACGCGTTTCGAGAGCATCAGCAGGATAGCCGCGGTGGCGCTCGTCTGCGGGGCAATGGTCTGCACCGGCGTGCTCATGATTTCCTTAACCGGCATCCCGGCGTTCATCTCCTCCACGATCACCGCGCGGACGAGATCGATACTCGTCACCACGCCGAGCGGGCGCCGCATTTCATCTACCACCAACACGGACGGAATTCGCTTCACCTCCATCAATTCCGCCGCGTGCCGTAGTGAATCGTCCCGCCCGCAGGTGAGCAGTCGGTCCAGCGACCGCGGCCGGATGATCTGCGCACCGTCGAGATGCGCCTGCAGGATCGTGCGTTTGCCGAGCAGCGGATCGCCGGCCGGAATGGTCACCTTCCCTCCAACGCGGGTTTCCCAGAAAAGATGCCGCCGCACGTAGTCACGGGCCGCATCGTTCTTCTCCAGCTGCGCGCGAAAACCGTCCGCCGGCAGCACGTAGAACATCGAATCTTCGATCACCACCGCCGCGACGCGCGCCGGCGTTCCTTCCACCAGGCCGGCCAGACCGAGCACGTCTCCCATGTCGCGGACGTCCACCAGTTCCTCCTGACCCTCCACCGTCCAGACGTATTCGACGCGCCCGCGCGCCAGGAAAAGCAGATCCTCCCCCGGCGGCGCGCCTTGTTCCCACAGGCGATCGCCCGGAGCCGCCGCCCGCACCCGCGCGCTTGCCGCGAGGCTCGCGACCTCCGCCACCGAGAACATCGAGAACGGGGGATAAGTTCGCAGCACCTCGGCGATGCGGGAGACCGGCATCCCGTCCTTCTCGCACAGTTGAGCCGATTTGGTCGTGACCTAAGTTTCCTGCTCTCGCTCCTTGTCTTGCTCTTGCTCTCCGTCCACGGAGCGCTAGACCGAAGTGATTCTCCTCCCATGAAAACCAAAACTCTTGCTGTCAGCGCCGTCTGCCTCCTCGCCGCCTCCGCCCAGGGCTTTGCCCAAGCCGTGCAGATGCCGCCTCCCTTGCCCACCCCCGCTGCCACCGCGACCACCCCCACTCCGGCTGCGACCGACCCCACCCGTTCCTCACCGAAACCACGCACCGAAGCTGATGCCGTGACGCCCGCGATCAAAGACCGGGCGCGCCATGACGACCACCTTTACCGCATCAAACAAGGTCCGGTGGGCCTGGCGTTCATTGGCGATTCGATCACCGACTTCTGGCCGCACCGCGGCGAATGGACCTGGCTGAAATTCGCGAAGTATCAGCCGGGAAACTTCGGCATCAGCGCCGACCGCACCGAGCATGTCCTTTGGCGCCTTACCAATGGCGAACTCGACGGCATCGACCCGAAAGTCACCGTCATCATGATCGGCACCAACAACATCGGCCAGCAATCGACCGAACTACCCGAATGGGCCGCCGCCGGCATCACCAAAATCGTCGAAACCGTCCGCGAAAAACTGCCCAAAACCAAAATCCTCCTCCTCGCCATCTTCCCGCGCGGCGTCGCCAACGGCCCCGAGCGCCCGAAAATCGCGAAGATCAACGAAATCATCTCCAAACTCGACGACGGCAAAACAATCCGTTTCCTCGATATCGGTCCCAAATTCCTCGACGAGGCCGGCGAAATCCCGGCCGACATCATGCCCGACAAACTTCATCCCGGGGCGAAGGGCTACGAAATTTGGTATAACGCCATGAATCCGCTCCTCGAAGAGATGATGCGGTAGAGTCTCCCCTCGCCCGCGAATCTACGGGAACAATCCCCGCGCCTGTTTCGCCGCCAGCACGCGCTCGACGCCGATGGCCATGGCGGCAAAGCGGTGCGGGATTTTCGCGTCGCGCGCGCGCTTGATCACGGCGGCGAAGGCCTGCTCCAGGATGCGGAAGAGTTTGTCGGTCACTTCCATCTCGTTCCAAAAAAACTGCTGCTGGCCCTGCACCCATTCGAAGTAGGAGACCACGACACCGCCGGCGTTGCAGAGGATGTCCGGAATCACAAAAATCTCCTCCCAGCGCTGGAAGAGAATCTGATCGGCCTCGGGCGTGGTCGGGCCGTTGGCGGCTTCGGCCAGGATGCGGCAGCGGAGGCGTCCGGCGTTTTCGCCGGTGATGACGCCTTCCACCGCGGCAGGAACCAGCACGTCGCACGGAAGTTCAAGAAACTCCTGCGGCGAAACTACGTCGCCGCCGGTAAAACCAGCGAGCTGTCCGTGCGTGCGGACATAAGCCTCGGCGGCATGCACATCGACACCCGCCGCGTTATGCAAGGCGACGGTGTGATCGCTGATGCCGATCACCTTCGCGCCGGTTTTGGACGCGAGGCCGAGCGCCGTCACGCTGCCGACGTTACCAAAGCCTTGCACGACCGCGTTACACTGGTCGGGTTTCATTTTAAGAAGATTCATCGCCCGCTCGATGAGGTAAACAACGCCGCGCCCAGTCGCTTCGCGCCGGCCGCTGGTGCCGCCGATCGAGACCGGCTTGCCCGTGACGATTTCCGGGACGGCATAACCGGTGTGCACCGAATACGTATCCATGAACCACGCCATCACCTGTTCGTTGGTGCCCATGTCGGGGCCGAGAACATCGGTGTCCGGGCCGACGAACGGGATGAGTTCCTGCATGTAACGGCGCGAAAGAGTTTCGAGCTCCCGCGCAGAAAGTGAACGCGGATCCACGGTCACGCCGCCCTTTGCGCCGCCATAGGGCAGACCGGTGAGCGCGCATTTCCAGCTCATCCACATCGCCAGAGCCGCGATCTCGCCCAGCGTGACCGAAGGATGAAAGCGAGTGCCGCCCTTCGTCGGCCCCATGGCGAGATGATGCTGCACCCGGTAGCCGGGGAAAACGCCGATCGAACCATCATCGCGCCGCACCGGCAGGGTAAGCGCCAAGGCTCGCTTCGGGAGAAGGAGCCGATGCCGCTGGTTTTCGTCGATCTGCAAATAATCGGCAATGAGCCGGAATTGCTCGCACGCCATGGCGAAGGTGGGGTCGGCAAAGATTGCCGCAGCATTGCTTTTCATATGCGCACCGTGGCCTGAAAGGGGCGAAAGCGGAAGGCTGAGCGAGGCTGATCGCGACTCGTGATACCTCATAGAAAAACCGCAAAGCAACGCGACCGGACTAATCGCGATCCCAGTCCCAATCCTCTCCTGGCACCACCCCTGCTTAGCAAGCCGACTCCATGGCTCCACTCGCTATTACCGGGATCACCTCGCTCATCGGCACCGCCGTGAACGCGGTGGATCGCTTTGCCCAGCGCAAAGCCGCTGAACACGCCCAGCCAACGGTGGAATTTGCCCGTTTGCTGCAGTCCGCCTCCGCTCCCGACGCGAAGACGATCAAGGCGGAGGAAATCAAAGCCGCTTCCCGGGAATTGCTCGACGCTCCGGAGGTGCAGGCCGCGTTGTCGGGAAAGGATCTTTCCAAAGGTGTGACGCTGCGTGTCGAAGGCGGCCAGGTCAGTATCGTGGCGCCGGATGGTTCGACGCAGTCCGTGCGTTTGTCTTCGGAAAGCCAGGCCCTCGCGCAAAAGCTGAATGGGCTCGACCTCGCGGTCGGCGCGTAGCTTCGGACCGGTTTCCTCCTCTCCTGTCATTCCGAACGCAGTGAAGGCTCTCCCGCCTCACTTCCGCGCGTTCGGGAGTGGTCAGAGATGTTTCGCTGCGCGCAACATGACAGGGTGTTGCGCCGGCTGTTTGTTTCCCTCGGGCGCATTGCCGTGGTCACGTTTTTCGCGTTACTCCTCCTCATCCTGTTTTTTCAGCACCGGATGATCTATTTCCCGCGGCACTATTCGCCCGCGGAAATTGAAATGCTGGCGCGTATCTCGCAGCCGCTGACATACCGGACGTCGCAGGGCGAGCAGACCGCCTACTACATCGGCGCGCGCGAAAATCCGCCGCGGCGGCTTTGGGCGATGTTTTGCGGCAACGGCTCCGTCGCCGCCGACTGGCTGGAAACCATTCAGGCCAGCGGCAATCCACACGACGCGTTTTTGCTGGTTGATTATCCCGGCTACGGCGCCTCGGCCGGGGCAGCGTCACCGAAGTCGATCGCCGAGAGCGCCGAGGCGGCCGCGCAATTAGCCCTCCAGAAACTCCCGCACGATGCCGCGTTACCCTGGGGCGCCATGGGGCATTCGCTCGGCTGTGCGGCGGCGCTGCAGTTCGCGGTCAAATTCAAGGCCGACCGCGTGATCCTGGTTTCGCCGTTCACCAGCATGACCGCCATGGCGCGCCGGCAGGTCGGCTGGCCGCTTTGCCTGCTCCTGCGCCATCCTTTCGATAACGTCGCGCGCCTCGACGAACTTACCGCTCACTCTCCTCACCCGCGCGTTACGATCTTCCACGGCCTGCGCGACAACATGATCCCGCCGTCCATGGGCCGACAACTCGCGGAGGCGCATCCGGACTTCACGCGCTTCGAACCGGTGGAAAACGCCGGTCATAACGACGTCGTCACACTGGCTGCCCCGCGGTTAGTTGCCGCGATCTCGGAATAAGTGTGGCATGGCAGAGAAAGATGCCTACGCTCTCCGGCAGGAAATCTTCCTGCCTATGAAAGCGACTCTGCTCCTGGCTTTTTCCGGCCTTATTCTGTTTCCACTCACTTCGCTGCGCGCCGAAACGCCTGCCGGCGAAGTGCTCGAGCTTCACGGCTGCGAGCTCTACACCGGCGGCTGCACGGCCTCCGGCCAAATCACCCAGGGCGGGCGGACCTTGCTCCGCGTCTGGCATTTTTCCAGCGGCTCTCTAAGTGGGTTGAACGTCGCGCTGCTTGAGAAAGCTGACGCCAACCTTGCGTTGCCGCAGACAGAAGCGACGGCCTCACTGGCGTATTTGCCCGCTTCGGCAAATGCAGCGCAGCGCGAGGCGTTGCTCGGCTGGCTGCGCGAAAACGGGATGGCTCCTTCCGCACAAAAGGTCGCGGCAATCCGCTTCGATCGCGAGAGCGAGCGAGCGACCGTGAAAATTGGCGATGCCATTCAGGTCTCGACCCGCGCGATGTCGTTACACTGCGACGCCGGCGGTTGCGGCGAGTCGCTCTGGTATGCGCCTCGGAGCCGCGCGGGAGAGTTTTCCGTGGCGGTAAACGAAAGTTCCTCGATCGAAGAACCGGCGCTGAAACTTTCCTGGCGCGAGAGCAACGTGAAGAGTGTTTTCCTCGCGAAGTTCGGTGCGGCGGACGCAAAGCCGGTTTTCAAACTCGCCGCGCTCGACTGATGTCCGCTCGCGAAACATCTGCCGGGCTTTCGCGGCGCGATTTTTTCAAAGGGCTCGGCGCGACCGCCGTCGTCGCCGCCACCGAGCGGGTGGAGGCTGTCGCGCAGGAGCTGCAAAAGGCGAACGCCGAGAAAGTCGTTGGGCCGGGAACGGTGCCGATCACGCTGCGCATCAATGGCGCCGAGGAGCGCTTCGATCTCGAACCCCGCGTCACGCTGCTTGATGCGCTCCGCAATTACTCGCACCACACGGGCGCCAAGGAGGTGTGCGATCGCGCGACTTGTGGCGCGTGCACCGTGCTGCTCGACGGCACGCCCGTTTACTCCTGCATGACGCTGGCGATCGAAGCGCAGGGACGCGCGATCACCACCATCGAGGGGATCGCCAGGGAGGGTGCACTCAATCCGGTGCAGAAAGCCTTCATCGAATGCGACGGCCTGCAGTGCGGATACTGCACGCCCGGGTTCGTGCTCACCCTTACGGCGCTGCTGGCCGAAAAACCGAAGCCGAGCGAAGAGGAAGTGAAGAAAGCGATCGCCGGGCACCTTTGCCGGTGCGGCAGTTACCCTCACATCTTCGACGCAGCGAAGAAAGCTGCCGGCCTGGAAGTAAGCGCGCGCACGGAAGTCCTCCCCCATGCCCTGGCCTGAGCAGCGAAAATACATCGGGCAGCGCGTCCCTCGTCTGGACGGCCCCGCGAAAGTCACCGGCGCCGCGCAGTATCCTTCCGACGTTCAGCCGAAAGGCTGGCTTTACGGAATGATCCTCCGCTCGAAATGGCCCGCCGCGAAGATCACCGCGATCAACCTGGAAAAGGCGCGTGCGATCCCAGGGATCAAGGCGGCCATCCTCGCGCGCGAGGGCGAACGCTCGGTGCGTTTTTGCGGTGAGGAACTGGCCGCCGTCGCCGGCACGAGCAAAGACGCGTGCCTCGATGCGTTGCGCGCCATCGAGGTCACGGCAACGCCGTTGCCGTTCGTGGTCGATGAAATCGAGGCGTGCAAAGCCGAGTCTCCACGGGTTTTCGAGGATCGCGTGAATCTGGGCGAGGCGCAGGCGAGGACGAACGGCGACGTCGATGGCGCCTTCGCACGTGCGGCCGCGGTGGTCGAGGGAACTTTCATGAGCGCGGTGCAAATCCATCATCCGCTGGAGACGCACGGAAATACTGTCTCGGCCGAGGGCGAGGAGGTGACCGTCTGGGCTTCCACGCAAGGCGTCTTCAGCGTTCGTGATGGCTTCGCCGACAACCTCGGCATCCCGCAAACCAACGTGCGCGTCATTACCGACTACATGGGCGGCGGCTTCGGCGCGAAAATGGGCGCGGGCATCGAAGGCACGCTCGCGGCGCGTCTTTCGCAGGCGGCAAAAGCGCCCGTGAAAATGATGCTCACCCGGTTCGACCAGGCGCACGCTGTCGGCAATCGGCCCTCCTCATTTCAGAAGGTGCGCCTGGCCGCGGAAGCGGACGGCACGCTGCTCGCCTACGAACTGGATTCCTTCGGCACGGCGGGATTCGCAGGGGGCGGACGTACCGCGGCAGGCGGGGCCGGTGCGAGTTTCCCTGCGCCTTATATCTATAAGGTTCCCAACACGCGTGTTAGACAGGCGGTCGTCGCAACGAACGCCGGCGCCGCGCGCGCGTTCCGGGCCCCGGGACATCCCCAGGCCTCCTTCGGCATGGAGTCGATCATGGACGAGCTGGCGTGGAAGCTCGACATGGACCCGTTGCTGTTGCGGATCAAAAACGATCCGTTCCCAATCCGGCAGCGCGAATACGAGGCGGGCCGCGAGAAGTTTGGCTGGGCGCAAAAATACAAAAAGCCGGGCACGTCGGCGGGGCCGGTAAAGATCGGCCACGGCTGCGCCAGCGCGACCTGGGGCGGCGGTGGTCGCGGCACCAAGGCCGAGGCGCAAATCAATCCCGACGGCACGGTGGAAGTCCGGTGCGGCACCCAGGACATCGGCACGGGAACACGCACACTCATCGCGGTCATCGCGGCGGAAGTCTTCGGCCTCGAACCGGCGCAAATTTCCGTGCGGCTGGGGGACACCCGTTTCCCACCCTCGGGCGCGAGCGGTGGCAGCACCACAGCGGCGTCGGTCTCCCCGGCAATTTACGACACCTGCCTCAAGGCGATGGCCGAGCTGGAAAAAACCAGCGGCCTCGAGGATGCGCGCGGCGCAAATTGGAAAAGCGCCTGCGGCAAGATCGGCGTCAATCCCATCGTCGTGCAGGGCGAGTGGGTGCAGGGGCTTTCCTCGGCAGGGGCGGGAGGCGTGCAATTCGCCGAGGTCGAAGTCGATACGGAAACTGGTTTTGTGAAGGTCCGGAAAATTCTCGCCGTGCAGGACTGCGGCCTGGTGATGAACCGGCTCACCTGCGAGAGCCAGATCAACGGCGGCATCATTGGGGGACTCGGCTATGCGCTGTACGAAGGCCGGGTCATGGATCAACAGACCGGCGTGATCCTTAATCCGAACTTCGAGCGCTACAAGCTGCCGGGCGGCGCCGACATTCCCGAGATCGAGATCGTGCTGCTCGACATGGCCGAGCGTGGCGTAATCGGCATCGGCGAGCCCGCAACGATTCCCACGGCCGCAGCGATTGCCAACGCCGTTTCCAACGCGCTCGGCGTTCGCATGACGAGCCTTCCGATCACGCCCGACAAGGTTCTGGCTGCTCTCGGCAAGGTGCCGAAACGCTCCGCCGTCGCCGCGGCGCGTGCTCTCGATCAGTCGCTGGAGGCGGTTGAAGCGCTACCGGTGACCGCGATCTATCAGGAGGATGAAGGAATCGATGCGCATCACGTATAGAAACTTCAAAAAGCTAAGATTGGCGCTGGAGGCTTCGATTAGCCTGAACCTCGTGCTGCTAAGCATTCTGGTTTTGATCTGGCTCCATCTAGCGGCTCCACCGCCGCCTGCACACGCTCCAAAGACGGTGAATAAAGACAGCGGACTCCGTCTCGGTCACTTGTCTGAGATCGCCAAACCAAGTGGCGATGATGCGAACTCCCTGAACACAGATCATGTCGCCCCGGGCAACCTCCCGATAGCGTCATCAGGCAAAGAAGACTAGGTCTATGAATCCGTTTGAATACGTCACCGCCCAAACGGTTGCGAGCGCCCCCGAGCTGGTAAAGGATGGCGGCCGCTTCTTCGCGGGCGGCAACGATCTGCTCGGCGAGATGAAGGATTACATCGCGGCGCCGAAGCGTCTGGTGAATATCAAGGCGCTGCCGGATACGCATGACATTAAGATCGACGGCGCCGTCTGTTTTATCGGGACAAACGTCACCGTCGCTCAGATTGCGGCTCATCCGAAGCTCGGCGAGTTATATCCCGGTTTGGTGGAAGCCGCGCGGGAAGTCGCTTCGCCGCAGATTCGCAACGTCGCGACCCTTGGCGGCAATCTCGCGCAACACTCGCGCTGCTGGTATTACCGCCACAAGGATCTGCAATGCCTCAAGCGCGGGGGAGCAACGTGTTATGCCCGCGAGGGTGAGAACAAATACCACGCAATTTTCTCCGGCAATCCCTGCATCAGCCCGATCACCTCAAACATGGCCACGGCACTCGCTGCTCTGGATGGTCGCGCCGCAGTGCGGCGTGGAAATGGCACGGTGACGCTTTCGATGGCCGAACTCTACCGCGACGCCTGGACCAATCCGCTCGCGCACAATTCACTCGGGCCGACAGACTTGATCATTGGCGTAGAACTGCCGGCTAAGTCAGGGACAAAGAGCGCTTACCTCCAGGTAAGTGAGAAGAGCGAATTCGACTGGGCGCTGGCAAGCTGCGCGGTCGCCGCAGTGGTCGAGGGGAAAACACTACGGAAGCCGCGCATCGCCCTGGGGCAGGTCGCTCCTGTTCCCTATGAATCCGAAGCGGTGAACAGCTTTCTCGACGGAAAAGCTTTGGACGAGGCAGCCGCCGCGCGTGCCGGCGAAATGATGCTTAGTGAAGCTGCACCCTTCGAGCACAACGCCTACAAGATTCCGCTCGCGCAGGCTCTCATTCGCCGGGCCTTACTGCGGCTGGTGAGCTAGCCATGGAACTTTGCCGCCACTTCCGTTCGCGCAATATGTTCGTGCCCGGCGGAGACAAGCAGTCTCTGCCCGAGGATGTCGCTTCCATCGTGAGTCACTACTGCTGGTGCAACAAAACGATGACTGAAGTCGGCGAGGACGACCGTCTGGTCGAGCGCGAGGATTGTGCGCGCGAGGCGCGCATTTGTTATCGGCCACGCTGACTAATGCGCGAATTGCTGGAGATTCTGGCGGAGCAAAGGCGCGCCACCACGCCGTTGGCTCTCGCCACGATCGTGCGTACTAGCGGCTCGAGCTATCGCAAAGCCGGGGCGCGAATGCTTGTTCGTGCGGACGGCACCACGCTTGGGACTCTCAGCGGCGGCTGCATCGAGGAAGAAGTCGCCGCGCTGGCCATGACGGTGCTCACGAATGGAGAGCCGCGCCTTTGCCGCATCGATACGCTGCGGCGCTTTGGCTGCCACGGAGCGATCGAGATTTTCATCGAACGCCTCGAACCACGAAACGCCTTTCTGGATTACGTCCGCGCCTGCCTGAACCAGCGCCGTCCCGCGGAGGTGACCGTTGTTTTCGAGAACGCGCCGAAGCTGGGTTCGTTCGCGGCGTCACAGGTCGAGGACGAGGCCTTTCGGGAAACAATTCAGCCACCGGTGCGCGTCGTTATCGTCGGTGATGGAGTCGATACGGATGCGTTGCTCCATTTTGGCGCTCGCCTTGGCTGGGAACTGCTGGTCTTCCAGCGCGTCGAAGAACTGCCTTCCCTGCCGTGCATCGATAGCCGCACTGCTGCGGTGGTGAAGCAGCATCATTTCGGGCGCGATTTTGCGGCGCTGCAACGACTGCTCCTGGAACCTTTCGGCTACGTCGGTCTGCTCGGCTCGCGGCGACGTCGTGGCGATTTGCTCCATGCGCTCGTCGCAGAGGGTTTCCTGCCTCCCGGCAGCGCGATGAAACGTTTCCATAGTCCCATCGGTCTCGACCTTGGGGCAGAGACTCCCGATGAGATTGCGCTGGCGATCGTGGCGGAGATTCAGGCTGCGATGGCGGGTGGCGAAGGCGGATTTCTTCGCGAGAAAGCCGGTCCGATTCATCATGCCGCGATGGCGTGAAGATTGCCGCAATCATTCTGGCTGCCGGTGGCTCGTCGCGACTCGGGCAGCCAAAGCAATTGCTCGAGTTTGAAGGAGAAACCTTGCTCGCCCGCGCGATTCGCGCCGCATCCGAGTATCCTACCTGCGTCGTGATCGGTTCAGACGCAGAGCGGATGCGGGAGGAGGTTGGGAACAGCGCCCGCGTCGTTCAGAATGCGGAGTGGCGGGAAGGGTTAGCCTCCTCCATCCGGCTCGGTATTAACGCGATTATCGACAGCTTCGACGGGGCAATTCTGCTCCTAACCGACCAACCTCGGATCGATGCCCCCCTGCTCGAAGCGTTGGTGGGTGCGCAGGCGACGTTAAATAAACCGATCGCTGCCTGCCGCTACGCGAAAAGCCTGGGCGTGCCCGCACTTTTTTCGAAACGGTTTTTCCCCGAATTGCTAAAGCTGCGCGGTGATACGGGAGCCAAGCCGCTCTTGCTGAAGCATGCTGGAGAAGTCGCGGTGGTGGACTTCCCGGACGGCGCGGTCGATATCGACTCGCCGGCCGACCTGCATTCCATCGGGTCTCTTAGGAAGTAGTTCAAGGCGACCGTTTTCTCTTTGGCTCCCGGGGGGAAGAGCACGAGCAAGAGCAGGAGAAAGAGTAAGACCGCCTCGGTCCCGGGAAATGAAAAAGGCACTCTGGTCAGATCACAGCGATCAATGTTCCAAAGTGCCTTTTTCGCCCCGCCTTTGCCGTCGCGACGGATTTCCCGTTCCCTACTGGGTGACGGGCGGATGACCGCAGGCGAGCCTCTGACTTCCTGAAAAGGCATGTCATATGGCCCGCCTACCTAGCCTCCTAATGGACTGGTAAATTTACCGGTTCGGGAGTTTCCGTCTGTTCTCGAACAATGCAGGGCAAGTCGAATTCCGGGGAGCGAAGCGGCGATACGCCGAGCACGTCTCATCTACTGCTTCGCGATTCAAAGAACTGCGCGCTTCGGAGTGATCCGTAGGCGCCTCGGCTGTCGCGTGAGAGCGTTCCGTCCCGGCGCGATACTGTCAACGCAGAACTGCCTCTACTCGCGAAAAACAGCGCCCACTCCGTCGGCGAGACGTCGCTTCAGCTTCGCGTGCGCGGCGTTTACCTCATCGGAAGAAAGAGTCCGATCCCCAGCGCGATACGTGAGGGTATACGCCATGGATTTCTGGCCTGCAGGGACCTTGTCGCCGGCAAAGACGTCGAACAGCTCGATTTGCGCGAGCAGTGGCTCGGCGGCGTCGTGAAGCTCGCGCGTGATTTTTTCGTGGGAAACTTTCGTGGGAACCAGGAGCGCAATGTCGCGCGTGACTGCGGGATATCGACTGAACGCAAGATAACTCGACCGCGAGGTCTGAAGGAACGCAGCCAAACCCAGCTCCGCAAAGACGACCGGCGAAGCGACGTCGAATCCGCGCGCTGCCGCCGGCCAAAGCTGCCCGGCAAATCCGATGCGCTTTCCTTCGAAATTAATTGTGAGCGCAAGAGCCAGCGCTGGGTTCTGATCGGGCGTAAACGTCAGCCGCTCGTCGTGAAAGATCGCTTTCAGATCGAAGAGATCGATGAGACGCCCTTTGGCATTTCGCCAGGAAACCTTTTCTACCGGGCCGGTCGCGACGATTCCGAGATGCGTCGATTCCTCTGGCTGCTGAGATGCGGAATAAACGCGGCCCAGTTCGAAGAGCCGAACGCTCTGCTCACCAGCCCGCGCGTTGTGCTGAAGGTTGCGCAGAAGGCCGTGGAGCAGATTCGGACGAAGGACGACCTGATCGTCGATCATCGGATTCCTGAGCCGGCGCAACCCTTCCAGCGCGACCCGCGTGTATTCGAGACCATGCGGTGGCGCAGGAACGAGCGAGACGTTGCGCGCTTCGTAAAAACCGCGCGCGACAAGGGTCTGCCGGAGCTTCTGAAACACGTCGTGCGCCCGATCGGTATTGCTGCTCGGGACGAAACGACCGCTCTCGCGAGGAGAAACGTTTTCAATTCCGACGACCCGAACGATCTCTTCCACCAGGTCGATCTCGCGCGTGAGGTCGTTGCCGCGAAACGAGGGAACGCGCCAGCCGCCTCCTTCGCGCCGGAGCCCCAGGCCGGTGAGAATCGTTTCCTCTCGTTCGGCGGAAACAGGCGCGCCGAGAACCTCGCTCACCCGGTTGGCGCGGAGCGGAACGATCCGGGAAAGCTGCGGCAACGTTCCGGCAGCGCGGATCTCCTCGACCTCTCCGCCTCCAATTTCCGCGATCAGCTCGGCGGCGCGTCGAGCCGCAGGAAGAACATTCTCCGAATCAACGCCGCGCTCGAAACGATAACTGCTGTCGCTGGCGAGCGCGAGAGCGCGCGAAGTGCGGCGAATATTCGCGGGCGAAAACCACGCGCTTTCGAGCAGCACGTCCCTGGTGTTGGTGGTGACGCCGCTTTCCTCGCCACCCATCACTCCGCCGATCGCCAGCGCACGAGCTTCGTCGGCGATGAGAAGACACTGCGGCGTGAGTTCGTAGGTGCGGCCGTCGAGCGCGAGGAACTTTTCTTTCTCTGCTGCGGCGCGAACCCGGATATCACCGCGCACGTGCGCGAGGTCGAAAGCATGGAGTGGCTGTCCCATCTCCAGCATCACGAAATTCGTGATATCGACGATATTGTTGATCGCGCGGAGGCCGATGGTTTCGAGCCGCAGGCGCAGCCATTCCGGACTCGGTGCGACGCGCACGCCCGTGATGATGGTCGCGGAGTAAAACGGGCAAAGCTCCGGCGCTTCGAGACGGATATGTGCATCCGTTGTCGGCTCCGCCGGGGAGCGAACGACGGCAAACGTTCTGCCGGTGAGCGCGGCGATTTCCCGCGCCATGCCGATATGGCTGAGCAGGTCGGGACGATTCGGGGTGATCTCGACTTCGAGCACGGTATCGGCCGGGAAGAGCTCGCTTATCGGCGCTCCGACGCGCGCCACCGGATCGAGGATCAGCAGGCCAGCCGCGTCTTCGGCGAGACCCAGCTCTTTGGCACTGCAAAGCATACCCTGCGACTCCACCCCGCGAAGCTTGCCAACTTTGATTTTGAAATCGCCTGGCAGGACGGCACCCGGGAGCGCCAGAGGAACCTTGTCGCCGACGGCGTAATTTTTCGCACCGCAAACGATCTGCCACGCCGTCTCCGACCCATCGTTGACCCGGCAGACGCTCAGGCGATCGGCGTTGGGATGCGGCGCCGATTCGACAATCTGCGCCACGACCACTTTGTCGATGGCCGCCCCGCGCGTGTGGACATGTTCCACTTCCACACCGGCGCGCGTGAGGGTGTCGGTCAACTCTTCGACGGAGACGGGCAATTCAACGAACTCGCGCAGCCAATTGAGCGAAACTTTCATCGTTCGAATTGGCGCAGGAAGCGCAGGTCGTTTTCGGTGAAATAACGTATGTCCGGCGTGCCCGACATGATCATCGCGAGGCGGTCCAGGCCGAAGCCGAAGGCGAAACCGGTGTACCTGTCGGGATCGTAGGCATTATCGCCGCGCCGCGCGTTTACAGCATCGAAAACCGCCGGATCGACCATGCCGCACCCTGCGAGCTCGAGCCACTTCTCGCCCAGCGCAGGCGCCTTGATGTCGATTTCGAAGCTCGGTTCGGTGAACGGAAAGAAGTGCGGGCGGAAGCGGCACTTCGCGTTGGCGCCCAGGAGTTCGCGAAAGAAAAATTCAATAGTCCCCCGCAAATCCGCGACCGTCACTCGCTCGTCCACGTATAGACCTTCCATCTGATTGAACTGCGCGAGATGCGTCGCGTCGATTTCGTCGCGGCGATATGCAGCGCCGGGCGCGATGATGCGCACCGGCGGCGGCTGCGTCGTCATCGTGCGGATTTGCACCGTGGAAGTGTGAGTGCGAAGGAGGCGTCCATCGGGCAGGAAGAATGTGTCCTGTTCGTTGCGCGCGGGATGGTCGGCCGGAGTGTTGAGCGCGTCGAAGCAATGCCATTCGTCTTCGATGTCGGGACCGTCGGCCAGGGCAAAGCCCATGCGGCGGAAAATGGCGATGGCCTGATCCTGGAGCTCGGTGATCGGATGCAGCGCTCCTAAAGCTGGTCCGGTCCCCGGCAGGGTAAGATCGAGGTCGGCGAATTGCGCGGCATCCTTCGTCTGCTGCAGAGCTTCCCGGCGCGCGGCCAGCGCCGCCGTGACCGACTCGCGCACCTCGTTCAGCAATTTGCCGACGCGCGCCTTGTCCTCCTTCGCGACCGAGCGCATTCCCTCACTCGCGAGCGAAATGCTTCCAGTTCGGCCGAGATACTTGATGCGCGCAGCCTCGACGGCACCCTCATCGGCGCTCGAATCGATTTCCGCGAGAGCTTCCGCGCGGATGGCTTGCAACTGCTCTTCCATGGAAAGGAAATCGCATCCGCCGAACAGTGTCCGACGGATGCGAGAAGTTCGGGACGACAGCCTTACGCCGCCGCTTTGGACTTTTGCTTCAGCGCTTCGCCGGCGCGGTCGAGGATCGCCTTGAAGGCCACTTCATCACGCACCGCCATATCGGCGAGGATTTTGCGGTCGAGTCCGAGTCCGAGCGCCTTCATACCTTCCATGAACCGGCTGTAAGTAACGCGGTTGGCGCGGGCGGCCGCGTTAATGCGAGCGATCCAGAGATTGCGAAAAGTGCGTTTGCGGTTTTTCCGGTCGCGATACGACCAGGTTTCCGCTTTCATCACCGCGTTCTTGGCGTAGCGGAAAAGTTTCGAGCGGCGGCCGCGGAATCCTTTGGCTTTGTCGAGCATCCGCTTGCGGCGCTCGCGGCTGGCAGGAGCGTTAGTAGCTCTTGGCATGATGTTGGGGTCCTTCTTTCAGCGGGCTGTTTTGTTTGGAAATCCGGCGGCCTCGCTCGCTGAAACGCTCCCTCACTGGGGAACAGGCCGGACGGATTGGTCCTTTGGGTCACACGGGACCCACAGGATTAACGAAAGGGAAGATTCTCTTTGATGCGGGCGAGATCGGTTTCGTGGACGAGGGCGGCTTTGGCTAGCTGGCGCTTGCGTTTGGCACTCTTGCTTCCGAGCAAATGACGGCGCGAGGCCTGGCTACGGAGCACTTTGCCGGTCGCCGTCACTTTGAAGCGTTTGGCGACCGACTTCCTGGTTTTGCGACGGGCGACTGGTTTTGGCATGGGGTGCGGAAGCTAGCTTTGACCTCTCCTCTGGCAAACCTTTTTTCCAGAGAGGTCAAGGGAAAGGAAAATGCCCCGGAGGCAGGCCGCCGGGGCATTTTGCAATCTGATCAAACTTAAGGTTCGGCCTATATTTCAGCTTCGAGGCCTTTGAGCGCTTCGCTCACCTTTTTCAGCCCGAGTTCGATACGGGTTTTGATGGTGCCCAAAGGAATACCCGTGTGGGCGGCGATTTCCCGCTGGCTCATCCCACGGTAGAACGCGAGGTCAATGGCCTGTTGCTGAGCAGGAGGAAGGCGCTGGAGGATTTTTGCCAGAAGCCGCCGGAGATCTTCGTGCTCCAAGTCGCTGTCGATGGTGTCATGGATCCAGGCTTCCGGCTGTTGTTCCGTTTCGTGCCGGAGTCGCTCCTCGACGCGCTGGTAAGATTGTTTTTTGCGCAGGCGGTCGATGGCGCGGCGGCGCGTCAAAGTCACCATCCATCCTAAGGGCTTTCCTTTTTCCGCATTGAAGTGGTGCGCCTGGTTCCAGATTTCGACGAAAACCTCCTGCAAGAGATCATCCGCCTCGGTCTCGTTGTGAAGAACGCGCATCACAATGGCTTTCAGCACGCCACTGTAGCGGTCGTAAAGCGCTTCGAGCGCATCAGCATCAGATTCCTTAATCGCCTCCATAAGAGCGACATCCTTCTGGACATCATCAGAAACAACTGGAGCAGGGGTGATGGGCGCGGAATCGAGTTCAAAGATTGGTGATTTCATGGGTTGAGTAAGCTGCCAGCCCAATTAGCACCGCATGTACCGAGGACCCTCCAACAGAGTAAACCGCCCGACTCACTCCAGAATTTGTGTCACAAAACCAGACACTTGTGTCGCGAAACCCTCGGAGACTGACACCCCCGACAGCCGCGAAGAATACGTCGATTACTGGAAAATGCCCGACTGAGGAGGGATTCCGCCTCCATTAGTGATCGCTTCACCTTTCACCTTTGCGTGCAGCATCTGCTGAAACTGCTGGAGCGAGGTGACGATTTCCGGCCCACGGGTGAGGACGGTTTTGCCGAGCTTTTCGTATTGGGCGGCGTTGCGCTGGGCGAGTTCCGAGAGCGCCATAAGGACCGCGAGGGAATTGTTGATGGCGTGTTTGATCTCCCGAAATTTCTCGTACAAAGCGACGAGCTCTTCGTGGGTGATCGTATTTTTCTCGTCCATGACGGCAGACGATAAAGCGATGCCCGTGCCAACGCTAAGGAGAATCTTGCCCCGCAACACTGGCCATGTCGAACCCGGTGTGATTAGCTCGTGGATTTCCGCTTTCGCGAAATGCCCGCGCAAACGATCAAAATCATCGGCGCCCGCCAGCACAACCTGCGGAATCTTTCTTTGGAAATTCCGCGGGAGAAGCTGGTTGTCATCACCGGTCTGAGCGGCTCGGGAAAGAGCTCGCTCGCTTTTGATACCCTCTACGCCGAGGGGCAGCGCAAATACGTCGAGAGTCTCTCAGCGTACGCCCGGCAGTTTCTGGACCAGATGCAAAAGCCGGAAGTGGACTTCATTGAGGGGCTTTCGCCGGCCATCGCGATCGAACAGCGCAACTCCGGGGCGAACCCGCGCTCGACCATCGCGACCACCACGGAAATCTACGATTACCTGCGGCTCCTTTTTTCATCGGTCGGCCAGCCGCACGATCCAGTGACGGGCGAACCTGTTTTTCGCCAGAGCCCGCAGCAGATCGTCGATCAAATCCTCACCTATCCGCCCGACTCGCGCATTGTTATCCTCGCTCCACTGGTGCGGGGGGAATCGGGAGAATTTCGCGACGTGCTGGAAAAACTGCGCCGCGAAGGATTCGTGCGGGCGCGGATCGATGGTGAGATTCTCGAGCTCGGCGGACCCGAACCGATCCGCCTCGCAAAGACGAAGGCGCACCATATCGAGGCGGTGGTCGATCGGCTCGTGGTGCGAGAGGGCGTGCGCACCCGGCTCTCCGATTCCGTGGATACGGCACTCCGCTGGGGCCGCGCGCGGCTGGCGGTGCTGCAAAACCTCCCGGACACCGAGACCTGGGAGGAAATTCGCTACAGCACCGATTTCTGCAATCCGGCGACCGACTTCACCATTCCTCAGCTCACACCCAAACACTTTTCCTTTAACAGCCATCTGGGCGCGTGTCCTGCCTGCCATGGCCTGGGCACGGAGCTGGTGCTCGATGCCGAGTTGATGATCACCGATCCGGCGAAAACCCTCGCCGATAACATCGTCGGCCCGTGGCGCCAGGCACCGAAGCGCATGCAGGGTTATCATGCCGGGGTCCTCACTGCGCTCGCGAAACGATTCGGCGCTTCGCTTGAGACGCCCTTCGCGGATTTGCCGGAAGCGTTTAAACAAGCGCTCTTCCACGGCACCGGCGGCGAAACTCTCGCCGTCGTCTGGGGAAAGGGGGACAAGGAAACGCGCGCCGAAAAGCCATTCGAAGGTTTGCTCGCACAGGTGCAACGCCTTTACGACACGACCGAGAGCGAGCTTAGCAAATCCCGTCTTCGCGCGTTCATGAGCCGCCGGACCTGCTCCATCTGTGGCGGCGCACGTCTTAAACCGGAGATCCTGGCTGTCACGGTGCGCGACGCCACGGGTGAGCAGCGGAATATCCGTTCGATTTGCCAGCTCACCATCGGCCGGGCGAAAGCCTTCATCGAATCGCTCGCGCTCACCGGCCAGCAGCGACACATCGTCGCCGAGGTCACGCGCGAAATCCTCGCGCGGCTCGGTTTCCTTGTCGAAGTCGGCCTCGGTTACCTCAATCTTGACCGCGAGAGCGGCACGCTTTCGGGCGGGGAAGCCCAGCGCATCCGCCTCGCCACGCAAATCGGCAGCGGGCTCGCCGGCGTGCTCTACGTGCTCGATGAGCCGAGCATTGGCCTGCATCAGCGCGACAACGACCGCCTCATCGGCACGCTCCGGCGGCTGCGGGATCTGGGCAATTCCGTGATCGTGGTCGAACACGACGAAGACACGATTCGCGAAGCCGATCATGTCATCGACCTCGGTCCCGGGGCCGGCGCGCGAGGCGGCGAGATCGTCGCGCAGGGCTCAGTCGCCGAAATTCTCGCCAACGAAAACTCCCTCACCGCTCATTACCTCGCCGGACGCCTCAAGATTCCCACGCCGAAAAACCGCGTCCGCCCAAACCGCGGGCAGTTCCTGTCCGTCGTCGGTGCGTCGGAGAATAACCTGCAAAGCGTTACCGCCGATTTCCCGCTGGGTTGCCTTACCTGCGTCACGGGGGTAAGCGGCAGCGGCAAGTCGACGCTGGTCGATGACATTCTGCGCCGGGCGCTTTTTCGGTATTTTTACCGCTCGAAAGATCGTCCCGGCGCGCACCGCGCCATCAACGGTCTCGACCTCATCGACAAAGCGATCGTCATCGATCAAAGCCCCATTGGCCGCACTCCGCGTTCGAACCCGGTCACCTACACCGGCGCTTTTGGCCCCATCCGCACCCTTTTCGCCGGTCTCCCCGCCTCCCGCGTGCGGGGGTACGATTCGGGTCGATTTTCGTTTAACGTGAAAGGGGGGCGTTGCGAGAACTGCGAAGGCGACGGCATGATCAAGATCGAGATGCATTTCCTCGCCGATGTCTTCGTCGAGTGCGAAGTCTGCCGCGGACGCCGCTACAATCGCGAGACGCTCGAGATTACTTACAAGGGGAAAAACGTCGCCGACGTGCTCGAGATGACGGTGGATGAAGCGTCGCGCTTCTTTCGCAACGTGCCGACCGTGAGCGATAAGCTGGTGGCGTTGGAAGACGTCGGCCTCGGTTACGTGCGGCTTGGCCAGGCCGGCACCACGCTTTCCGGTGGCGAAGCGCAGCGGGTAAAACTCGCCAGCGAACTTTCCAAACGCGCCACCGGCCGCACCGTTTACATCCTCGACGAACCGACCACCGGGCTGCATTTCGCCGATATCCACAAGCTGCTCGAAGTGCTGATGAAACTGCGCGATGCCGGCAACACGCTCATTATCATCGAGCACAATCTCGAGGTCATTAAATGCTCCGACTGGATCATCGATCTCGGCCCGGAAGGCGGCGAAGGCGGAGGGCGCATCGTCGGCGAAGGTACTCCGGAGCAGATCGCGGCGTTGGAGGAGAGCTTTACCGGGCGGTATCTGCGGAGGGCGCTCGCGTGAGGCGAGTTTCCTGGAACCTGTGTCGGTGCGGTCTGTTTGCTCTATGGGGCCTGTGCCGCCCCGCTCTCGCCGAAGATCCCGCCGAGCGCGCTTTGGCGGAAGGCCTGCCGGAGATTGCCGTCACCAAGCTCCAGCAACGTCTCGAAAAAGGCCTCTCGTTTGCCGAACGGGATTCCACCCTGCTGCAACTTGCGGAGGCTCAACTTGCCGCCGGCGCCTCGGCCGAAGCCTTGGAGACACTTCGCGACGCCAGTCCCGGCGCACGCACCGACTTTCTTCGTGCTCGGTCCTATGCCGCGCTCGGCCGGTGGAATGAAGCCCAGGCTACATTCGCCCGCCTGGCCGACGGCGGCGGATCTTTCGCGGACGCCGCGCGTTTTGGGGAAGCGGAGTGCTGGCATGCGCTCGGGGACGCCGCACGCGCCGCGATCACCGCCAAAGGCATCCGCGATCCCACCCCGTCCGAGCAACTGCGGTTGTGCGGCTTTTACCTGGATGCGGGCCAGGCCAAAGGCGCGCGCGCCCTGCTGCCGCAAATTGCTCCGGGCACCGAGATGGAGAAAAAGTGGCATCGTTATCTGCGCGCGCGCCTCCTCCTCGAAGACGACCAACCGGCGCCTGCCCTGGCCGAATTCAACGCGATGCTCGCGGAGCCCGCCGGCCTTACGGAAAGCATGTTTGCCGGCGTGACCTTGGGGCTCTCCGAAGCGCAACGAGTACTTCATGGCTCCGATGCCGCCGACGCCGTCCTGGAACGTTTCATCAGCGAGCACTTCGATAGCGCGTGGTTGCCAGCCATTTTCCGGCACCTCGATCGCATCTACGCCCAACAGGAGGACCCTTCCGACAGCGAGTTGCAAAAATGGCTGCGAATGTTGCCGGCGCGCCGCGGCGGATATGCCGCTTACTACCTCGCGCGCTCGCAGATCCGCGCCGAGAAGATCGAGAAGGCCCTCGGCACTCTCAACAGTTTCACCGCGGCTTATCCCGGCCACCCGTTCATCGCCGAGGCGGCCATTTTGCGGGGCGATGTCCTGCGGAAAATCCAGCGTCCGGGCCGGTCCCTGGGCGCCTACGAGGAAGCCATGCGCGCCGCGCCCGACGATGAAACGCTGGCCCGTGCCGAGCTCGGGGCCTGTCTGGTTCATTTTCAACGTGGCGATTTCCTGCTCGCCGCCACCATGGCGACGAACGCTGCGTTTCATTCCCCTTCCCTGCGCGAAATCGGCACCTTCGACGCCGCTCTCGCCTGGCTGCGGCAGGGCAACATGCCGCGTTTCGTCGCCGCTTATCAGGAGCTGAGCGCTGCTTTTCCCGAGAGCAATCTCCGCCGCAGCCTCGTGCTCGAAGAAGCGCTGGTCCGGGCTCGGACGGGTGATCCGCGCGCCGGGGAGAATTTGCGACGGTATCTGCGCGATTTCCCGGAACATTGGCGGGTGAGCGAGGGCCGCGTGGCGCTCGCGGAGCTTTCTTTTGCGGCCGGATCCTTGCCCGAAGCCAATGAGTATCTTCGCGTCGCCAATACGCTTCCCGCCAATGAGGCCGCAGCCGAACGCGCCGATTATCTGGCCATCTTTCTCGCCGATGCCGCCGAACCTCGCGACACCTCGAAGGTCCGCAGTCTGGCGGAGACCTTCCTTCAACGCCACGCCGACTCCGAGCTGCGCGCGCCGGTACGGATGAAGCTCGGCCAGCTCTACTTTGAACGCGAAGACTTCGCCAACGCGCAGACGCAGTTCGAACTGCTGGCCCGCGAGGACGAAAACTCCCGGCTGGCGGAGAAAGCTCTCTTTCTCGCCGGGCGCGCAGCCATGCGGAGCATGAGTGAGGGCAGCACCGCGCGGGCGTTCGAATTGTTCCAGCGAGTTTTCAAACTCAATGGCGATCTGCGCCTGTATGCCCGGCTGGAACAGGCGCAGGCGCAGGTGCGGCTGGGCCAGGAAAACACCGCTCTCAGCCTCTTCGATGAAATCCTGGCCGCAAAACCTGAACGCGATGTGCGCTTCGCTTCTCTCATTGGCAAAGGCGACGCCCTGCTCTCTCTCGCGACGAAGGAAGAAAAGAACTACGTCCCCGCGATGGCTGCCTTCGATCAACTCGTGGCCGATCCCGAAGCAACGCCTTCGTGGCGCCACGAAGCGCTCTACAAAAAAGCGCGCGCACTTCAGCGGCAGAAACACTCCGACGAGGCGCTCACCGCGCTTTACGAGGTGCTCGAACCCTCAGCCACCCCGGCCAATGAGCCGGAATACTTGTGGTTTTACAAGGCGGGCTTCGAGGCCGCCGCGATGCTCGAAGCGCAGCAAAAATGGAAAGGGGCAATCGCCATCCTCGAAAAAATGGCTGCGGTCGCCGGACCGCGGGCGGAAGAAGCGAAACAGCGCGCCAAGCGTCTTCGACTCGAGCATTTTGTCTGGGAGTAACGCGGTCTTCGGCTTCCCCCTCGTAATCTTACTCGACCTCTTGATCGTAATCCTGCTGACAATTCGTTTGCGGGGAAGATTACGATCAAGAGGAGGAGTAAGATTACGAAGGAAGAAGGCGGGAGCCTATTTCAACGAAGCGAGCAAATCTTCCATCTCAGATTCAGAGCCGTGCAGCGCGAGCATGATCCCCATGCCTTCGTATTGCCGGACCGCTCCCGCCCAATCCTCGACGCGAAAAGTCTGCCATTGATTGGCCGGCGCTTTCACACCGAGATCGGCCGCCTTGAACACGTGCACGAGCACGTTGCTTTTCTCCACGGCAGCCTGGGCGACGAGAAAACCGTTTTGTTTATACACGCGGCAGCCGACCGCATGAAGCGGTGTCAGCTCCGGCGGCACCGCGAATTGTTCCACCCCATTCATCGCAAACCAATCCGCCAGCTTCCCCAGCGGTTGCGGCGTGATCGGCTCCAGCTCCACCCCCGACATTCCGCGCGCGCGTTCGATCATTTGCATGACGACTTCCTTGCCTGGGAAATCGTCCGCGCGATCCAGCAGTCCGCTTCCCAGCAACACTAACGTCACTACCACCGAAAGGACGGCGGCGAACAGCGCCGGGTTTTTCCAGAACCGACGTCCGCTGGCTACTCTCGGTGTCGGCTCCAGCGCCACGATCTTGTTGCGCAATTCGGTCGGCAATTCGATGCGATCGACCGCTGCACGCACCTTCTCGTCGAAACGGAGCTGCGCTTCGAGCAGCGGCCGCAGCTCCTCCTCTTTCCCAGCCTGTTGCGCCGCTTTGCGCACCCGGCTGTCCCCAGGTTCATGCTCGACCTGGTGGCACCCCAGCAGACGCCGCGCGACTTCGGTCTTCATGAAACCGCTGCCTCCTCCGGGATTACCCCGGCACGGCGCAAGAGCTCCCGCGCTTCGCCCAGCAAGGTGGCCAGATCATCAACCGACATCCCGCAGGTCTGCGCGATTTCCGCGGCAGAAAACATCCTCAGAAAAAAGAGAGCGGTGGCGCTGCGCATCGGTTCGGCCAGACGTGAAATGGCGAGGGCGATTGGCGGAGTTCCATTATCATCTCCCTCGCGGACGTCCCCGGCTTTTTCGCAACGTTCGCGCAAACGGCGCACGAAGAGTTTCATCTGCGCCTTCTCGTTGCGGATCTCGTCAAACTCATGCGCGACATCGCCGCACGTCGCGAGAAAGGCCGCTTCGGCGGCATCGGTACGACCTTTGAGCAGGAGCGCGAGGCGATACCAACGCGCCATAGTTTCCGGGGGAAGGGCAGCGAAATCCAAGGCGCCGAAAGTAAAAGCTCCCTCGTGAGGGCTCAAGACCTTCTCTCATGAAGCTCGCGGACGCATCCCGGGTAAAAGAAGACTCCCGCTTGCAATCGCACCCGGCCCCATGAAATCGTCTTGCGCCTCGATTACTTTGTGATACAAAGTGACGCCATGTCCGAGCAGGCGCGCGCCGCAGAACACCTCCGCATCATTCGCAGCCTCATGGAGCGCGCCACCATTTATCGGGCGATGTCCGCTCCGAGTGCGCTCGTCGGCGGGACGCTTTCCCTCCTGGTGGCCGGCAGCTGGGTGTCCTATCATCAATATTCCGAGCGCGCCGCCGATCTTCCTCCCGCGCTGCTGGATCGCTGGTTCCTTTGGCAATGGCTCGGCGTTCTGGCCCTCACCGGCGCGAGCAATTTGCTTTTTCTCCATCGCGACGCGCGTCGTCGCGGCGACCCCTTCCTTTCTCCCGGGATGAAACTGGCCATCTCCGCCATGTCGCCGAGCCTCTCCGTCGCCGCGGTGCTGACGATTCTCTTTGTGACGCAAAACTACACCCGCATTCTGGCGCCGATGTGGGTTGTCTTGTACGGGCTGGCTCTTCTTTCCACCGCGCCGTTCGCGCCCCGCTCGATCGAGCGGCTCGGCCTGGTCTTTCTCTGCGCCGGGCTCGGCGTGATTCTTATGCCGGCCATTTCCGTGGTGGCGGCACCCGCCACGAACAGCGTGCTCTTCCCGCACCTGCTCATGGGTTTTACCTTCGGTCTCTTCCACATCGTTTACGCCGCCTGCGTCTGGGGCGCGCGCCCGACCAACGCGGATGCTTGATTTCGACAAGCTCGACAAAACGATCCATGAGAAAGGACGCCTCGCGATCATGACCCTGCTCGCCGGCCGGGCCAGTTGGAGTTTTGGCGACCTCAAGGCCGAGCTCAAAATGAGTGACGGCAATCTCATCACACATCTGCGCACGTTGCACCAGCGGGGTTACGTCGCCGTGACCAAGGAAGTCGTCCAGCGGCCGCAAACCACCTACGCGCTCACCCGCCGCGGCCAGACCGCCTTCAGCGAATACCTGGCGCTACTCGAACAGATCGTGAAAGCCGGACGCGCTTAAAAAAAATTTGCCCACTTACTTTGCCACACAAAGCACATCACCCATGAAGATCAAAATCGCAGATCACTACGGCCTCTGCTTTGGCGTTCGGGACGCCCTGCAGCAGGCAACACAACTCGCCCAGAATGGTCCCCTCACCATTCTTGGCGAACTCGTTCACAACCCCATCGTCCGCGAACAGCTCGCCGCCAGCGGTGTGCGTGAAGGCCGCCTCGACGCGCTCGAATCCACCACGCCGCAGGTAATGATCACCGCTCACGGAGCGTCGGACACGGCCCGTGCCGCCTGGCGCCGTGCCGGCTTCGGTGTTGCCGACGGCACCTGCCCGCTCGTGCGGCATGCGCACGATCAACTGCGCATGCTGGTCACCTGCGGCTACTTTCCGGTCGTCATCGGCCAGGCAGGACACGTTGAGGTGAAAGGCCTCATCGGCGATTTCCCGGACGCTGCGGTCGTCGAAGAGGAAGAGGACCTGGATGCGTTGCCCGCCGCGGAACAATTCGGCGTCATATCGCAAACTACGCAGCCGATCACCAAAGTGCTCGCCCTGGTCGAACGGTTGCGCCGGCTTCGACCCGAAGTCGAGGTGCGTTTCTGCGACACCGTCTGCAAGCCGACGAAAGACCGTCAGACCGCTCTCGAAAAACTTCTCGATGAAGTGGAGCTCATGGTCGTCGTGGGCGGCCGCAACAGCAACAACACCCGCCAGCTCGTCGCGAAATCGTGGGCTTCCGGCGTCCCGGCTTATCACGTCGAGCGCCCGGGAGACCTTATCCCTGCCTGGTTTGAGGGCGTTGAATCCGTTGGGATCACCGCCGGCACTTCGACCTTGAAGGAAACCGTCGCGCAGGTGGCCGCCCGGCTCGAAACCTTTGTCCAGGAGGCGCTGGCGTGAACACTATTCGCATCCATCCCGAAACGCCGTTCCGCACGTCGATTCGTCCGCGCTGGATGCCGCGCGAAATGATTGAGGCGCCGTCGCTCAATCACCAAGCGCCGGCCGGGCCGGTGGAAAAGCACGCGGCCTTGCTGATCAATCCGTTCTACCCGAAGGATGCGCACGCGAGCTTCGGCAAACACGTTCTCACCCCGACGCTGGCGTTGACGAGCTTCGCCGCGACGACTCCCCCACCGTGGAAAATCGAGTATTGGGACGAAAACCTTCTGCATGGCGCGCCGCCGGCCTCCCCGATTCCCCAGGTCGTCGGCATCTCCGTGCACCTCACCTTCGCGCAGCGGGCGTATGAACTGGCGCGCTGGTATCGCGACCGGGGCAGCAAAGTGATTCTCGGCGGCCTGCACGTGCTTTCCTGTCCCGACGAAGCTGCGCCGCACGCCGATGCCATCGCCATCGGTGACGGCGTGCAGCTTTGGCCGCAAATCCTCCGCGACGTGGAGAACGGCCGGCTCCAGCCCGTTTACCGCGCGATGTATGAGACGGATTATCGCGATGATCCGGCGCCGCGCCGCGCCTTGCTCGCGCGCGGCAGTTTTCTCACCACCACCAGCCTCATCGCCACGCGCGGCTGCCACAATCGCTGCGGATTTTGTTACCTCTCCACCGATGGCCTGCGGATGCCGTATCGTATGCGCGAGCCCGCTCAGGTCGCCGAAGAGTTCGCGGACGATGACCAGCCTTACGCGGTCTTCGTCGATAACAACCTCGGCTCCCGCAAAGACTATCTGCGCGCGCTTTGCCGAGCTTTGGCACCGCTGGAAAAAATCTGGAGTGCCGCGGTCACCATCGACGTAACCGACGACCCGACGCTCGTGCGCGACATGGCGCTGGCCGGATGTACGGGCGTATTCATCGGCTTCGAGAGCCTTGCCGACCAAAACCTGGCCGGAGCGAAAAAGCGCACCCCGCGCACCGCCGATTACGCGCGGCGCGTCGGCATCCTGCACGATTGCGGCATTCAAGTGAACGGGAGCTTCGTGCTCGGTTTCGATGAAGACGACCGTAATGTCTTCGCGCGCACCGCAGAATGGATCGAAGACCAGCGGCTCGAATGCGCTACGTTTCACATCCTGACTCCGTATCCCGGCACACCGCTCTTTCACCAGATGGAGAATGAAGGCCGACTGCTTCATCGCGACTGGAGCCGTTACGACACGGCGCACGTCGTTTTCCAACCACGCCGAATGTCGGTCGAGGAGCTGGAGCAGGGCTACGCCTGGATTTATCAGCGCTTGTTCTCGCACACGTCCATCTGGCGCCGCCGTCCTGCCGATTGGCACGCGGTCCCGCCCTACCTGGCCATGTCTTATCTATACAAACGCTCTAACCGTTTCTGGCATCTCCTCATCAAACACGATCTCGTCCACACCGTCTGGCGGCCCCTGGTGGAGTGGACGCGCCGCCGACACCTGCGCTTTCGCAGACGACTGGCTCTCGAAAGTAACGAACTGCCGCTCGTCGCGCCGGCCGTGGTGTCCGCCGGGGTATAGCCACCGGGCGGTGAGCGATTCTCACGGCCACGCTTCCTCGATTAAGCCTGCTCAGCGTCGGCTTCCTGCCGGCGCAGGTGCAGATTCGTCAGGACGTCTGTTAACGCCGAGATCTGCTCGGGGCTGTGGGCGGCGGAGAGTGTAATTCGCAGGCGAGCCGAGCCTTTGGGCACGGTGGGATAACGGATGGCCGGGACGAGGAAGCCCTGCTCGAGCAGCCATTGCGCAGCGGCCATGGCGGTGTCTTCATCGCCGAGCATCACTGGAATTATCGCGCTCTGCAGTCGCGTGTGCGGGAGGAGGTCGTGCGGCGCATCGAGGAGCAATTGCTTCACGTTGCGCAGGAGATTCTGCCGGCGGCGCTCGCCCTCCGGTGATGAGAGCAAATCCACGGCAGCCGAGGCGGCCACCGCGAGCGCGGGGGGTGGCGCGGTGGAAAAAAAGAACGACCGCGCGCGGTTGATGAGGACGTCGATGAGTGGACGCCGGCCGCAAATGTAGCCTCCGCTACATCCGAGCGCCTTGCTGAGCGTGCCCATCTGCACTTCCACCTCGGAGCTGAGGCCGAGCTTGTCGGCAAGCCCACGCCCGTTCTCCCCGACGACGCCGATCGCGTGCGCTTCATCGAGCAGGAGCAACGCGTCGTATCGTTTTTTCACTTCGACGATTTCGGCCAGGGGCGCCTGGTCGCCGTCCATGCTGAAGACGGATTCCGTCACGATGACGACACGCGTTTCCGCCGACTGCTCACGCGCCCAGCGAAGATGGCTTTCGAGTTTGCCGATGTGGTTGTGCGGGAAGACGCGCACGATGGCCCCGCTGAGCCGCGCGCCGTCGATAAGCGAGGCGTGTGCGAGTTTATCCATGACGAGCACGTCGTCGCGACGGACCAAGGCGCCAATTGTCCCCACCGCCGCGGCGTAGCCACTGGAAAAAGAAAGCGCCGCCTCGGTGCGCTTCCACTCGGCCAGTTTGCGCTCGAGCGTGAGGTGCGGCGATTGCGTGCCGCAGACGAGCCGCGAAGCACCGGAGCCGACGCCGTATTTTTCCAATCCTTCGTGAGCGGCCGCGATCAACTCGGGGGCGTTGGCCAGGCCAAGATAATCGTTCGACGAAAAGTTAATGAGCTGCCGTTCGCCGCTCTCAATAACCGTGCCTTGCGGCGAGTCGATTTCCCGCAATCGCCGCAGCAACGATCGCGAGCGAAGGTCGGCGAGCTGAGCCTCGAAGGAGCGCGACATGCCGCGAGACTACCGCGTGGGGATCGGGGCGTATAGAGCCTATGGGGCCATATGCCCAATGAGCGGCGCGCCTACGCTGACAGCCCCCAGGCCAGCAGATTCGCGGCGTCGCGCCAGATGGAGGAAATCGTATCGCCGAGCAAAACCGCGATGACGTCGCGTCCACCGTTGGTGCCGCTGGCGATGAGGCATTTACCGGCCGCGTCGGTGTACCCGGTCTTCATGCCGTTGCAGTATGGGTTCCGGCCGAGGACGCGGTTGGTGTTTTGAAAGGTCGCGACCCGCCCGCTGGCGTAGCGAAAGGTCACGGTCTGTTTCATGACGATGTTACGAATGGTGCGGTTGTAGTACGCGGCCTGCGCGAGGCGGGCGAGATCGCGCGCGGTGGAGTACTGGCCGGGCGCGGGCAGGCCATTGGGATTCACGAAACGCGACGAAGTCATCCCGAGCATCGCGGCGCGCTGATTCATTTTCGCGGCGAAAAGCTCGACGTTACCGGCGTTGTCACGTGCGAGCGCAACCGCCGCGTCATTCATCGAATGGACGAGCAGGACTTCGAGCAACTCCCGCCGGGTGTAGCTCTCGCCGGCGCGGAAACCTAGCTTCGTCGGTTCCGCCCACGTGTCGCTCGGCTGCACGACCAGTTCTTCGTCGAGGCCGCCCGCCTCGACGATAACGAGCGCGGTGAGGAGCTTCTGCGTGCTCGCGGCCGGTCGAAGCTGATCCGCGTTTTTCTCGTGGAGAATGCGGCCGCTCTGCGGGTCGATGACCAGCACAGAGCCGGCGCGAGTGATGGGGACGCCGTTAACATCGATGGCCGGCGTAGCGGCGGGCGTCGGTTTGGCGGCCGTCGCGCGGCGCACCGTTGTCCCGGCGGAAGCCTTGGTCGCAGTGCTGGTGCTTTTCTTTTTCTGGGTCGCCGCCTCCGCAGGAAAAGAGAGCGCAAGAGCGAGCAGCGGAAACAGGATGAGACGCAGCGAGGCGAGCATGGGCCGGTAACGTTGTTGGTTTTCGGCCAAGCGCAAGCAGCTACTCGACGACCAGCTTTTTGGCGATGGCTGCGTCGGGTGCTTCGCCGAGATCGAGCGCGCGCTGGTAATGCCGCCGCGCCAGCTCGACGGCCGGCGGCACGCGCTGAAGGTAGAGGAGCGCGAGATTGAAGTGCGCTTCGGCAAAATCTTCCTCCAGCTCCAGGGCACGCTGCAGCTCGGATTCGGCTCCGGTCAGCCAACCCTTTTCCACCAGCGTGATGGCAAACGAAGCATGGGCCCGCGCATTCTTCGGATCGAGAGCGACCGCCTGGGCAAGAGCCGCGAGAGCGAAGTCGGTCTCTCCCAGCGCCTGCCGAGCGAGGCCGAGCGTGAGCCACGCGGCGGCAAGATCGGGATTCAACCGCACCGCCCTCGCGAGATGTTCCGCGGCGGTGCGATAGTCGCCGAGCCGGTACTCCACCGAACCGAGATTTACGAGACCAGTGAGGTTGTCGGGCGCCAGTTTCAGCAGGTCTCGAAGCGTCGTGCGGGCCGATCCGAGCTGGCCGCGGGCGAAAGCGCCGAGCCCCGATTCGATCAACCTTTTCACTTCCGCACTCGAGGTTCCGCTATCCTGGATGCGAAGTGGCGGCGGAGAGATTTTTAGTTTCGGCGCGGCCCCGGCAGGGACGGCGGCCACGAGAAACAACGCCAGAATCAACCGCATTTCAGCTCTGCTGACCCAGCTCGCGGGAACGTTCGGTGGCCGCTCGCACGGCGGCCTGCAGGGCAAAACGCAGGCCGTGTTTTTCGAGCGCTTCTAATCCCGCAATGGTGGTGCCGCCCGGGCTGGCGACCATGTCCTTGAGGCGCGCGGGATGTTCCCCGGTCTGCAAGACCATCGCCGCGGCACCGGCGACGGTCTGGGCGCTGAGCTCCAGCGCGAGTTCGCGCGGCAAACCCATGAGGACACCGGCGTCGGCCAGCGCTTCGATAATGACGTAGCCGTAGGCTGGACCGCTGCCGCTGAGCCCGGTCACGGCGTCGAGCAGCGTTTCCTTCACGCGCGCGGCTGTGCCGACGGCACGAAAAAGTTTCGTGACGATTTCCTCATCGGCTTCCGTGACTCCTTCGCCGCAGGCAAAGGCCGCGGCGCCCTGGTGAATGAGCGCAGGGGTGTTCGGCATGACGCGCACCAGCCTTGCGCCAATGTCCGCGAGGGAAGCGAGTTTTTCCAGAGTGATGCCGGCCATGATGGAAATGACGAGCTTCCCGGCAGTCGCGCCGCGCATCGCCTCGAATGCCGCGGCCGCATCTCCCGGCTTCACGCACATCACGAGCGCGTCGACGCGGGCGGCGATCTCGGCATTGGTCGCCAGACTCTGCACGCCGGTTTCACGGGAAAGCGCCGCGGCGGCTGCGGGGATGGCATCAGTGATGAAGATATCGCTCGGAGCCAAGGCGCCAGCCTGCGTGACGCCTTTGACGAGCGCGCCGGCCATTTTGCCGCTGCCGATGAAACCGAGAGTCATAAGCGGAAGAAGAAACGTTCAACGTTCAACGTTCAACGTTCAACGTTCAACGTTCAACGCTCAACGTTCAACGAAACCGATGCGGCTCGTGTTTCTTCGGATGTTTGAAAGTTGAAAGTTGGACGTTCGACGTTGGACGTTCATTGTCGCCCCTCCGCATGCACACGAGCCGCTGGCAATTCCTGCTCATCCTGCTGGTGCTGGGGCTTTTGCTGCTGCGCGAATCGCGGCGCACGCCGAGCGAAGAAGTCGAGCATCGCTTCGTCGATTGGCTTGCCGCAGCCACCAATCGGGATTTGCCGGAAGCGCCGTGCGTCCTGGTGGGGATCGATGATTCCAGCCTGTCGGAAGGGCATCGCTGGCCGTGGTCGCCTTTGGATTTCACGCTCTTTTTGCAGGCGGCGCTTCCTTTCAAGCCTGGGGTGATCGCCATCGAACACGTCCTGAACTGGGAGAAAGCGGCGGAAAACGGCGACGCGGAGCGGTCCACGAAGAACCCACAATACGAGCGAATCCTGCGCGATTATCTCCTGCGCGCGCCTAAGGTGGTGCTGGGGGCGGAGCTCGGCCCGCCGGAAGATCCCGACGTGGTGCCGGCGTTGCAGCCGATGCGCGTTTTGCGGCGGATCGGAGGGGATGCGAGCGCGGTGCCGGAATTCACCGATGTCGTGCGCGAGGCGAAGGAAGAGCTGCGGCTTTCCTCGGCGCGCGGTTTCGTGAATTTGCCCGGGCTCGGTCTTGGGACAGGGCCGGTGCGGCGCGTGCCGCTGCTGCTGCGTTATCGCGGGGAAATGGTGCCGTCGTTCGTGATGCAGGCGCTGCTGCTGTTTTATCAACTGACGCCGGACGACGTGCAGGGAGCGATCGGCTCGCACCTCGATCTCGGCGGGCGCCGTGTGCCGATCGACGCGCAGGGCTGCATGAATGTTTACTTCAAGGCGCCGCACGCTCGCATCGGCTTCGACGCGCTCCTGCTCGCGGCACAGCAGGTCGAGTCGGGTCTGCCGGCCTCCGTGCCGCTGGAGACGCTGCGCGACCGCATCGTTCTCCTGGCTCGCGTGGATCGCGCTTCCAAAACGCTGAATTTTCCGGGCGGCGTTCACGGCTCGTCGGGTGAGCTTTTTGCCGCGGCGATAGCCACGATTCAGACCAACACTTTTGTCGAGCGCCTGCCGCTTTGGGGGGACGCGGCCATCATCGCCGCAGTACTGGTGCTGGCGGCTTTTTTCCCAAGTTGGAGTAAGGGAACCGTCGTCCAGGTTACACTTCTCTCACTCGCGCTCTACCTGCTCGCAGGGCTGGCGATCTTTACCACAACCCTGCGCTGGGTGCCGTTGATCGCGCCAGCCGGGGTGCTCCTGTTCAGCATGTGCTACCGGCTTTTGTCGTGGCGGAGCGCCCCGGCGGAAGCAGGAAAAGTGGAAACCTAGACGACCGGCAGCAGCGGAAAACTGCGACCGAGCACTTTCTGGCTCGGAGCGCGGAGCCATTTCTCGAGCACCGAGGCGTAAACGCTGCGGAAATCGACGTTGTATTTCAGATCGCCGGCGTTGAGGTCGGTGAGGCTTGGATACTGGCCGAAGATTCCGGGCTTCGTTCCGCCACCGAGGAGGAACATCGGTGCCGCCGCGCCGTGATCGGTGCCGTTGCTTCCGTTCTGCGCGACGCGCCGGCCGAATTCGCTGAAAGTCATGAGCAGGACACGGCGGAAGTTGCCCTGTTGTTTCAGATCGTTGCAAAATGCGGTGAGCGCCTGATCGAGATCCCCGAGCAACCGGTCGTGCGTGTTGCCCTGCGCGGTGTGCGTGTCGTAGCCGCCCTGGCTTACGTAATAAACGCGTGTCGGCAGACCCCCGGCTATCATCCGCGCCACCAGGCTCAGATTATCGGCGAGGCCGCTTCGTGGATAGGTGACGGTGCTGCGATATTGGCGCGAAATCTCGCGCACTTTGTCGGAAGAAAGCTGGGCGTCGAGCGCGGTGCGCTGAAGGAAATCGAGCGCGCTGGCCTGGCTGCGGGCGGAACCGGCGACCATGCCGATGGAGCCGCCGGTGGCGGTATCCGCCGCGGCAGTGGAGACAGTTTCCTCGGGCATGTTTAGCTGCCGGAAAAGCGCGTCGCTCCCGCCGGCACCGCCGGTTTCCTGGCCGATCCATTTGTACTGCTCGGGGCGCGAGAAGGAGACGCCGGTCGGGTTTTCCGCCATGAAAGCCTGAGGCATCGAGCCCCCGATCGCGACGCCAACCGTCGGATCCGCGCCCTGGCAGCAGCTATCGAAATAACGGCCGAGCCATCCGTGACGTTCATACCGATCGGCGTCCGACGCGGTTTGCCAGATTTCGGTCGAACGAAAATGCGACCGGTTTGGGTTTGGGTAGCCGACGCCCTGCACAATGGCGGCGTGTCCCTCGTCGTAAAGCGCCTTGAGGCCGGCGAGCTTCGGATTGAGGCCGATGGCATCGTTTAGTTTCAGCACCTTGTCGGCGCCGATCCGCAAGATCGGCCGAGCCCGGTGATAGGCGTCGTCGGCAAACGGCACGACAGTATTGAGGCCGTCATTGCCGCCGGCAAGCTGCAGCACCACGAGGATGGTGTCGTTTTTTCCGGTCGCGGTCTGCACGAGTGACTCCGCGGCCACGGCGTCGAGGGTGAGAAAGGTTTTTTGCAGGAACACGGGCAGTGTCCAAGCTGCGGCCGCGCCGAGCATGGAAGTGCGCATGAACTCTCGCCGCGTGTGCAGCGTGCGGGTGTGTGGTTCGACGATGTGATCGTGGTCCATGACTTTAGGTAAGCTGGTATTGCGGCGTGCTCATCATGAGATGGAGCAACCCGGCCACTGCATCATCGTTGATTGCGCCGCGATGATTCGCCAGCCATTCGAGGAATGGGGCGGTGTCGTGATCGGGTAGGCTGATTTGAAAAAGCCGATGCGAGAGAGAGGCGACAAGCGCGCGGTGATCCTTCCGCAACTCCGGCGGCGCGATGCGTTCGAAGGGAGGCAGGATACGATTCGGTATTTCCCGTCCCGGTCCCACGGGCGCCTTGTTCGCTCCCCGGCGCTGGAAATTCATGGTATCAGCGCCGACGAGGAAAGCGGCCAGGTTGTATCGCAAGAGCAGCGTCGAGGTGGTGATCCACGCCTTGCCGCCGTCCCAGCCTTTCACGTTCGGCGGGGCAAACGGCACCTGCCCGAGCTGTTGCAGCACGTTGTGCAAAGGCATTGGCTCAGGAAGCGGCGCTTCGAGCGCTTTGGCCGAGCCCACAGTCCATTGCACGGGGCTCTTAATCTGCGTGCGCACGGCTCGCGGAGAGTAGAACTCAGCGCTCAGGAACATTTCGCGCAGCACGGGTTTTATTTCGTATTTGGACTGCCGAAAGGTTTGCGCCAACGGCAGGAGAACCTCACTACCAGGATCCTCATAGACAAAGAATTCCCAGAGCTTGTGCACGATGAATTCCGCGCAAGCGGGTTGCTGGAGGATGATGGCCAGAACGTCGTCGCCGTTAAAGCGGCCGGTGCGCCCGAGGAATTTCTTCTGACCGTTATCTTCCTGAAAGCGCACGTAGCGAAAGGATTGGTCCTCCCGATCGATCTTGTACGGCGTGAAAGCGCGTGCGGCCTCCCGGATGTCATTCTCGGTGTAATGACCGATGCCGAGCGTGAATAGCTCCATCAATTCCCGCGGGAAATTCTCGTTCGGCTGCTGTTTGCGGCTCTGCTGCGTGTCGAGCCAGACCATCATGGCCGAGTCCTCTGCCATGGCCTTGAGGAGCTCGCCGAAGTTTCCGAGCGCTCCCGCACGCAAAGTCTCGTTTTGCCGCCACATGAGAAATGGGTCGCGGACCTTCTGCACACTGGTGGCAAAATGCCCGTGCCAGAAGAGCGTCATCTTCTCGCGCAACGGATCGGCGCCATCGCGCATGCGACGCATCCACCAATGCACCAGCTCGACCATGTTTTGCCGCTGCTCGCGCTGCTGTTGTTGCATCTCCATTTTCCGCTGCTCTTCCGGAAGCTGGCGGAACTTCCGGCGCTGCTCGGCGAGGTTGCGGGGGGTAGCCCACTCCGGCCTGGCGAAAGCCTCTCCTGTCTCCATGCGAGCGAGGAGCCAGTCCACGGCTCCCGGAAAACCGTGGCGGCCTAAGGCAGCGATCTCCGCCGGTGACCCTCCGAAACCGGCACGATTCAGCAAATGCGCGGCAAGAGTTTCGTTCCACAAATGAGGATCGAGGGAAGCAAGCATCGCTGTCCATTGAACAGGCCGCTCCGCTCCCGGTTGTTAGCTTTTTATGGCATTTTTAGGGGGGGCAGACCGTCAACGTATCCAGACAACTTTCCAAGGAGGCGATTGACACATTTTTCCGAAATCGACACATTCCCCCGGCGTTGCCACCCAATGCACAATCTCCTTACCGTTAAAGAAACCGCGGAATATCTCTTTCCAGCACAGTGGGATCCGAAGCTTGGAATTCACGTGACTTGAAGTCGCGGC
>JADMIO010983856.1_pt1 | contig 50201 bp, 39 predicted proteins | sample 8958161 | NCBI WGS metagenome assembly JADMIO01 (sample SAMN16585339, study PRJNA669376) | soil metagenome | isolation source: Crop rotation soil | place: USA: Cullars Rotation, Alabama | collected 2011 | reverse complement strand
CGCGACAACTTGTCCACGTGGAATTCTAAGCTTAGGATCCCAATGTGCTGGAAAGAAGGGTTCCTCCAAACATCAAAAATCCAAACATTTTCTACCTCGCGCCAGGTTATGCTGCAGAATATGAGCGTTGGGGATGGAAGGGCAGGGCAGCATTTATGAGAACGATTGTTCAATAAGAGAGGTAAATATGAGAGTTCATCTAGCAGGTAGAGAACCCCTGCTTTGGAACGAGCAACGCATTCCACCCTTGAAAACATGTAGAAAATGTTGTGAAGCCTTCAAGCGCTATTGTTACATCGGAGCCAATTTGCTTTTTGGGCTCACTCTTGAAGGAGTTGGCGTTACATGTCTGGCGATCGGCAGTGGTGCCAATGTGAAGTTCGGAGGAATTGGATTCATAGGATTAGGGGCGCTCTATTTAGGAGATGCTTATAGGGCAATCCGGAACCGAGATTGACGTTCCTCCCCGTACAAAAACATAGTATGCGCCGCCCAATGGGGCTTTGAAGTGTCTTTTGATCGCTTCTGAATAAAGAGCTGCTTGAAGAGCATAATCGTGAGCTTCTATCGCTTTTTTCAATTGATCTGGTTCATAGCTTTCTAACCAGTTGGTTTTCCAGTCGATGAAGTAGACTTTGCCGTTATGGTAGAAAATCAGATCGATGAATCCTTTAACAAAGTCGGGATGGGTCGAAAAGACAAACTCTGTTTCCACCTGAAAGCGGTCAATTTCTCTCAATGTGAACCCATCAATAGGCATAGAAAGGATTTGCTGCACCATCTCCTGAATCGCCCCCATCCAAGGCTCCAAAGAGGTGTGGCGGAGCTGCTCTTCAATCAGATCGGCGCTAAAACAGCAGGTGCTAAATAGCTTTTCTAAAAGGGCATGGATGAGAATCCCCGTTTCGGAGCCCCGCGGCATGGTTTGCAAAGTGAATTGGCTGCAATCGGGCTCAAACCGCTTCACTTCGCTGATCGAGGTCCGAGCAAGCGTTGTGAAAGAGGATAGAATGGAGGTTTGAAATGGCCTAAATGTTGCTTTGGCTGGCGCGGGCTCCTGTTTTTTTTCAGCGGCCGCTCCAAAATGAATCGGCGGGCTTAGCTGTTCAAGGGAGATCGATTCCTTTTTAGAAAGAGTTTTTATTTCTTCAATGAATGCCCCTTTGAACACTTCAGAAAAAAGCTCCATTGGCGATGCAGAGCCTGACCTATTTTTCGATAGAGCGATCGGTACATAGAGCCGCTTTTTGGCCCTGGTCATCGCAACATAAAGTTGGCGCATCTTTTCTGCATCGATTTCTGCCGCCTCTTCAGCTTGGGGCTGGCGGGTAGCAAGACCAAGGGCAAAGACCACATCAAATTCGAGCCCTTTGCTGATATGCAGCGTCATGACTTGAACCGCCTCTTCATCTACCTCCATTCTCCGTAGAATTTCTTCTTCGGACTCAAGATGGCGTAAAAATCGGTGCAGCCCCTCAAAAGAAAAACCTTCTCTCTTTTCCCAAGCAAATAGATGCTCGAAAATCTGCATCGCATCTGGCTCGAGATGCAATTCTCTAGCGATTGGAACCAGTCCCTCCTCTTCAAGGAGGATTTTGAGTTCAGGTAAATAGAGCTCAGATTTGACGAGTGGTCCTGCCATCACAATGTTCATCCTATTTTGATCATGGGGATGAAGAATGGCGTTAAAGAGCTCTTTGATTGCTTTGAACGCATCCGTTTTGCCAAGTGGGGTATGGCTTTTAGCAACAGCTGCAATGCCCCGTTTTTTTAAAAATTCAACCGCTTGATTTGCTTGAAAGCGGTCTTTGACCAAAATAGCGCAGCCTCGAGATTGCAGCAGCTCGATTTCTCGTACAGCATAGGGAAGAAATACTTCATCAAAGAGCGATTCTCCCTCGGCCAACATGAAATGAATCGCTCCTTTTTCATCGACAAAATCGGTTTCGACTTTTGCGCCTGCTTGCACTGGATAGTAGGGCAATGTGCTTTTAGTTTTAGGAAGGTGGAACCATTCCCGATTGAAAAGGGCATTGAGAGCGCTGATGAGGCTTTTTGAGGAGCGGTAATTGGTGTCGAGAAGATAGGAATTTTTTTCTCCCAAAAAAGCTCGTGCATCCAAATAGGTGTAGATGTCCGCTTTTCGAAAACGGTAAATGGATTGCTTTGGGTCTCCCACTAAGTATAAAGCTCTGAGCGGCGGCTCAAAAAAGAGATGTTGGAAAATGTTCCATTGAACCGCATCGGTATCTTGGAATTCATCGATGATGGCCGCCTCATATTTCTTTTGCACCCGCTCTTTAAAAGGGGGATTTTCGATGCTTTTTCGCATTTTTAAGAGGATTTCATCAGGATCAAAATGATCTTCCTGAGCGAGAATTTTTTCAGCGATGGGCTTGAATGCTTTTTGCAAAATGGGAAAGACTTTTTGTTTAACGATTGGAGCAATGTGGACACCCGCCCATTCAAAAAATCCAGGATAATGGAGAAACTTTGGATCTTCTGCTCGCACTTTCCGATTTTCTGGGTCCAGGAAGTCGAATAGAGTCCCCTTTTCTTTCAATAGAGCAGGGAAAAGTTTCGGATTTGCAAGGGCGCGCACCTGGATTTCAAAGTCACCTTTGCATGCTTTGTAATTTTTTTCGAGAGCATGGAAGTCGTTTATCAGCTTTTCTTCTTCCAAGTGCCACAAATGTAAAGCAGCTTTACATTTATCAAAAATCTCTGAAAAAGAAAGAGATGGGCCCGGTTCTTTGAGCTGAAGCAGTTCCCTTTCAATTTCGTCGATAGAGTCAAACTCCTTAAAAAGGAGGCAGATTTGTTCCTGGCAAAGCAAGGAGGGGGCCATTCCATGTTCGAGAAAATCGCGCGCTGCAATCTGCAGCGTTTCGGGGATTTTTTTCCCTTCGTCTGGATTGGGAAAGGAACCAATGCATGCTTCAAAAGCAAATTCTTTCAGCATCCGAGCGCAGAATCCGTGAATGGTGAAAATCTGGCATTGATCAAAAGAGGCAAGTGCATCGTTCAACCTCTGTTTGGATTTGGCGGCGCCGAAGTGGGGATGGAGATAATTCCAGGAAGAACTCTCTGCATCGATATGGCGCCTCGCTGTTTCTAAATTCGCCCGAATTCGCGCTTTCAATTCCCGTGTTGCAGCCCTTGTGAAGGTGACCGCTAAAATCTGCTCTAGTTCAATCCCTTCTAAAATCAAGCGAACGAAAATGTGTTCGATAGAAAAAGTTTTGCCAGTGCCTGCTGAGGCTTCGAGCAAATGGAGGCCAAAAAGGGGGCAATCTAAGGCAAGGCAATCAAACTTCTGCATAGCTTTACAAAATAGCTGGAGACGCATTTAATCATAAACCGTATGAAATTTTTTCTCATCTTGATTGTCTTCTCGTCCTACGCAGATGTTTGGGATCCCGGTGAAATAGAAGAAGGTTTTGTAGAAGATGATGTGGCGATGGTCAGTCTTGGATCCCATTGTTTAACAGCTTCCATCATCCGTTCTGCGGACTTAGAAAGGCCGCCTATCCTTTCGATTGGATTCTTTCCTTAGACAACGAGGGGATAATCAAGATTTTGGAGGATGACTTTGCCCATTTTACCGATGAAGAGTTTTTGACTCCTGATAGTTTGCTCCTTCCGAAAGCTCTGGCAGAAAATCTCGTTTTCCAGGGTACGGTCTATTTTTTGCGCTGCAACTATCATGAGGGCGAAACCGATGTGCATCGCTCATTTAAATTCAGCGAAATCGTCGATATTTCGAAAGAAGATGCTATTCGAATCTACGGGGCATTAAGAAACCGTTTTCCAGAATTGAAATTCAAACTGATCATTTTAAATCAGGGAGAGCCCACGATCGAGGGCTTGCTTTAATTCTGGAGAGGAGCTTTACGAGGCGTATTCAAAGTTTTTTCACTCCCTCTTGTCGGATACAAATCAATCAGACCCTGGAAAGTCGATTGCAAAAGAGGCTCCCATTCATCCAATGGAGGCAATTCTGCCCGAGCCAATACCCAATCCATGATCGGATCTTCAAAACGGGCATCCAGATCTGAAAAATCTCTTTTTCTTAAAATGGAGTCAGCCCATTCAGGCAATAGAGGGGATGGGGCTTGAAGGCAGTGAAAATAGTACTCGATGAAAGCTTTTAGTTTTTCAAGCGGTTGATTGACTGTTTTTATTTTGCCGTTCCGCATCATCCAAATTTGCGGAGCATCATGGACAATCGAGGCGGCTAATGCTTCAGGCCAAATTTTAAGAGTGCCCCCGATATTGTCTTCATTCAGAGAAATGAGTCCCTTTAAAGAGGCCGTTTTGATCTCTCCAACGAGTTTGACTTTCAACTTTTCCCAACACAATTCCAAATTTAGGGAAAGAGGAGCGGGTTCGATTTGCCAGCTTTCTAACTGGGCTTTTCGCTCATTGATTTTTTCAAGAGCTTCAGATTGCAAGGCTTTTTGAAAGGGAGTTGGAAGATCGACTGTCTCATTGCGAATGAGGCTTGCTTTTTGTAAAGCAAAAGACTCTTCTAGTTCTTCATTGAGAAAGATTTTGTGCTTGCTTTGCAAAAAAAACTTCCAAGGATGGCGCGCGAGCCGCCTTAAATCCTGAATCGATAAGGTGATTTCCCCTTCGGGCAGTGTAGCTGGGGTAAATTTTGGGAAAATGAGCCGCTTGACCGCATGCTGAGGTTTTGGCGGCCGGTAACTTTTGACAATTGAAGGCCCAGTAACGGCGATGAGTTCTTGGACGATGAGAGATGGGCTAACCGGCTTGCCCTCTTCAGGGGACAAATGGCCGTAGCTGATCCGCAAAACTTCCTTTGCAGCAAAGATCGCTTGCAGGAATGCGTAGCGGTCAAAGTCGCCTTGCGATGGAATTTTGCCTTTGAGCAAATCGAGAGATGAGGGTGGTGCTATTCTTGGAAAACTCATCTCATCCATGCCGATGAGAAAAAGCGCTGTTGCCGGAAGAAGAGCCCCTTCTTCGATGGGACCAAATCGGATTGCATGCAGTTTTGATCCGTTTATTTGGCCACAAGCGGGCGCTGATAGAAAATGTTTTGCGATATCGACGGGGAATTGGGTCAAATCGATGCTCTTTCGCATCTCTAAAAGAAGATTTACGAACCTACTTTGAAAGGCATCTTCTAAATCGGGGAGCAAAAATTCATCGGCTGCTTTTTCAATCGCATCTGCCCATTCAGGGAGCGTTTTTTTTCCTTTTAAATCTAGTTCTTTAAGAGCGAAAAGGGTGGTAAGGAGTTCTTCGAAAAGATCGGGGTTGATCTGTATCGGTTTTAGATAGATGAGGGTCTCTAAAAGTGTATCGAGCCCTTTTTCCCAGGAGTGATCAGTGCTAGGTTCGATGTTTTCAAATGTCCCTTGCAAAACCTCTTTTCGATGAGCTGCATCCCATCCCCATTCAATATTCGCTTTTTCAATCCATTCTCTAAACGTCTCGAGGGTTTCGGCATCCCATCCCCGTTTGCGGTAAAAAGAGGGGGTTTCAAATAGGGCAAGGATCTCTTCGGCATCCCATCTGCTCATCTGCAGGAGCCTTAAGAGTCCCTGTCTAAAGGAGCTGGGGCACTCTGTTCCTGCTATACGATAGGGAATGTCCTCTCCAAACACATACTCGATCAACGGAACGTAAGGCTCGATATTTGGGGCCAGGACAGAAATTTCGCTATAGGAGACATCTAAGCGAAGAATCTCCTCTTTCAGAGCTTCAATTTCGGCAAGCCGGGAGGAGCCTGTCTGCAAGATTTGGATGGAAGAATCGATCTTTGGCTCTTTAGTCTCTTGAAAGTGGAGGAGATCGTACTGAATCTGTTTGAGTAAAGTGACAGGCTCGATGGGCAGGTACAATTCTTCCGCCTCAAAATCATCCAGCTCTTTTAGGGCCATTCTCCCTAACCTGCCCCAATTAGCCAAATTGCGCGGCCCTTCTCGCAAATAGGTATCTACGAGCTCCTCTTTTCCCTTCCATGCTCGTTTTAGTTTTTTCCGCTCTCGATCGGAGCAAATGTCTTCCCAAAATTCGATACAGGGAGAAAATTGATAGATGGAGAGAGCGGGAGTTTTGAATGAAGGGATGTAGTCTAAGCCAAAGCAGATGATCGGCTCTGAGGTTTCAAATACTTGTGGTTTTGGCAGCATTTCGGTTTGCCAATTCTTTTCTCCATCAAGCATTGAGGCGTGCTTTTCATACTTAACAAAGAGAGAGCACAAAGTAGATGTTAACTCGAGATGTCTTTTCTTTTTCCCCTCTAAGTAGCTGATCAATTCTGGGTTATTGCTATTTCCAAGAGCGGTATAAATCGAACAGTATCTTTCTAGAGGAGTACGAGATGAGGGAAAAAACTGTGCAGGTTCAACGATTTTCATTCCCATCGCAATGCCCTTCCTCCTCGCAATCTCAAGAAGGAGCCACTGCTTCATTTGACTATTAGGCACAAGAATGATCTGCACGTGCATGAGATCGGATTGGGCATCCAATTCTTGGATCAATCGATCGACAAGCACATCGAGCGCTTGGCTGAAAAAGAGTTTTGGAATCATTACCATGCATATTCGACGCTGAACTGCCCTGTGGCAAAAACAGCGCTATTGCGTCCGTAGACGGAAAACTGGACGCCCCACAAAATGCCGAAATTCTCATTCCAGTTGTATTCGATGGCAGGAGCAAGGCTTAAGTTATCGCTATAAGGGCCTCCAACACCAGCAGGAGCGCCTGTAGCAGTGACGCCTGGATCGCCATGGAATTTGGTTCGATTAGTGGCTGTGTAGACAACATCGAGAGCAAATACCCATCTTTGCGAAAAGCTCACTTCCATTCCGAAGTCGGCTGTCAATTTGTTACCGGGACTAACCTTTCCATTGGTGCCAAAGCCGCCGCCATAGGAGTTGAACTCTTCCACATGTACTTTTGTGGAAATGGTGTAGCCGAGGAAAGCGCGGACATTCATCGGGTAAGGATATGTCCACCAAATGACTTTTGAAATGGCGTAGCCGAAAGTGGTTGCATAGGCGCCGCTTCCTGTACTATTCAGGCCCAATCCATTCGAGCTTAGGTGATCGTATTTGCCTGTGGGAAAAGATTCTGCAATTGTGAACTTCATGCCCGGCACATACAAAGTCTGGCGCAGAATGGGAAATCCAATGGTTGTTCCGAGATCATTGAACCCGCCGCCTGTATGGCCGCCTTGCCAATTGACCACTGCTGCAGGACCGAAAACAAAATCCATCGTGTCTGTGATGCCGATTTGCATAGGAGGCGTCACTTGAACTGAGTAAACATTTTGTTCTCTTGAAACGCTTTTTCGCTCGCTATTGTAAGCTGCCCAAGATCCTGTGACAAAAAGATAGGGCTGAATATTTGCACTGCCTGGAGGCATCATCGAAGCGGATGGAGTGACAAGCGGGCCTGTATACCAGGGATTGAACATCGATTTTGCTTTTTGGTATGTCGCTTCTGCCGAATCGAGCTCCTTTTGAATTTCTTCCGGGGATTTATCCTCTTGAGTCCAAGCCAACATGGGTAAAAGGCAAAAGAAAAAAGCTAACATGCGCATACAAATCTTCTGGGGTTCAATATTCATGGTTTAATTTTTAACTGAAGTTCCCTAAAGATTCAATGGATTTTTGCTTTTCAGAAAACAAATCACCGATTTAGAATATTTGGCCAAAAACACTTAAGGATTAAACATGTCTTCAATTCAAGCGGTTCACACTCCACTTCGGAGTAGCAGAGGTTTGAACCCATGCTCGGCTTATTCGGATCTACGCAGAGTTGAAAGGATGGCAAATTGAGGCAAATAAACAAGAGTTAGGCGATGAATCGGATGATTTTGGGCTTCCAAATGCAGATCAAAGAGAGATCGCCACCAATTATTACAACATTGCTAAAAATTTGCCAAGAAAGTGAGCTGCCTTCTACCAACATCCACCACATCGAATATATTCAAGACGAATTGCAGAAATTGATCAAGGAATCCAAGGAAGAGTTTGTATAAGAAACTTGCGAAAATATTTACTAGTGGTTGATACTTGCCTTTGTGAAGGCGTTCCTTTTATTTTATTTTTTATTCTCTACCCTCTTCTCTGCGCCCTTTCTCTATGTTGCCATTAGCGGAAGCAACGATGTATGTGTGATCGACACTGCTACAGATACAGTTGTTGTTCAATCAATCCCTGTCGATCCATTGCCTCAATCTATCGCAGTAACTGCAAATGGTAGGAAATGTTATGTGTCCTGTCTAGTTGCTGGAGCGATCGGCACAGTCGTTGTGATCGATAATTTTACTCATACGGTTACTAAAACCCTTACAGTGGGCATGCAACCTAGAATGATTGCCATTACCCCAGATGATAAATATGCTTATGTGGTCAATCAAGCGGATAATTCTGTTAGCATCATTGATGTAGCGGCGGATACGGTCATTAATAACCTTATGATCATGGGAAATTCTCCCATTTCGCTCGCGATCTCTTCCGATAGTCAGCAAGTTTATATACCCGCTGCATCCAATGTGACACAGATACCGACTGCTACGAATACGATCGCGAACACCATCCCTACAGGTTCTTTCCCAAATTATTGTGCTGTGACTTTAACGGGGCCGAATGGATTAGAAATTTATGCTCCCAACCTGTTTGACAATAACGTGACCGATATATTTTACGTAGCAGGCGTACCTATGACAATGACGATAGGTTCTGGCGGAATGAGGCCTACATTTCCTGCCCTTACCCCAGATGGTAAATCGCTTTATGTAACCAATCGGATGAGCAATGACGTGGGTTTGATATTGAACAATATGCTTCAAGGGATGACCATTCCTGTGGGAACGGGTCCTATGTATATGATCATTCTCCCGGATGGGTCTAAAGGATATGTGAGCAGTAGCAATGAAACAGTTACTTCGTTCACAATTCCTGGGCATGCGACTACGACGATCGGGCCATTTTCTCTGGGCGAGTCTCCCAATTTCCTCATATCGACTCCAGATAGTCTCAAAGTGTATGTATGCGATGAGGGGGGAAGCAATGTGCGCGTTATCGATACGATGACCGATTCCCTTTCTCTTCCGATATTGGTTGGATCTGGAGTGGGTGTCCCTGTTTCTGCAGCCATCGGAGGCACTCCCATTCCCAATGTCAATGGGACAGTATCTGGAACGCAGGTAAAAAATAGGTTTTTAACGCAAACAGATCTGATCAATGTGATCAATTGGACTGCCTCCCCCAGTGCGGTTAACTACCAAATCTTCCGAAATGAATCTTTAACGGATTTGGCAGGCAGTGTGTCCGCAGAAGGGCCGCTGGAGTTTCAAGATCACAATCGGATAAAAAATCAGATTTACTCTTACTACGTAGAGGCAGTTGATGAAAACGGCGATCGCCTACTCATCGGCAACACCAGTGTGCCTTAGCTTGTCAAAAAAACGGGCCCAGCGTACATAAAAGCTATGGGTATTCTATCGGCATTTCTTTCTTACGTCCCTTTTTGGGGATTTATGATCGCGCTCATCACTTCACTCTTTGATCGGAAAAATTCCTTTGGCAAAACCTTTACTTCTCTCCTCCTTTTGCTGGCTGTCGGAGTCGGGGAACTTTGGTGGTGTGCCCACGAACTTTTTTTTGCCGCTGAAGCGGCTCAGACTTGGGGCTGGAAGGAGAGCACTTTTCAGCAACAGTTAGCCCTGGCTGATGTAACCATTGCATTGGGAGGGATTTTTGCGTTCCTTCGAAAGGAATTTCATTATTCTTTAGGAATAGGACTCATTGCGATGATTTTTATTTTTGGAGTTGCTCTCCTCCATTTAACCAACTTTATTTTGAATAAAAGTTGGGTTCCTGGACATTCCATCGCTTCGATTCCTACAAGCACTCTCATTACTCTTGGTCTTATTTTAGGGCTCTTTCTTTGGAGAAGAGAACTTCAAGGAGAGCGCTGATGTTTTTTCTCTACAATATCCCTTTTTGGTGTTTGTGCATCGCTGGAATCTGGGCCTATGCCGATAGAAAATATCCGCTCAGCAAAAATGTAGCCTATCTTCTTTTACTTCTTCCGGGAGGAATTGGAGAGATTTGGTGGTTTGTGTTCGAGTTCTTTTTTAGTTCACAAATTGCCGAATTTCAAGGGTGGCAATCCTCTCATTTCGCGCAGCAGATTGCATTTTTTGACCTTGGCATTGGAATTACGAGCATCATTGCCTATTTTCGTAAGGATTACCTATTCACGCTTGCTGCAGGTACCATGGTGTCTCTCTTTCTTGGGCTTATTGCGCTCCATCATATCATCAGTTTTATCGTTGAGCAAAATATTGCGATTGCTCATTCGGGCTTTACCTTTTCTACAGATCTCATCACTTCTATCGGTCTTATGATGTCGCTCCACTATTGGAAGGGTCGATGAGTTTAAGAAAGCATTTCCTCATTCGAGCGCTCATTCTCTTCATGGTTTTCATTGCCCTTCTTTTCCCTATAGGAAGGGGGGTCAAAAACATCATGAAACAAACTTTAGAGAACAAGACGAAAACCCTCATTCGCGAACTTCAGCCAGCTTCCGATCTGAATGCCATGGTCCAGATTATCCAGACGCGCGAAGAATTCATTTTCCAACGGGTGATCCTCGTCGATCTGCAAAATCAAATGGCCTATGAAGCGCATCCTCGCGAAGAGGAAAAAATTGACATTGATTCCCATCCAGAAATGGTCCAGGCGCTCCAATATGGAAAAGGGGTTACAGAATTCTATACGAAGAGAGAAAATGTAGGGGTTGTCTATTCGGCCGTTCTTTTTGAGCATAATGGTCAAAAATACATTTTGGTAACGGGCTATCCATTAGCGCAGATCCAAAAATCGACCCTCTATTTTCAATTGGGCTTTCTCTTTTTGGGCTGCCTCTTTTTGGTCATCTATACTGGATCGATCTGGGTCATTTTCAATCATGTCAATCAACCAATCTTAGATATCATTGAAGCGATTAAACCGTATCAAGAAGGCAAAGTTGAAGTTTTACCCATTATCCCATCGAATGAACACTCTTCGATTGAAGAAATCAACCGCCTTGTAGCGACGCTCAATGCGCTCACCAAGAAAATTCAGGGGAATATCGATACCTTAAAAAACTTCGTCACCAATGCGGCTCATGAACTGCGCACTCCTCTTACGGTTCTCCAAGGATATGCAGAAACTCTCGAAGATTTTTCCGATTTAAGCCCCGAAATGGTTCCTGAAATCACAAAAAAGATGGGTGAAAGTTGCAAAAGGCTGAGTCAACTCGTAAAAAGCCTACTCACGCTCGCAACTCTCGATGCACTATCTGAAGAGCGGCTCCATCCAACTGATCTGCTGGTCTTATCTGAAAAATGTAAATATCTCCTCAGCCAATCCTATCCAGAGGCGCATGTCACTTTAAAAACAGATCTTTCCAAAGCCATTGTCCAGGCAGACCCAGATCTTTTTGAGCTTGCGCTCATCAATCTACTAGAAAATGCTGCGAAATATTCAAAAGAAATTCCTCAAATTGAAATTTTAATCAAACGACATGGGTCGGAGATATCCCTCACAGTTTCCGATCATGGGATCGGCATCCCCGAAGCTGATCTTCCCTTCATTTTCGACCGTTTTTATACGGTTGATAAATCAAGAGCCCGCAAAACAAGCGGCGCCGGCTTAGGCCTATCGATTGTCAAAACGATTGTGGAAAAACATCACGGCTCTATCTCAGTTGCTTCCGAACTAGATCAAGGAACGCGATTTACAATTATGCTTCCTATCAGTAAACTTTAAAGAAATTTTTTTCCAAGAGGGGATTTTCGCATCATTAGCTGTCTGTTCTCATTCACTTATTGTCTTTAGATCTTCCCTAGATCCTCATTCAAGTGATTTGCTCAAAAAATATGCTGGGTCGCTAATTGGAAGAACTACTTATTTCAAAAAAGCCTGTGATGAAACTGCTCCTTTCGTTTGCAATTGCATCACTGCGATCCGCTATCTCTTTGCGCAAGCGACCAAGATCGCAATACCCAAGACCTGGATTGGCGATTTACCGCGAACCTTGCTAATGGGGGAATGGAAGATGGTCAAAATCACTCCGAAAGAGGTGGAAGTGGGGGATGTGATTTTTTTAAAGAATCACAATTTAATAAGCAAAATTACCCATATGGCTGTCGCAGTAGCCGCAAATCGTTTTTTTCATTGCACTTCGAAAGTGGATGGATGTGAAATTGTAGACTGCGAAACGTTTCACAGCCGATATGAGATGATTACGGATGAAAAACTCTTGTCTACATACGTAGACCCCCGGAATCATTGAATCCAGATCGTCCAGGTCTTCGGTTGATTGAAATGATTGAGCTGCCTGCGTCTCAAATAGTATGGCTCGTCAGTAGGATTGAGTTGGTTTTTAAACAATGGGTGGTATTTGACCCAAAACTCTTCCATCCAGCCGGGGAATTCTTTATACGGGTGCAGCTCAACTAAGAATTGCATCACGATGACTTGCGCTTGATTGGTTGCTTGCTGTAAGCAATCTTTATAGAAAATCGTATAAGGGGTTCCTAGATTGGAGAGTGGATAGGGAAAAGGCTCGCCAAAATATTGGCACCAATGTTCTGTGGCTGTATTGACATAGAGGGTTCCTGCAGTAAAGCCGCTGCCATTCAAAGTTCCCAAAATCGAATTTTGGCTTTGCCGCGCGGTGAAAATGCGCAAGTTTACAGGGTCGATTGTGCTGCCGCCATTCATGATGAAAGCCCCAGGTCCAATGAGAGGCGGTGTTGGGAAACAATTATCAACAACAAGTGTGACGAAAGAGGGAGTTGCGAGAATGTGCGAGTTCGTCATCGTCATATTGTGGCCAGAGATCATGAGAACATCCGTTGTGCCTGCAAGCCCTGCCCCGGTTTTTCGAATCGTTGTGTTGGTCATATTGGTATTATGACCGGCAACAGTATGGATGCTGCCTGTCGTAACGAGCCAGCTGGGGACTGTTGGGCTGGATAGATTGAGGTCGTTGATGGTTATTGCGTCGATGTTGCCAGATCCTGGATTGATGACACCCGCAGTATGATTGATCGAGCTGAGATGGCCTGCAATAGAACATCCACCAGGAGCAGGTCCTGCTTGAAGGGCGATATTGCCGCTCGTAGATGTGATGTTGGCTGTGATGTTCAAATCGCCAGCCCCGCTATCGTCGTCATCAGAAGAAATCGAGATGTCTCCTGAAACAGATTGGACAATTCGATTGACATCGATTTGGTTATCCGCAGTCAACAAGATAGCGCCTGTTCCGGTAGATTGAATCGTTGTTGCAGCGCCTGCTACCAAGATATTGTTATGAGCTGTCATTTGGATCAAACCATCGACATCTCTAGCGAAAGCAGTTCCTGTCAAATTGATATCTTGGAGCGCTTCATAAGTAATATTCCCTGCCAGGGTTGTTGAAACTGTGCCCGCTGATTGATTGATGGAGCTCGTTCCTGGGCCTATTCCAAAACCGGCATTCAAAAGGATACTTCCTCCCGCAGAAGTGATGTTTTGGGTAACATTTAAATTGCCCGCACCGTTGAAATCGGCATCGGATACTATCGAGATGGGTCCAGTATTCGATTGAATGATGCGGTTGACATCGATTTGGTTATCCGCAGACAGGTCAATTGCGCCTGTTCCAGTAGATTGGATTGACGTTGCGGCACCGGCGACTAAGATATTGTTGAGGGCTGTCATTTGGATCAAACCATTGACAGCAGTGGCCGCAGCGGTCCCTGTCATGTTGATATCTTGGCGCGCTTCATAGGTAACCGTTCCTCCCAGAGTCGTTGAAACAGTGCCTCCTGATTGATTGATGGAGCTTGTTCCCGCAGCTGCGGTAAAACCAGCATTTAAGAGAATATTTCCTCCAGCTGAGGTCACATTTTGGGAAATGTTCAAATTTCCATTATTCATTAAATCATTGTCTGCAATGAGAGTGATATTGCTAGCCCCGCTCGAGACGATGGGAACTGTTGTTGCATTGAGATTATTGGTTGCGCTGATGTAAATGCTTGCAGAAGTCCAAGGATTCGCTATGGAAGTAAAAGAAATATTGTTGAAGGAATCATGGCATCCGCACCCGCCGAGAGTTGGACCATCAGATCCAGATATTTCAATATCGCCGCTCGCGGTGATGATGGATAGCTGATTGATCAATGCGCCAATATTCAAGTTTGCTGGATTACCTGCATTGTAAGCGGCACGGAACGTTTCACCGGCATAAGCAGGTCCCGAATGGACAGTGATATCCGAAGATACTGAGCTAAGAGTCCAAGTGCCTGCGGCGGCAGTGCCCTGAACCAAGACAGGCTGGGCTCCATTATAAGGGACTGGCAGCGGAGTCAAAATATATTGTGCAGTATCAGTTGCATAAGCGCCTAGGCTATTGCAAGCGATAGCAACAGAATCTGCTCCTAGAGGAGCTCCTGCAAAGATATTGACACCGTTCACTGTGGCAACTTGAGCTGTCCATAATTCTCCCGCTGCAAAGCAGCTATCTGCTTCTATGAAGTAACCATTGAATGCGGGGCCCGTTGCGCTTCCAGTCCCTGTCGTAGGGCAAGTTCCCGTTTGACTCTGAATGAAATCACCTGCTGCGCGGAATGAGTTATTTTGGTTTTGCACAGTACTTAGAAGGATAGGATCCAACATTCCGAGTTGGCCATTTATGACGCGGATGCTGCCTCCTGTCCAAATATGTGTCGTATGGCCAGTGTTTGGCAGAGGGAAAGAGTTTACAACCCCAGATGAACTTGATGCACCGACAACATTTTCGCCAAGAACAAAGAAATCGCCTAAGCAATGGATGAATGTCTCTGGATTATATCCTGCAACGTTGACTGCTGAAGTATAGTTTCTTTCTATGGAACAAACCTGGGTCCTCCCATCCATCCATATATTGCCAGCGACGTTGATCCGTGTGGAGCAGACAGCTGATGCCAGTCTAATAAATCCAATGAGAGTGGGTTCTGGAGCAAATGTCGTCCCATCCATGAGAAGGTTTCCTCCTATATTGACGAGGAGGTTGGATTGGATGATGTTGGTATTCAAATTTGCGATTGAGCCGATGAGTGCTGTCGCATTCGTAGCGTGCATGTACACATTGCGCCCCGCATTGACTGTAATATCTCCCGTCAGATTGACTCCCCCACCCGCGATATCTCCGATCACTGCCCGATTCGTTGGTACGACGCCTCCAGTGAGCGTAATGTCTCTGCCTGCTGTAACAGTGATATTCCCCCGTACAACGGGCAACCCGCCATATCCGAGAGGGACTCGTCCAATGTGGGCCATGGCTCCACCAGCACTTGGAAGATTGGGGCTTCCTGTAAGGATTATGTCGAGACCTGCTTCTACAACAATATTGCCAGTGGCTGGGTTTGTAGCCCCAAAGGCGGAAGTGGCCCCAATTGAAGCGCGCTGAAAAGCAAGCAAATTGGCTGAAGTATTTAGAATATTTACATTTCCTTGCGTTGCACGCACAGTCACATTTCCGATATTGCTGCCAATATGGGAACTGGTTATAGGAGCAAGCACATTGACGTCATTGTTTGCTATCACGGTGATGTTGGCGCCTGGAGCAACAGTTGCAGTATTGGTGACATCGCCTGTAACTGTTACATTGCGACCTGCAGTGATCGAGATATGAGAACCTGTTCCAGTGGAGTTAATCTGCCCGTTATTGGGAGCTGTATCATTCACGATGACATCGCGATCTGCAATCAGTGTGAGCGTGCGGTTATTGGTCCCCCAAATGACGAAATCAGTGACCGTAATATCGCCACTAGCTCCCAGATTGGGGGTCGTCGCGGTAACGTTTGTATTGATGGTAACACTCCCGGTCGCGCTCAAAAAGGCAGAGAGGCTCCCAGCGCCATTTGCTCGAATCACGAGGGGTTGATTAGGTGCTGTTGCGGCTGTCCAAGTCGTTGGATTCCCTAAAGTTACAGGAGCTGAGAATGGACCTGTATTGGAAATGAGGACGTCAGTTGGATCTAGGAGAAGCTCGCCTCCATTTCCAAGGGGTGAGCCGACATCAGGAAAGAGATGAAAGTCGAGTGAGTGGGCAGACATTTCGACAAATCCCCCATCGCCGCCCAGCGGCCCTCCACGTGCGGAGAGAGTCCCATAGCATTGATTGATCTCGTCGGCAAAAAGGATGATTTGCCCCCCCGATCCGATGATGGTGGCGTCTGCTTCAAGAAGGGCATTTGCAGAGATGAAGATTTGGCTTGCAACAGGCACTGATTCCCGGTTTTTGCCTTGGCGGTTTCCGCCGATCAGTATCTGGCCTCCGCCGAAAGGATGGGAAGCATTGATTTTTGCATTCTCAGAGAGGATGACATTTTTTCCAAATAGATAAGCTTTTTCCACATGGATAGAGCCGGAATGGAAGAGGGAATCTCCAATCCTGAACAAGATCCGGTTTGCCCCTTTCATTTGGATTCCGAGTTCGCTGCAGGCGATCAGCCCCACTTCATTTCCTCGCAAGATGCCATCATTTTTTATAGTCTGCGCGGCCATAAAAAGATCTTGCTCTGCGTTAATGGTCCCCTGATTTTCAATGGTGGCAAGACTTTTTCCCTCGAATTTCCAATCTTGATTGTTTAAAAAAACCTCATTTTGGAGATCGAGTGTCGATGCGAACCACGATCCAACATTGATTTGCGATTCTTTCCCAAAAATGATCCCATTTGGGTTGATGAGCAAGACTTGCCCGTTGCTATTCAGATGACCCAGAATTTGACTCGGGAAAGCATCCATGACGCGGTTCAATACTGTTGCCGCCGCATTCGGTTGGATAAACTGGACAGTTTCTCCCCCTTGAATAGAAAAATCGGACCAATGGATGATCGATTGATGAGGAGAGATGATTTCCAGAACTTCTGGAGAAGGAGTACGGAACTCAATTTCTCCATTTACTGGAGCAGCGCCCGTTGGCAGAGCAAAAAGAGCTGGAACAAACAACGTACAGAGACACCACAAGCGCATATGCTTAAAGTAATATTTATGGGTTTCAGAGTCAAAGAAAATACTTTACTTTTGAGTAAAGTAGGATGCTGTTCCCTCAATCCAATCTTTTCTGGGCGGCGAGAAGATATCGATGTCGATCGTATCTTCAAGAGCTTCGAAACGGTGAGGTAGATTTGAGGGGAAATGGATCACTTCGCCTGCTTTGACGATCCACTCTTTCCCTCCTGAAAAAACGCGCACTTTTCCTTGGATGATGTAGGTGATCTGTTCACTCACGTGGTGGTGTTCTGGAATTACGGCTCCTTTGAGGAGTTTAAAATAACAGAGCATCGCGTGTTCGCCATAGACATAGCGACGAAAGACTTTGTCGCTCATCTGCTCGAATTCCATTTTTTCAAATTCGTAAAAATTTGGGTGCATCAATCCTCCGGGGAAAAGGCGGAAAACGCCTCTTTGTTGCCTTTGGCCATATCACCTGCCGAATGAACGGGTGAGTAGTTGGCAAATTGGCCGATTTCTTTTCTAAATGTGAGCTGCACATCGCCAACGGGGCCATGTCTATTTTTAGCCACAATGATTTCAGCCATGCCAGGCTTGTCATACTTGTCATAATAATCGCGTCGAAAGAGCATCATGACAACGTCTGCATCCTGCTCTAAGCTGCCGCTCTCCCTCAAATCGCTCATCATGGGTCTGTGGCCTTGCCGCTCTTCTACTTTACGAGAGAGCTGGGCGGCACATAAAATCGGAATGTTCAGTTCGCGGGCTAAATTTTTCAGCATGCGGGAGATTTCAGAGATTTCGGTTTGTCTGTTTTCATTCGAGCGGCTATTTCCCGACCCAGAAATGAGCTGTAAGTAGTCGATGACGATGAAGCCGACGTTGTGGGCCTCTTTCATTCTTCTGGCCCTTGCTCGGATATCGGTGATCTTCAATCCGGGCTGATCATCGATGAGCAGGGTGTGTTTTTGCATCATGTTGACAGCAGCGACTACGCGCTGATATTCAGATCCGCTCAGTGAACCTGTTTGGATTTTTTCCGATTCGATTTCAGCTTGGGAGCAGATGGTCCTGTGCAGAATCTGGCTTGCGCTCATCTCGAGCGAAAAGATCCCCACCGGCATGTGGTTGCGGAAGCAGATATTTTCGGCAAGTCCAACAGCAAGCGCAGTTTTTCCCATTGCAGGACGAGCTGCCAAAATCATCAAGTTGGAGTTATTGAATCCGTTGAGCATTTTATCGAGGTCGATGAAATGGGTTGGAATGCCGGTAATGCCAGGCTGATCGGGGCCTCTTTCTTGATATTTTTGCTGTCTTTCTTGAAGCTCCTTTAGATAGGGCATTTTCGATTCGGCTTTCAATCCGGAGATCAGGTCTTTAATGGTCACGCCACCGTGGCGTTGATTTTCCTGTGAAATCTGAAACAATTGGCTTTGTGCATCATCTAGGGCAGCCAACACATCGGCTGGCTCTTCGAGCGCAGTTTTTTCGATCCCCTGCGCGGTGATGATCATTCGCCTCAATACCGACTTTTCCCTCACTAGTTGCACATATTCTTCGATGAACGCAGAGGTTCCTGCATATTGGGCGAGTGTCGTGAGATAGCTGATGCCGCCTACATTATCGAGTTTGTTTTGCCTTTTGAGTTCTTCTCCGACGATGTGGATGTCTGCTGGTTTATCGGCTCGATAAATACTTTTCAGCGAAGAAAAAATGGTCTGGTGCTCGGTGTAATAGAAATCAAAATCGTCCAAACTGTCAGCAGCCATATTCAGCGCATTGACATTGGTCAGCATGCAGCCGAGGACCATCATTTCTGATTCTTTCGAATTGGGAGGGACGCGCGTTTTTTCTGCCATGGGTCGAAGAATATCAAAACCATCATTTATCGGCGAGCTTGCTAAAAATTAGATCGCCTCTGTAAATTCTTCACCCAGATGAAACGAATATTCCTTCTACTGATCACTTTCACTGCCTTCGCTCAAGAGCCTGCTGAAGTGGCGCTCCAACAGGAAATGACCTTCCAAAAGGTTGCCGAAATGCCCACTTCGGAGCCTTTTATTCTGAAACCCAAGAAAGATCCAGAGATGGCGACCCTTTTGTCTTCTTTTTTCCCGGGTTTGGGCCACTTTTATTTAGGTGATTCCAAAACTGCCGGCTCATTGATGGGTGCAGCCAGTATGGAGTTGGGAGCGCTGGTTGCTGCTGCCTATGAGAAACAGAAAGATGCGGCCATTTTTTCTTTACTGACCTTCGTCAACACACTCAATTATGGAGTTTATGCAGCCTACCGGGATGCTAGGGCCTACAATGGTCAAGATCTCTATCACCATAAAATGCCTACAGAGCAATTATCTGATTTAACTGCAGCGCCATTTAGATGGAGTGTGATTAAAAAGCCGGAAGTTTGGGGGGGATGTTTAGGGGCGCTGGCAGCTGCGATCTGTGTCAATTATTTTGCTTATACCCCAGAAACTAGAATAGCTTCTGTTTATTCTGATAACACAAAAATGCAGCCTTGGTTTCCAATTATAGCGTTTCCCGTTGGAATTGGCGAAGAATCTCTTTTCCGCGGGGTCATACAACCCCGTTTTGCAGAGAGCCTTGGGCCATGGGGAGCAATTGCTGCAAGTTCTGTTCTTTTTGGAGCAGCCCATATCCCAAATGCTCTTCTTTTACCGCAAGAGGAGCGCTGGCGTTACTACACTTTCAGTCTGCCTCTCATTACGGGAATAGGGGTCTATCTAGGCTGGCTCACACAAAAGACAGGTTCTTTGAAAGAGAGCGTGGCTGTTCATGCGTGGTATGATTTCACTCTCTTTAGCGCAGCAGCGATCGCCCAATCAGCCGCCATCGGCTGCCCGGCCTTCTCCTATTCGCTCCCTTTCTAGAAAATTCATATAAATATTTGTATTGAATTTTTTCTCCCCAGAGGCGAAATAGGGGATATGCGCAAAGATGTGATCGTTGTTACAGGAAGCTGCGGGAGAATTGGAACGCAGATCGTCAAGAGATTGAGCCAAGACCATACTGTAGTGGGATTTGACCTTCCCAAAGGATGCGTGGGCGCAGAAGATAGCCGCATTCCCATCGATCTATCTTCCGATGAAAGCGTAAAAGCTGCTTTTGAAAGAGTCCGGGGCACCTACGGAAATCGGATCGCATCAGTGATCCACTTGGCCGCCTACTACAGTTTTAAAGAAAAATTCTCGCCGCTCTATGACAAGGTGACTGTTCGAGGCACCAAGAGGCTGATCGAGGCGTTGCAGTCCTTTGAAGTTGAACAGTTTTTGTTTACAAGTACGATGCTGATCCATGCGCCTAGTTTTCCTGGCGTGCAGATTGATGAAGATTGGCCGATCTGCGCAACATGGGGCTATCCCATTTCAAAAGTGCAGACAGAAGAGCTCATTCATGAGAAACGGGGCAACATTCCAACTGTCATTATGCGGGTGGCTGGCGTCTATGATGATGGTTGCCATTCAATCCCGATCAGCAACCAGATCCAAAGAATCTATGAGAAACAGATCGAGGCAAGAGTTTTTTCTGGCGATATCCATCACGGCTCTGCATTCATTCACATGGATGATCTAATCGATGCGATGGAACTTGCTGTGAGAAAAAGAAAAGAGCTGCCAAAAGAAGTTACACTACTCATCGGAGAGTCCAAAACACTCAGCTACGATCAAATGCAAAGAGAGATTTCCAGATTGCTCTTCCATAAGGAATTTAAAACATTTAGAGTGCCCAAGTTCATAGCAAAGCTGGGCGCCTGGGTCCAATGCCGCATGCCATTCGGAAAAGACCCCTTCATCCGCCCCTGGATGATCGACTACGCAGACGATCATTATGAGCTCAACATCGATCGGGCAGAGAAGTTGTTGGGTTGGTCGCCAAAGAAGTCAATTGAGAGCACTTTGCCCAAAATGATCGAAGCACTGCGCAAAGATCCAGAAACGTGGTACAAAGCCAACGGGCTTCATTAATATTACTGCATGATGCAGGGCCCTTCACTTTCCCCAATTGAAGGCGGCTTTTCAGATAGATCGGGCAAATCCCCATACATTGGCTCTTCAAGTGTTGGCTTTACTTCAAGTAGAGAATCAGCAGGAATCTGTTTCAATAGAGAAAGAACGTCAGGATGAAAGGAAGCATCTTCGCCTAAGATAAAGAAAACCTTGTGCAATTCAGCTTTGGCCAAATCTAGCCTTTCTAATTGGAGATAAATTGTAGCCGAAAGACAAAGAAAATCAGCTGATTCCTTTTTGCCGAGTGTTGCGTGTAGACCTTTCAATGTGTAGGATATGGCTTTAGGATAATCCTTCAACTTTAGATAGAGATGGGCAGCTCTTGAAAATACATCGAGATGACGGGACTCAATAACAACTTTTTTCTGGTCAAAATCCTGGATCATCGTCGTTAAATCTTCGGCCGCACTTTTCATATTGTCTAATTTCTCGTAGGCAAAAGAGCGCATGTAGAGAGCGCTTAAGCGGTATTTCAGCGATTCCATTGCTTTTGTGAATAGCTCGATCGCCCGCGAAGGATTGTGCTCTTGTAAAGAGAGAAGGCCACGATCGTAATAGGATGCAGATTGGGAGGTGAGGGGTGACATATATTTTTTTTAATGGAGGTTTTTTTTTATAGAGAGGGAGAGAGATTGTCTCTCCGTGCACGGAAAGAGAAGGGTTTCCATAGAGAGCGGGCGGCGTAGCCGTCTCGGTCGGTTTCACGGAGCGTGAAACATCTCCCTCGGTACAAATCCCCTCACGAAAAGCCAAGCAGTTGGCTTTTCTTTTCTTTCCTCACTGCATTCGGAAAGAGAGGGATTTGAACCCTCGGTACCCCTTAACGGAGTACGCGTCCTTAGCAGGGACGTGCCTTCGGCCGCTCAGCCATCTTTCCATGAAAATAAAGGGTCAATAGTAATTCAATTGTCCGTTTTCGGCAAGGTAAGAGGATGTATCAAAATTTTTCTTGTTCCTTTTGGTGAAAAATCTAGACGGGCTTGTGAATACAAGCCCGTGGTAGAAGCGAATTCTAACGAATGGGGCTAACCCGAACGTAAGAATTGCATGTGGTGTTGATGAGTAGATAGCCTTTATGACATTGAGAACTAGTGTCATCGAGTCTATCCGAGCTGTTGTAGCCGATTAGAACGCGATCATGGTTGTTGAATTTTTTGAACGTACCATGATCGTGAGAATAGACGGCAAATTCAACGCCACTATCCAAAACGACTACATCATTGGCAATATCAATTTTAGTGATGAAGAACATTTTGTTTTCAGCTGGTAATGGTTCTTTCACCAAGCTGATAGGAATTGCTTTTTGCAACCGTGGATTCACAATTGCAAAACGGTGGGTAGAAAAAATTGCCTGATTTTGTGTCAGGTATAGATCATCTTCATGTTTCCAATTTTTAATGAGGTCTATATCAGGAGTTACCCATTCGGATTGATTATCAAGAACAAAGGTAGCACTACTTGTAGAAACACCTTTCAAATGTTGAGCCAATCCTGGGATTTTCTCGATATAGGTTATAAATCCAAAATCTAACGAACCTGCATCGGTATTCACCATAACGCCTTTATCGCATAAGCCAAAGGCAGCACTTGAAAACAGACACAGTGTCAGAAAGCAGAGAACTTTAGTTGCTTTTTTTTGAATTAGGTTCATAAAAACCTCCTCTTAATTTTTGTTGGTTTATAGAGTGATCACTTTTTAGCTCCTTATTGAGTAACTAATTTTTTTTGAAAGAGTTTAACTCTTTCAAATATTTTGTCAAAGTTTTTAAAACCCCGCCCCAAATGCAAATTCTGCCATTACGCCAGGAAGCGGTCCTGTTGCTTTGGCCGGAATGATTGGGAGGTTCACATCGACTTGAAAGAATGTGAGCACGTTCGCCCCACGGCTTGTTTCAAGACCAATGCTTGCACCAGGGATTAAACCTTCAAATCGATTGCCAGGGCTAGATTTGATTCTGCCGTAAGCAATCGATGGCCCCACATAAATACCAGGAGATTTGGAAGGGCTAAGGAAATAAAAGTAAGCGAGTTTAGGAAGAACAATCAGTTCTTTTTTCCCCACTGCTGTACTTTTATAGTACTCTGCAGATATGTCAAAGGCTGCATTGCTTACAGCTCTTCTGAAGCCCACGCTCATTCCAGGAATGAGAGGTTGCCTTTTTTTTGCGTTTGGTTCCATCACATTCATCCGAAGATAAAAGTGCGATTGTTTAGGAGAAAATTTTTCCATTGTTTGGCCAATTTTCTCTACAACTTGAGGAGCCTTTTCTAATACCTGAGACACTGTATCGATCACTTGAGGGGCTTTTTCAAGTGTCTTATCAACGCCAGAGGCAATTTTTTCACCAGTGCTCTTTTCTTGATCCTTTCTGTTCAATTGGATCTCCAGAGCAGTGGTCGGCTCTCTCTGAACCGGTCTTCTGCGGTTGTAAGCGTCCGCAAAATTGTCCAAGTTTTCGGTTCCAAACCCGAGTCCTGTAACCAGTAACATGAGTGTAATGATATTTGTCTTTTTCATACTTACCTCCTATTTAAAGGCACAACAATTTAAAAATAGAGTTTGTCTTTTTTTCAAACCTTTTTTTCTGTTTCTTGAAAAAATATTTCGGGGATTGTGATTCTTCCATTGATAAAATAAAAATTTTTTCTGGCTTTAGAAAAAAAGGTTTGAAAAAAATTTATAAATCTTTAGCATATTGGGCAAATTAGCGGAATATTGAGATGTAAAGCAATCTAATTAGTCCTGAGTAGGGTTCATTGAATTGTGCAATATTCTTCTAGTTTTGAAACAAGGAGAAACTTATGGCATATGCAAGAACATACCAGGTGCGCCAAGCAACAGCTTATCGCACTCTCCGAAGAGAAAAAAACCGGAACGCAAATCCGGAAAAATCCGAAGAAGGTCGTGAAAAAGCAAATTCTATTCATAGAAGTTCTTTAGAAAAAGCAAGGCAAGCTTCTTTAGCAAGAAGCCACAAAGAAAAATCGGCAGCTTCTCAAAAAGCAGCCTCCAATCGCGATCCCCAAGAACGGCTAACTTCCTTAGAACGAGCAAGACAGGCCTCTCAGGCTAGAAGCCGAGAGCAAAAATCTGAAGCTGCTCGAAAAGCCGCAGCCAATCGCGATCCCCAAGAGCGCCTCGCGTCCTTACAAAAAGCAAGAGAGGCCTCTTATGCTAGAAGCCATGAGCAAAAATCTGAAGCAGCTCGGAAAGCTGCTGCAAATCGCGATCCCAATGAATTGCGAGAGTCTTTAGAAAAAGCAAGGTATGTCTCCCGTTCCCGAAGCCGTGAAGAAAAGTCTGCGGCTTCTCGCAAGGCAGTGGCAAACCGCAATCCAAGTGAGCTCCTTGCGTCCTTAGAAAAAGCAAGGAAGGCATCTCAGGCTAGAAGCCGTGAAGAAAAATCCGAAGCTGCTCGCCGAGCAGCTGCAAACCGCAATCCTGATGAGCTCTTAGCATCATTGGAAAAAGCGAGACAGGCTTCTCAAGCTAGAAGCCAGGAGGAAAAATCTGAAGCAGCTCGGAAAGCTGCTGCAGCTCGTTTAGCTAAAGAATAAGGAGGTGTCCCATGTTGAACCAAGATATAAATTTCTTAAATGTCGGCTTATTGGTGAACAACATCATTGATACTGATGCAGGCTCTATAAATTTCGGATTTATAGACTACATTGGAAAAATCCCAGGGTTGATTCATCATTTGGTGGATTACTCCATAAAGGACAACTTATTCACACTGGACAATCTGTCTAAGTGGTCATCTGCAAATATCGATATGATCAAAAATTGGCGCGTTGAGGATGATCTGTACATCACTCAAAATCAGGCATTTTTTTCAGCGCACCGTTTTGCACTCATCAATCCGCGATTGCAAAAAGCAGTTCCCATCAGTCTACTTCGGGAACCTTTGCCAATCGATAGTAAAACATCTTTCATAGTTAAGATTGATCCACAAAATGATGTGGTTACGTTAAGTAATGGTTTCGAATACACCATTTACAACCATGATCATGGGACTTTGCGTAAGTTTAATGAACATGATCGCATCATTATGGGTTTCAACAGCTCGGATAAGCTGGATGAGACCAATGTGGATTATTACAAATGTTACTTGTTGATCGATACAACATGTAATTCCTACGTTCGGGCAAATCCAGTTCGATAGGAAAAATGGAGGGAGTCTTTAGGGGCTCTCTTTGATAAAAACCCACATCCAGGAATGTTGTATGAAAAAAACTTTGATATTAATGGCCAATAGCGAATGGGCTCAGTTGGTTCACTTTGAAAATCACCATTTCGAAGTGATTGAAGAAAGAGAACATCCGCAATCAAAGGAAAAAGTAGAACATCTTGTTTCCGACCGGCCAGGGAGAACATTTAGCAGTGTTTCCCCAGTGCGGCATTCTCTGAATGAAGGAGAAACCGTGCTACGGACGGAAAGAGAGAAATTTGCAAGGGAGCTGGTGAAAGTGTGTCAAGAAAGACACAAACTGCATCCCTTTGACGAATTATGGATTGTGGCTGGCCCTAAGTTTTTAGGGGAATTAAGATTTTTTTTTCGCAACATCTCTGCTGTACCCTATTCAATTCGAGAAATTCACAAGGAAATTATCCAACGTGAATCCCTCCAAGAGAAAATGGAAAAAATCCAAAGTTGGGTTCATGGAGATGCACCGAGAAAAGAAAATCTAAATAAATTCGCTCATAAACGTCTTTCCTAAAGTGGAGGAACATATGGAACTCATTCAAAATAAAGGAATTAAATTACTGACTATTTTTTCTACGCTTCTTTGCGTCTCTTCATCGAACGTCGGTTTTGCAAAAGAGTCTACGTTCAAGAAAATCGAAAAGAAAGTAGATAAAGAGGTGGTCAAGGAAAAATTCCATGAAGGAATTGATGCGATCAACCAGAAAAAGGCCCATGAAGCCGTTGATAAAGTAGCCGATTATTTCGACACTGAAAAAATCAAAGAAGCTATCGATGAAATTGCAGCCTATTTCGATAAAGATAAAATCAAAGAATTTATCGATTATACGGCGGAGCATCTCGACAAAGATAAAATCAAAGAGATGATTGATCTGCTTGCGGATGCTTTAGATCGTGAGAAGATCAAAGCAGTTATCGATGAGGTCATTGCTTCTCTCAATATCGATAAAGAGAGAATCAAAGAGTCCTTTGATGAGTCGGTCGACAAAGTAGCTGCGTCGTTGGAAGATGCGACAAGCTATCTGGAAGGCCAACTTAAAACTGCAGGGAATAATAAAGGGGCAATTGATGCAGCCCTTAAAAACCAGAATTGGAAAAAATGGTTAGCTTCTTCTGCCTCATATGGTCCTGCAACTTTGAAGAATCTCCGGTTTAGCGAAACGGGTAAGCCTATTGCTATCCTAAAACGGGGAGAAAAAATTGAAGGAGACGTGGAATGCTGCTTTGATCGGAGCCAGTGTTCAAGCCTCAGCCTGTACCGGGTTGTTTTGGGCATTAAAAACCGGGGTGGTCAAACCACGATTTTCAATCATTTTGGCATTCGCGCCGGACAAGAGACCGATCACTTTACTTTGACAGCGCCTCGTGAAAGAGGAGTCTATCAAGTAGGTTTTCGCGTTGTTGAAGCTGCGCGTGAAGGAACCGCAATCAAATCATGGGACGAACTGGATAGAAATGAGCAACACGAACCGCCAACAATCGGTTTACTCATAGTTATCTAGTATTCAACATCCAAGCGCCCCTCAATAGGGCGCTTGGATTTTTTTATTTCCCCCTCTATTGTTTTTTGATAATCTGCAAAAAATGAAGAGATTCTTTCTCCTTTGCTTTGTTTCGTTGCATGCGCTCCCAATCGATCTGACCATTGTGAATGGAGCCGCATCCTTGGAATCTTCTCAATCAGCGATGGTGATCACCACTAGCGATCGGGCAATACTCGAATGGAAATCGTTTTCAATCGGAGCTACTGAAACTCTCCGCTTTCTGCAGTCTTCCGAAAATGCGGCAGTCTTGAATCGAGTGATCGGTTCAGAAATGAGCGAACTTATGGGAGTTTTGAGCGCGAATGGACAAGTCTATCTGATCAATCCCAATGGAATTTTAGTGGGTCCTGAAGGAAGAATTGATACGGCCTCTTTTTTTGCTTCCTGTCTCGACCTTGAAAATGGATCTTTTTTAGCCGGGGGGGAGATCCAATTTAAGGGCTCCTCAAATGGAACTATTCAAAACCTGGGTAATATTGAAGCTCCCGGTGGAAAAATCTCTCTCATCGCCCACAAGATTGAGCAGGATGGGATCATCCGCTCTAGGGAAGTTTCGCTCTTAGCAGCTCACGAAGTCCTTCTTCAACCCTCCGGACAAACAGTTTTACAAATACGACCTGCTTTGCCTGCGGAAGGAGTTGTTTCCGAAGGATACATCGAGGCCTTAAAAGTGCAGATCGAAACAGATGGAATCGGATCCGTTCTCCTTAAAAAAGAGAGCTTTGCTGGCTCTTTAGATCTGGTGAAAGAGGGAAGCGAGATTCTCATCCGCTCTCATCGGGTTGGATTAGAGGGTCAAATGAACGCTTCAAAGATATCGATTGTTGGCTCTTCCATTGCTTCTGAAGCTTCATTTTCTGCTCAAGCCCCGGAAGGAGAGATTTCTTTAGCCGCTGAAGGAATCAAACTGGAAGGAACTTTGGAGGCTAAGAAAATCGCTCTTCAGGCTGATGAAAAACCGCTCTATCTGTTGGGAAGAGTCGATGTTTCAGGCGATGAAGGGGGAATGATTTCGATCCAAGGCCCCAAATGTTTTTTAGCTGGCTCTCTTCTAGCCGAAGGTAGAGAAGGTTCGGGGGGCGACATCGACATTCATTGTTCCAGAGCCTGGATTGAGACGGCCTCAGGAAAAATTTCCACGAATGGGAAAACTGCCGGCGGACGGGAAAAAATTGAGGCGGGCACTTTTTTCTCTTCGGGAACGCACTATTCCAATGGAGAGGAGGGAGGCAGCTTGAGTTTGAAGGGGGAAATCATTACCCTTTGCGCGGCGACTCTTTCAGCGGGCGGCAATTCTGGCAGAATTGAGATCCGTTCGAACAATCTTTTCATCAATGGATATACTCGATTGGAAGCCAATGGATCATCAAAGGGAGGGTCTATTTGTCTTTATGGAGACAAACTGCTTTGCAATGGACTTGCAACAGCGATAGGAGATCTGCCGGGAACTGTTTTAATTGATCCCCAAAACCTGATCATTGATCAGACGAGCGGTATATTTCCCCAATACGAATTGCTCGATCCAAATCCTTTAGGGGGAACTGGGTTTGGAACCGATGTAACGGTCCTCCCGAATGGAAATGTGGTTGTCACTAAACCTTTCGATGATTTTGGTGGAATGAATGCAGGCGCCATCCACCTCTATAATGATTTAACAGCTGCTTTGATCAGCTCCCTTACTGGCTCTTCTTCCGACGATCAAGTCGGTGGCAATAATGGAAGTCCCACTCCTGTATTAGCAAATGGGAACTTCATCACTTACACTCCTTTTTGGGACAATGGAGGAGCCATGGATGCGGGAGCAGTGACGTGGGGAAACATGGCGACCGGATTTATTGTTTCAGGGCCTGTTTCCACATCGAATAGTTTTCTGGGAACTTTTGTGAATGATCAACTCGGCCTTTTTATTTCACCTCTTCCCAATGGGAATTTTATTTTTTCTCAACCTTCTTGGAATACTTTTACCGGCATTGCTGTCTTAGGCGTTGGGACTACGGGTAAATTCAGCGATGGGACAATTGGCTACTGTTCCGCATCCAATAGCATTGTAGGTTCGGCCATGGGCGATGCAATTGGTTCTATTCTCACCATCCTTCCCAGCAATTCCAACTTTGTGACAGGAGGTTCGAATTGGAATGGGAATGCCGGAGCGGTCACTTGGGCCAGTGGAACCACAGGCAGGATGGGAGATGGGAACTTTGGAGTCGTATCCGCTTCGAATAGTCTGATTGGAATGACAGCCAATGATTTTGTCGGACAGTTTGGAGTCGAGGTTGTGGGTCTCGGCAACAATTTTGTCATTCGGAGCCCCCAGTGGGATGATTGGCAAGCGGGCGGAACAATGGATGTGGGGGCCGTTACCTTTGGAAATGGGACAAATGGCCAATTTGGAAATGGAGGCTTCGGACCCATCACCTCTACCAATAGCATCGTTGGAACAACTCCCAGCGACCAGATTGGATCAGCAGGCATCACTGTTTTAAACAATGGCCATTTCGTCATCGCAAGTACCTCTTGGGATAATGTCGCCATGGGTGCGACGGATGCTGGCGCCGTCACCTGGGCAAATGGAAATACAGGGCAGCCTGCTGGAGGATTCGGCTCTGTTAGCGCGAGCAATAGCATCATTGGCTCTTCTACGAATGACTTCATTGGACAAGTGACCGCATTGAACAACAGTAATTTTGTTGTCTCTGGCTCGAATTGGAATATGGGCACTGGAATTGCTGGTCTATGCAACGGAACAACGGGAAGGATCGTCATTGGAAATTCTTTTGGGGCCATTTCTGGAGTCAACGCCTTGATTGGCGCTGTAGGCGATAATGTCGCATCTGGTGGTGTTTTTCCTCTCACTCCTCTCAACCATTTCATCGTTTTGAGCCCAATTTGGTCGGGAGGGCTTGGAGCGGTTACCTGGGGAGATGGAGCTATGGGAATCAGCGGCCCCATAGGCGCGGGGAATAGTTTTCTTGGAACTATAGCAACCGACAACATTGGATTTAACGGGCCAACTCCAACGGTGTTGCCGAGCGGCAATTATTTGATTTATAGCCCTTTGTGGACTGATCCGATGACAGGCATAGCCAACGTGGGCGCCGTGACTTGGGGGAATGGATCAAATGGGCAGTTTAGCCCAGGGGGTTTTGGCCCTATCAGTCAGACCAATAGTTTTGTGGGAACAATCGCAAATGAGGTAGTAGGGGGCACAGCAGCGGTCGTTCTATTGGTCAATGGCAACTTTGTAATCCCCGATCCGAATTATCAAAATGGTTTTGGAGCTGCAGCTTGGGGAAACGGTTCCAATGGACATTACGGTAATGGTCCAAATTTCGGTCAAATTTCAGCCACGAATAGTATTGTAGGGGGTCAAGCTGGAGATAATATCGGATCTTTAGCCATCAGCACTTTGACAAATGGAAATTATGTCGTAGTGAGCCACCAATGGCATGATCCACTGAATGCAAACCGCTCTGTAGGAGCGGTCACCTGGGGTAATGGATCCAACGGAGCGATGAATACAGGGCTCTATGGGCTAGTTTCCCAATCAAATAGTGTTGTCGGCTCTTCAGCCGGTGACCAGTTCGGCATACAGCGCGCCGCATTCTTCAATGGAAATTTCGTTGCGGGTAGCGCCTTTTGGGATAATGGTGCAATGGCCGATGTGGGCATCTTAACCTGGATCAACGGCTCCAATGGGCTGTTTGCGGGTGGAACGGGGGGCCAAGCCAATGGAGGCAATAGCATCATCGGAGCTCAACCGAATGACCGAATTACTTCAGGGAACATCATCATTTCTCTTTCGACAGGAAACTATGTCATTCAAAGTCCCAACTGGCATTTTGGAGGAGCAGCCAATGCAGGAGCTGTTTCTTTCATAAGCGGGATAGATGGTACTTTCCTTGCCAGTGGAATGTATGGAGCTGTCTCTACAACGAATAGTTTTTATGGAACGAATGGAGGCGATTTGGTGGGCGGAGGAGGAAGCGCCAGCATCGATACCGGTGGATATATGGTGATCAATAACTCAGCTTGGATGAATGGGGCAAACCCTTCTGCCGGAGCTGCTCTTTGGGTCGATCCTGTAAATGGCGCCGATCTCTATGGCAACACTTCCGGAGCCATCAGTGTCCAAAATAGCATTGCGGGTCAGGGTGCTTTTACCAACCTGTCAACCGCCTACAGAAATACAGTTTATAATACATTCCACGGAAGTTTTGTAGCCGAAGGAGCGGGCCGTGTGCGAGTCGGAATTTATGATCCGAATGCACTTACTTTTGCCCGGGCTCAAGGACAAGATATCACCGTCATTCCCGCTTTCCTTACGCAAACACTGAATACTGGCACAGCGGTGGTTTTGCAGGCCAACAATGACATTACTATCTCTAGCCCCATCATCGCAAGCGCAGGAGGGGCAGGAGGCAATTTAACTTTTTCTGCGGGTAGAAGCGTCTTTATCAATGCCGATATCACCACTGACAATGGCAACTTAAACATTATTGGGAATGATCTCCTATCGAGTGGAGTCATCAACGCCTTCCGCCAGGCCGGATCGGCTGATATCGCTATCGGTCCTAATGTCACTCTGAATTCTGGGACAGGAAGTATGGTCATCAATCTTCTCGATGGAGCTGGGAAAACCAATAGCGCCAGCGGTGATGTATTGATCGATATGAATGCAACCTTGATAGCAAACGGATCAGGTTCAATCACAGTCAATGCTCAGATCAACAATATCCAAATCAATCCGGGAGCATTGCTCCAAACGCAAAATGGCGATTTGTTTCTCTCAGCGGGTACTAGCCTTTTTGGAAATTCAGGCCCTGCTACTTTGCAAATCATGGGGAGTGGCAATCTGACACTTTTAGTGGATAATCTATTTCCGACCCCGCCTACGATCGGCGCAGGATTGTTGAATATTCCCGATCTCACACTGACCACATCGGGAGGATTGCTCAAGATATATGCAGGGGCTTTTGGAGTGAGCACGTTCCCCCCGTTGATCAATGGAACGGCCTTCTCTTCTTCTTTTGAAACCATGGGTATTTATTTTCCCAATGGGACTGGCGGTGTTCCCTATGCAATTTTTTATAAAACAGGATTTCCGATCCCTGTTCCTCCTGTAACTCTTACAAATGGGCTCGTCGCATTTGAAATTTCCACTTCTGAAACCTTCCAAAGGTGGGAACTACAGCACAATGAGACCTTTTTTGATTTAGACCGGTATGCTCCCTCGTGGACTCCAAAAGGGCTGAATCTTTCTTATCCCTCCCTCATTTCGCCTTGGGAAAGGCGGTTTAATGATCTGATTGAAAGGAGAAAAAGATGAAAAAACTCCTCTTTCTTTGTCTTTTGCCGTTCCTTTTGACCTCTGAAGAACTCCTTTTGAAGGAGATTGAAATCCGGGGTCCAGGAGGAGAAGAAAAAGAGTTGAAAGAATTCCTTTTGCCTTTCATTGGAGAGCCCTTAACAAGCGCTTTGCTAGAGGGGATCAAACAGCAGGCCCTTGCTTTTTATAAAAATGGGTGCGTAACAGTTGAAATCCCCGATCAAAATGTGACGGAAGGTTGCATCTACATCGAATTGCAGAGAGCCAAAGTCAATCGGGTCTCCTTTTGCGGTAAGGAACCGACCTACAAAATGGAAAAATTCTTCTCGCTCTACAACGGTGATGTGCTCGATGAAGAGAGATTGATGAACAACATCGCCTGGTTCAATCGAAATCCCTTTCGCTCTGCAAAAGCGATTCTTTCGCCAGGGAATCAAGAGGGCTGGGCTGATGTGGAGTTTGTCACACAGGACCGCTCGCCTTGGCGCATTTTTACTGGCGCTGACAATACGGGAACCTCCTTTACCGACAGAGCTCGGCTTTATGCCGGGTTCAATTGGGGAAATGCCTTATTGATCCGCGATCTATTCACTTATCAATTTACTTGCGCCCCTACTCCTCGTCGCTTCTGGGCTCACACATTCAGTTATTCCTCTTTCCTTCCGTGGAAACATCAGCTCAATGTCTACGGCGGTTTTGCAGAAATCCATCCTAAAATCACATCTTTTAGAAACGAGGGGAAAAATTATCAAGGAAGCGTCCGTTATGAAATTCCATTCAAACCTCTCTACGCCCCTTTCCAGCAGCAAGTTGCCTTTGGCGCTGACTTTAAAAATCTGAACAGCAATCTCTTTTTTATCAGTACCTTCGAGGAGATTCCTGTCATCGCTCAGCAAGCGAATCTCTTTCAATTCTGTACAATCTACACTTTTTATTGGACGCTGCCCAAACATGTTTGGACGTTTAAGACAGAGCTTTTTGGCTCTCCTTTTCGCTTCCTGCCCCATCAAAATAAGCAAGTCTACGATGAACTGCGCGCCGATGCTTCTCCCTTCTATGGCTATATGCGGGCGGCTTTAGGTGATCTGTATACTCCATCAAAATGGTTCACTCTTTCTTGGCTTTTCCGAGGCCAAGCATCGACAGGAGCGTTGCTGCCAAGTGAACAATTCGGATTGGGTGGATCGGATACAGTACGGGGCTATGAAGAAAGAAGCTTCAACAGCGATATGGCCCTTTGTGGGAATCTGGAATTGCAAACAGGCCGATTTTCGATTTTCCCTTACAGTAAGGTCGACGCCTATTTTCTCGCCTTTGTCGATTTAGCCAAAGGGTGGAATTGGCATCCACAAGAAGCCGATCTTAAAACCCAAAATCTAGCCGGAACAGGTGCAGGACTGCGAGTCAACTGGCTCCCCTATATCATTGGAAGAATCGATTACGGAGTTAAACTCCATTCGATTCCCGGAGATGATCGTTTTGGACGATATCATGCAAGCCTTTCCCTCAGTTATTGATCCATTTGAAGCTCATCTTATCTTGTTCATTATCAATTCATTAAAAAAATAAATAGCGAATTGTTTTTTGAGCAGCTCTTTATCTCTTTATCTATTCTTTAAGAATTCTTCATATTTAATGTATTTGCTGTTACAATAATTGTAATTATCTAACATTAAAATAAATTTTTAATTACAAATGGCGACATTACCTATATCCCAAAATAATATTAGCAATTACTCTCCTGAACAGCTGTGCACGCCGAGAAGGTCTTATCCCCTTATTGCCACTCCAAGCGGTGTCTCTTTTGATGTCACTCCAAGAGGCAGGGACAAAGAAAACGTCGTCTACGCAATTTATAAGAGTGCTACGAACGGATCAGTAGACGAATCAGACGCAGTATATGTTGGGAAAACGGCTCAAGCCTTTGGTGTTCGCCTAGCACAGCACGCATCAAAGGTCAATTGCGGAGAGACATCAAAATTATATGATGCGCTGCGAAATAGCCCGGAAGATTTTAGCGCCACCCTTCTAGAAACAGATATCCCCCCTGATGAACTCGATGCAAGAGAGAAGCACTACATTCAAGAGCTCGATTCGGTGGAAACTGGTTTAAATGGGAATCGAGGCGGAGGTGGGGCTCAGAAAATTCAACCACATAATGAGCCATTTATTCGCCCTACCAAGGTGACACCAGATAGGTATTATCCTCTGAAACGAAAACAAGATGGGAAAATTACAGTCGCTTTAACGCCGAGTGCGAAAAAGAGTAACGTTATCTATGTGATAAAAAAAGATAGGACCGATCATGAGCCTGTGAAGCGATTCGTGGGAAGAACGTGCGCGAAAAAAGGATTTCCAGCCCGTATTTCGGGTCTTATGCATGATGTCAATCATCCAGAAAAACGGCGAGGACAAAAGGCTTTATATGAAGAGATCCGGAAAAATCACGATCTTTTTTCCGTAGGAGTGCTTTATAGCTCTGAAGAGACGGGGCCATCTGCTCATCTTCGAAAAGCCCATACTCTTCTGCAAGCAGAAAGACACTTTATCCAACTGAAAAAATCGGATGACCGAGGTCAGGGCTACAATCGGAATAAAAACGGTGCCGCGTCATCTGCATCACCTGATTCTCTTATCTAACCCTTAGCGCATTCAGAATGACTGCAAAATCAATGATCTCTTGAAGCATGGCCCCAATCGGGGGAGCAATGAGCCCAAATGAGGCGATGATCATGAGAACAAAACTGAGCCCCATGCCGATGAATATGCTTTCTTTGGCAATGTGAATTGTCCACTGGCTGATGGCAATTGTATCGGCGACTTTCGTCACATCATCCACAAGAAGGACAATATCCGCGGTTTCAGTGGAAATAGCGCTGCCTAGCGCTCCCATCGCAATGCCCGTTGTAGCTGTTGCGAGTGCGGGAGCATCATTGATTCCGTCGCCAACCATTGTCACATTGTAGGTTTCTTTGAGTTTGCGGACGATATCCACCTTTTGCTCGGGTAGGAGTTCCGCTTTGACATTTTGTATGCCCGCTTGCTTAGCAATGACCGAGGCGTTTTTTTGGCTGTCGCCTGTCAACATCACCACTTCTTCAACGCCGAGGATATGGAGTTTATCGAGGAGCGCCGGGATGCCAGGGCGAATCCGATCGCTGATGACGAAGATGCCGACACAAAGACTGTTTTTTGCTATGAAAACAAGCATTTTTTGTTGGTTATAGAACCGCTCAATTGCCTCACCACATCCTTCATAGCATTTTTTGCCCAACTTATCTTCCAGATAGGCGTAAGAGCCAATGGTATAATGATCGCTATCGACATCTGCTTCAACTCCCCGTCCGGGCGATTCTTGAAAATTCTGAGGAAGGGCTAGTTTTTTACCTGCTCTTTCAATAACTGCTTTGGCAATGGAGTGGGATGAGAGCTGTTCGATAGAGGCTGTTTTATAGAGAAGATCCTCAGCCGTTTCGTGATTGAGGGGAATAATCTCTTCAACGAAGGGAGTGCCGTAGGTAATGGTGCCCGTTTTATCAAAAACGGCTACTTTTGTGTTGCCCACTTGCTCCATTGGCGCACCCCCTTTCACAATGATCCCACTTTTGGCCGATTTATTGATCCCGCACAGAATCGCAAGGGGCGTTGCTAAGATCAAAGGACAAGGAGTTGCTACCACGAGCACTGCTAGGATAGTGGTTGGCTCGCGTGTGATCAGATAACCGATTAAACTCATGATGAGTGTGAGCGGAGTAAAGAAAATGGCATAGCGGTCGGCCATTCGCTGAATGGGTGCTTTTTCGAGCTGGGCTTTACGGACGAGCTCCACAATTTTTTGGTATTGGCTCTCCTGGCTGATTTTATTTGCGCGCATTTCAAAGGCGCCATTGACGTCAATGGTGCCAGAAAATACTTCATTGCCGGTTGTTTTACTCCGGGGAAGCGGCTCGCCAGTGAGAGCCGCTTCATCAATTTCTGCTGAGCCGCTGAGGATTATCCCATCGACAGGAATCAGATCGCCAGGCCGGACTATGAGAATATCGCCGACTTGAACCTCTTTCACATCGATCTTGTCTAATGTGCCGTCTCTTTTACGAAAAGCAAAGCGGGGGGCCCGTTCGAGCAAGGATTTGAGTGAAGAAGAGGCTCTTCGAAGGCCATAGGCTTCAAGCGCTTCGCCTCCCGATTGCATCAGAACAACAACGGCTCCCGCAAAAGCCTCCCCCATGACGAGAGCAGTGATGATGGCCAGCATAGCAATGATATCGGAGGCAAATTCTCCTCTGAATATGCCTTTGAGCGTTTGGAAGACGATCGGTGCGCCTCCAAGGATGAGGGTAGTTAGCCAAATCCAATCGCTAATGTCTCTTCTAGAAATAGGAAAGTAAAAAATCAGTCCCAGGATCAAACCAAAGAGGACAAAAAGGGGGAGTTTATTCAATCTCATTTGGCGCCGTCACGAGCCTTTTGCCATTCAATGCATTCCAATAGGTGGTCATTTGCGAACCATCTGGATTTTGCACGACAATGCTATAGACGGGAAGAAAAATTTCAGTTGTTTTGCGAATCGCAAAATCGTGGCCGAAAGCGGCTCTAGCGATGTTTTCAATTTGCGCAGTGCGATAGCGCTTTTTTACACGCAGCGCATGTTTGCTTGGCTTGGTGACAAGCCATTGATCGAGTTTGGTTTCTGGGATGACTTGCAATTTTGGATTTTGCAGATGGAGGCGGTAGGTGTTGCCATTTTGAACAATCAAGCTTTTCTTGCGGCAACTGTCTACCCAAGTATCGAGAATGTTATTCTCAATGTTGAGGAATTTGGAAAGGCCGTCTCGATCCCATGAACCGCCGCGAGATGCCAGTGCATTGATGATCCTAAATTCTTGGCGTGTGGCATTCGATGCGATGCAATCGGTAAACCCGTGGGTTTTTTCCCAGGTGCCCGTATTGATGACCATCTCACCATCGACGAGCCCCCAAAGAATGATCCCTTCGCCTGTTTTGTCTGTGGTACGGTTGTATTTCACGTCCATCAGCAAATAGGGAATGAATTTCAAAGTGGGTTCGAGATATACGTGATGATTGTCTTTGAGAAGCTCTTTGCGATGCGCATCCATGATGGTTTCGGCAGAAAAGCGCACTTCCAGCGTTTGAAAGGTTGAGGAGCTCAGCAGCTCTTCAATCTTTGTTCTCACCTTCGGTTGATAGTTCCATGTCCAATAGCTTCCAGACACAAGAACAAAAAACATCAAGGCCAAAAGAGTCGCGCGCATATGGATTAAAGCCTCCACAAATCAATTTAAAACTTATGTGGGGCTCGGGTGGTGAACCGAACCCCAAGTTTTCAATTTAATTTGTGTATACTCTATTCCTTCATCGAAAGCAAGAATTCCGCATTAGATGCTGTTTTTTTCAGTCTTGCAGTGAGAAGATTCATCGCATCAACAGGAGTTAAATCAGCAATGCCTTGTCTCAAGAGATAGATCTTCTCAAGTTCAGCAGGGTGATAGAGAAGCTCTTCTTTTCGGGTGCCGCTCTTGATCAGGTCAATCGCAGGCCAAATGCGTCGATCGGCGAGTCTTCGATCAAGGACGAGCTCCATATTGCCTGTTCCCTTGAATTCCTCGAAGATCACCTCGTCCATACGGGAACCGGTATCGATCAAAGCGGTCGCGATGATGGTGAGAGAGCCGCCCTGCTCTACATTACGGGCTGCTCCAAAGAATCTCTTTGGCTTGTGGAGTGCATTCGCGTCGACGCCGCCTGTCAAGATTTTGCCTGAGTGGGGTTGAACGGTGTTGTATGCGCGGGCCAGACGGGTGATGTTGTCGAGCAAAATGACTACATCGTAGCCGCATTCGACCATTCTGCGGGCTTTTTCAATGGCCATATCGGCGATTTGCACGTGTCTTTCTGGCGGTTCGTCAAAAGTGGAGGCGATCACCTCTCCTTTGACGGTGCGGATCATGTCGGTGACCTCTTCAGGACGCTCGTCGATGAGGAGGACCATCAAGACCACTTCAGGATTGTTCAATTCAATGGCATTTGCGATGTGCTGCATCAAAATCGTTTTGCCCGATTTAGGAGGGGCGACGATAAGGGCGCGCTGGCCTTTACCGATCGGCGATGCCAAATCGAGAACCCGGGTGCTGAGCCGCTCTCTAGAAGTTTCCATGACAAGGCGTTTGTCTGGATAGAGTGGAGTTAAGTTCTCAAAGAGGACGCGATCGCGGGTCTGCTCAAATGTTTTTCCATTGATCTTTTCGACTTTGAGCATCGCAAAGTATTTTTCTTTGTCCTTCGGCGCCCGGATTGTTCCATAAAGAGTGTCCCCTTTACGCAGATCGAACCTACGGATTTGTGCTGGAGATACATAAATATCTTCTGTAGAGGGGAGATAGTTATAGTAGGGCGAACGGAGAAAACCGAATCCATCAGGCAATACTTCAAGCACCCCTTCGCCATAGAGAACTTCATTTGGGCGCTCGGAGATCGTTTTCACAATTTCAAAGACGACGCCAGATTTCGGAAGAGAGGCGGTGTGCTTGAGACCGATGTTTCGAGCATATTCTTGCAGTTTGTCGATGTTCATTCTCTGCAAGTCGGAAATTTTAGTGACAATTTCAAAATCGGCAGGAGGACGGAAGTTATCTGAATTTTGCTGCTCGGTTTGCTGATCGTTCATGGGAAAATAGACTCCAGGGTGATGGTTTTCTGATGGTTTTCCAGCAAGTGCCCTAGTACAAACGGTTTTTTGAAGATTTTCTTAGGGCCGAATTGTCGGAAGATTTGCTGACCCAGATCGGTGGGGAAGTTTTTCTAACTTCCGCCGTGTGATAGCAAGTTGACCCAACTTTATCATCGGGGCCAATTTTTGCCAACTTCTATGAGCTAATCCCTATGTGTAAAATTCATTTTTAAAGTATTCTTTACATCCAATAATTGGATTTAGGCGGCGTTATGGCAGTTGTATTATTTTCCAAAACAAGGTTGCCGACGGTATTGGATTTTCCTCAAAAAATCTCTGCTGGAGAGAAGAGTAGAGCTAAACAATACATGTCTCGGATGGAGAGATTGATTCGAGCGGACAATCATGTTCCCAAATCTAGAAAGGAAGAGGCTTTGAATGATATTGATGAAATCATTCAGCAATTGGCTCTACAAGGAGCTTTCAGAGCCGGAACATCGCAACCGGTCATTAACTATGATTTCTATAGAAAGAGGGTCTTTAAATATGAAGACGCAGTTAACAATACAGAGCTAGCAGTTCTAATGGGTTTTGGAATAGTACATCTTGGAGGAATGACGACAGTGGCTATATTTGGTAGTATTGCGGTGGGCATCAAATGTTTTCTCAGAAGAATTTTTTCCGAGTAAAGAAATTCTTTCAGAATGACTTTATCAAATGCAAGTAATAAAATTTCTCCCTTTATTTTGAGGAAAATATGACGCTTGTAGAAGTTCAAAGATCGCACCTTCCCCCACTGATTGTCGATGAACAACCAGATCCTGAGTACGTTCTCGTTGACCATATCTCACCCCTTACTAGGCTCCAAGGAATGCTGGGAGAAAGTGGAGTGAATGCAAACGAATTCTTTCAAACTCTGAAGGCCGTTTATGGCGATGAGCTGATAGGACGTGTTCAGCAATCAGGTTTGACGCACAACTGGCCCGTTAACATGCAGCGCAGACACTGTTTAGAAACGCTCGCGGCTGTTGGCCACTCTGTGACTTTGAAAGATCTCAATGCGATGTGGGCTCAGCTCCGTGAGATGCCTGCAGATGCGGATGTGAGAAAATTTTTAGACATCGATTCGCCGACTTTGAACAGCGTTGATCGAGTTGAGGATTTGCCGCCCGAGCAATTCAAAAAATTGATGCGCTTTTTGCGTAATCCAATCGCCTTTTTGGAACCTTTTAGCTCCAAAACGCTCTGGCAAGAAATCGCTGCATTGCCGAAGACATCTGATAAAAAATATATGGCCAATACTCGCTATGAAGAGTCTATGGAGAGGCTTTTTTCTGTTGCAGATCGGACAAAACCAGAATTTTCTTTCGGGCCGCATGAGCATTTGGCCAAATTTGTTGCCTATGCAAAACCTTCTACCGTGCAAGATGGGATGATCATCCCTATCTACACGAACGAGAAGCTTGTTTACTATAAATTGGAAGCGCATATCAACAGCCGGGGTTTGATTGCCTACCTATTTACTCCGATCGATGGAAATCCAGCGCATCCAGCACAACTCCTCTTCCGGGGAACTAATGGAATGCAAAGTATATCTCGCGATATGGATGTCCAAGGTGTTGGCAAAGCGATTTTTGAAAAGAACGCTATAGACATTCAGAAAATGGTTGAAAAGGCGGGCGTAGAGAAATTGGATATTTGCGGCCATTCATTGGGTGCTGCAGATGCCCAAAGAGCTGTGGCCTCTTTCGTGGACCACATTGTGAAAAATCCTGAAAGCGCACAGTTAAAAGATATCAGACTTTTTGCTTACTGCTCTCCAAAATTAGACGTAGCAACAGTTCATCAGTGGAAAAGCAATCTCAAAGTACTTGCCGACCGAGAAACGCCTCCCCATATCGAACTCTTCTTTGCTGAGCATGAAAATGATCTTGTGACGAGAAGTGGAGATGAGAATCTCGGTACAGCCAATGCGAGATTCATCGAAGCCAATTACTTGCTGGTGAAATCCAAATCTGGCGCAGCAAAGACTGAGCTACACCATATGACCCCGTTCTTCCAATCCGGAATATTTGATCATCAGACAGATGGCAGGACTTTCCTTTTGTTCCAAGACCGGGAAATGGACAAAGTTCTTTCTCAAGTTAGCGGGTTTGTTGAAAAGCAGATGGCAGGCCCTGATGAAGAGGGCTGGAAAGTGCTCTTGACGGCCGAAGAGGCACTGAATGCAGAGGAACAGGCCCAAGCGAAAGAAGCTGAGGCGCGCCTTGCCATTCTCGATCGAGAAAAGGCAGAAATTGATGCATCTCAAAAAGGAGCTGCACAGCACTCTTGGCTTGTTTGGACCGCATCAATATTTGCTCAGCCGATCAAATTGATCGTGGGTGCCGTAACTTCTGTGTTATGAAATAACGCAGTTTGCCTCTTTCTCTATGAGGGCTGCAGCGAGCTTAACCAGTTTAAGCCGCTCAGCCCCTTTCTTCAATTTGGATAAATCCTCTCTATTCGTAAAAAGTGCACTGAATCGACCCATATCAAGCATTCTGAGAACAATGAATTCCATCTGAATTGCATCACCTTCAAAAGGATCTTCAACCTTTTCTCCATCTTTTTTTTCTCCGACGATCAAAATCTTTCGAAGGACCCGTTCTATGCCCATATTTGGGAGGCAATCTAATATGGTAAGAACGGTTAAACCGCTTCCATTTCGTGCAGCAGAAACGAGCTCAGCAAAGATGTGCTCTTCGGAGATCCGTTTGGAACGGATGAATGACTGAATGAGAGCTGTATGTCCTCTTTCAGCCGCCCGTTTGAAATGAGGAAGAGTATGTTCTGCGATTTCTTCGAAGCGGGCCGTTTTTTCTAGCATTTCAAAGACCTTTGCTAAGCCTAAATCGGCCACTATTTGAAAGGCCCTGATAAGGGTGACCTGTAAAATAGCACAGCTCACATACCAATCTGATAAAACGATGTATTTGATGAAACTCACATTGTTCCATTGGGGCGATTGGGGATCGGGAGAGCAGGTGTTGATGGCATAGAGAAAAAGGGGTTCAAAAAGGGAGGGGTCCATCTCCAAACATCTTTTTTTCAAAAGAAGGATCGCCACATCGGCTTGTCCTGATCGCAAAGCCACTTTAATGCCCTTCACAATGGATGGGAGGGAAGTTCTGTCGAGGGTTGGAATCATGAGTCCTCCTTGGAGTGCTGCTAAAAAAAGGCTCTCCATTTCCAGCCCATCCGATTCGTAAGCAAGAAGCGCTCTTTGCGGATGGATGGCGTTAATAAATGGGAATAAATCGTCCGTCTCGAGAATCCTTTCTGAGGTTAAAATCTGTTTTGCGATTGGAATTGAGCCGTTCTCCAGTGCATGATCAACAGCTACTCCTAAATCGGGGAGTGATGCAGTTTTCAAGAAATCTGCAGAGACAAACAAGTTGAATGCTTCTATATCGTTCATTTTTGCAGCTAGAATTAGACATGCTCCTTGCATAGCTGAAGGGATATTATTGCCCGCTTGCAAAAGGAGATAGCGCGAGAGGGAGAGGGAACGTCTTTCTGTTGCGATCACAAGCGCTTTTCCCATTCCTCCTGCATCTAAATTATGGAGCAGTCGAATGACCGCTAAAACAGGCTCTCTTTTGCTATAAGTTCCTGCCGCCGGAATCGCATCTTTCGGAGTCGATTCGGCTTTTGTCGCTAAGATACAAAGAACTTCATTGGAATCGAGTGCTGACAGATCCTCTTTTTGGCAGTACCTGAGGATTTTTTCAGCGCCGTCAAACCATTTTGCTTCGCAAACAGCTCTCAATGCTTGCCCTATTTGATTTGGGTATAAAAGCCGATTGGTTTTGGATGCATCTAAAACTGCAGTGATGGCAGCTGAGTCTTGTCCTAAGGCTGCCTGGATCAAACGGTCTCCGATAGCTGTGCGCAAAAGGGTTAGGTAAAAAGAGGGAATCGTTTGAAAACCATCTATTTGAATGAGAAAAATAAGAACATCCCAATTTTCCGCTCGATTTGCGCTTTCCACAATTTCGATCGCCTTTTCTGGCAATATTTGGGGAAACTGCGGTGTGCTCAGAAGGAGTTCGATAGCGGCTTGGGAATTTCTGACACCTGCTAGTTCTTCCAAAAGGAGGAGTAAATCATCATCTGAAAGGCGATGTGCTGACTTTGGGGCTAAATGCGATTTGAGAAGGACGTTTACGAAAGCGATGCTTCCTTCTTTGGCCGCATCGTGTATGAGGGAGGTAAAATCTTTTAAACTGAGCGAATCCATCTGGACAGCTTGAAATTTTTTTCCTCCTGCCGAATGAGCTCTTATACTCTGTTTTGCAATCCCTCCAACACCCGTATTTACGGTTTTGTGTTCCTCTAGAAACGCATATTCATGTGATTTAGATCGGACTTCTTGAACGGTAGCCATATGCCTCTTTCAATTGAGAGGCAAGATGATATAGCAAATATTTTTTTTAACAAATGATCTTTGTCCAAAGAGTCGTCACTTCTTTGCGCAAATCTTCGAGGCTGCTGTTGTTATGGATAACGAAATGAGCCTTTGCGGCCTTGATTTCTGGCTTGAGTTGTCTTTGCATCCTGAGTTCGTAATCTTCAGATCCATACCGTTTCTTAGCAACTTTTAAGTCACTGAGGACTGCGATTACCACATCGTAATGGTCTTGGGCTCCAATTTCATAGAGCAGGGGAATTTCAGCCACAAAATGGGTCCCTTTGGCCCTCTTGTACTCTTCATCAATTCGCTGCATTACGGCTGGGTGAAGAATCGATTCTAGTTTTTGCAAAGCTTTTGGATCTTTGAACACTTTTTCACTGAGAATTTTTCGATTCGTGGTGCCAAATTCTTGGGAAACTTTCTTGCCGATTTCAGTAAAGGGCTGTAGAAGCTCATGGACGATGGCATCTGCATAGACAACAGTCGCGCCGAGCTCTTCCAACATATGACAAACGGTTGTTTTCCCGCTGGCAACCCCGCCTGTCACTGCAATTTTCTTCAACATTCAGCCCAAGTTTTGCCCACCGCCATATGCACCTCAATGGGCACATTCAGCTTTAGGACGTTTTCCATCTTATCTTTCACCAGTTTTTCAAATACCGGAATCTCTATATCTGGAATTTCAAAGATCAATTCGTCGTGGATCTGCAAAATCATCTTGCCGACAAGCGATCTCTCTTTCATCACCCGATCGATTTCAATCATCGCTAATTTGATCAGATCAGCAGCTGTTCCTTGGAGCGGCGTGTTGACCGCTAACCGTTCAGCAGCTAAGCGAATCTGTTGGTTTTTGTTGGAAATTTCGGGGATCGGTCTTTGCCTGCCGGTCAAAGTTGTGGAATAGCCCGTTTTGCGAACGAGGTTTTTGCACTCTTCTAAATATCTGTGTACCCCGGGATAGCGGGCAAAATAGGTCTGGATGAAAGTGGTGGCATCTTTCATAGAAATGCCGAGCTGTTTGGAAAGACCAAATGAGCCTTGTCCATACACAATGCCAAAATTGACTGTTTTAGCCGCTTTACGCATTTCTGGTGTGACAGCGCTTTCCGGCACTCCATAAATGAGCGATGCCGTATGGACGTGGATGTCTCTACCTGTATTGAAGGCCCGAAGGAGCTCTTGGTCCTCACTGAAATGGGCAAGTAGCCGCAGCTCAATTTGCGAATAATCGGCTCCTAGGAAGCTAAAACCCTCTTTGGCTTTAAAACAGGAACGAATGTCCGAATTGACTGGTATATTTTGTAAGTTGGGATCTTGGCAAGAAAGTCTTCCTGTGGCTGCTACCGATTGGTTGAATGTGCAATGGATTCTTCCAGTAATTGGATTCACAGCAGCGGGGAGCGCTTCAACATAGGTGGAGCGGAGCTTTTCAAGAGTCCGGTATGCGAGAATCTCTTTTGCAATCGTGTGCTCTTCAGCAAGCACTTCCAAAACATCGGCGCTCGTGGATGTCGTCCCTGCTTTGAGCCCCATTTTTTCATAGAGAACGACGCTGAGCTGTTTCGGTGAATTGAGATTGAACTCCTCCCCTGCATGGGCAAAAATGCGCGTCTTGATTTCATGCAGATCTTTGACGAGTCCCTCTCCGACCACCCTCAACTGCTTCACATCGACATAAATCCCCGTTCTCTCCATTTCAGCTAAAATAGGGAGCAGCGGCAGATCAACATCGTGCAAGATCCGTTCCAACTTCCGCTCTTTGATCTCTTCTTGAAAAAGGTTTTTCAGACGCACTGTGTAATCGATATCTTCACAGCAATATTCCTTTACCTTTTCAATCGGAACGTCGCGCATGGAAATTTGTTTTTTCCCTTTGCCGATGAGGCTCTCAATGGAAATTTTAACCCGGGTAAATTTTTCAAGGGCTAAATCGTCCAGATTATGACGCCTTTTTTGCGGGTCGAGCAAATAAGAGGCTAGCAGTGTATCAAAGGCAATGCGCTTGATCTGGATGCCCAGATTTTCAAGGATGTGGTAATCGTACTTGAGATTGTGGCCGAAAAAGCCGCACTGAGCCGAAGCAAAGAATTCTTTCAGGAGTTCAACGACTCTTTTTTTCCCAATTTGGCCATTGAGAGGTACATACCACGCCTCCCCCGGCTCTATGGAAAACCCAACGCCCACCAAATGAGCCAAGAGAGGCTCAAGTTCGGTTGTTTCCGTATCGATGCCTACTTCCTTTTCTTTAGAAAGTTTGGCGAAGAGTGCGATGAGATCGCTTTCTGTATCAACGAGATGGTAATCATGCTTATCTAAATGTAAAGCGGTTTTACATTTTGTTGGAGTAGGTAGGGCGGTAGGTTTTGATGGAGCAGGAGCATTCAAATCGCGGATCAAGGTATTGAACTTCATCTCATGGAAAAAGTCGGTCAGCTTACTCCGATCCATTTCCTTAATCCGATAAAAATCTTCATCGATAGGAACATCCACTTTAGTGTGCAAAGTGGCAAGCTCCCGGCTCATAAGCGCCTCTTTTTGCTGTGTGCGCAGAATTTCTTGTTTCTTTTCTCCCTTCACTTTTTCTGGGTGGGCCAAGATGTAATCCAATGTGCCAAATTGCTGCAGTAGGTCAGCTGCTGTTTTTGGTCCAAATCCCTCAAGTCCCGGTATGTTATCCGAGGCATCGCCCATGATGGAGAGGAGATCCAGCATTTGATCAGGACGAACTCCATAGAGTTCTTGCACTTTAGCCGCATCGACGAGGAGATTGTCTTTATGCAAATGAATGAGAAAAATATGGTCATTGACCAGCTGCATGAGATCTTTGTCGCTCGAGCAAAGGAACACTTGGGCGCCCTTTTTTTCTGCCCAGAGAGCAATGGTCGCCATGGTGTCGTCGGCTTCTACCCCTTCGATAGAAATGGTAGGGATGCCGGCAAGGGCGCAATATTGAGCAGCCCATTCAAATTGGGGAAAAAGATCTTCGGGGGCCCCTTTGCGGTGCATTTTGTATTCAGCATAGACGGTTTGGCGCGACTTTTTGTTGTCGGGACCGTCAAATACACAGATCAGATGGCTAGGAGCAAAATCGCGAATCAGTTTTTGCACTGAGCGAATAAAACCAAAGAGAGCGCTCGTCGATTGCCCTTTGTCATTGAGCATGGGACCGATTCCGTAGTAGGAGCGGAAAAGGTAGTTAACGGCATCGAGGATGTAAATTCTTTCCATGATCATTCAATCAAACGGAAGCGGGGTACTCCGTTTACTGTTTCTACAAACATGTAGAGCGGGCGCACCCAAACGTCGCCCGTTCCATAAAGTTGTTGATAAACCACCAATTCTTCGAGGGTCTCGCTATGGCGAGCGATGTTCAGCAAGCGGTATTTTTTGCCCTTATAGTGCTCGTAAATACCGGGTCTGAGCTCTCTGGCCAGATCTGAATAGGGCTTTAAATCCATTTGACTACTCCATCATCGGTTGATAGAGATAGGCTACCTGATCTCGGATCTGAGGTGCGCCTGTATTTAGGGTATGCTCGATACGGCCTGTAAAGAGCGGCGATTTTGAGTTGAAGAGTGAAGATAAAAATTCGCTCTTCGGCTCGAGTTCGACTACTTGGTAAGTGTGTGAAGGATCGATGCCTGCTTGTTTGACGAGAGCGAGAAGCGCGCTGCCACGGCTCGCATCTGCTACATCGACATAGCCATATTCTTGCGCAGTCATCGGATCAAACACTTTGGCTCCATATTCTTTGACGAGTTTTGTCTTGTCGATACGCGGTTTTGCCGATGTTACAATTTGGACAAATTGCTGATAAAAGTAAGCGGTAACTGCTTTCAATGATGCGTCTTCATCGGGTTTCCAAGTACGGAATGGAGTCATCATGTCTTTATCCAAACCTTCGGTGATCGTTTTAGAGATGACGCCAACTTTGCCAAGAGCATCCACCACGTTGAAGAAGGGGCCGATGATCACGCCAACGGAACCGATGATGCTGGCAGGGCCTGCAAAAACTTGATCGGCTGCGCAGCTGATGTACATGCCGCCCGACGCGCAAAGTCCATCGACATAAGCAAAAACGGGCACATTGTAGCGGGCTTTATATTCTTTCAACATCCGGTAGATATTATCCGAGTCCACCACGGTCCCACCGGGAGTATTCATGTGGAGTAAAATTCCTTTCACCCGATTATTTTTAAAGTCGCCGTTTCGCGAATCTAAAAGGATGTTTTGCACATTTTTTGTATCAACTCCGCTATTTGGATCGCCAATCACTCCGTGGACATTGATTTGCAAAATGACAGGGCTAGTGGAAGAGGTTTCCCGATTGCCATTTGCATCTGGAAGATATTTCACTTTCGTTTTTGCCTCAGTAGGAGAAGTAGAACTATCTGAGATGGAGTTGTAAAGCATTGACATTACAATGAAGGCTAGAAAGATTCCGCAGACTGCAAAAAACATTTTACAAAATGAGCGGAGCGCTGAGACGAAAATTGATTCACGTTGAATTTCCATGGTACAACCCTTTTTAGATTATTCTCAGAATACAGAAATTGCATGAAAAGGGAAATGGATAAAAGTAGAGATTATGCCGGTTTATTCTCTTTCTTACGATGGCCGTGAGTGCCGTTATACCCATTCGTACAGGAATCTTTCAATCGGATCAATTCTCTTTCTGCCGCATCTACTTCGTCCCGTCTCACTTGGGCAATAACTCCTACATTGAAATCTTGAGGACGTGTTCTCATTGCTTTGTAAAATGGTCTTTGTGCACCATTTTTTTCTGGATTGTTTGCCAAACTTATATGTTTAAGATACCGCTTATGAGGAACTTGGATGGTTTGTCCGACATAGCATTTTCCAGTTTTTACATCTTTGTATCGATAAATATGAGCAACGCCTTTGGTCACTTTTTTTGCGGACGGGGTCAATTCAGCGGAAATTTTACCCGCTTTTGTCGTCAATCCATATGTTTTTTGCGGTGTAGTTGTTGATAGCGGTTCTGATAATTCTTCCTTTTGTGGAGGCTTTGAAGATCTTCCTCCTTTATTGCTGTTCATTGAAGGATTGCGCTTAGCGATCAATGTCTTTTCTATGTTGCTTAGATTTTTAGCAGCAGGTATTTCCTTTAGAACTCTAGCAACAACAGGTTGTTTTTTATGCAAAGCTTTCCGCATCACGCGATAGACTTTGGTTTGACCGCGATCTTGTTCTGGGTGATTCAGATTGTATTCATGCTCTTCCATCCGTTCTGCAAAACTTCTTTGGGTGGTTCCCAGGTAGCTATCTCCTGTTTCTAGATTTTGAAACTCATAGGCCACGTTTTCTTTGTCCCAGGCGTGGGGCGTTAAAGAGACGTGTACTCGATGTGATTGGGGTGAAATATAAACAGGATAACCTTTTGTGATACTACTCATAACTACACTTTTAAAATTTTTATTACGAATAGTATAGCATGATTTTGCAATAGACATAATTAAAATAAAGAATATAGAAAACGTAAAGTAGATTTTTGACATAATTTTATTTACAACTATAAAAAATGTTATTACAAATTTAGTTAAATTAAACAGATAAATATTATGTTTAAAAATAAAAGTAGCTTATAGTAAAAGGCTTAAAAAATTTGAACGAGCGTTGACAAGCGGGTAAATTGGATGAAGAAATGCTGTGATAACAGGAAAAAGTGGATATAAATCTAAGCGTGGGAGGTTCGGGGCTGGAAGAGCTCCATGAAGGCTAGCCATCCCATAACTACGAAGGAGGCGTAAAGGTACCAGGGAAAGTTAAATCCGAAAACAATGCCAATGAGCACGGTGAACTGCAAGGCTGTAGTGACTTTGCCCCAACGAATGGCGCGGAAAACGATGGTTTTCCAACGTTTAGTGATGATCATCAAAAAGCCATAAAGACAGAGAAAAAAGTCTCTAGAGAGCATGGCGGCAAGTTCAAAAGGGCCCATTCTACTTTCAAGGAAAAGGACGGTCATGGCGAAATATACGAAGAACTTATCCATGGTTGGATCGAGGATGGCTCCAAAACGGCTTGCGGATTGGCTCCGTCTTGCCAAATACCCGTCGATCGAATCGGTGATCATCGCAAGAATGATCGCGGTGATGCGCAAAGTGGAGTTTTCTTGCAAAAATAGAAATGCAAGGGGGGCTCGAATGAATGATAAACTATTCGATGCAGTGATCATGAAGGTGGACTATTAGCTGCTTTTTTTCTTCTTTTATACCAAATGAAGCCAATTATCGCGACAGCAAAGGCGCTGAAAAGGAAAATATTGAATGTTTTGACCATTGCAAGGAGCGTCTCATAATTTTTGCCAACATTGTAGGCCAAAGTGAATAGGACCGTATTAGAAACAATGCAGGCGATCCCATCGCTGAGTAAAAATTTGCCGAAGGGCATCCTACCTAGGCCCGCAGTGAGAAACAAACCATTTCGCACTCCAAATGGAATGAATCTTCCTACCATCAAGGTCAAAAAGCCATATTTTTGATAATAGCTATGAATTTGATCGATCCGTTTTCGATCGAACGACCTAGCAAACCATCCGATATTCCACAGTTTAGGTCCAAAATATCTTCCAAGCCAATAGCAAGACCAATCCGATATATAGGCTCCTAAGAACACTCCAAGAAACAGCTTGTAAGTATTTTCTGGAATGACTGTGGCGGCTAAAACTGCGCTAAATATGATCATCAAATCTTCGCTAATAGGCACATTCAGCCCAGCCAGCATCAGCGCCCAGAAGACAATCCAATGAGCATACTGCGCATTCTCAAATATGATCTGTATTAAAGAGTCCATACTCCCTAAAAATACTAAATTAGTATTTTTGTAAAGGCAATAGAGATAATACAAGAAAAGACTTTCCAGCACAGTGGGATCCGAAGCTTGGAATTCACGTGACTTGAAGTCGCGGCC
>JADMIO011683299.1_pt1 | contig 50213 bp, 43 predicted proteins | sample 8958161 | NCBI WGS metagenome assembly JADMIO01 (sample SAMN16585339, study PRJNA669376) | soil metagenome | isolation source: Crop rotation soil | place: USA: Cullars Rotation, Alabama | collected 2011 | reverse complement strand
GAGCCAGTGTGATTACATTTGCGGCCTAACTGTGGCCAGTCCAGTTACGCTGGAGTCACTAGTATTTAGGTGACACTATAGAAGCGGCCGCGACAACTTGTCCACGTGGAATTCTAAGCTTAGGATCCCAATGTGCTGGAAAGCTCCGAGAAAATCGCTGAAGGGCTGACGGCGCGCCAGCCGCGCTGGCTCCGCGACTGGCTGGAGGCCTATCACGGCTGGCAGGAAAGGCTGGCACAGCGCGGCCGAAGGAACCTGCTGTGGCAGTTGAGCCGCAAGCGCATCGCCCAGGTGAGTGTGGGCGTGTTGTTCGTCACCGGCCTCATCGTGTTTTCCGGCCAGCTGGAGGATCTGTTGGAAGGCTGGCTCGGAAAGAACTGGCTGTTTCCGCACGGGCTCGAAGTCATGTTCTGGACGGCGCTCGTCGTCCTGACCCTCGCGCCGCTCGTTGCGATCTGGCGCAACCTTTCCGCGATGGCGATGCTCTACGCGGAGGTTTCGACCAAGGGCATGCAGCACGCGCGACGGCTGAAGCCGCTGGTCGAGACCGCGCTCAAGTTCGGCGTCGGGGCTGCGATGTTTGTCTGGCTCGCCGCGATTCTCCCCGCGGACGGGACGACGAAATGGCTGATGTTTTTCACCGGTTTTGTGGCGGTCGTCGCCCTTTTCGTGCTCCGGCGAAAGCTCATTTACTGGCACAGCGAGATGGAGGTGGAACTCATGAGCGTGATTGAGACCGGCGACCAGAAGATGACCTCGACCACCGCGCCGTGGCTCCAGCCGCACGGCGAGTGGAACCTGCACATGATCGACTGCACGCTGCCCGACCTCGCTGACTGCCAGGGCAAACAGATCGCGGAGCTGGATCTGCGGGCCCGCTTTGGCTGTTCGGTCGTCGGCATCGAGCGGCAGGGATTCATGATCCCGCTGCCGTCGCCGGAGGCGGTGCTTTATCCCCGCGACAAAGTGCTGCTGATGGGCACGACCGAACAGGTGCGGGCCGGCAAAAAGTTTCTCAGCGGCGTTTCGCTGGGGTCGGTCTCGGATTCCGTCTTCGAGGAAGTGCGGATGGAAGCGGTGATGGTGCCGCTGTGGAGTCGCGCCGCTGGCAAGTCGCTGGGCGAACTCTCACCGGCGCGAAACCACAATGTGCAGATCGCCGGCGTGCGGCGCGGGGGGATGAGGATTCTCAATCCGAGTGCCAACGAGATGATGCGGGCCGGCGACGAAATTCTCGTGCTGGGACCACCGGTGAACATCGAGGCCTTCAAAATCTGGCTGCGCGAGAAGCCGGACGAAGTGGACGCCGCCGCCGACTAGCGGAGGATTCCCAATCCGGTTTACTGAAGGTCGCGAAGCCGCGAAGTCGTGGGAATTCCAACCCGGTTACGATTCGGTGCACGATGTACGGAACAAGCCCGGGCATTTCACAGGAGGAAACGGAGACAACGGAGGGCCCCAATCCCCAATCCCCAATCCCCAATCGACCGAAATCGAAAAATAAAAAAGCGCGCCCGAGGGCGCGCTCTAAAGACTAATCTGAAATAGGCCGCTTAGTTCGAGCCCGGCGTGACGGTCTTGGTCGACTCGGTCTTCTTCGCCTCGGTGACGGGCTTCTCGTCGTCGGCATCTTCCTTCGACGCCTTCTTGAACTCCTTGACCGACTGGCCGAGGCCCTTCGCGAGGGACGGAAGCTTGGAGCCGCCAAACAAGAGCAGAAGGATCAGAAGGATCATCATCAGCTCGGGCATGCCGAGGCCGATAGCCAGAATGGCGGAGGAGGAGGTCATGGTAGGTGGAGGAAGGTAGGCTGGGGGACGGGACTGTAAAGCGGGAAAGCGGTCGGCTCAGGGCGCCTGCCACACAACCTCATCGCCGGGTGACGGTTGGCCGGAAAGGATTCGAGTGCCGAGTGTTTTACCACGCACGTAGGACGAGGCACGGAGGCGGCCGGTTTCGCGCAGGTCCAGGGTTCGCGCGGTCAAATCTGCCCCGGCGGCCAGCGCGCCGGGCGGAGCGTCGCTCACAATATCGACGAACGCGAAGCCACGCTCGGCATCGACCGCGAGGACGCGACCGATGATGCGATTTGGGCTGAGAACGAGTGGTGCGGCCGCCGCGGAGGGGATGGGTGGAGTCGTGACCGCGGGCGCTGCCGGCGGGCTGGGCGAGAGGGCCGTAGCGCTGCAACCGGCGAGAACGCCGAGTCCAAAAACGAACACGAGGGCCAGGCAGCCGGGCCGACCGGAGAAACCGACGCGACGACTCCCCGGTGCGATATCGATCAGCCTGGGTAGGGCTGCCGCTGGTCGGCAGGCCGGGGCGGTTGTCATGGCGTCGCGCGACGGCCTGGCGGTGAGCGCCTGACCATCGTATTTTGTTAATTGGTCCGAGCGTCAGACGCGCAGCACTAAAGGAACGCGGCGAGGGCGCCGCGTCCCCCATCGGTTCGGTCGTCAGAGCTTCGGCAGGGGGAAACCTAGGCCGCCGGGCAGACTGCCGGCACCCAAGGGACCGCCCAAGCCACCGATTCCGCCCATGCCGCCAGCGCTGCCGAGGCCACCGAGGCCGGGGGGCCGCGCCGTAGCGGCCACCTTCAGGAGGTTCTGGGCGTTGTCGATTTGCTCGGCGTCGAAGAAACCGTGGAGCTGCCGGATGCGCGTCGGGTGGCGCATTTTCCGCAGGGCCTTCGCCTCGATCTGGCGGATGCGTTCGCGGGTGACCTTGAATTGCTTGCCCACTTCCTCGAGCGTGCGGCTGTAGCCGTCGATCAGCCCGAAGCGCAAGGAAAGCACGCGACGCTCGCGCTCGGTGAGCGTGTCGAGGACGTCGATGATCTTTTCGCGCAGCAGCGAGTAGGCCGTCATGTCGTACGGATTCTCCGCCGACTTGTCCTCGATGAAATCGCCGAACGACGTGTCGTCGCCGTCGCCGACGGGCGACTGCAGGGAGATGGGCTGCTGCGCCATCTTCATGATCTGCTGCACGCGCTCGACGGGGAGATTCATCTCGTCCGCGACCTCCTCCGGCGTGGGCTCGTGGCCGTATTCCTGCAGGAGCTGCTTCTGCACCTGCATGACCTTGTTCAAGGTCTCGATCATGTGCACCGGGATGCGGATGGTGCGCGCCTGGTCGGCGATGGAGCGGGTGATGGCCTGACGGATCCACCAGGTGGCGTAGGTGGAGAACTTGTAGCCGCGGCGGTACTCGAACTTCTCGACCGCCTTCATCAGGCCCATGTTGCCCTCCTGGATCAGGTCGAGGAAGGAGAGGCCGCGGTTGGTGTATTTCTTCGCAATCGAAATCACGAGGCGGAGATTGGCCTCGACCATCTCGGTCTTCGCTTTGTGGGCCTCGCGCACGTGCACCATCGTCTGCGCGACCACCTTGAGGAGATCGGCGCACGGGATGCGTTGCTGCGCCTCGATCTGCTTGAGCCGGTGATTGACCGCGCGGACATCGATCGACGCGTCCTTCTTGGTCTTGGGGTGCTTCGACCGCTCGAGCTGGTGATGCAGCGCTTCGACTTCCTCGACCGTGGGCCGGAGGTTCTCGAGGTATTCCTCGTAGACCTTCAGCTTGAAATAGAATTTAGCGAAGAACGCGCGGAGCACGTTTTCCCGCTTCCGGAATTTGGAGTGGACCTTCTTCTTCTCCGCGTCGCCCTTGGCCTTCAGGTACTCTTCCCACGCCTCGGCCACGCCGGCCTCGGACTTCTGGGTGTTCTCCACGAGCTTCGGCAGCGACTTGAAGTAGGCCTCGCGGGAATCGATTTTCTTGTCGATGACGACGCGGTCGAAACGCTCCTCGCGGTTGAGCAGCTTGGCGCCCAGCGTGCCGATGTAGCCGCCGACCACGGCCGCCTGGAACAGCGCTTCCTGCGCCTTCAGCTCTGCCGTTTCGATGCGCTTGGAGATTTCAACTTCCTGCTCGCGCGTCAGCAGCGGGACCTGCCCCATCTGCTTGAGGTACATCCGCACCGGATCGTCGAGGATGTCGTTCTGCGAGGAGCGCGACTCTTCCTCCTCGGCCTCTTCCATCCGCTGCTTGTAGTCCTCGACCTGATCGGGCTCGAGGATCTCGATCTCGAGATTCTGCAGGATGGAGAGGACGTTATCGATTTCCTCCTGGTTCTCGACCGACTCGGGCAGCGCCTCGTTGATGTCGTCGAAAGTCAGGTAACCCTGCTCCTTCGAGAGACGGATCAGATGCCGGATCTTGTCGTTGATGCCACCGGCGGGGATGTTGGCGCCATCAGCGGGCGCGCCATCGGCGGCGGGAGCGGTTTTGGTGAGGACGGCCTCGACTGCTTCGGAGTGTTCGGAATCGCCTGAGGCGGACTTGGCTTTGCGCGACATGTTTTGAGAAATGGGTCCCTATATATATGGAAAAAACGCTCCGTTTTTTCGCTTGGCGTCAAAATGGCTCAGAGCGTCGCGCTAAAAGCGAGCGGCTGGTTGAGCTGGCGGTGGATTTCCGTTCGTTCCTTCAAGAGAGAAATTGGGTCAGAATCACTGTCCGCATGGGTGTTGGCCAAAGCAAGTTCTATTTGCCGCAAGCGCACCTCCAGCGAACGGCGCCTTAGATTCCTAAGCCCTTCCTGAGCAACTTTTACCGGGTCATCGATTTTCGGCGTTTCGAATAGCAAACTTGCCAGCAGGGCGCGCTCGTCTTCGTTCTCGATCAAGTCCTCGAGATGGTCGCGACCGGGCCAGCCGTCGTGCTCGAACTCGCCAAGAAAACGGTTGAGCAACACCCCCGAGGTGTGACCCGTGTCGACCCAGTCGTGGTGCAGGGCGTGGCTCAGCGGTTTTCCGATCGTTTCGAAATGCAGCACCAGCAGCAGCAGATTGTGCTCGGGGGTGTCGGTGCCGGCGGCCGCGGTCGGTTGAGCGTTGAGGGTGGATGGTGGTGAGTCGGGGCCATTGGCGGCGGGGCGGGCCGCGGCCTGCCGGGTCTGGCGACGGAGATATGACTCGAAATCTTTTTGGGCGGCGGCGGCGGGGAGCCGCAGATGGCCGGCGGCCTCGACGATGAAGCCAGCGCGCGCCACTTCGCTTTCGGCGGCGGCCACGACTTCATAGATCGTTTGGGCTGCCCGGGTTTTTGATTCCGGCGAAGCGGCGAGCGGGTCCGGCAGCGCGGCGCGGCAGCCGAAAGCCATTGCGCTCATCGCGCCGCGCCGCACCTCCTCGTACGCGGCGAGGCCCTTTTCGAGGAAGAGCAGATCGGGATCCAGCTTCTCCGCGCCGGCCAGGGTGAGAAAGCGCACCTCGATCCCGGCCTTGAGCGCCATGGGCAGGAAGCGCAGCGCCGCTTTCTGGCCCGCGGAATCGCTGTCGAAAAAGCACTCCACCTGCGGGTGGTAGCGGCGCAGGAGGACGAGCTGCGACTCCGTGATCGAGGTGCCCTGCGGCGCGATCGCGGTCTTCAGCCCCACGCTCCAGCAGCGGAGGGCGTCGAGCTGGCCTTCCACGAGCACGAAGGGCTTCCCGTCGCCCACGTGGCTGCGCGCGCGGTCCAGGTTGAAGAGCAGATTGCCCTTGGTGAAAATCGGCGTTTCGGGCGAGTTGACGTACTTGGCCTCTCGCGCCGGATCGTCCTCGGGCGTGAGATCGGTTTGCCGCGCCGTGAACGCGACGACGCGCCCCTGGTGGTCGCGAATCGGAATCATCAGCCGTCCGCGAAAGCGCGGGCGAAGCGCGCCGAGGGTGATTTGCGCGTCGTCGTAGATGAAAAACAATCCGCAGCGCCGCAGCGCCTCTTCCGAAAATTTCCGGCGCAAAAGCGCCGCCCCGAGCCCGCTGCCCGCGGCGTCGGCCGCGCCGATCTTGAATTCGTCGGCGATTTCCGGGGCGAAGCGCCGCTTCTCCGTCCAGTATTTCCGGAAAAACTCGCCCGCCGCATCCTTCGCCTTCAGCGCCTGGTGAAACTGCTCCGCCGCGACGTCGTGCAGGTCGAAGATCTCCTGCCGCAGCGAGCGCTCCTCGTGGCTGGGGCCGCCCGAGCCTTCCTTGTACTCGATGACGATGCCGAAGCGCTTTCCCAGCGCCTCGACGGCCTCGGTGAAGTTGAGCTGCTCGGTTTCGCGCACGAACGAGATGGCATCGCCGCCCTTGCCGCAGCCGAAGCATTTGTAGTAGCCGTTGTCCGGATTCACATGGAACGACGGCGTCTTTTCGTTGTGAAACGGGCACAACCCCTTCAGCCGCGTGCCGCCGGCCTTTTTCAATGCCACCACGCGCGACACGACGTCGGCGATGTTCACACGCATCTTCAGATCGGAGATGCAGGTGTCTTTGATGGCGGGCATGGGGCAGGAGAGTGGCGAAAAGCGGTGGCGGGGAGCAGGGTGGACGGACGCTGAACGAAGTCCCGGGACTGACCACCCGCCACTCGCATCTGCCACCAGCCACTCTGCGGAAGAATGCACTTTCAACCGGCGAAACCGGCTGTCAAGTTCGCCGACCCCAGACGCGGTGCAGGTGAGCCCGGTTTCGTGGTTTCCGAGGAAACTTCGCCGCGCGATGGGCGACAAACCCGCATGCGCCTCTTCTCCCCGCTCTTCTGCTTCGCGCTCCTCGTTGCCTCCCTGCGCGCGGCGGCCCCCTCCACGCCCGCCACGCCGCGCAATCCGGCGGGGGACCCGGTCTACGAGTCGCGCCTGCCGAATTTCACCGAGGAGAGCTATGGTCCCCGGGTTGAGACCATGATCGCGCAGTACGAAGCCGCCACCGGCAAGAAGCTCGCCCCCGGGCCGAAGCGGAAAGTCGGCCTGAAAATCTATACGGACTCCGGGCCCGGCCTGGCCACGCCGATCCCGCTCGTGAAGGCGGTCATCTTTGCGCTCGAGCGGCGCGGCTTTGGGCACTCGGACATTTTTCTCGTCGGTCTCAACGCCCTGCGGTTGCGCATGACCGGTTATCTGCCGTCGCTGGTGGCGGGCACGACGCCCTTCAACGGCAACCCCGTGTACATTCTCGAGTCCGGCCGGTATTACGATCCCGTCTGGTTCTACGACTCGCCGCTCCCCCAGCGTTTCGACCCGATCATCGCCGAGCAGCGCACCCCGGAAGGCGGCGGCGTGAAAGGGGTCTCGGGCAACTCAAGCAAGGACGAGGACCGCAAGAGCTTCCTCGCGACCCCGTTGTTTCTCGACGCCGATTTCTGGATCAACCTGCCGGTGTACACCGATCATCCGACCCTGGGCATCAACGGCGCGCTGGTGAATGCGACTTTGTGGAACGCCTCGAATACCGCGCGCTTCTTCCGTTCGCCTTCCAACGCGCCCGCCGCCGTCGCCGAAATGAGCGCGATTCCCGAGCTGCGCCAGACCTGGGCCTTCACCATCACGAGCCTCGAACACTATCAGTTCATCGGCGGACCGTTCTTCAATTCGCTCTACACCGTGTCCGAGCCGATCATGTGGCTGAGCACCGATCCGGTGATGATCGATTCGCTGGCCCGGGACAAAATCAACGCGCGGCGGAAAAAGGAGGGCTTCGAGCCGGTCGACGAAGAAATCCGCACGCTGGAATTCGCGGAGACGCTGGGCGTCGGCTCGACGAAGACGAAGAGCGCGAAGATCATTCGGGTGGAGTGATCGAGGGAGAGAACCGCCAACGGACGCTAACGAGACACTCACTCTCGGCGGGCGTGCCGAGTGTCTCCAGACCGTCTTTTTCTGTCATTCTGAGCCCAGCGAAGAATCCACGGCGATTTCCGCCAACGACCAAGGGTTCGGCGCTCCAATTCGATTCTTCGCTGCGCTCCGCATGACAATCCACGAAACGCTTGTGGATTTGCCAAATTCCCTCTTGCGACCGCTTCGCCGCTGCGCCCAATTGTCTTTCCGCCAAGCGTTATGACCGCGTCCGCCTATCTGCCCTTTCTCATCCAAGCCGTGCTCGCCGCGCTGATCACCGGCGTGATCATTGGCGCCAGCCATCTCATCGGCCAGCGCGCGAAGCACACCAAGATCAAGGACTCGGCCTACGAGTGCGGCGTGCCGGCGGAGGGCGTGATTCACACGCGCTTCTCCGTGAAATTCTACCTGACGGCGCTGCTCTTCATGCTGTTCGACCTCGAAGTCGTGATTCTCATCCCGTGGACGTTCATCTACCGGGAATTCCTGGCGAACCAGATCGCGATCCTCGGCCCCATTTTGTTTTTCATCGGCGTCCTCGTGCTCGGCCTCTTCTACGAGATCAAGAAGGGCGCGCTGCAGTGGGAAAAGTGAAGAAGTTGAAGTCGAGAGCTGAGAGTTGAGAGCCCTCTCGCCCGCGCCAGCTCTTTTGAACCGTTTCCGGACTCTCAACCCTCAACTCTCCACCTAGCGGATGCGCCTCGACAAAATCATCGCCCGCAGCCGGATCGTGGATCTGCGGGCGCTCGACCTTGAGGCCGCGTTGCAGGAACTGCTCGATGTTTGCGTGGACAAGTTTCCCGACCTGAAACGCGAATCGCTGCTCAAGGGCCTCCTCGCCCGCGAGAGCACGATGACGACGTATCTCGGCTTCGGCGTCGCGCTGCCGCACGTGCGCGTGAGGATGCGGCGGCGCTTCATCCTCGCGATCGGCCGCAGCCGGGTCGGCATCCGCCACGACGGTGCGCTCGCCGACGAGCGCGTGCACCTGATCGTGATGCTGATCGCCGGCGAAAACGCCCGCGATTACCTGCAGGTCCTCGCCTCGATCGCCCGGCAGGTGAAGGACAAGGAGCTCGTCGACAATCTCGTCAACGCGCCCGATCTCGACGCGCTCTACGAGCGGCTCGTCGGCGGCTTCGGCGGCGCCCGCGCGATCGAAGCGCAGCAGAATCGCGTGAACCGCCTCATGATTCGCGAGGCCGAACGCGTGGCGAAGGGCGCCGACTGCAGCGCCATCGTGGTCTTCGGCGACACGTTCATCGGCGGCATCCAGCCCGGCGTGATCCGCTCGAAGCTGAAAACCATCCTGGTGACCCGTACCGCGCTGGAAACGAGCGAGGACGAAAAGAAGTTCACCGAGACAATCCAGGTGCGCTCGTTTTCGAACCAGCGGCTCGCCCAATTGCGCAGCGCGATGCTGGTGGCGCTGACGCGCGGCGTGGTGTCGTTCAATGACCGCATCTGCTGCGTCGGCGGCATCTCCGGCAGCAACCAGTTCGACACCGTCGTGATGGTCGACATCGAGCGCGAATTTCAGACACTGCTCACCGGCTCGACCGCGGATCTTTTGCCCGAGGATGTGAAGCCCGAGGTGCTCGAGCGCGTGATCGCCGTCGCCACGGAACTCGCCGTCGAAGGCCGCGAAGGGCGCCCGGTGGGCTGTCTCTTCGTCGTCGGCGACCACGAAAAGGTCGACACGCTGTCGAAGCCCCTCGTCCTAAATCCATTTTACGGTTACAAGGAAGAGGACCGGAATATTCTGAATCCCTTCATGGACGAAACCGTGAAGGAGTTTTCTTCGATCGATGGCGCGTTCGTGATCCGCGGCGACGGCGTGGTGGAGGCGGCTGGTTCGTTGATTCAGGCCACCGACAGCACGCACGAATTGCCCAGCGGCCTCGGCAGCCGTCATGCCGCGGGCGCAGCGATCAGCGTCGCGGCGAACTGCATTTCGATCGTGGTCTCGTCCAGCACGGGCCAGGTGACCCTTTTCCGCCGGGGCGTGATGCTGCCGCTGACAGAAAAGCGGCGTTGATGCCTCGGGCCCCGCTGGCCTAGGGCGCCAAGGTCCAGGCTGGAACGTTTTTGGCGGTCTCGGCGGAGGCTTGGAATTGGCAAATTTCCCTTGCTCCCGTCCCGCCGCCGCCTTTCCTCTGACCCCTCAATCCATTTACGACCATGCAAGAACAAGTCACCCTGGAGTGCACCGAAGCGAAGAAAGAGGGCAAACCGGCCTCCCGTTACCTCACCAAGCGCAACAAGAAGACCGTCACCGAGCGCATCGAGAAGAAGAAGTACAATTGGTTTCTGAAGCGGCACACGGTGCACAAAGAGATCAAGTAAGTCTCTTGGGACTAGCGGCTTCCGCCGCGCATTCATTTCAGCCGGGCCTCAGCGCCCGGCTTTTTTTTGTCGGGACGCCAGAATGTGCCGTTCCGCGTTCGTCTTTCCTTGCAGCACGAGCACCGCTTTCTTGGCGATAGTCGGCTGAGCGGACGAATTGGGGGGGCGGGGATCCCGACACGCTGCGCCCTATGCAGCCGGGGCGCAGAAACGCAAAAGCCGGGCTGGGTGCCCGGCTTTTTTGCGGTGGATTCCTCGGTCTTCGGCTGGGGTTCCTTCGCTCTTCCTGCGCTCTGTTTACGCCCCTAGTTAACTTGCCTTCTGCCCGCGACTACATTGGCGGCCCTGCTGTTGCTGTTGCTGTTGCTGCTGCTGACGCCGCGCCGCCCGCCAGCTTTCCCGGTGTTTCCGGATCCAGTCGAGCAGGGCGCGCTCGAAACCGATATCATAGCCCAACCTCTCCGACTCCAGCCACTTATGCTTCAGGATCTCCTCCCGCTCCGCCAGGAACTCTTGGTAGAGGCTGGACTGTTTCACGAACTCTCGGGACGTCGACGGTTCTGGAGCAGGAGAAGTCATGCGCAGCGCTGCTGAAATGAGAGCGACGCCACCAGCACTGTCAATGCCTGCAATTTTTCCTAAACGTCACATCCTCACCGTTTCGCCGCATTTCCGCGCGCGAGTTGTGTGAGAAGCGTTTCGCCGATCTCCCGAAACACGTTCCCGGCTGCGCTCTGGGGGGAACTCACCACGATCGGCTCGCCGCTGTCCCCGCCCTCGCGGATTTCCGTCAGCAGCGGCACCTGACCGAGCAGCACCGTCCCGAGTTTTTCCGCGGTGACGACGCCGCCGCCCGAGCCGAACAGCGTGTGCTTGTTGCCCGCGGGATCGATGAAGTAGCTCATGTTTTCCGCGACGCCGATCAGCGGCACGTTGACCTTTTGAAACATGAGACCGCCTTTCCGCGCGACGTTGGTCGCGGCGGGCTGCGGCGTCGTCACGATGATCGCGCCGTCGAGTGGCAGCGTCTGGACGAGGGAAAGCTGCGCGTCGCCCGTCCCCGGCGGCAGATCGATCAGCAGGATGTCGAGTTCGCCCCACTTCACGTTTTGGACGAACTGCTGCACGGTCTTCATGATCATCGGGCCGCGCCACACCACCGGCGTGTTGTCGTCGACGAGAAAGCCCATGCTCATTACCTTCACGCCGTGACGCTCGATGGGGATGAGCATCGCATCCGCGGCCTCGCCCTCGACCTCCGGCCGCGCGCCGTGCAGGCCCATCATCAGCGGCACGCTCGGGCCGTAGATGTCGCAATCCATCAAACCCACGCGACCGGGCCGGCCCTGCATCGTGAGGACCTGCGCAAGACCGCAGGCGAGGTTGACGGCGAAGGTGCTCTTGCCGACTCCGCCTTTGCCCGAGGCGATGGCGACGGCGTGCTTGATCGTCTTCGGTGCCGCGGCATTTCCGCCCAGATTTCCCCCGGCGGCGGCCACGCCGCCGCCCGGCGGGGCCTTGGCCGGCGCCACGGAAATTTCCACGATCGTCTGCGTGACGCCCGGCAGCCCGCGCAGACATTTCTCGATGTCCTGCTTCAATTGGAGCGGCGTTTTGGGATCGCCGGAAGTCAGCGCCAGCGCGACCTTGACCGTGCCGTCGGCGAAGCCCGCCGAGCGCACCAGCCCGAACGACACGATGTCGCGGCTGTAGCCGGGATACTTCACTTGCTTGAGATGCTCTTTGATTTGGTCGGAAGTCACAGGGCGGGTGCGATTGTCAGCAAATAAGAGTTGTTATGCCGCCATGGCGTGCAAATAGAAAGGCGCGGGCGATCTGCTTTCGTTTCGTTTTCTGACATGAAAATATTTCTGCGGAGTTTTCTCCTTCTTCTCATGGTCGGCGCCGGCGCCGCTTCGGCTCAGGTCAAGGTCGGCGACGTCAACGTCGTCGTCAGCAACGCGGTCAAGGTGCGCGTCTCAGGCAGCACCGAGGAACTCAATCGCGCGGCCTTGCAGGCTTTCGGGGCGCACGGCGCGTATCAGGTTCTGGCGAGCGGGTTCTATTACGACATCCGCTTCACGGCGGTGGCGGCGAACCAGGTGCGCGTCGACATCCTGAAGGGCACGACGCCCGTTGCGTCGCAGACCGTGAGCGGCAGTTCCACGCGCGCCGCGCTGTTGCGCGCAGCGGACATCGCCGTCGAGCAGACGAACGGCCTCGGCCTGAAGGGGTTTTTCTCCGCCAAGCTGGCGTTTGTCGGCGAGTCGACCGGCAAGAAAGAAGTTTATATTTCCGATTTGTTTTTCAGTCCTGGCGAAGTGAAGCGCCTGACGAACGATCGATCGCAGGTGCTGACGCCGCGCTGGTCGCCGGATGGCACGCACCTGATCTACACGAGTTTTTTCAAGAATGGGTTTCCCGACATCTTCGAGCATGACCTGCGTACCTACGCCCGGACGAGTTTCATCAGCCTGCGCGGTTCCAACCTCAGCCCGCGTTACAGTCCGAATGGCCGCCAGGTCGCGATGGTCTTGAGCGGGGAGGGGCAGTCGGAGATCTACGTCTCGGACGCGCAGGGTCGGCAGATCACGCGCAAGACCCGTTCCGATCAGGTGAAGGCCTCGCCGTGCTGGTCGCCGGACGGTACTCGGATCGTTTTTTCGGGTGGGGACAGTCTGCCGCAATTGCAGATGATGTCGGCGGCCGGTGGCGCCGCGACGCGGCTGTCGACGGGATTCACCTACGCCGCCGAGCCGGACTGGAGTCGCGCGAACCCGAACAAGATTGCCTGCACGGTGCGTCTGCCCAGCGGCAACTACCAGATCGCGGTGTACGATGTGGCGACGGGCCGGACCGAGGTGGCCTCCAAAGCGAGCTTCGATGGCATCGAACCCTGCTGGCTCGCGGACGGGCGCCACCTCGTGTACACCGCGCGCAGCCGCAGCACGAATGTGCTGTGCATTCTCGACACCGAAAGCGGGAAGAGCACGGCGATCAGCAGCGGCTTCGGCGGCGCCGCGAGCCAGGCAAACGTTTGGAATCCGTGAGCCGGTAGGGCTGCCGCTTGCCGGCAGGCCGTCGCGGATATCACGTGTGCCGCGCGACGGCCCGGCGGCGAGCGCCGGCCCTACCGATGCGGATCGGTAGGAAGATCGGGAAGGGTTTCGAAAATGGAGTCCGAAGTGCCCGTAGCTGCCGCTTGGCGCAGGCCGCGGGGTTTCACATCCGCCGCGCGACGGCCTTGGCGACGAGCCGATGCCCCCAGCAACGGCGTGGGCCGCACAATAAAAAAGCCGCACTTTCGGTGCGGCTTTCGTTTTAAATGCGGTACCGCTTACTTCGTCGCGGCCTGGAAGTTTTTCTCGGCGGCGTCCCAGTCCACCACGTTCCAAAATGCCGTCACATAATCCGGCCGGCGGTTTTGGTAGTTCAGGTAATAGGCGTGTTCCCAGACATCGAGGCCGATGACGGGCTTGCCTTCGATGCCGGCGACGGCTTTGCCCATCAGCGGGCTGTCCTGATTCGCGGTCGAGCCGATCGCGAGCTGCTTGTCCGGCCCGACATAGAGCCAGGCCCAGCCGGAACCGAACCGGCCGGCGGCCGCCTTGCCGAACTCTTCCTTGAATTTGTCGAAGCCGCCCCATTTCGCGTTGATCGCCTCGGCGAGTTTTCCCTTGGGAGCGCCCCCTTTGCCGGGACCCATGATGGTCCAGAAGAACGAGTGGTTGCTGTGGCCGCCGGCATTGTTGCGCACGGGACCGCGAATCGCCTCCGGGACCTTGCTCAGGTCGGCGATGAGCGTGTTGACGTCGAGATTCGCCAGCGCCGGCTGGTCCTTCAGCGCGTTGTTCGCGTTGGTGACGTAGGCGTTGTGATGCTTCCCGTGATGGATTTCCATCGTCTTGGCGTCGATGTGCGGCTCGAGCGCATTGGGAGCGTAAGGCAGTTTCGGAAGTTCGAAGGCCATGGCAGTATGATTTGGTTGGAGAACGAGGCGAACTGGAATCGCAACAGATGCATCAGCCCGCGTTTACGTCAACTTTGCCGTGCGACTTAGCGGGGTTTATCGCGGAATCGCGGAAGAGCGAAAACGCGGAAAATCCGATCCGGAGTTAATTCAGAAGCCAGGAAGCCATGAGGTCGCGACGAAGTTTCGCTTCCTGTCTTCGATGTCCGGTCATGACTTGCGGGCTTCTGAATTAATCTTCCTCCCTCCCGGCTTCCCGATCGTGTGCTTCAAATCCGCTTGCTCAGATCTCCGGCGCTTCGCGTTTGAGTTTGAAGAATGCCTGCAGCAATTCGCGGCATTCCGCCTCGAGCACGCCGCCGGCGGTCAGTTCCACGTGATGGTTGACGCGGGGCAGGTCGTTGAGATTCGTCGCGCCGCCGAGGCAGCCCATCTTGGGGTCGGGTACCGCGAAGCAGACGCGTTTCACCCGCGACATGAGCATCGCGCCCGAACACATCGGGCACGGCTCCTTCGTCACATAAACGGTGGCCCCCTCGAGCCGCCAGTCGCCGAGTTTGGCGGCGGCCTGGGTGATCGCGAGCATCTCGGCGTGCGCGGTGGGGTCCCTGCCGTGCTCCACGGTGTTGTGCGCCGAGCCGACGATTTCGCCGCCGACCTCGATCACGGCGCCGATGGGAACTTCGTCCGCGCGCCAGGCGTCGATGGCCTGGTTGTACGCCAGGCTCATGAAGAACACGTCATCGCGCCCCAACTGGGAGGGAAACCGCTTGTCGAAGGGGCAGGGCGGAGGCGGGGCGGAAGACGGGGGCATGTTCGCGTTATCCTCAGGAAGCCTTGACTAAGGCGCCGGGTTTCTGCCTTACAAGGTGCTTTTGACGAAGGAAACCATGATGCGCTCTCCTGGCCAACAACCACGCGTGACCCATGTCTGAAGGCAACGCGATCGAAGTGGAGGGCCGGGTCGTCGCCGTGCTGCCGGGCACGATGTTCAAGGTGCAGCTTTCGAACGGGCACGTGGTGCTCGCGCATATTTCCGGCAAGCTCCGCAAGAACTTCATCAAGATCGCCGCGGGCGACATGGTGAAAATGGAGATGAGCCCCTACGATCTGGAGAAGGCGCGCATCACCTTCCGCATGAAGGAAGCGTCGAATTACGTGCCGCCGCCGCGGCGCCGCTCGTACTGAGATTGAGTTTTTCGCCGCACCTCGGGGTGCGGCTTTTTTGTGGACGCCGGCGGTTGGCCGTCGTGTGTTGCGTCCGTCTGAAAAGCAAACCCGCACAGCGGCAGCCCAAACTTTTTCGCGACGACGAGAGTCGCGCGTCGGCGGGATTTGCCGGCGACTGCCAGGAATTCCTCAACACGCTTTCCATGGAGCGAAGCGTGTCGAAAAACACCGTTCTCGCCTATCGACGGGACCTCGACCAGGCCGCGCATTATTTCGAAACGAAACACGGCGCGAAGGGCTGGCGAACGCTGACCCCTGACAACGCCGCGGCGTGGGTGCATTCGCTCAGCACCGCGCGTTACACGGTCGCGAGCGTGGCCCGGAAACTCACGGCCTTGCGCATGCTGGCGCGGTTCCTCGTGCGGGAAAAACTCCGTCCCGACGATTTCACGGCCCTGCTCGCCGGCCCGAAGCTGCGCCGCAACATGCCGGCCACGCTGTCGGAGGAGGAGATGGCAAAACTGCTCGCGGCGGCCAGCGGGGGCGAACCGAGGGATCTGCGCGACCGCGCGCTGCTGGAACTGTTTTATTCCAGCGGCCTGCGCGTGTCGGAACTCGCGAACCTGACGCTGCAACAGATCGATCTCGATCACGGCTTCATCCGCGTTTTCGGCAAAGGCTCGAAGGAGCGAGTCGTGCCCGTGGGGGGGAAGGCGCGGGATGCGTTGGCCGTTTATCTCACGTCCGGCCGGCCACATCTCGTGAAGCCCAGAACCGGCAGCCAGTTTTTTCTGAATCACCGCGGCGGCGCGCTCTCCCGCGTGGCGCTCTGGATGATCGTGAAGCAGCACGCGCAGCGCGCCGGCATCACGAAGAACGTGAAGCCGCACGCCCTGCGGCACTCGTTCGCCACCCACCTCCTTACCGGCGGCGCGGACCTTCGCGCGATCCAGGAAATGCTCGGCCACGCCAGCATTTCCACCACGCAGATCTACACGGCCGTGGAGCCGCAGCGGCTCGTGGACCACCACGCCAAGTTTCACCCGCGGAACCGGGAGAAATAGGTCCGTCAGGGTACTTCGTAGAGCTCCAGCAGACCGACGCCCGGACGGGCCGGCTTCGGCACGATGGCAAGTACGGCCGACGAACCTGAGCCCGCGCTGCCCGGCACAAATACGCCGTCCACGAGGCTGCCCTGTCGCACTTCAAAGGTGCCCGCGCTCCTGATCTGCAAGGTGTACGCGCCGGGCGCCAGCGTCACGAGAAACGCCGCGTCGTAGCTGCCGGGCAGAAGGGCAAACGCACCCGAGGCGACGGCGGCTCTTTCCACCTCGCCGCGGGCGGAAACGAGGTTGGGCGGCGCTACAATCGTTCCGGGAGTGATCGGGCCAGCGCTGAGGGTCGCTGTTGCCGCCGGCGCGGCCACCGTCTGCGGCGTACCGATCGCCGTGTCCTGGGTAGGGGGCACGTTCCAATTGTCGTTGTCCGCCACCTGGTTTCCCGCGGCGTCGTAGAGTGCAAGCGTGGGGTTCAGCAGCGCGTCCGCCACCCCGAAGATCGTGAGCCCCGGCCCGATGCCGCGCATCAGGAGCTTTCTGGAACCGCTGCCCGCGAGAATAAATCCGCTGATCACTTCTTCTCCGGGTTGGACGCCCACCGTGGTGCGGGTCGAGACATTCACGAGGCGGGAGTCCCTGTTCGCGCCGTCGAGATCGTACACCTCGAGCAGGGCGACGCCGGGATTCTGTTCCGACGCGTCGAGCGCCACCATCGTGTAAACGCCCGGTGTCACGGTGGCGACGAATGCCGCGTCAGCGCTGCCGCGCGCGAAGGGGAAGGCACCCGCCTTCAGAAAGGTTTCCGTGAGTGCCGCCGAATCCGCCCAGCCGGCGTTTTCCATCACCACATTGCCTTCGGCGTCGTGCAGGCGCAGGCGGGGATGGGCGAGGACGCCGGTCACCCCGAAGGTCGCGAGCGTGGGTCCTGCGACGCGCACAAGCACGGTGCGGGATTCGGTGCCCTGGATGGCAAAACCGGTGATCAACGGATTCCCGACGCTGACGCGGCCGCGCGTCGACAGGTTGACGATGCGAGTGTCGTTCGCGTCGGCCGTCTGGCCGAACGCGAGGGCGGCGACGAACAGCGTGCAGGCGAGGGCGAGGAGCGGGCGCGTTTTCATCGGAGGGAGAATCTCAAGCATCACGGACCACGGGAATTTTTCATGTCGGCGACCGTGCGGTCCAATTCCGACAGGCGGACATCGCGTCCGGACGTGCCCCACGTCCAGGTGGCGGCGGGGCCCGGTGGCGTATCGGGTGAGCGCCGGGTCTCGTGCAAAGCCGCCTCGGTTTCGGCCAGTGCCAGGGCCTCGCTGCGGTTGAACTTGCCGCCGGCGGCGAGCTGGTCGGTGCGCCGCGCCACGTCGGCATCGTAGGCGTGTCGGTCGCCGTACTGGGGCAGCACCGGCGCAGGGTTCGATGTCCGGAGCGAGCAACCGGCTGTGCCGAGTGCAACGAGAGCGAGGAACGGCGCGACCCTGACCATGCGTTTAGGCAAGTGGATCCGGCCGCGAGGTCAACCGCGGCCTGCGAGCAATGCGGTGACGAGTTCGCGATAGCCGCTCCCCTTGAGGCGGGCGACCAGGCCCTGGTTTTTTTCCCGACGAAAATCGATGTTCCCGCGCGGCGCTGTGGTCATCCCTTTTCCGGGGCGCTGCGGGAAATTCCGGTTCGCGCTTTGGCGGCGGGGCGTTTTCGGTTGCGACACTCCTGACCATGATCCCCGCGCAAAACAACTCGGCCCGGACGTTCCGCGAATTGCATCACAATGGACTGCTTGTGCTCGCCAATGTGTGGGACGCCGGCAGCGCGCGGCTCGTCGAGAGCGTCGGGGCAAAGGCACTCGCGACGACCAGCGCCGCCGTGGCATGGGCGCACGGGTATCCCGACGGCGATCGACTTCCGGTGCGCGTGCTCGCGGCCACGGTGGCGGAAATCGTGCGCGTGATTCGCGTGCCGCTGTCGGTGGATTGCGAAAGTGGGTATGCGGACGACCCTGCCGCGGTCGGCGAGAATATCGGTGTGGTGATCGATGCGGGCGCGGTCGGCATCAATCTCGAGGATGGAAACCGGGGCGTCGATCGGTTGTGCGCGAAGATCGAACGCGTGAAGCAGGTGGCGGCTCGTCGTGGCGTGGATTTGTTCGTCAACGCGCGCGCCGACGTTTACCTGCGCTCGAATGTCCCGGAGCCAATGCGCGCGGCCGAAACGATTGCCCGCGCGGAACGCTACCGGGCGGCCGGAGCCGACGGCATTTTCGCGGTGGGCTTGGTGGACCCGGAACAAATCCGCACGATCGCCGCCGCGGTGAAACTTCCGCTCAACGTGCTCGCCCGGCCGACCCTGCCGCCGGCGGCCGAGCTGGCGAAACTCGGCGTGCGCCGCCTCAGCGCCGGCTCCGGCCTCGCCGAGGTGATGTACGGTCGGACGGCGACGCTTGCGGGCGCGTTCCTGCGCGAGGGCGTTTCGGCGCCGCTCGCGGAAGGCGCGATGAAATATCCCGAGATCAACGCGCTGATGGCGCCGCGTTGAATTGCGCATCTTTTCTCCATGTCCTCACCCATTGAAGCCGCCTACCTGAATGCCGCCGGGGCCGCCGCCGGCGCCTTGAATTTCAGCGCGCCCGATCTGACGCGCCATCCGCCCCGCAGCCCGCGCACGAAGCTGGGCGGGTATGTGCACCTGCCGCGGCTGATCGACAAAGCCCGTGCGTTCGCCGCGGGGAGGCTGGGCGACTATCATTATCCCTGTCCGTTCGACGCCCGGTTCTTCGCCTTCACGGGGCTGACCGCCGAGGCGTTTCTGGCGGAGGTGAAGACCGGCAAGAGCGACGGCGAGCTTCTCGCCTACGTACAGGCGAGTGCGCGCCCGACGAGGCATCCGGCGGAAATCGCAGCGTGGTCGCGGTGGATGGATGAGCTGACCCCGACCGCGCCGGATAAGCGCGCGTTCTTCAATGAAGTTCACGCCAAGAACGCGCCACATCGCGAAGACATTGCGACCTGGTTCGACTGGCTGGAACTGGACGACTTCGTGACCTTCGGCGGCAAGCCGTGACGACCACTTCACGTCCGCCCACGGCGCCAAAGTAAGTAACCCATGCGTGGCCGACGATCAGGGAGTGGCTGCAACTCGGACCCGAGGCCCACGTGGCATGGTGGTGGATTCTTCGCTCCGCTCAGAATGACAATCGGGGTTGAAGATACGGCCTTCATCCCGGGCCACAAATATGGCTCACGTGCTGTCGTCGGCGCGCTGCGCTCGACGCTCATTCGTGTCGCGCGTAAACGCGACCTACGATGGCTTTTTCGGCAGGCTCTTGGCGGCCGAAAAGACGGCGTACATCAGCAGCAATGCCCCCACCGGCACGAGCACGATGCCGAGGCCGGGGTCGCCTTCGTGGGTCACGATTCCGCCCAGGAGAAACCCCATGGGCAGCAAAATGGAGCCCCACACGAGGGCGGGCGAGGCTCCCCGGGAAAGTTGAAATCCATTCACGGCGCGCAACGTCAGCCCGGCGGCGATGTTCACGAGCGCGAGCAGGGTGCCGTGGGCGTGCGCGAGGCGGAACATCAGCCGGCGCGTGTCGTTGCTCACGTCGAGGTACCAGCCGACTTTGAAACCGTGCAGACTCTCCAGCACGACGCCGAGCGTGAGAAAGAGCGCCAGGGCCCGCCAGCCGAAGCGGAGGTGTTTGTCGCTGGGGTTCATTCGGCGAGAAGCATTTTGCGTTTGCTGCGCTGGTCGAGCAGCCGGTCGAACAACTCCTGGCGGAACATCCCCGTGGAATCGAGCAGCGTCTGCGCGCGAAAACGCGTGGCCGGGGTGCGCACCTCGAACCACCACTTGCGGTAGGCGGTTTCGAGCGCGTCCTTCTGCTGCGCGTCATTGAGGGTGTAGTCGAACTTGAAGTCGCCGAATCCCGGCAGGGTCCGGAGCGATTTCCACGCCGCGAAGCGCACGGCCGCGTAGGGATCGTTCAGCTCGAAAGTAAGAAAGGGATAGAACCACTCGACCCCCGACGCCTTTTGCGCCGGCGCCCAACCCATGCTCCAGGCGATCAGGCCCCGCTGGCCCGCGTCGCCCTTCAGCAGCCACTGCGCCCCGGCGGATAGCGTGCGGTCCTCGTTGCTCAAGACCGGTGACTTCTGCCCGTACCACTCGCTCAATTTCTCCGCGGTCCAGGCGAGGGGTTGGTCGAGATGGCAAAGATTGCACGCATTGGGCCGGCCGTGCTCGACGCTCTCCCGCACGTTTGGCGATGAAATCGTATGACTCCGGAGCGCGCGCAGCAGACCATACGTCGTGTGCGGCATGTGGCAATTGTAGCAGCCGCTGCCGGCCGACTCCGCGGCGTGATGCGTGTGCGCCGTGACCCGTCCCTTGAGCGCGGGGTGGCACTGCAGGCAGGACTGGTCCGATTCGACCAGCCCGGGCTTCATCTGGTGTTCCTCCTTCCAGGTGCGAAGTGACGCGGGGTCTGTTTTCGCCGGATGCATCTCGTGGCACGAGAGACAGGAGAACTTGCCGCCGGCATAGCATGGCGAGGCCATCACGCCGTTCAGTTCGCGCCCGGTGACGCGAATCATGCCGTCGGGCCAGAAGCTGTCGCCGAAGAAATGGGGATTCTCCTTCTGCAGTTTGGCCCGCTCCTCGGCGTGGTCGTTCCCCTTGGGCTGCGCGATCCAGCGCGCGTCGAGTTCCTTCATGCCGGGCCGAAACTTCGAGCCGTCGCGATCGAACACGGCCGTGTTCGACGAATCGTTGAACGCCTGAAAACTATGGCACGCGCCACAAACGAGCGAGGATGTCGGGCCGTCCATCCGCGCCGGATTCGCAATCGTCCGGTCGGGCTGGCCGGACCACCGCTGGGCGAGTCGCCGCAGGGGATTGCGATTGGCCGCGATGTGTTCGCGTCCGCCACTGTGGCACGCCTCGCACGAGATGCCGAACTCGCTCACGCGCGAATCGAAGCGGCCGGCGCCCTCCGGCCGCGACCGGCCCTGCGTCGTGTGGCAGGTGATGCACCCGTCGTTCCAGCTGCCGTCGGCGTAGACTTGCTTGATGTCGGGCGACACGAGGAAGCTGTGTGACATCGGCACCCACGTTTTTTCCGCGACCAGATAAGCGAAGGGAAACTGCGCGAGCGTGCGGCCGACGCCCGACTCCGTCCAAGCGACCTGCAAGTTGTGCGACCCGGTGAGGAGCACGATTTCGCGGGGCGGGCCGAATGCGGACACCGTTGGGTCCTGGCTTTTCGTGCGGACCGCGAACGCGTCGCCGCGCCGCTCCACGCGATAGTCGACGCCGTCGCGCGACAGTTCGAGTCCCTCGATTTTGCCCGCGAAGTTTTCGGGCCGGGCGACCTGCGTCATCGTGCGATGGAACGAGGCGTGCCAGCTCGCGTAATTGCCCGGGTGGCAGGCGCGACAGGAGTCGGATGAAACGTAATCGCCCGAAAGCGTCTGCAGTGGACGATTCGCCGGCGGCCGGGCGACCTCGCCGCGGGTGAGCGTGAAGACGGTCACGCCGACACCCCACGCGAGCGCCACGAGCGCGAGGCGTCCAATCCAGGAGGAGGGAATTAATGACATGGGCTCACGCGGAGGCGCAGAGAGTTTCGTTCACAGTCCGCTCCGCGACTCGATGACGATGAAGGGGGCGACGTCGCTCGTCGGCAGGCCGTCGCGGCCATCATGCTCGCCGGCGGACGGCCCGCGACAGGCGCCGCTCAGTACTGCCGCGAAGAACGCTCAGGGCAGTGCCCGGATAAACAGATCTTTGTAGAAAGTCGTGCTCTTCGGATCGTGACCTTGGATCGCGATCGTGCCGCTGCCGATTTTGCGGCCGTCCATGTTCTTCAGCGAAACCTTCGGATCCCAGCCTTCCGGTTGCGTCCAGTCGGCCGTGACTTTGCCGTTGATGGAAATCGTGACGTGGTTGCCCACGACCTTGATGCCGTAATCGCACCACTCGAAGTCCTTGCTCGGAGCGTTGTCGTTCACGTCCAGCACGCCGTAAAGGCCGCCCGTTTTCTTGCGGTCCGTGTGGGTGGAATTCACCTGGCACTCGAACCCGACGAACGGCCAGCCTTTCTCCTCAAACTTGGTGTGGAAATAGATCCCGGAGTTCGAGCCGGGGGTGGTGAGGACCTTCGCCTTGAATTCGAAGTTCTTGAAGTTCGCATTGCCGTCGGAACCGACGTAGAAGAGATGGGCGCGTCCGCCGTTCACCTTGAGCAGGCCGTTCATCACGTAGAAGACGTTCGGTGTCTCCTCGTTCGATTTCCACCCGGCGAGATCCTTGCCATTGAACATGCTGACCCATTCAGCCTCCGCGCCGCGGGCGGCGGCGAGGGCGAAAAGCGATACGACAAAAAGGAGCGCGCGGGGTGGTTTCATCGCGTCATGCGTAGGCGGCGCGCGGCACCCTGTCGAGGCCGCGCATGAAGGGCTCGACGTCGATGAGGTCTGCGAACCTGACCACGACGGCCGTAATGAACCGCGCCGTCAGGTCACGGACCGGTCCTACTTGCCCGGGATGAAAATAGCGTCCCGTCCCGGCAGCGTCGGAATCTCCTTCTCGCACGCGACGCACCAGATGTCCCACTGCCCGTCGATGTAATTGCGGTTGGTCGGGAGCGGGCAGGCCTGCGCGTAGAGATACCATTTCCCGCCGAAGCGGTAGAACGCGGGAGTGGCGACGTGAAACATCGCGTCGTCGCGGTACAGGCCCTCCCATTTGGTTTGCAGCACGGTGTCGACGTCCAGTTCCTGCCAGCCGCTCGCGGGGCGGTCGCTGACGGCGATCACCGGACGCCAGCGTTTGCCTTTCTCGACGCCGACTTCGATCGAGAGGACGTAGGTCTTCCCGACTTTGAAAACCTGATGCCACTCGTAGTAGGCGTTCGGCGTGCACGCGAAGATCTGGCCCATGCCGCGCGGATCCTTCTCGTTGAACTGGCGCGTCCACGTTTTTCCGTCGTGCGACGTCGCGAGGCGCAGGCCGGGAAGCGTGCCGTCCTTGCCGCGATAAGAATAGTACATGTACCAGTCCCACGTGCCCGGCGCGGCGCCCGGTTCGCGCCAGACGGCGGCCTGCGAGGCCATGTTTTCGAAATAGGGAGCGGCCGGGTTGGGCGCGAGGACAGGAGTGCTTCCGTAGCGCTTGATCGTCGCGGGGCTGACGGAGGCGTAGCCGTCACCGACCGGGCAGATCGCCAGGCCGATGTTGTCCTGCACATTGCCCGTGCTGCCGGAGTAATAGATGTAGTAGGCGTCCGCTTCCGGCACGTGCAGCACGGCATCGAGCCGCAGCGTTTTGGCATCCCAGCCCTGGCCCGTGGGGCCGAAAATCGGGTTGGACTTGTCCTGATGCCAGGTGAACGGCTCGTCGATCGACGCCCAGGCCTTGCCGATGGCGCAAACGTTGCGATTCGATTTGGGCACGCCCGAGTAGAACATCACGAGCTGCCGCGGATTCCGCGGGTTGACGAGGATGCACGACTCCTGCACTTGCTGCGATTCCCACTCGCCGTCGGCGCGGTTGATGATGATTTTGCCGCGGATCGATGCGGCGCGAACATCGAGGGCGAGGCACAGAAGGCACGCGAGGGCGAGGACGGGACGCATGGGGGCGTCGGAACTACGGATGATTTAGGTCTTCAACGCAACCTGCCGTCGGGCTTAGCTGCGCGGGTCGCGATGAATTTTCAGAAACCCAAGGCGCCGAAATCGGAACCCGCCGATCCCGACCGGATGCCCACGAATGCAGAGCTGCTGCACGAGTTGCGGCTGCACGGCGCGAAGCCGCCGCCGCGGCCGGTCAACACCGGCATGAGCCGGCGCACGCGGGATTTTCTGCTGCTGGCGGGAATCGGCAGCGCCATCATTGTCGGCGTGTGTCTTCGGCTGGTCGGCGACGCCGCAGATCCGACGTCGGCGCTGAAACTCGCCGCCACGGGCGTGGCGGTACTCTGCGGGCTGCTCGGGTTCATCTTCTACGGCGTGATGAGCCGTTACTGAGCCGCTGCGCTGGATCAGGTCGCAGAGCTTCTACCGCCTAGTCGGTGCGGAGCGCGTCAGTCGGATCGATGCGTGACGCGCGGCGCGCAGGCAGCCAGCAGGCGAAGATTCCGATGCCGATGAGCACGAGCGTGGTGCAGGCAAAGACCAACGGATCGTTCGGCGAAGTCTGAATCAGGAACCCCACGCCCTTCAGCAGCCGGGTGGCCGCGAACGCGCCGGCGAGTCCAAGCACGAGACCGATGCCCAGTTGAATCATGCCGCGCGATAGCACTAGGCGCGCAATCCCGCCGGTCGTCGCGCCGAGCGCCATGCGAATTCCGATCTCGCGCGTGCGTCGCGCGGTCGACTGAGACACGACGGCGTAGATTCCGACCGACGCGATCAGCAGCGCGGCGATGCCGAACACCGCGAAGAGCGAGCCGAACACGACGAGGAACCAGCGCTGGCGTTCCAACGCGGCCGTCAATGTGCCCGCCTCGAAAAGGGGCAGATCGACGTCGAGCTTGGCCAGCGCGGCCCGGACTGGCGCGGCGAGAGCATTCGGATCGCCCGACGTTTTCACGAGCAAGCCCATCCACGCCCAGATTTCCTGCCGCGTGGAAATGAACGCCAGCGGCGGCTGGTCTTCCTCCTGTTGCTGCACGATGTCCGCGGTCATGCCGATCACGGTGATCCATGGGCCCGGAGTTTTTCCCGGATTGAAGCGCAGGCGTTTCCCGATCGGCGATTCGCCGGGCCAGTTCCTGGCCGCGAATTCGTGCGTCACGACGACCGCTTCCTTCCCGGGATCGCCGTCCGTCTCGTTGAAGTCGCGGCCCACCTGGATGGGCAGGCCGATGAGCTTCAGGTAGCCGGGGCTTTGGTAAACGATCGAGGCGCGGGGAGGCCGCTCGGGGTTGTCGATGGGCTTGCCTTCGATTTCCATCGGGCGGCCGTTCGCGCCGAGACCGGGGAACTGGGTGGCGATTGCGGCCCCAGTGACGCCGGGCAGCCTCGAGATTTCCGGGAGTAATTTCTCCCAGAATTGCCGGCGCGCCAGCGGTTCCGCGTACCGCTCGCCCTTGCCGTCCGGCAGCTGGACGCGCGCGACAAAGTAGGACGACGGCTGCAGGAACGGATTGATCGCCTGCGCGGCAAAGAAGCTGCGGACCATCATTCCCGCGCCCGTCAGCAGCACCACCGTAAGCGCGAACTGCAGCACGACCAGCGCGCCGGTCAGGGTACCGCCGCGATGGCTCCCGGCCGACAGCGTTCCGTCCTTGAGTACGGCATTGAGATCGACGCGCGCCGCCCGCAGCGCGGGCACGAGACCGAAGACGATGCCGCTGCAGACTGACAACAGCGCGAAGTAAACGAAGGCGCGCCAGTCCATCGTGAATTGGATCCAGTACGGTTTGCCCACATCCTGCGTCGCCAGGTCGAAGAGATGCACCCCGACCAGCGCGAGCCCGAGGCCAAACAGGCCGCCGAGGGTGCTGAGCAGCACGCTTTCAATCAGCAACTGTCGCACGATTTGCCAGCGCGTCGCGCCCATCGCGGCGCGGATGGAAATTTCGCGGGCGCGGGCGATGGCGCGGCTCAACATCATGTTCGCCACGTTGGCGCACGCGATCAGCAGCACGAAGCCGACCGCGCCCAGCATCGTGAGAAAGACATTGCGGATGCGGGAGCCGTTGTAGGTGTCATGGAACGTCCGCACGAGCGGACGCAAATCCTTGTTCGTGTCGGGAAACGTCTCGGCGATGCGCTGGCCGATCACGTTCAAATCGGCGCTGGCCTCGGCGAGGGACACTCCGCGTTTGCGAATGCCAAAGACCTGGAGAAAGCGCTGACTGCGCTTCTCCATTTCCTCGGTGGTCACGAGCGGCATCCAAAGGTCCTCGCGCTGGGGAAACTTGAAGCCCTCCGGCATGACACCGATGATCGTCGCCGGTTGGCCGTTGTAGCGGATCTTGCGGCCGATGACGTCCGTCGCCCCGCCGTAGCGCTTCTGCCAGACCCCGTACCCGATCAGCACGACGGTTTCCGCACCCGGCTTTTCGTTTTCGGGGGTGAAGCCGCGGCCGAGGATGGGCGGTGTTTTCAGCATCGAGAAAAGGCCGGCCGTGACTTTGCCCGCCGTGTATCGTTCGGGGGCGTTGCCTTGTTCGGCAATCACGCCCCGGTCGCCGCTGACGGCTTCCAGGCTCTCGAATGTCGTTTGGTTGGCCTTGTATTCACGGTAGTCGAGGACCCCGACGCCGGTGTTGTCGTTGGGCCGGCCAACCCGGCGGTTGTTGACGGTCACCAGCCGCTCTCCGCCGGGGATCGGCACCGGCTTGAAGAGGACGGCGTTCACCAGCGTGAAGACCGTCGTGTTGATGCCGATGCCGAGGGCGAGGGTGGCGATCACCGCGGCGGAAAACCACCGGTGGGTCGCGATCATGCGGAGGGCGAAACGGAAATCTTGCAGCATGGGGATAAGGTCCGGCGATGGCCGGCATGGGGTGGCCTTGCAACTAACCCCCATCGGAGCCGCGAAGTTTCAGATTTGTTGCGGCCGGAACGATTCGATCCCCATCTCGCCGCCGCAAGGAAATCCGCGATTGGAATTCCGCCGATTCCTGTTCGCTTTGGCCCGGCGAGCGGCAGCTTCCCGGCAACTCCCTCCATGCAGTCCGATGGCGAATTACTCCGGTCTTACGTTGAAAGCCGGTCCGAAGCGGCGTTCACCGAGCTGGTAAACCGGCATCTGAACCTCGTGTACCGGTCGGCCCGGCGGCGCGTCGGCGGCAACGCGCATTCCGCCGATGACGTGACGTTGCGGGTGTTCGCGCAATTGGCGCGCAAGGCGCCCGCGCTGGTCGGCCATCCCAGCCTCGTCGGATGGCTCTACACCGCCACGCGGTTCACGGCCGCCGCGATCGTCCGCGCCGAACACCGGCGACAGGCTTACGAACAAAAAGCTCACGCCATGCACTCCCTTCATTCTTCCGCCGCGGAATCCAATGCCCGGCTGGAACCGCTGCTCGACGATGTGATGGACATCCTGCCGGACGCGGACCGGCAGGCGGTGCTGCTGCATTTCTTCGAAGGGCGATCCTTCAGCGAGGTGGGCGAGGTGCTGGCGGTCACGCCCGACGCCGCGCGCATGCGCGTCAACCGCGCGATCGAACGCGTGCGGGCCGGCTTCGCGCGGCGCGGGATCGCGTCGACGGCCGCGGCGCTCGGGGCCGTATTGGCGACGCAGTCGGCTTCGGCGGCTCCCGCCGGGCTGGCAGCCGCGGCGGTGCAGCAGGCGTTGCAGCAAACGATGGTGTCGGGCGTCGCCGCCTTCGGGTGGCGCGTGCTGCAGGTGGTGAAATCCACCCCGTTCGCCGTGTCGACCGGAGCGGCCGCGGCGGTCGCGTTGGGCGTCGCGACCTGGCAGGCGCAGCATTCCAAGCCGGACCCCGAGGTATTTGCCGAGACCGGGTTCAGCGATGCCAACGTGGTCGTCGCGGCCCCCGCCGGATCGGCGCCCGGGGCGGCGGCAGCGGGCGAATTCGCCGCACTGACCGACGAGGAGCGCAATATCCTCGCCATGCTCTGGCGCGCCCAGGAGCGGATCGTCGATCAGCGCGGCCGCGCCAGTCTGCATGTCGGCAGTCGCGCCCCGAACGCCAGCGGCATCGCGCCCCTCGTGAATCGCGGGCTGGCGAGCCTCGATCCGCGGACCGGCAACGTGCTGCTCACCGGCGCCGGCCGGGCGTTCTGTGCTCGCAATCGCGAGGCCGTCGAGCGCCACACCATTCAGGCGCGGCTGCGAAACCCGTGAAATTTGTTCGGATGCGACCGGGGAGCGGCAGCTTCCGGTTGAACACCCTCATCTTCGATTCCCATGAAAACTGTTCTCCGTTCGATCGCCCGTGCCGTTTTGCTTGCCACCGTCTTGTTTGCCGGCGCGGCCCGCGCCGCCCAGCTGCCCGCCGAGCGGAAACTCGCGCGGCTGGACGAGCTCGTGCATCTCGCCGCTGCCCAGCGAGCGGCGGCGCTCGCGCTTTTCACCAAGGAGAATGCCGTCCTCGATGGTTTGCCCGCGGATGACCGGATCGAGAAAGGCATGGAGATTCGTCAGGCGACGCGGGACGGCGTGCGGGCTTTGCTCACGCCGGCGCAGCAGGCCAAATACGATCGCGCGCCCCAGGCGCAGGGGGGCGGACTTACCCTCCCTACGCCCGAGATGCGCGTGGCGCGCCTCGCCGAGTCGGCGGGAGCGCTCTCGGCGAAGCAAAAGGAAGTGGCGCTTCAGGTTTACACCGAGGAATTCGAATCTCTCCTGGCGCTGCCCCCGGCGGAGCGCATGAGCAAGGGCGCGGTTTATCGCAAGGCGGCAACGGAGCAGATCCAGATGCTCCTCAATCCCCCGCAGCAGGCCAAGGCGGCCGAGAACAAGGCGGCTGTCACCGCGGTGGAGATGGCCGAGCGGCGGGCGGTGGAGAATTTTCTGCGTAATTCGCCGGCCGTGGTGACGCAGATCGGGGTGGTGCAGCGGTTGGAGTCGGAAGGGGCTTCGTTCACGTCCGAAACAATCACTTCCGCTCCCATCGCCGGTTCCGGCGTTTCCACGACGCTCGCCGCCGGGGCACGCCGCGGAAAATTCAGCTACAAGGTCCACGGCGCGAATGGCACCGAGACGTTTTCCGTCGGCTGGGAAAAGGCCACGCCGGCTGCGGAGCTCAAGGTGGTGAAGCTGCAGAACGGCAAGGGCGAGACCCTGCGGCTCTGAGCGAGGGTGGTAGCGGGACGTCGCGCTCCCCCTGCGACCCTGCGTTGACCGGGCGCCCGCGGCAACCATTGTCCCGGGTTTCAGCCATGAAACTTCTCCCCTGGTTTCTCGCCGTGCTTTGCCTCGCTCGCGCGCCCGCCGCCGAGACACGGCCGAACCGGCTCACCGCGGAGGAAACCACGGCCGGCTGGCAGCTTTTGTTCGACGGAAAATCGCTGACGGGCTGGCGCGGGTACGCACTCGCCGGGCTTCCGGACAAGGGTTGGAGCGTCGCGGACGACTGCATCAAGAACGCAAAAACCAATGGTCGTCCGGGCGGGGGTGGGGGCGACCTCGTGACGATCGAGCAATTCGAGGATTTCGATTTCCGTTTCGAGTGGCGCATGTCCGAGGGCGGCAACTGCGGCATCAAGTACTTCGTTGTGGACCGCAGGGCGACGGGCGGCGCCACGATGTTCGTCGGCGATGACGGGCGCAGTGCGGTCGGGTTCGAGTATCAGTTGCTCGACGACGAGCACCATCCCGATGCGAAGAACGGGCCGATCCGCCAGTCGGGCGCGTTGTATTCGTTGCTCCCACCGAACGAGGCCAAGCGGCTAAAACCGCTGGGCGAGTTCAACACCTCGCGCATCCTGGTGCAGGGAAAACATGTCGAGCACTGGCTCAACGGCGCAAAGGTCGTCGAGTTCGATCTGGACTCGGCGGCACTCGCGGAAGCGATCGCGAAGAGCAAATACAAGGACGTGCCGGGCTTCGCCGTGAAGCGGAAGACGATGCTCCTGCTTCAGGATCACGGCGAGGAAGTCTGGTTGCGAAATCTGAAGCTCCTGCCGTTGGGCGTCCACTGAGGGTCGTTTGGCGCAGGTGGATGAGTATCGGCAGAGCCTCAATCTGTCCGCGAAACCCCATCGTTGCCCCTCGCTCATCAGGCGCCTGAATGGCCGCATGTTCAGACCCCTCCTGGCCGCATTCTGTCTGCTCCTGGCGACGCGGCTCGCGGCGGCGGACAAGCCAACGATCTTCGTTCTCGGCGACTCCACCGCCCGCAACACCGCCAAGGGAAAAAACGGCGAGCCGTGCGCCGGCTGGGGCACGCCCCTGGCGGACTATTTCGACCCCGCCAAGGTGGAGGTCGCAAACGTCGCGCATGCGGGCACCTCGAGCCGCACGTATTTCACGAATCCGGCGGACTGGCCGAGCGTGCTCCCGCGAATCAAGGCCGGGGATTTCGTGCTGCTCGTTTTCGGCATCAACGACGGCACGGCGCCGCCCGCGCCGAACGCGCGCGGCTCGCTGCCGGGCCTCGGGGATGAAACGGTCGAGGTCAAGCGCGCCGACGGCAGCGTCGAGAACGCGCATACCTACGGCTGGTACATGAGGACGATGGCAAACCTCGCGCGGGAGAAGGGCGCGAAGGTTACCTTGCTGACTGTGACCACGCGCAACATCTGGACGCATCCCAAGGCAAAGTTCCGCGACGCCACGCCGATCGATCCGTTGCCGGCCGATTACGATCCGAAACAGGACCGGATCGAGCGCGGCACCGCGAATGGCCGCTACACGCAATGGACGAAGGACCTCGGGCAAAAGCTGCATTTGCCGGTGCTCGACCTCACGAACCTGTGCGCGGACAAATACGAAGCACTGGGACGCGAGCAGGTCGACAAGCTCTACAGCGATCACAACCACACCTACGTGGCAGGTGCGGACTTCGTGGCCGCCACGATCGTGGCCGGATTGAAGGCGTTTCCGCAGAGTCCGTTTGTCCCGTTGCTGTCCGAGAAAGGGAAAGCGATCGCGGCGGCGGAGTCCAAATACGTCAGCCAGAATTGAGGTCGGTCAGGTCTGCGACCTGACCTGCGAAGTTCGGCAGGAACCTCATTGGTCGTTCATCGACCTGCCTTGCCCAGCGCCTGGCGCAGCACCGGCTCCATCGCGTCGGCCTGGCGCATGAAGCCGAGATCGCTGGCGTGCGACGCGTCGGTCGCGCCCTCGGCGTCGTCGCCGTAGAGGTGGTCGCCGGGAATATAGTAAAGATTGCTGGCGCCGTCCTTCTGCAGCGCTTCGAACGCCGCCCGCAAAGCGGCGTGGTTGTCGGTGTGGAATTTCGACTTTTGCGGCGTGATCCAGTCGTTGGTGTAACGACGGTCTTCGACGAGCACGATGGGGGTGTTGGGCCGGGCAGCGCGCAGTTGCTTCACCAGCGGGATCGTGCGCTCCGTGACTTGCGCGGGCCCCATGTTGGGCAGGCAGTCGATGACATACACCGCGGCGTCGATCTGGACGAGAAACTCGCCGACCGCGGCGTCCATGCGGCCGTTGCCCGAAAAGCCGAGGTTGATCACCGGCTGGTCGAAGCGCCGGCCGAGGATGGCGGTGTGCACCATGCCGGGACGCGAGGCGCACGCGCCGTGGGTGATCGAGGTGCCGTAGAAAACGATTGGCTTCGCCGCGCGCGGGGCGAGGCCTTCGAATTTCGCGCCCTTGGGCACGCCGATTTCGAGCGCGTCCACCCCGTTGTAGAGCGGCAGATACGCGGCGTATTCGCGTGAGCCAGGGGCCAGATCCTTGATGACCTCCACTTTAACCTCCTGTTTTTCCGGACGCGCCACTTGCACCCAGCGCCAGTGTCCGCTGGGGTCGCGCGCGTAGAAGTCGACCCCGCTGACACCTGTGGCCGGCATGTGCGGCATCGCCAGCGCGGCTTTGCGCAGCTTGTAGCGCACGTGCAGCGCGGTGGCGTCGGTTTGAAAGCGCGCCATCATGCCGGCGGAGTCGCGACTCAGATTCCACACGGCGGGTGTCACCGTTTTCTCGGCGGCGGCAGGGAAGCGGTCGAACCAGCGGGCGCGGGGCTGATCGACCCACGCGCGGCCTTCCACGCCCCAGGCGGTGACGTCGTGCCACTCGAGATTATCCTCCGCCGCCTTGCTCGCGGCCATTGCCGGATCGAGCGCCGCAGTGGCCGGTGAGACCGCCGGGGCGGCGGGCTGGGCGGCCAGCGTGGCCGCGAACAAGAAGGTGAGGATGCGGGGATTCATCGGCCCAGCAGGACGCACAAGCGGGGACCCGGCAAGCCCGTGAACCGCTCGAACCCCACCGGTGCGATCACACGAGTACGAGTACGATCGCCGACATCATGAGCACGGCCCCCGCGGCGCGCCAGGCGAGGATCTCGCGGCCGAGATGTTGTTCGCGACTGCGCACCCAGTGTCCGACGAGCCAGACAAAGACGATGCTCCACAATCCACGTGAGCTGTAGACCACGTTCGCCGGCGCCGCATTGCGCCAGTGCGCGAGGGTCGCGACAAAGAGCACCGATTGCGCGCCCAGCACGGCAGTGCCCCCGAGCAACCAGCGCCACGTCGGACCCGGAATGGCGGAGAGCGGTGCGCGGAATCGGAGGATGAATACCAACGACAGGAGCCCCGATATCCCCATTGCGATCGGCAGGAACCGCCCGACGCCCCAGGCCGGTGACCACGTCTGCGTGAGCACGTCGAAGATCGCGTAGACAAAGGCCGCGAGGCCGGAATAGACGATGGTCCGTCCCACATTGTGATGCGCCACGTGGCCGCCCCGGCGATTGAGAAACGCGATGCCGCTGGTGGCGAGGCAGGCGGCGATCCAAAGCTGCCAGCGCAGGTGCTGGCCGCCGAGCGCAGTTACCAGGATGGCGACGAGGAGGATTTTTAGCCCCAGGACGGGCGTAGCGACCGACACATCGCCTCCGTCCAGCGAAAGAAACACGAACCACTGGCCCAGCATGAAACAAAGGCCCACCAAAGCGGGCTGCCACCATAGGCCGGGATGTACGGTGCCGCCGAGTACCCAGAGAGGCTGAAAGCACAGTGCCCCAACAACGTTGGCCACAAAGGCGGTACGCCAGACGCCCACCCCGAGGTCTGACGCCCGCTTCACCAGCAGGGCTCCCGAAGCGTAGCAGACAGCGGCAAGCAGTTGCAGGAAAAGCGGCAGCGACATTGGAAAAGGACCGTAGAGTGAACGACGGAGGACAAACGAGAGAAAGAACGCGACTGCGAAACGGCCCGTGTCGGACGCAATGCCGTGAAATTTTCAGGGAGAATTGCGCCAACCCCAGACGTGAAGAGGATGTTAAATCCTCTCCATTGCGCGACGCAGTTTGCGGTTGGAAGAGCGGCGCGAACGCTCCGGGCCCGAAAGGGTCCCATGCTTTCCGCTTTGCCATTGTTCAAACACCACGACCGCGACCAGCCCGGCGCGCCGGAAGCGCACGAATCCGTTTTCCGGAATGAATGGATCACCCCAGTGGAGCCGCATCCCCATTGGATGAATGTAGGGAGCTCGCATCCAGGGCTGGAGCTGAAGAACCGCAAGATTTTGATTGTCGCGGCCGATCGAGCGAAGGTCCGCAGCCTGACCGACATCCTCCGGCCCGATGGCTACCTGGTCCGCGACGTCAACTCGGGGCAGGCGACCCTGGACATTTACGCTGAGTTCGAACCCGACCTGATTCTTTTCGACGTCGAACTGCCCGGCGTGCACGTTTTCGAAATCTGCCGGCATCTGAAAAAACTTTATGGCGCCGCGGCGGCGGCGGTGATCTTCATCGCGTCGCAGAACGATCCGACGGCGGTGGTGGAAGGTCTCGCCTCCGGTGGCGTCGATTATCTTTCGCGCCCGTTTCGCGAACAGGAAGTGGCCGCGCGCATTCGCGTCCACGTGTTGAACCGGTTGCGGCTCGCGCAGGCGAATCGCGAGGACAAGGCGAAGAACCGCCTGCTCTGCATGGCGGCGCACGATCTGCGCAACCCGCTCGTGTCGATTCGCGCGCTGACCAATCTGCTGCGGGCCGGCGCCGTCGGCCCGGTGTCGCCCGAACAGCGCGACCTGCTCGACACGGTCTACGACGCGAGCCACTCGATGCTGGCCCTCGTCAATGAATTGCTCGAAGCCTCGGTGCTCGAGGCGGGCGAACTCAAGCTGACGATGAATTCCACGTCGCTCGCGTCCATCGTCGAGGCATGCGTCCGGCTGAGTAATGCGACCGCGGCGGAAAAGGGCTCCCAGGTTGTCCTGGAGTCGGGTCGGCTGCCGGAGTGGCTGGCGCTCGACGAGCCCAAAATCCGGCAGGTCCTCAACAATCTTCTGGGCAATGCGATCAAATTCTCGCCGCCGGGGTCCACGATCACCGTGCTGACTGACATGAACGCGAAACAGTGCTCGGTGGCGGTCCGCGACCAGGGCCCGGGCATACCCGAGGGCGAGCGGATGAAACTCTTCAAGGATTTCAGCCGCACCTCGGTGCGGCCGACAGCGGGCGAATCGAGCACGGGTCTGGGCCTCTCGATCTGCCACAAGATCATGCAGGCGCATGCCGGCACAATCCGGGTCGAGAATCTTCCGGGAGGTGGCGCCGAGTTTCGCATCACGCTGCCGCTGACGGCATGAGCGCGGACGGCAAGGTCCTCGTCGTCGATGACGAGGCGCACATTCGGAAATTCGTGACGTTGATGATCAAGTCACTCGGCTACACGAATGTGCTCGAAGCCCCGAACGGGCAGGAGGCGCTGAAAGTTTTCGAAAAGGAAAAGCCCCAGCTGGTGCTCCTCGACGTCAACATGCCGCGCATCGACGGCCTGCAGACCCTGCGCAGCCTCAAGCAAGCCGACCCCGGGTGTACCGTGGTCATGCTGACCTCGCTGGTGAACCGCCAGACCGTGGAGGAATGCCTCCAGCTTGGCGCCGTGGGTTACCTGCGGAAGGACAACGCGCCGGACGAAATGACCGCGCAGCTGAAAAAAATCATCGCGGATTGCTTCAAGGCGAAATCAACTTAGCGCGCCATGGGAATGCCCGACCCCGCCGTCCCGAGCTCCGATCCGGAGTCGGAATCGAAGTCGCCCTTCACTGAAATCCGGTATTCGCTGCCCACGCTCCTGCGCGAGGTGAAGCGGGACCGGGCTTCGACGGCGTTCGCGATGGAGAAGCTGGACCAGGCTGCGATCAACACGCTGTTCGAACAACAGCGCGCCCGCCGTGACTCAGGTGCTCGATCCTAGTGACTTCGTCCAGTTGGTGCTGGAACAGCCGGGATTCGACGCGGCGGCGAAACTGCGCACGCTCGCCAGCAAATACGACCGGCCGATCGAGCTCCTGCAGGCCTTGATCGATCAAAAGGTCCTGCTGAAGGAAGATGCCTGCCGCCTCTGGGGCGATTTTCTCGGCATCGCCTACGTGGATGTGCTGGCCTCCGGCATCACGGCAGAGGCGATCAAGCCGATCCCGCTGGAAATCGCCCGCAAAGTCCGCGCCATCGGCCTGTATGTGATCGATGGCGTCCTCACCGTCGCCATGGCGACGCCGGAAGACACCGCGCTCGTGCGCCGGTTGGAGTCGATAGCGCAGGTGCCGCTAAGCCCGGTGTTTTGCCTGCCGTCGGAAATCGACGATGCGATCTCGATCATCTACAGCAGCGAGCGCGCGATCAGCGACAGCATCGCGGAACTGGAGCGCAACGCGCTCTTCACGGACCCGGACCTTGCGTCGGACCGTATCGCGGATCTGGCGAAAACGGAGACGCTGGCGCACGTGCTGGACGAGATCATTCATTTCGCGCTGCGCGAACGGGCCACGGACATCCACATCGAAGCGCTCGAGGTACAGTCGCGCATCCGCTTTCGCGTCGACGGATCGCTGCGCGACATCGTTGCGTTCCCGAAAATCCTGCACCGCGCGATCATTTCGCGGGTGAAGATTCTCAGCGACCTGAACATCTCGGAGTCGCGTTTCCCGCAGGATGGACGCTTTTCCGTCCCCATGGGCACGGCGAAGGCCAACTTCCGCCTTTCCGTCACGCCGACCGTGCATGGCGAGAAAGCCGTCGTGCGCGTGCTGGCGTCGGCCACGAAGCGACAGATGGTCACGCTCGAGACGATGTTGATGTCGCAGCGGATCCTGCAGCCGTTTCGCCGGCTCATCCAGAATCCGAACGGCATCATCTTCGCGACCGGCCCGACAGGCTCCGGCAAAACCACGACGCTCTACGCGGCGATCGACGAAATCAATTCGCCCAAGATCAACATCTGCACGATCGAAGATCCGGTCGAGATTCCGATGCCCGGAGTGTCGCAGAGCCAGGTGAACCCGGCCATCGGCCTGAAGTTCAGCACCATGTTGCGGTCGCTGCTCCGGCAGGATCCGGACGTGATTCTTGTCGGCGAAATCCGCGACTCCGAGACCGCGAAGATCGCAACGGAGGCGGCGCTCACGGGCCACCTTGTGTTTGCGACGTTGCACACCAATACCGCGCCGCAGGCAATCGTGCGTCTGATGGAGATGGGCGTGGAGCCTTACATGGTCGCACCCTCGGTGCTCGCCGTGCTGGCGCAGCGGCTGGCGGCGCGCATCTGCGAAAAATGCAAGGAGGCGTACTACCCGCCGCGTGAGGTGTTGCTGCGGTACTTCACGGAGGAAGGGTTGGAGGAAGTGCCATTCTTCCGCGGGCGAGGATGCCCGCATTGCCGGCACACCGGTTACCGCGGGCGGGTGGCGTTTCACGAACTGGTCGTCATCACTGAGGAAATTCGCCAGATGATCTCGGATCGAAAAAGCGTGCAGGAGATCACGCGCGCCGCGTTCAGGGGCGGCTATCGCCCGCTGCGCTACGACGGTCTGAACAAGGTCCTGCTGGGGTTGACGACGATCGAGGAGATCGAGGCGAACTGCTCGTTCGATCTGGCGGAATAGGGGATCAACGCCTGCGGGCGTGGTGTGGCCACGAAGTCGGATCTGGTGCGGGCGCGGCGAGTCAGGACGTTGACGTGGAGCGGCCATCTGCTCCACTGCGACGAACCCCAGAACCCCATGCCCTACGTCGATGGCTACGTGTTACCGGTGCCGAGGAAAAACCTGAAGGCCTACACCGCCATGGCGAAGATAGCGGGCAAGGTCTGGAGGGATCACGGCGCGCTCGATTATAAAGAGTGCGTCGGCGAGGACCTGAACGTGAAGTGGGGTCCCGGCTTCAAGCGGATGCTGCGGCCGAAGCCGGGCGAGACGGTGGTCTTTGCGTACGTCGTGTTTCGTTCTCGCGCGCATCGCGACCGCGTAAACGCGAAAGTAATGAAGGACCCGCGTCTCAGCTGCATGATGGATCCTGATAATATGCCGTGCGACCCCAAGCGCATCGTCTACGGTGGATTCAAGACTATCGTGGACGTGTGACCGTCCTGGCCTCTGCTGGTGGAGCGGGGTGCGCCTCAGATTTTTTTCTCCCGCCAATGTCCGCGCTTGAACAGGAGCCAGGTCCACGCGGCGTGAATTGAAAAGGAGACGGGCACCGCGATAAACACGCCGAGCGGGCCGAGGTGCAGCGGGTGGGCGAGGAGCCAGGCAAGTGGCACCTGGAGCAGCCAGAGGCTGAAAAAATTGATGCGGGTCGGCGTCCAGGTGTCTCCGGCGCCGTTGAACGCGGCCCCCGCGCACATGCCGATGGCGTTGAGGGGAAAAGCGAGGCTGATGATCCACAGCGCCCGCACCGCGAAGGGATAAACCTCGGGGTCATGGCTGAACGCGCCCGCGATCGGCCGGCAGAAAACGATGAAAAGGAGGCCGATGCCGCCGAGGAACATCAGGTTGAATTTTGTCGCCGTGCCCACGGCCTGTGCGGCGCGTTCGGGGTGCTTCGCGCCAAGATTCTGGCCGACCAGCGTGGCGCCGGCATTGGCCAGACCCCACGCCGGCATCCAGGCAAACATCATGATGCGGATGGCAATCGTATAGCCCGCGAGCGCGGCACTGCCGAACACTGCCAGCGTCTTGAAGAGACCGAGCCAGCTCGTGGTGGCGATGAGCATCTGCAGAATCCCGTGTCCCGAGGTTTTGAGAATGGTCCACAACAAGGTGCCGTCCGGGCGAAAGCTCTGCCAGCGAATGTGGACCCGTCCCCAGCCACCGGTGAGATGCCAGAGTTGATAGCACACGCCCAGCCCGCGGCCGATGTTGGTGGCCACCGCGGCGCCGGTCACGCCCAGCTCCGGAAAGGGGCCCACGCCAAAAATGAAGCAGGGGCCCAGGATGATATTGAGCGCGTTCGCAAACCAGAGCGTCCGCATCGCGAGCACGGCGTCGCCGGCGCCGCGGAAAACGGCGTTGATCAGAAAAATCAGAAACACCGTCGCGTTGCCGCCCAGCATGACGCGCGCGAAATTCGAGCCGAGCGCCAGCACTGCCGGTTCGGCGCCCATCAGGCGCAGGAGCTGCGGCGCGAGCGAGCCGAGCACCAGCCCGATGACCGCGGCCAGCGTTACGCCCAGGAGAATGATCTGGCCGGCGGCATGCGCGGCGCGCTTCGGGTCCTTTTCGCCCGTGCGACGGGCGACAATCGCCGTGGCGGCGATCGAGATGCCGATCGCGACCGCGTAGATCAGGGTCATGATCGACTCCGTCAAACCAACCACCGCGACCGCCTCGCGCCCGAGACGCGAGACCCAGAACACGTCCGTGATGGCGAAGAGCGATTCCATCAACATCTCCAGGACCATCGGCACGGCCAGCAAAAGCACGGCACGGTTGAGGTTTTCGGAGGTGTAATCGTGGTGCTCGCCCTTCAATGCCTGGAGGATGGTGCGCCCGAAGGAAACAGGACGAGAGGCGGCGGCCGGAATGGGTGCGGACATGCGAAACCGCCGACGTTCGGAGAATGGGCCTTGCGCCACAAGGCCGGAGAGGCCGGAGCTGCTGCCGGCGTGGCGTCGACAAGCCACGTCACGGGGATTGAATCGTGCGCGTGAAACCTAAGCTCGTTGTCTTGTCCGGCGCCGGCATGAGCGCCGAGAGCGGGATTCCGACGTTTCGCGGCGGGGACGGGTTATGGGAAAACCATCGCATCGAAGACGTCGCGACACCGGCGGCCTGGGCGCGCGACCGCGAACTCGTGCTTCGTTTCTACAACGAGCGCCGAAAACGGATGTGGGAATGTCAGCCCAATTCCGGACATCTCGGACTGGTGAAGCTCGAGGCGCGCTTCGACGTCGAGATCGTCACCCAGAACGTGGACAACCTGCACGAGCGCGCGGGCAGCACGAAAGTCGCACATCTGCACGGCGAGTTGACCAAGGCGCGGAGCACCCTCGACCCGACGCTCGTTTACGAGATCGATGGGTGGGAGCTGAAGTGCGGAGACAAATGCGCGAAAGGTTCGCAGCTTCGGCCGCATATCGTCTGGTTCGGCGAAGCGGTGCCGATGATGGAGGGGGCGATCGAGATCGTTTCGGTCGCGGACATCGTCGCCATAATCGGGACGTCGCTGCAGGTTTATCCGGCGGCGTCCCTGCTGGATTTTGCCCCGGCGCTGGCGCGGATTTTCTATGTCGATCCCGCTCCGGCCGCCACCGACGAACGGGTGACGGTGATCCGCTGCGGCGCGGGCGAAGGAGTAGCGCGGCTAAGTGCGCTCCTCGGAGGCACCTAGCGTTCAGGTAGGCGCCGAACCCATCGCGGAAAGGGTCCCGACGGTACAGTATGTCGTGTGCTGGGCGGACTGGATGTGCAGGCGGCACGTTCACCCAACCCCGGCACGCGATCATGGCCCAACCCTCCAGCTTCCTATCCCTTCGGTCCTCCCTTGCGCTCTTCACCGCCCTGATATTTCCGCTGCTGGCCATCGCCGCGTACGATGTGGAGACAAGTCCGCCCACCAACGTGAGTGCGTCCTTGCTGTCCTTCACGGGTATTCGGGTAAGCTGGACGCCCGGGCGCAACGACACCCGCTCGATCATCCAACGCTCCACCAACGGCGGTCCTTTCGTGAACGTGGGCGAGACCGGGTTGGGCGCCAGCACATTTCGCGACGAGCGGTTGGATGTGGGAACGGCGTATGCCTACAAGGTAGTCGGCGTCACGCTCACGCGCGCTGATTATGTCTATCTGACCTCCACGAACACCGCCACGCTGTCCACGCCGGCCCTGCTGGCCTACGACATCGGTGCGACCGGCGCGAGAGGTTCGACCGTGTCGGGAGGAAACAGTATTTCCGTGGCGGGAGCCGGCGCCGACATCGGGGGGACGATCGATGCCTTTCATTTCGCCCAGCAATCCTGGGGCGGCGATGGCACCCTCGTCATGCGCGTGGCGGGTCTTCAGCCGACCGCCACCTGGGCCAAAGTAGGCGTGATGTTCCGGGAAGATCTTGCGCCCGGTTCGCGCTATGTGATGGCGGCGGTGAATCCGAGCGGCGATGGCGCTCTGCTGTCGCGCGCCAGTCCCGACGGGGGAAGCACCTTCAAGATTTCGGCGGCCAGTTACAGTTCCATGTGGGTGAAACTCACGCGTCTCGGGTCCGCCTTCGAGGCCTACCAGTCCCGGGATGGCGTCACGTGGCTGCAGATCGGCAGCGCGACCGTCGACATGCCGCTCAACATATATGCCGGAGTGGCGGTGACGAGCGACGTCCCGGGCACGCTTTGCACCGCGACCGTCGACCATCTCAGCATTTCTGCCCAGTGGAACCCAAGTGTCCCTACCGCGCCCACTAACCTGCAATCCGTGGTGGTGTCCGCCTCCCGGACCGAGCATCGGTGGCAGGACGGTACCAGTGCCGCGACCTATGACGTCGAGCGCTCCTCTGACGGAGTGCATTTCGTGGTGGTGGGATCGGTGCCCAGCGGCGCGCAGTTTTACGCAGACACGTCAATGAGCCGCGGCACGAATTATCTCTATCGGGTCCGCGCTCGCAACGACAGCGGCGCTTCGGCGCCGTCGAACACGGCGACATTGAACATCCCGGGCCTCTCGGCGACCGGTGGACCCACGCTGGCGCTGCAGCCGGCAAGCGTGATGGCCGATCCGAATACCACGGCGAGTTTCACGGTGATGGGCGCCGGCCCGTCAGCGACGTATCAGTGGCAGTGGAACGGCACACCGATCGCATCGAACGCTGCCAGTCTGGTTGTGCCCCAGATCAATTCGAGCAACGCGGGCATTTACACCGCGCTGGTCACCGAAGGCGGCACCGTCTCGCAGGTTCACGGGATTCTGGGTGTCCGCACCACCGCGAAAGTCATCGATGGCGCGAGCGAGGTGTCGGCCAACGTAGTCCATCCCAACGGCAACATTTACGACCAGGTGCTCCTGAATGGCCGCGCGACCACCGTCACCGCGGATCGCGGGCAGATCACGCGATTGTCGTTTGTGGGACTGAACAACGACATCGTGCAGGTGGAGTTTTCCGGGGCGGGCGCGCTGACCCTGAGCCTCGACGATGCCACGGGGCCGGCGCCTGCGGCGAACTACAATCAGCCACAGGTGGCCTACATGCGCGGGCATCCCAGCATCGTCATCACCGGCGCGGACGAGACGACCAACGTGTCGGTGTTCAGCGTGGGACGTCTCACGGCGACCAATCAGGCGATTTTTCGCGACACCCCCACCCAGGGGGTGGCGGGCCTCGGTTTCGTCGCGATCAGCAGTACGAACGGGAAATTCGGCGGCGTCTGGACGGCGAACGCGACCTATTTTCAGTCCCGGGGGCCAACGGGAATTTATGCCCCGGGCGTGCAATTCACCGGTCCGGTTTATCTCAACGATATCGTCGCCGGTTCCGACGCGCAGCCCATGCTGCTCTTCGGCAGCGCAGCTGACGTGCGCGTGACGGGCGGCGACATGCAGCAGCCGAATATTCGCGCGATCCAGGTGAGCGGCATCACCCAACTGCGTTTTACCGCCGGCACCACGTCGAACGGGACCCCGCTGCCGGCGCAAGCCAACCAGGGCGTGTTCGAGGAAAATGGCGGCGACGTGACCGCGCGGATCATCGTGCAACAGCAATAGTCGGGTAGGTCAGCTCTGTGGCCGACCCTCAAGGGAATGCGGTCCGTCCCAAACCAACTTGGATCGAAGACCGGACCGACTCAGCCCACCCAGGCGCGCGCGTTGCGGAAAAGTTTCATCCAGGGCGAATCCTCGCCCCAGGTTTCCGGATGCCAGCTGAACGCCACGCTGCGGAACACGCGCTCCGGATGAGGCATCATGATTGTGACGCGGCCGGTGGTGGTCGTGAGCGCGGTCATGCCGAACGGCGAACCGTTTGGATTCAGGGGGTAGAGTTCGGTGGGCACGTGCCGGTTATCGACAAAACGCGCCGCGACGAGACCTGACTCGCTCATGGCTTTGGCGGCGGTGGCATCGCTGAATTCCGCATAGCCTTCTCCGTGCGCCACCACGATGGGGATGACGCTCCCTTCCATTCCGGCGAAGAGCACACTCGGGGTTTTCTCGACGCGCACGGAGACGAGGCGGCCCTCGTAGCGTTCGGACTGGTTTTGCACGAACCGCGGCCAGAGTTCGGCTCCGGGGATGATCGACTTCAGGTTGCTCATCATCTGACAGCCGTTGCACACCCCGAGCGCGAAGGCATCCGGCCGGGCAAAAAACTCCGCGAACTGCGTGCGGGTCCGCTCCTGGAAAAGGATGCTCTTGGCCCAGCCTTCGCCGGCGCCCAGCACGTCGCCATAGCTGAAGCCGCCGCAGGCGACTACGCCGCGAAAATCCTTCAACGCCACGCGGCCGGAGAGGAAGTCCGTCATGTGGACGTCGACCGCGCGGAAGCCCGCGCGCGTGAGCGCCGCGGCCATTTCCACCTGACCGTTGACACCTTGTTCGCGCAGGACGGCAACGGGCGGCTTGGTTTTGCTGGCGGTGGCAGCGGAACCAGAGGAAAGCCTGGATCCCGCCGATCCCTTCGTTGCTTCAGCTGAAAAATCAAACGTGAGCTTCGGGCTGATGCCCGGATCCTCGCGGTCCAGCTTCAATTGGTATTCCTGTTCGGCTCCCTTGGGATTGTCGCGCAGCAGCTGGATGCGGCGGGTGACATCCGACCAGATGGCACGGAGGGTGGAGAGGTTTTCGTCGAGCAGCGTTTTGCCCGCGCGCGCGACGCGGAAGGCGTAATCCCGATTGAGCGTCCCGATGCGGGTCGTCGCGGTGTCGAGCCGATGCGCTTTCAGGACCTCGTTGACTGCCGCGACGTCCGCGCTCCGCACCTGAATCACCGCCCCGAGCTCTTCCGCGAAGAGTGCGGAAAAGCCGTCCGGGCTGGAAGCCGACGAAAGATCGAGCGTGACGCCGATGTGGCCGGCAAAGGCCATTTCGATCGCGGTGGCGAGCAGGCCGCCGTCGGACCGGTCGTGGTAAGCCAGCAGCTTTTTCTCGCGACCGAGTTGCTGGATTGCCCCCCAGAAATTCTTCAGATCGTCGGCGCTGTCCACGTCCGGCGTGGCCTCGCCCATTTGCGATACGACCTGCGCGAGAATCGAGCCGCCCAGGCGGTTCTGGCCGCGACCCAGATCGATGAGTAACAACACCGAGTCGTCGACCTGGGCGAGCTGGGGCGTGAGCGAAAGCCGCACGTCGGTCACCGCCGCGAAGGCGGAGACGATGAGCGAGATGGGCGCGGTCATGCGCTTCTCGGTGCCGCCGTCTTTCCAGACGGTGCTCATGCTCATCGAGTCCTTGCCCACCGGAATCGTGATGCCGAGCGCCGGGCAGAGTTCCATCCCCACCGCTTTGACCGCCGTGTACAGGTCGGCGGCGTCGCCAGGGACTGCCGGTGCGGCCATCCAGTTGGCGGAGAGGTTGACCTTGCCCAAGTCGCCGACCTGCGCCGCGGCGAGATTCGTCAGCGCTTCGCCCACGGCAAGCCGGGCCGACGCGGCCGCGTTGTTGACCGCCACGGGCGTGCGTTCGCCCATCGCCATGGCCTCGCCGGTATAGACGTCGAAGGCGGCGGCGGTCACGGCGCAATCGGCCACCGGGACCTGCCACGGCCCGACCATGGGGTCCCGGCAAATCAGCCCGCCGACGCTGCGGTCGCCGATCGTGATGAGGAACGTCTTGTCCGCGACAGTCGGGTGGGCGAGGACGCGCCGGGTAGCGTCGAGAAGGGAAAGTCCGCCGAGATCGAGCGGACGCGTCGGCCGGCGCAGTGACTTCTCCTGCCGATGCATCCGCGGGGGTTTGCCCAGAAGCACCTCGAGCGGGAGGTCGATTGGCTTGTTCTGAAAATGCGGGTCCTCGACGACCAGTTTGCGTTCGGCGGTGGCTTCGCCGACGACCGCGAATGGCGCGCGCTCGCGTTCACAGAGCTGGCGGAAAACAGCGAGCCGTCCGGCGGGCACGGCCAGGACGTAGCGCTCCTGCGCCTCGTTGCACCAGATCTCGAGCGGCGCCATGCCCGGTTCGGCGTTGGGGATCGCGCGCAGATTGAAGCGCCCGCCGCGTCCGCCATCGTTCACCAGTTCCGGCAGGGCGTTCGAGAGTCCGCCGGCGCCGACGTCGTGGATGAACGCGATGGGATTTTCGGGTCCGAGCGCCCAGCAACGGTCGATGACCTCCTGGCAACGACGCTGCATTTCGGCGTTGTCGCGCTGCACGCTGGCGAAGTCGAGATCCTCACTGCCGGCACCGCTCGCGACGGAACTGGCCGCCCCTCCGCCCAGACCGATGAGCATCGCGGGGCCGCCGAGGACGATCAATTTGTCGCCCGGCTTGATTTCGCCCTTTTGCACGTGGCCCGGCTGGATGTTGCCGAGGCCGCCGGCGAGCATGATGGGCTTGTGGTAGCCCCGTAACTCCGTCGCGGGTGGAATATCCGCACTCCCGGAAACCGGGCCGGGGCTTTCGGCTTTCAACCTCGAGCTTTCAACCGCGGCCGGCACGGCCGCCTCGAACGTCCGAAAATAGCCATTGATGCTCGGCCGACCGAATTCATTGTTGAAGGCGGCGCCGCCGAGCGGCCCCTCGATCATGATGTCGAGAGCGGTGACGATGCGGCCGGGCTTCCCATTTTCCTTTTCCCATGGCTGCACGGCACCGGGCAGCTTCAGATTCGAAACGGTGAAGCCGGTCAGGCCCGCTTTCGGCTTGGCTCCGCAGCCGGTGGCGCCCTCATCGCGGATCTCCCCGCCGGAACCCGTGGCGGCGCCCGCGTAGGGCGAGATGGCGGTGGGATGATTGTGCGTCTCGACCTTGCAGAGAAAGTGGATGTCCTGCTCTTCGGCGAAGTAATCACCGGTCTGCGGATGCACGAAAAACCGGCCGCCCCGCGAACCGACAATGACCGCGGCGTTGTCCTTGTAGGCGGACAGAATGCCGTCGCGGTGCAGTTCGTACGTGTTTTTAATCATCTGGAACAGCGAGCGGTCCTGCGGCCGACCGTCGATGTCCCAGGTGGCGTTGAAGATTTTGTGCCGGCAGTGCTCGGAATTCGCCTGCGCGAACATCATCAGTTCGATGTCGTTCGGATCGCGCCCCAATTTCGTGAACGCGCTGAGCAGGTAATCGATTTCGTCGTCGGCGAGCGCGAGACCCATGTCGCGATTGGCGGCGACGAGCGCCGCGCGCCCTTGCTGCAGCACCGGCACGCTCCTGTGCGGCTTGGGCGTTTCGTGGCGGAAGAGCACGGCGCAGGACTCCAAATCCGGGAAGACCGCTTGGGTCATGCGGTCGTGAAGCTTGGAAGCCAGCGTTGCACTCGCAGCGGCGGTCGTGGCCGCCGGTGTGGTGGCAGCGGAGTTCGCAGGGTCGGCGGAGGTTTTTAAGTTGGTCCGCCCCCTGTCGTCGACTGCCGTCCCGAGGTCCACGGTGTAGGCGGTGACCCGCTCGATCCGCTCGACTTTCGCCAGCCCGCAGGTGTGCGCAATGTCCGTGGCTTTCGATGACCAGGGCGAGACCGTGCCGGGGCGCGGGGCGACGACTTGCAACAGGCCTCCGCTCTTCGCCGTGGCGCGGCGTGGTCCGTAAGCGAGGAGCTTCTCCAGAATCGAACGTTCCTGGCCGCTCAGTTCTCCTTTCAGCTCCACCAGATGGACGAATTCCGCGCTCAGCGAGCGGGCGGACAAACCGGCGGCGTTGAGATCCTGCAGGAGCTTCTGGATGCGGAACGGAGAGAGCGCTGGTGAGCCGCGGAGGATCAGCATGAAAGTAAAAATGCGACGCTCGCTCAGGCGGCGAAGGCGGTCAAGCGGCGCGATGGTCATGCGGGAAACAGCGTGGAGCAGGAACGTGGTTCTCTGCTCGCCGGGTGCGCCGAGCGCCGGTCGCCCCGACATTTTCGGCAGGGGAGTTTAAGACTTGGGAGATTTGGAGAAAGCCGTTGACCAATTTGACGCCGTCGCCGAGATGAGCGCCTTATCGCGCGACGAATGCCTGAAGCCAGACGCCAGCGGCCAGACCACCACAACGACCGCGTTCTCAGCGGAGGGGCCGTTCTGCGGTCCGCCCTCCCGCCCTGGTCTCCGATCCCCCGCGGCCGATGAGCGACCGGATCAGCCACGAATGCGGCGTCGCGCTGGTGCGGTTGCTGAAGCCGCTGTCCTACTACCAGGAGAAATACGGGTCGCCGCTGTGGGGCTTCACCAAGCTTTTCCTGCTGATGGAAAAGCAGCACAACCGCGGGCAGGATGGAGCGGGCGTGGCGTGCGTGAAGCTCGATATGCCGGCCGGGGCGCCGTTCATGTTTCGCGAGCGCAACATCAAGGCCAATCCCCTCGACCGGATTTTCCGCACGCTCCTCGGGCAATACAACGACTTCGTCGACGCAGGTACGATTCACCCGGAGTTCACCGGCACGGTGAAGCAGCACTTCGATTTTGGCGGCGAGTTGCTGATGGGCCATCTGCGCTACGGCACCAGCGGCGGCTACAACATCTCGTCCTGCCATCCGTATTTCCGGCGCAGCCCGTGGCCGACGCGAAATCTGGCGCTGTGCGGGAATTTCAACCTCACCAACACCCACGAGCTGAATCAATCGCTCATCGCGATGGGACAGCATCCGATCTTCGAGACGGACACGCAGGCCATCCTCGAAAAAATCGGATTCTTCCTCGATGAGGAGCACGAGGACATCTATCGCTTTCTGCGCAAGCGCGACATCAGCGGCGAGCAGTTGTCGAAGCAGATCAGCGAGGACCTCGACGTCACGCGGGTCATCACCCGCGCCTCGCAGAAATGGGACGGGGGCTACGTGCTGGCGGGCCTGATCGGCAACGGCGATGCGTTTGTCGTGCGGGATCCCAGCGGCATCCGTCCGTGCTTCTGGTTTCAGAACGACGAAGTGGTTGCGTTCGCGTCGGAGCGGGCGCCGCTGCAGACGGTATTCGACCTCGAAGTCGGAGACGTGAAGGAAGTCTCGCCCGGCCACGCGGTCGTGATCAAGCGGCGGGGGACCGTCAGCGAACAGCCCTTCACTGCGCCAATGCCGCGCGCCTCGTGCTCCTTTGAGCGCATTTATTTTTCGCGGGGCAACGACATCGACATCTACCGCGAGCGGCAGGCGCTCGGCGGGCAGCTCTCGTCGCAGGTGCTGGACGCGATCGACCATGATTGGGCCAACACGGTGTTCAGTTTCATCCCGAACACGTCCGAAACGGCGTTCTACGGTTTGATGTCGGCCCTGCGCTCCCGGCGGCGCGACGAGGTGAAGCAGGCGATCCTCGAGGCCGCCAAGAAAGGCAAGATCACGGACGTCCTGCTCGACGATCTCATCCTGCGGAACTGGCCGCGCGGCGAGAAGGTGGTGTCGAAGGACATCAAGATCCGAACCTTCATCGGCCAGGAAAATCTCCGCAATCAGCTCGCGAGCCATGTTTACGACATCACCTACGGCTCGGTGAAGGCGCACGAGGACAACCTCGTGGTCGTCGACGATTCCATCGTGCGCGGCACGACGCTGCGACGCTCCATCCTGCGGATCCTGGCCCGCCTGAATCCGAAGAAGATCGTGATCGTGTCGACGGCCCCGCAAATCCGCTATCCGGATTGCTACGGCATCGACATGTCGGAGCTGGGGAAATTCATCGCGTTCGAGGCAGCGGTGGCGCTGATCAAGGAACGCGGCCAGTCGCAGTTGCTTGACGAAGTCTACGAGCTTTGCCGCACGGAGGTGCAAAAGGACGGCACGACTAATCACGTGCGCCGGATCTACGAGCCGTTCAAGCCCGAGGAGATTTCCAAGAAAATCGTCGATCTGGTGCGCCCGAAGAACCTCGAGTGGAAAGGGGAGTTCGAGATCATCTTTCAGACGATCGAGAACCTGCACATCGCGGTGCCCAATCACCGCGGTGATTGGTACTTCACGGGCAAATATCCCACGCCCGGCGGCTACCGCGTGGTGAATCAGGCCTTCATCAATTACTACGAAAAACAGGATGGCCGGAGCTATTGAGGCAGGAAACCAGGAGGTCAGGAATCCGAAGTCCGGGTCTCCTGGTTTCCTGCTTCAACCGATTTGACTGCGATGTCTCTTTCCTACGAAAAATCCGGCGTCCGCTACGACCAGCTCGATGCGTTCAAGCGAGCGTGCCAGAAAGCGGCGAAAGGCACCGCGGGCGCGCTGGCGGCGCACGGTTACGCCGAGCCGGCCACCACGCGGGGCGAGAGTGCCTACCTGATGGAAGCGGAAGACCACTATCTGGCCCACGTCGAGGAAGGACTGGGCACGAAGAATCTCGTGGCGGACGCGGTGTACGCGGCGACCGGCAAGTGCTTTTACCGGGAGATCGCGATCGATACGGTCGCGACGATCGTCAATGACCTCATCACCTGCGGCGCCATGCCGATCTCGGTGGCAATGCACGCGGCGGTGGGCGATTCGGGATGGTTTGCCGATGCGACGCGCACGAATGCCTTGGTCGATGGATTCGCGGCGGCCTGCAAAATGTCCGGTGCGGTATGGGGCGGCGGCGAGACGCCCACGCTCGGTGGCGTCGTCGAGCCAGAGGCGATCGTGCTGGCCGGATCGGCGATCGGCAAGATTTCGCCCAAGAAACTGCGCATCGTCGGCGATGTGCGCGCCGGAGACGCGATCATCTTTTTCGCCTCGTCCGGCGTGCAGACGAACGGCTTGTCGCTCTGCCGCCGGGTTGCGACGGAATTGCCGCAGGAATATCAAACGCCGATCGGTCACGGCGACGGGCGGACGTTTGGCGAGGCTTTGCTGGCGCCCTCCGTGATCTATGTGGCCTTCGTGCGCGAGTGCCAGCGGCGCGGGCTGAAGCTCAATTACGTGGCCCATGTCACGGGCCACGGCTGGCGCAAGCTGATGCGGCTCGAGGAGCCGTTTGTGTATGAAATCACCGCCCCGCGGCCGGCCCCGGCGCTGTTTCAATTTCTCGAAACCGCAGGCCCGATCGACCGGCGCGAGATGTATGCGACATTCAATCAGGGTGTCGGCTTCGCCGCTTTTGTCTCCCCTGACAATCTGGACGCAACGCTGGCCGTGGCGAAAGCGACCGGCTACGACGCGTGGCTGGCCGGTCACGTGAAGAAGGACGGCGCGCGGAAAGCCGTCGTCGTCCCGTCGCTTGCACTCACGTTCGAAGGCGACACCTTGCAAGTGAGATGAACGCAGTCGCGGACAGCGTGCCGCCGCTGTTACCCGGCCGGAAGCCGCGCCGCTGGCCCTGGATTGCCGGCGTGGCGTGCGCCTTGGTGGGCGTCGCCATTTTCGCGCTGGTCTACCGCAAGTTCCCCAGTGACGAAGAGCGGAAATACTTCGGCTGGTGGTATGGCATGGAAATGGAAGACGAGACGGCGGCGAGCAGTTGGGCGGCCGAATTTCGCGAAGACGGCACGTTGCGGATCAAGTTCGGCCGTTATCATCGCGTTAACGCCGACAAGGCGTGGCAGTTCAGTTCCGTCGAGGAAATCGGCCGCTGGCGGGTGCGCGACGGCGTGCAGCACCTTTCCACCGACGATCCCGAGCACCCTCCGAACTGGTTCACCCGGTTGGAGCGCTGGCAGGAGACGGGCGACACGCGCCGGCAGCATTACTATCGCACGACGTCCATTGACGCGCGTGAAATGAACTACCTCGCATTACCCGCCGGGCCCGACTTTCATGCGCTCCATTCGCAGGCGCCCGTGGAGCTGCCGACGGAGCCTTTGCCGCCGGAAAAGTGGCCGACGACCGCGCCGCGGCCTCGGGCCAATTAGCGGTGACGCACATTCGGGCGTCGATTGCGGTCCGCGGCGGCAAGTTCGAGGCTTACGACCAAGGTCGCAAATGCGCGCACCCGCCGCTCTTTCCAGCACAGTGGGATCCGAAGCTTGGAATTCACGTGACTTGAAGTCGCGGCCGCACTGACCCTATAGTGAGTCGTATTAATTTAAATCATACCAACATGGTCAAATAAAACGAAAGGCTCAGTCGAAAGACTGGGCCTTTCGTTTTAATCTGATCGGCACGTAAGAGGTTCCAACTTTCACCATA
>JADMIO011011106.1_pt1 | contig 50213 bp, 42 predicted proteins | sample 8958161 | NCBI WGS metagenome assembly JADMIO01 (sample SAMN16585339, study PRJNA669376) | soil metagenome | isolation source: Crop rotation soil | place: USA: Cullars Rotation, Alabama | collected 2011 | reverse complement strand
GCCGCGACTTCAAGTCACGTGAATTCCAAGCTTCGGATCCCACTGTGCTGGAAAGAAACATTGTACCAACTGATTCGCGAAACCCCCTGGATCAAAGAATGGCAAACGCCGCACGGCGCCTTCATCGACTCGAAACTCCGCTGGCTGGGCGTTGAACCCTCCGCTGACGCGTTCATTGCTGCATGGCGTGCCGCCAGCGCCCCGGAAAAATTCGATCTCGAAGCCGCCTTCGAGTTCTATCCCTACGAGCTGGAAGACGACATCGACCGCATCCTCGAAGAGGTCGCGAAGGAAGACGTGGGCCGCGCCCGGCGCATGCACGAAAAAATCTTCCGCGCCGATTCGCAACTCTCCGCGGAACGCCAACGCTTTCTCACCGGCTTGGGCGAGCACCTCGAAAGGACCAACGCCCCCATGCGCATCGTCGGCGAAAACCGCTGGTTCGCCGCCTACGCCAACGATGCCGGCTTCCACATTGATTCCCGCGTCAGCACACCCCTGGACATGCCCACCGATGACGAGCTCGACACCCACGGCACCGCCAGCCTCAGCCTCGCCTACCGGCGCATCCTGCAAACCGTCAAAGACAACAAATGGCTGCTCGAATCGCGCGACAGCCTCTTCCCCGGCTAGGATCATGTCGCGACACGCCCGAGGTATCCGTGGAAGAACATCCCACTGAACAGCCCCGAACGCCCTCGCCCGCCGCCAGCGGCTGCGCGGGCTGTCTGCTTTTCCCCGCGGGCATGGGCGGACTCATGCTGGCGCTGGGCATCTGGCTGATGACCACCTGGTCCGCCAACGCCCCCGCCGTCAACGTCCTCTCCATCCTGCTCGTCGCCATCGGCGGCCTGATGGTGCTGGCCATCGGCGCGCTGGTGCTCATCGCCACCCTTCTGGCCCGCTTCGCCCGCAACGCCAAGCGCGACGCAAAGAGCTTTGCCTATTCCATGAAGTACATGATGAACATGGGGCGAATGGGCAACGAAAAACCTGGCGACGTGGTGGTGGAGGCGCAGGAGATCACCGCAGAAGAAATCAAACCCAGGCAACTCGAGGGGGAACAAAGCGAGGAATCGAAGAAGGACGATCAACCGTGAGCGACGCAGAATCCTTCCGCTCGCGCGTCTACGCCATCACCGCCCAAATCCCGCGCGGAAAGGTCGCCAGCTATGGCCTGGTCGCCCTCCTGGCCGGCCGCCTCGGCGCTGCCCGCGCCGTGGGTACCGCCATGCGGAAAGTGCCGCGCCACCTCAAGCTCCCCTGTCACCGCGTCCTCAAATCGAATGGCGAGCTCGCCCCCAGACATCTCTTCAGCGGCCGTCAGAAGCAAATGCTCCTCGCCGAAAAGGTCCACTTCCAAAAGAACGGCCGCGTCGACATGCAACGCTCCGAATGGGATGGCCCGCCCCGCTCGAAAAAGGCGCGTGAAGTGATCGAATAGGCTCGACGCTCAGGCCATCAATGGAAAATTTTTCCGTTGAAAAACCCTTCGCAAGTTAGTATAATACCCGGTACAGAGCCGGGATGAATACTTGCGGGAACAGGAGAAGGAACATGAAAACGACGCATTTCTCGCCCTCTACGCCAAAACCCCAGCAAATGCACGTGTTTCTTCAGCCGCTCATCCGCCCTCGCTCTTCACTTTCGCTCACTTGTTGTCACTTACCGCTCACTTTGCGTCATTTGCGTTCTTCCTGTTTTCACTTTGCATCACTTTTTGCCACTTTTGATCATTTTTGATTGTTCCTCCCACCCCGCCGTTCCAAAACCTCTCCGCTCCTCCCCCCGCGATTGACTTTCCAAACGCATCTTCCGACACTCTAAAGATTCTCCCGAATCGATTTTTCTTTCACCGGCAGGAACCATGACCAAGCTCAACAAATTCTCCTCCCACATCACCCAGCCCGCCTCCCAGGGCGCGTCCCAGGCCATGCTCATCGCCACTGGCCTCTCCCACGAAGACCTCGCCAAACCTCAGGTCGGCATCGGCTCCGTCTGGTACGACGGCAACCCCTGCAACATGCACCTCATGGACCTGGGCAACCATGTCCGCACCGGCGTCCAGAAAGCCGGCCTCATCGGCATGCGCTTCAGCACCGTTGGCGTCTCCGATGGCATCTCCATGGGCACCGATGGCATGTCCTTCTCGCTGCAATCCCGCGATCTGATTGCCGACTCCATCGAAACCATCATGGGCGCACAATGGTACGACGCCCTCGTCGCACTCCCCGGCTGCGACAAAAATATGCCCGGCACCGTCATGGCCATGGGCCGCCTTAACCGCCCCTCCATCATGATCTACGGCGGCACCATCCGCGCCGGCTGCGCCAAAATCGGCGGCCGCGACGAAAAACTCGACGTCGTCTCCGCGTTCCAGTCCTACGGCCAGAAACTTGCCGGCAAAATCACCGAGGAAGAACGCAAAGAAATCGTCGCGAAGAGCTGCCCCGGCCAGGGCGCCTGCGGCGGCATGTACACCGCCAACACCATGGCCTCCTTCGTCGAATGCCTCGGCCTCTCGCTCCCTTATTCCTCCTGCACGCCTGCCGACTCGCAGGAAAAAGTCGAGGAATGCCTCCGCGCCGGTGCCGCCATCAAAAAAATGCTTGAGCTTGATCTCAAGCCGCGCGACATCGTCACGCGCGAGAGCTTCCTCAACGCCCTGCGGCTTACGATCGCGCTGGGCGGATCCACCAATGCCGTGCTCCACTCCATCGCCATGGCCCGCTCCTTCGGGATCGAGTTATCCATCGATGACTGGCAGAAAGTCAGCGACAAGACGCCGCTGCTTTCCGATTTCCGACCCTCCGGCAAATACGTGATGGAAGACCTCCATGCCGTGGGCGGCGTGCCGGCCGTCATCAAGCTCCTCATCGAAAAAGGCATCCTCGACGGCAGTCAGAAAACGATCACCGGCAAAACGCTCGCAGAAAATGTCCGCGACCTCCCCGGCCTCTCCGCCGGCCAGAAAATCGTCCATTCCCTCGCCGAGCCGATCAAAAAAGACGGCCACATCCGCATCCTCCGCGGCAACCTTGCCCCGCAGGGTGCCGTGGCCAAAATCACCGGCAAAGAAGGCCTCCGCTTCACCGGCCCCGCGAAAGTGTTCAACTCTGAAGAAGACATGCTCCACGGCCTGGAGCAAAAGCGCATCGCCAAAGGCGACGTGATCATCATCCGCTACGAAGGCCCCAAAGGCGGCCCGGGTATGCCTGAAATGCTCACGCCAACGAGTGCCCTCGCCGGCTACGGCCTGCTGAATGATGTCGCCCTGATCACCGACGGCCGCTTCTCCGGCGGCAGCCACGGCTTCATCATCGGCCACGTCGTGCCAGAGGCGATCGAAGGCGGCCCCATCGCCCTCGCCAAAGACGGCGACCAGGTCGCCATCGACGCCGAGAAAAACACCATCGACCTGCTGGTGGACGCCAAAGAACTCGCCACGCGCCACGCCGCCTGGAAAAAACCGCCCTACAAAGCCACCCGCGGCACCCTCTACAAATACATCAAAAACGTAAAAAGCGCCAGCGAAGGCTGCGTCACCGACGAGTAGTCAGTAGTACATGCTTCAGCATGGTTCGTTGTCCACGCTTTAGCGTGTCGGTGTGGATCTAGGCGGTTGAAAGAAACGGTTCCTGGGCCGTTCCATGAGGAGGGTTCCGTCGTGTTCGCCAAGCTGTGGCTACGCTTGCGATATCCCAAGGAACTTCGCCAACTCGGCGACGCCACATGGCAGCTTCGTTGTGATATTTTGCGTGAACCGCTGGAAGATAAAAAAGGAAAATTCAACGACCGAAGGAATATGGTCTTTCGCCAAATTCTCAAGTGTCGGTCGATTCAACAATTTCGAAAGTATATGCTGAAGGCTTACGGCCTTCCCCTTACCGGGCCATTTTTTCCGCCGGGCCCTCCCGAGGATACTCCTCCCGTCCCCGCTCTATGTCCTAATTGCGGTCCCACTGAAGTCCTGCACATCACGCTTAGCCTCTGGGATGGAGCAGACCAGCAAGGCAACGCTACACATGGAATCGGTAGCCACGGAGAATGCCGCAAATGCAATGCAGCGATATACTACGATGGTGAAAGTGCTGCTTCCGCTTACGGCCAGCTTTGGAGAATTGATCCCTATATGAAGCGGTCGCATTTTTAGAGAAGGAGTTCTCATGCGCGTCACGCCCTTACAAATCTCGAGCACCCTGGTCGCACTTATCGCGACGGCCTTTCTAGCTGCCTGCGAAGACTCCTCTCCCACCACGCTCACCGCCACCCCCACGCGCACCGACGGCACCGCCGTCTACCTCCTCATCGACGTCTCCGGCAGCATGAACGAGCAAGTCGCCAATGCCTCTGGCGCAAAGGAACAAAAAATCGCCATCGCCCGCCGCGCGGCTCTCGATGTTTACAAGGCCGTCGCCAAATATGCCGAGGAGCGGAAGGATCATCCCATGCGCATCGCGGTCGCCGCGTTCAGTGGGCAAACCGTCAACGTCGTCCCCATGGGCAAGCCGGATGTGGCCCTCGCGGAGCGTGCCATCGCCGGCCTGCACACCAACGGCGACACGGCCATTGGCGATGCCGTGGTCGAGGCTCAGAAAGCACTCGACGCCACAGGGCTGCGCAGCCAGCACATTCTGGTTGTCACCGACGGCGAGAATACATCGGGCAAATCGCCGGTGAGCGTGGCCACCGCCATCAAAGCGCTCCCGGAAACCCTGCGCCCCAACGTCTACGTCGTCGCCTTCGACGTCAAGGCCTCCGTCTTCGACGGCGTCAAAGCCCAGGACTGGCAAGTCTTCTCCGCCAAGGACGGCAAAGAACTCTCCCAGCGCCTCGACGAAGTCGTCGGCGGCCACATCCTCATTGAACGATAGTCACGCCTTGGCGGCGCTCACACGGCCGGCGCTGGCGGACTTCCCGCGTCACCGAGTTTTCCTGGCTGCCCGGAGACAAGGCGCGACATCCATCCCGCTTTCCCTGTAAGCGCCGTCAGCCGCGGTGCGAGGACCATCGCGAGAACAAAGAATCCCAATCCACCCACGGTCATCAGGATCCCCTGTTGCCGGGGATTGAGGGCGGCGGCAAGTGCCAGTGTCATCACAATTACGGCGGGAAGGGTGGCGCCAAAGATGCCATGTTTCCAGCCCATCAGCGTTACGGAGCGGGCGGCGATGATCAACATTACGACACCTGCTGAGAGGACGATGGCGAGCGTCGGGTGCGTATATTCCTGAGCAAAGAACATCAGCGGGTAAGCACCGGTAAATGTGCCGATGATCAGCAACAACATCCAGCGGTCAAAATTCTGCACCTCATACGCCCGCGCAAACAGACCCAGCAACAGCCCAAACATCACCACGCTCAGCGGGCCCAGCCAGGCCAGCTCGCCCAGGCGGTCGAGGGGCGCAATGCCCAGAACATCCAGGGCGATGGGCCTGCCATACGCGAGGTGTTTGTAATCCCACGTGTAAACGGTGTTGCCGCCCGTGTGGCCGGGGGCGTTGGGTTGCAGCGACAACTCGAGCATGCGCACATCCGAGCCCACGCTGGTCAGTTGAATTTTGAAAACATCCAGCACGCCGCCAGGCGGCACGTCCAGCGAATAAACACCTTTGCCCACCGCGGCATACGTGAGCTCAACCAATGCTGGTTCCTTCGGCAGCGATCCTTTCCAGACCAGCCGCCCCGGATGCAGTTCCACAGAGTCACTCGGTTTGCCGTCGATCGTAAACGTCAGGTCTGCCAGCGAAATGATCTGGGGCGGGAGGGGAAAAAGAATTTGGCACGGCTCCGCTCCCTCCGGCCCCCGGGCGCGAACATTGCCCCGGAAGGTCGCCTGATAAATCGATTCCGCCTCTGCCGTGCCGATGCTCAGCCGCGGCCGGAGATCGATCTTTGCATCAAAAGCGCTGATGCGCGCCAGCGGCAATTCTGGCGTGCCGCCGATCGGCTGCACGGCGGGCAGCGCTGCACTGATCTCTTGTTTGGGGGACTCCGACATGCGCGACATGGCCGCACGTTTTCGTGCGGAACTTAACGACGGGAGCAACACGCCCGTCAACACCGCCAGAATCACAATGACCATCAACAGTTCGATCAGCGTAAAGGCGCGACGCGCAGCAATCATGGGACTCTCCTTGCACACGTAGGAACGGGCTTGCCTGAGAGTGATACGCCGGCAGGCCGCAGGAGTTCCGCTAAATTTCGGCGACGAGGCTGCGTGAAATTGATCACGGTGGTGCGGCTGTCCCCGCCGGCGACTTACCGGACACGTGGTCTATCCGTACATACAGTGGCGGACGGCCGATGATGGCAAGCTCACTTCCCTCCCCTTTTGCCGTCCCTTGAAACATTTTGATACGCCGATGTGATCGGCGCCGTGGGCGGTGTCGCGCAACGCCTGGGTGCCGCGGTGGAGAGTCCCTGCGCATGCAAAGGAGAAAGGCCGTGCCGAAATTTCAGTATGAAGCCATGAATGCCGCAGGTCAGGCGGTGAAAGACCATGTCGACGCGGCATCGCCGGAAGAGGCTGCCGCCAAAATCAAAATGCAGGGCCACTACCCGACCAAGATCAAAGAAACCCGCGCCAGGCGGTCGTCGCCAACCGCACAGGGTGCTGAAGCGACACGCCCACGCCTGCGGTGGAACGTGGGATCGGGCCGCATCTCGCAGAAAAAACTGACCGAATTCACGCAGCAGCTTTTCATCCTGCAGGATGCCGGACTGCCCATCCTGCGCTCGCTCAAAATCCTGGAACAACAAGACCGTCGCGGCACCCTCAAATCAACGCTGGCGGAGGTGGCTGGGAGCGTAGAGGACGGAGCGACGTTGTCGGAGGCATTTGCCAAACACCCCAAGGCATTCGACCGCCTGTACGTCAACATGGTGCAGGCGGGCGAGGCCGGCGGCGTGCTCGATGTCATCCTGCAGCGCCTTGCCGAGTTCATGGAGAAGGCCCAGCGCCTCCGCTGGCGTGTCATTGGCGCGATGATTTATCCCTTCGCGGTGATCACGTTCTCCGCGCTGATCGTCACGGGGATCATGGTCTTCGTGGTGCCCAAGTTCAATGACATCTTCAAAGAGTTCCACGCGCAGATGCCGCGGCTGACGCTGTGGCTCATGGCCGCGGCAGATTTCATTGCGCATCGCTTCGGATGGGCGATGATCCTTGGAATGCCTGTCGCACCGCTCCTTCTTGTAAAGCTCATCCGGAAGAGCGCGGCCGGGCGGCTGCTCGTTGATTCATTGCTGCTACGCCTGCCGGTGGTCGGTCGCATTGTCCGCAAGACCGCGATCTCCCGCTTCGCCCGCACGTTGGGCACGTTGCTGGCCGCAGGCGTGCCCATTTTGGATGCCCTGAACATCACGCGCGAGACTGTGGGCAACCGGGTCTTCACCGCCGCGCTGCAAAAGGTGCATGATGCCATCCGCGAGGGAGAATCCTTCGCGACCCCCTTGCGTGCCGCTGGCGTCTGCGACGCCATCGTCACCAACATGATCGACGTGGGCGAAGAGACCGGCGAACTGGACAAGATGCTTATCAAGATTGCCGACACCTATGACGAGCAGGTCGATGTCCTGGTCAGCTCGCTGGTCAGTCTGCTCGAGCCTGTCATGGTGATCACCTTGGGTACCATCGTCGGAACGATCGTCCTCGCCCTGATTCTCCCCATGGTCGAAATCATGAAGAGCTTCAACTGACCGCTCTCAACCTCTCGATCGCGACAAAGACCCAAGCCCAGGGACTCAGTCCCTGGGCCTACGCCTCGCAAAAAAAGAAGCGGCCCGGCTTTTAAAGGCCGGGCCGCTGTTACATCTTAGGAGATGTACGGGATCGCGTTATTCGCGGCCGTAGCCGTTGCTCCAGTTGGCGAGCGGCATGAAGACCACATCCCACGCACCCGGTGCACCACCGCCGCCGTTGGACGGGGCGCTGGTGGAGTTGGTCGGGGCGGTGCCGTTGGCGTTCGGGGTGCCGTTGGCAGCGGTGAAGATGTTGTCGTTGCTCTGGCCGATGTCCGGACGGCGAGCAAATTCAGCGTGGGCGTCGCCGTAGCCGACGTTCTGTCCATCCTTCTGGTGGGTGGCAGAGTTGGCATTGCGGTTAGCCGGCTGGTTCGGGGTGGCGTTGTTGGGCGAGGTGCCCGTGCCGCCCTTGGGGGCCATGTCCGACATCAGGGGCAGCGACGCGTCGGTCGCATTGCGCCACCATCCGCCGATGGTCGGGCTGGTGCCGGTCCACATGTAGGCGAACGAGTAGGAGAGCGAGTCCAGCGCGTTGGCGGAGTTGGTCGTGCCATCGTTGAAGTTGGTCACGTAGTTCGTGCCGATGGTGGCCGAACCGTTCGCCAGGGTGCGCGGATCCGACTTGCACTGGAACTGCTTGGGAGCAACCTGACCGGTGAGGACCAGGATCCACATGCTCTGGGAGACGGCGCCGATGCTGGCCGAGTACATGTTCGCCAAAGCGAGTTCAGAGGTGGTGGCCGATGCGCCGCCGCCGACGAGGGCGGTTGCACCGGTCTTGACCACGACCGGGTAGGCGTCGGAGTTATCCGCGGCATACACGTTCATCGATTGGCAGGTACCACGCAGGTTCGCTGCACAGACCGACCGGTTGGAAAGTTCGCGGGCCTTGCCGAGTGACGGCAACAGGATCGCGATGAGCAGCGCGATGATCGCGACGACCACCAGCAGCTCGATCAGGGTAAATCCACGACGTTTCATAGAACGCCTCCAAAAGGTACACCTGTTTCCTGCCGGGCTGGTTGTGACCGATGTCGCGAAGGAGAAAAACCAGCGTCTATCGGCCGAGAAGACGCGGGTAGAGGTCAACGAGACCATTTCCTCCGCTACAGCCATGCCGAAGCATGACTCTATGAGAAACGCATAAGTCCGCACCACGCCGAAGGTGGGTCGCACGACCCGAAAAGATCTTCGGTAGCCCGGCGGGACTTGGTGTCAACAAAAACCATCCATAGTTGGAACGAGCCTCGCCCGATGGTGGAGTGGGTGTGCCGGATCAGGGGATCCAACGCGCGATGCCGACGCACAAATGACACCTGAATGCGAAACGCATCGCAGGTGCGGCTCAAGGGACTCCGTCCCATGTGGTCGACCTAATGTGGGATGTCACTCCGCCAACAAAAAAGAAAGTGCCTTGCGCACACAGGGGGAGGCAATAGAAAGGATACAAGTGCGATTTAAACCCGCAATATAATAACACCTGCTCCTGTGGGCATTGATGAGAATACCACGTCAGGTCCTAAAGTCAATAACCTTGTGCCCATAAGGTAAATCTAAGATTGGGAAGATTTTCTCAACATAGATGTAAATGGCCTCAACGCTCCTGCGAACGAGACTCTGGCCCCGTTTGTGCGGCCTTGGCTTGTAAAGCCCGATCAAAATCTCGCGCATAGAACGGATCGGAGGGGTAGGCCCTGTGGGCTTGTTCCAGATGCGGCAATGCTTGGTCGACGTAACCCTCATTCAGGAGAATGGTGCCGACATGGTTGTGGACTGTGGCATAGCCGGGAGCAAGCCGCAGCGCCCGGGCGTATTGCTCCAACGCTTTCTCCGGCTTGCCTTCTCGCTCATATTGAAACCCGAGCGCGAAATCGAGCGTCGCCGACTCCCCTGCGTGCAGCATGCTTTCCTGGTAAAGCGCGGCCGGATGCCGCCAGAGGGACAGTTGAAGCACGGTAAATGCTGTCACGACCGCGATCAATGCTGCCGCGCCCCACTTCCACCAAAGCGATGCTTCAGAACGTAACCAGGTCTCGGGCCAGATAAAGACCAACCCGACCACAAGGCCGATGGCCGGGAAATAAGTAAACCGGTCCGCCCGGGCCTGCGCTCCAGACTGAATCAGGCCAATAACGGGCAAAAGGGCAATCACAAACCAGAACCAGCCGACGAACAGCGGCCGTGTCGCAGGCTGTCGCCACGCGAGGATGGCCGTGGTGATTGTGATCGCCAAAAAGAGGACCAAGGCAGTCCCAAAGACTTCGCCGGCGATCGAAAACGGGAGGGGGTAGAAAAGAGACAACTCACCGAAATAGAAGGTGTCCCGAAGGTAGAGCATGCAGGAGAGGATGGCATTCTGGAGGCGCACGCCCATCGGATAGTGGGCAGTATCGATCAGGCTATGGTTGCGGCCCTGAATCAACACCGTCAGAGCGACGACCGCGATGGCCATCAACAGAAATGGAATCTTCTCGATCAGCAGGCGAGAAAAGGTGCTGCGGGTCAGACGATTCAGCGGCCAGATGTCGATCAGAAGCAGGAGTGCCGGCAGCGTTACGAGCATGGATTTGCTTAAGAGGCTGCCCGCAAAGGCGAGCAACGAGAGTACATAAAACAACCATCCTGCTTTTTGAGCGTAGCGGACGTAAGCCAGCAGCGAGCAAAGGCCGAAGAAGGCGAAGAGCACATCCTTGCGCTCGGTGACCCAGGCCACCGATTCCACACGCAGCGGATGCATGGCAAAGAGAAGGGCCGCAACCAGACTGCGACCCGGGGCTCTCGTCGCGACCTTGAGAACGAAGTACAGCAGGAGGGCGTTGGCAATATGGAGCAAAACATTGGTGACGTGGTAGCCGATAGGCCCGGAGCCAAACAGTGACGTATCCGCCATCAGGCTCAGCCAGGTGAGCGGAAACCAGAAGGCGGCATCGGTATTGGTGAAGGCCCACGCCACGCCTTTCAGGTTCAGGCCGTTAAGCACCATTGCGTTGCGCATGATGTAGGTGCCATCGTCGATTGCGATGAAATCACAGCCCGCCGCCACCCACCAGGGGAGGGTGACGATGAGAATCGCGACGATGGCGAGCCAACTCGGCAGTGGCGGGCGCGGCGGCAGGGTGGGAAGCGCGGGGGCGGTCTTTGGAGTGCGCTTTTTCACGCGACGCCTGTGCAGTGACGGGGAAAAGGTTGACGTTACGCCTTGCCGCGTTCGGCGGCTTTGAACCGGAGTTGTGCGTCGATGAAGTCCTGAACGTCACCGTCGAGGACGCGGTCGGGCTGGAAGACTTCATGCCCGTTGCGGTGGTCTTTCACGCGGCGGTCGTCGAGGACGTAGCTGCGAATCTGGCTGCCGAAGGAGATTTCGCCTTTTTCACCATAGAGCTTGGCGAGCTCGGCATCTCTTTTTGCCTCTTCCAGCTTCTGCACCTTGGCCTTGATGAGGTTCAGGGCGAGCGCCCGGTTCTGCACCTGGGAGCGTTCGCTGGTGCAGACGACCATCAGGCCCGTGGGCTTGTGGACGATACGGATGGCGGACGCGACTTTGTTGACGTTTTGTCCGCCGGGGCCGCTGGAGCGGACGAAAGCGACGATTTCGAGATCGGCTTCGGGGATTTCAATGTCAGAGTCCTCGCCTTCGAAGACGGGAGTGACGTCGACGCTGGCGAATGACGTGTGCCGGCGGGCGTTGGCGTCGAACGGGGAGACGCGCACGAGGCGGTGAACGCCGACCTCGCAGTTCATCATCCCGGTGGCATATTCGCCTTTGACCAGCAAGCTGATGGAGCGGATGCCCGCCTGTTCGCCGTCGGTGCGGTCGACTTCGGAAACATCCCACCCCTTCTTTTCCCAGTATTTGAGGTACATGCGGAAGAGCATGGAAGCCCAGTCGCAGGCTTCCGTGCCGCCCGCGCCGGCATGGATCTGCACGTAGCAGTCGGACATGTCATGGGCACCGGTGAAGAGGGCCTGCAATTCGACTTTGCCGTAGTCTTTTTCCACCTTGTACATCATGTGGTCGGCTTCTTCGATGGCGGAGGAATCTTTGGCCTCGGCACCGAGCTGATACATGGTGTCGACGTCTTCGAGGGCCTTTTCCACTTCAAGGAAGGATTCAATGGAGGCGCGCGTGGCCTTCATCTCCTTGATGACTTTTTGCGCGGCATCCTGGTTGGACCAGAAGTTGTCCGCGTTCATTTTTTCTTCGAGTTCTTTGATTTTGGCCTGGCGTGTGGGGACGTCAAAGCGAGTCGCGGATGTTTTTCATCCGCGCCTTGAGCTGGGTGATGAGGGTGGGCAGATTTTCGCGTGCCATGGGGGCTCCTGTAAGGATGGGGAAGTGTAGCGGAATGCAGGGGGAAAGACAAAAGACGAAGGAAGAAGGGGGACGATTGCCGGGGGGAGCTAAAACTGGAACGCGCAGAGGATTTCGGGGAGACTTTGAGTCATCACTTCTCTTGCGAGTGTCATGGATGACCGCGCCTCTTAGTTTTATTTCCTTTGCGCCCGTTCTGGCAAAGTTTGAGATTTGGGACTGGGGCGTAGTGGGTGCGTATTTTGCCCTGATTACCTGTGTGGGGTTGGCGCTGTCGCGGCGCGATCCGGATGACAAGGAATATTTCCTTGGCGGGCGGTCGATGCCGACGTGGACGGTCGCCGTGTCGATTGTCGCGACGATGCTCTCCGCAGCGACGTTTGTCGGTGTGCCCAGCCAGGTCTATCAGGGCGACCTCACCTATCTGATTCTGAATATCGGCGGCTTCATCGCTGTGTTTGTCGTGGCATTTCTGTTTGTGCCCAAGCTGTATCGCGCCGGTACCGTGACGATCTATGGATTCCTGGCACAGCGTTTCGGGGAGCCTTCGCGCGTGGCGGCGAGCTGCGCCTTTATCGTGGGCCGCATGCTGGCTTCCGGAGCACGGCTGTTCGTTGCGGCAATTCCTTTGTGCCTGCTGCTCTTTGAAACAACCAAGCCAACCACGGGGCAGTTGATCACCGCGATCTGCATCATCGCCGTGGTCGGGACTTTTTACACGACGCTGGGTGGGGTGCGTGCCGTGGTCTGGGTCGATGCAATTCAACTCTTCATCGTGATCGGAACAGCCTTCGTGACGATCGGCCTGCTGTTCCATCGCATTCCCTTGAGCATCCATGGCATCTATGACGCGCTGGCACACACCATCAACCCCAAGACCGGCGCGAGCAAACTGCTCGTGCTGGACTTGTCCACGGACATCTCACGGCCCAACACGCTCTGGACCGCGCTTACCGGAGCCGTCTTCCTCAATGTGGCGACGTTCGGCGTCGATCACGACTTGGCGCAACGGTTTCTCATCACCAAGTCGGTCCGCAAGGGCGGGTTGTCGGTCATTGCGTCGCAATTTCTGGGGGTGGCCGTGGTCGCGTTGTTCATGTGCATCGGGCTGCTACTGTTTCTGTTCTATAACCGGCCGGACATCATGGGTGCGGCGATGCCGCGCGATTTACCGGAGAAGCCCGACGGGGTCTATCCGTGGTTTCTGTTGCATGAGTTGCCGACGGTGCTGTCAGGCATTTCGATCGCGGGGTTTTTTGCGATTGCACAGGGGTCGCTGGATTCTGCGATGAATGCGCTGGCGTCGAGCATCGTTGCGGACATTTATCTGCCATTGAAGCGGCGTATGGGCCATCCGGCGCCGCAGCACCATGCTGGCGAATCGCGGCTGGCGGTCGTGGCGGTAGGGGCCATGCTGTGCGGCTTCGCCGTCGTATGTGCCCTGATTTACAACCCGGAAAAAAACACGCTGCTGACGTTTGCACTGGGGGTGCTGACGTTTGCGTGGACGGGGATGCTGGGCGTGTTCCTGACCGCGCTGTGCACCAATCGCGGCAACAACGCTAGTGTGATTGCGGCCTTGATCGTCGGGGCAGTGGTTGTGACCCTCTTCCAGGACCCCGTGATCAGCCTGTGGAGCAAGTGGTTCTTTAAGCACGGCCTCGTGGTCGCGTTTCCATGGTGGATGACCCTGGGAACCGTGTTGAGTTTTCTGGTGTGTGCCGCAGGTTCGCCGCGACCGGTACCACAGGCAGCGCGCGGATTTCCCGTGACCGAAGATGAGGGCATCGAATGACGGTGCTGGGCCTCGACATCGGCGGCACATCCGTGAAGGCGGCGATTTTCCGCGGGGGGAGATGCGTGCGGACCGCACAAAGCGAGCCATATGCAAAGCCGTCGGTTGAGGAACTGCGGGAGGCGATTGTGTCCGTGGTGGGCTCGGAAAAAAAGGTGGCGCGCGTGGGCATATGCCTGCCTGGCATTGTCGATCGCTCCGGAAAAATAACGCATTGCGTCAACATTCCTGCCTTGACGGGCGTGCGGCTGCAGAGACTTGTGCACCCCGCGATCGCTGCCGCGCGTAAACCAAGCGTTCAGTTCTGCAGCGATGCCGTAGCGACGGCGTATGACATTCAACGGAGGCGGCGATTGAAGGGGCGGCTGCTGGTCTTGTCGCTTGGGACGGGTGTGGGGGCTGCGGTGCTCGATGGAGTTGTGCCGCTGAATGTGGATGAGGGATCGCCGGGCCATTTTGGACAGTTGGATGTAACTCTACCGGGGCGGAAGGTCATCGGGCCGGATGGCGGGAGCGGCGGGCTGGAAGGGTACATCGGTGCCCCCGCATTGCGCAAGCGACACGGCAAAGAACCCTTGGAAGGGGGGCTCGCCGATTACATCGGGAACGAGCCGGCCCTTCTCGCGCTGGTGCGGGCGCTGCGAATTACGCATGCCATCTATCGGCCGCAGCACATCGTGCTCTGCGGGGGCATTGGGCTGGCGTTGCGGCATTTGCTTCCTACCATTCGCAGGCAGGTGGCGAAGGATCTGACGAGCCTCGCACGCCCCGGATGGACCCTCAGTTGCGGTGATGACCTGTTTCACGCGGCGCGCGGCGCCGCGCGGATGGTTTTGGCGCATCGCTAACACTCGTGGAGATGGAATGCTTGCCGCGCTGGATGTCGACTACCGAAATGACCACGCGATTGCCGCGTGCGTGTTGTTTAGCGATTGGGCTGATCCGGCTCCGGCGGCAGAGCACACGGCACGCGTTGCGCCGTTGGAGACGTATATTCCAGGACAATTTTTCCGGCGCGAGTTGCCCTGTCTACTCGCCGTGCTGCAAAAGGTGACAACCCCGTTGAATGCGGTGGTGATTGACGGATATGTGACGCTCAACGCATTGCCGGATGGCAGGGTTCATCCGGGACTGGGGATGCATCTGTACGAAACTTTGCAGAAAAAAGTTTCTGTGATCGGCGTCGCCAAGACGGCATTTGCCGGTGCGGCCGCGGAGCACGTCTTACGCCCCGCCAGTGCACGACTGCTGTTCGTGACGGCAGCGGGAATGGAGGCAGCGGCCGCGGCAGCACTCGTGCGTTCGATGCATGGCAGTCACCGTTTGCCCACGCTGTTGAAACGCGTGGACAAACTGGCGCGGACGGCGTCATGATCGAGCAGCATCTGCTGCCCGCAGACGGATCAAGCCTCGGACTAGGGAATAGATGAAGATAAGCGCCAGTACAGCGTGCAAAGTTGCCATTGTCCGTGTGCCCCAAGGATAAATGAATAGATCGACCAGCTTGGCAATACCGAACAACACGATCGGGAAAAGCGGGATGATCGGAGCAATGCTCACGCCACGCCGCTCGCCATGGGGAATACCCTTTTCTGCCTCCGCCGCTGACTTTTCCGCGGCGGCCGAAACACCCCACAGGAGCCAGACAATGAATAGAAGCCCAAGCAGGATCCACCAGGGCATTGTCAGTCCTCAACCACAGGTGTCCCTCGGAGCATCTGGTTCGACTTCGCTCTGCCCCACGGTGATGGTTTCCTCGGGGGACGCTTCGAATTCAGGCTACCGCGCAGGGAATTGAACGCGATAGGTCTTTACCACGCCGTTGTAATCAAATTTCACCACGGCCGTACCGGTGGCTGAATCGGCCTGCGTCACATTCACCTTGACGCTAGGATCGCTTGCGGAGGCGGCTACCTTGGGCGCACCTGCGGCGTCCACTGCCACGTTGTACGTCGCCTCGTAGATGTCATATCCCATGATGCCGTTGGCATTGGTGGAAGCGACCGGTCTCGCCGGCAGTTGAATCGCTTCGCCATTCACCTGGATGGCGACGGCCGGTGGCACGGGGCGAACGATCTTCTTCTTGTCAGAGCTGAACCCCAACCCAATGATATCGCACAGCGCCTGGCCGGCGGCGCCTTCCACCACGAGGAAGAGGGCGTGCTTTTCCTTCAGGCCTTCCACGGCAGCGCTAACATCCAGCGTGTACTGCGTGATGTCTTTCGCAGCGCCTGCGGGCACCTGAATCTCGCCGAGCTTTTTGCCCTTCCACGTGGCGTTATCCCACGGCCCATCGAGCCAGACATTGATTTTGAACGCCTCGGCAGATTTGGGGGCGAGGAACAAATTGAATTTGGTGTGATTGCCGGCCTTGGCACCTTCAAAGGCCTTGACGCCTTTGGCGTCTTTGTCGAGGCCGGCGAAGCCGAAGTACTTGTAGCCGATGATGTTGCCGTTCTGCACGCCGGGTCCCGGGGCTGCGCCACCGCGCCCTCCTCGTCCAGCGGGTCCGGCCGGCGTGACGGCAAGAGGCATGTTGTTGTCCCACATGTCGTAGGAATCCTCGCTGATACGGGGGTTGGAAAGGAAGCAGGCGATTCCGGCAGAGTAGTATTGATAGGGATCGAGGCCGAAGATCTGGAAGCCTTCGGAGGTAACTTCAGCACCGGTGTATTCGGCGGTTTGGGTCTTGCAGGTCCAGACGTTGTCCTTGGCGAAGGGGTCGTAGGCGCTGATTTTAAGAACGCCGCCGTCGGCGACTTTCTTGTCGTCATTTTCGATCTTGATCGGCGCGACCATGGCCTGGCGTGCGTAGCCATAACCACGGGGAGCGCGGTGATAGAAAACGTAATACTGGCCGTTCATTTCGGCAATGCTGCCGTGGGTGTTGTGGCCGACGTAGGTGGTCATGAGTTTGGAACCATCCTCGGCGGGGACGACACCGCGGGCGTCAACGAGAACACCACCGCTCTTCCACGGGCCCAGTGGGGAATCGCCGAAGGCGTAGCGTAAGCAGGCGCTGGTATTGCCGAGGCCATATTCGCGCCCGGAGTTGGCGGCGTAAATGTAGACGTATTTATTGCCGATTTTGCGCATCGAGGAGGCTTCAAAGAAGGGGAAGCTGGTGGCATTTTCGCCCTCGGCAATGCGGCTGGGAACGAAGCGGTTGATGGCCTGGGTGCCAGGGCGAAGGGTGTACATGGTGGTTGGATCGAGTTCGCCGGCGGAGGCATTGCTGGATCCGCCCCAGTAGGCATAGGCGCGGAAGCCGGCTGCGAAATCGGGGTCTTTGGGGTCGGTGATGTAGTCGACGAAGACGGCGGGGTCGAAGCCGATGACGGCACCGGGCAGGAGCCGGCCTCCGGTGGGTTGGAGGTTGATGGGTTTGAAAGGGCCGTCGGGGCGGTCGGATTTGGCGGCGATGGCATTTCTGCCGCCACTTTGATCATTGGGGTACAGGTAATATTCCTTCTTGCCCTCTTTGGTTTTGACCTCGACGATGTCGGGCGCGTACATGGTGTCCCAGCTGTTCCCGGACTGGAAGGCGAAAATGGGGCCTTCGTCGCGCCAGCTGGATAGATCCTCGACGGGTGCGGACCATTGGCGGATGTCGTTGCCGCAGTAGGCGCTGACCTTGGTGTCGTGGGAGCCGGTGATGTAAATGCGGTAATGGCCGGGGTTATCGGGATCTTCAAAGACGTGCGGTTCGGAATCGGGCTGATGCTCCCACAGGGGCATATACGGGTTGCCGGTGGCGTGATAGGTGATCTTGCCTGTTTTTGGATCCTTGCTGGGCGCCTCACCGGCACCCCTGGATGTTGATGCGCACGCGCAGACCAGCAACAGCGACGCGATGAACCCTGTTGCAACGGGCTTTGTGGATACCGACAAAACGTTTTTCATGAGCGACCTTTCAATCGTGGTGGCGAGAGGAATTTCTGCCGTGAGGTTTGGAGTGACTTGAATACCGCGCAGAAATTCTCCTGAGCGTGATAGGCCGCAGTATATCCCCACCGCATTGTCGAACAAGGTTACCGATCGGAAAGAGCTTATGCCGCGCATCGTCCAAAGAATGGAATGTATCCTTCGTGTGCGAGGTTACCCAGGCCGCATGCCTCCTCCACAGTAAACCAGCGGAGTTCGACGTGTTCTGTACCAAGCATGTCGAGCGTGCCTTCCCATCGTGTCACCAGCCATAGATGGAAGATGGCCGGTCCGCCGAGGTGCGGACGCGCCTCCTCAATGGTGGCCAGTTCGGCGAATTCCCGGATGGTCACGCCGAGTTCTTCAAGCACTTCTCGCTTGAGCGCGTCGCAGATGCTCTCTCCACGCTCCACGTGACCCCCGATGATGTCCCAGAGCCCGGGGCAGGCGCGGCAGGAAGGAGAGCGCTTTCCCAACAGGATTTTCTGCTCATGGGTGATGATGGCCAAGGCAACATGCTTCATGTGGGTGTGTCCCTCTCCCGCGCTTGCTCATGCAATGTAGGTTTTCTTCTTCTTCCCCGACAGATAGCTCTCCATCACGCAATTCGCCAGGTCACCACTGGCGCAGTAGAAGGCGACCCCTTTGGAGAGCCGCGTCATCTGGTCGACGAATTCGACCCATTCCATGCCGAAGTAGTCTTCGATGAGCGCAAACGTCGCGATGCGGATGCCGGCACGCATGCACATCAGCGATTCTTTCAGTGTGGCCATGGATGTGGTGCGGGTGGGAGGATACTGAAGGTAGAGCATGTTGCCGTCGACGTGGGCGGTGGGCTGGCCGTCGGTGATGACGAACATGAGTTTTTGTTCCGCCTGTCGCGCGCCCAGGATGCGGCGGCCCATCTGCATGCCCAATTGGAGATTGGTGAAATGCTGGTGCGTGCGGTACGCCTGATCGAGTGGGATTTTGACGTTGATCATGTAATCGTGGGTCGAGATCTGCTTGGGCATGAGCAGCGGCAGTTGCTGCTCGCGGATTTGCGTGGCGGTGGAGTAAAAGCCGACGAGGTCGACGGTGTCCTGCGGGAAGCGCTGGCGGACGAGGGCGGAGAGTGCCATGGCCACTTTTTTGGCGGAGAGGAAGCGGCCGTAGCGCATCATGCTGCCGGACATATCGATGAGGATGCAGAGGGCGACGTTGGTGGCGCCTTCGACGTGGTGGAGTTCGAGGTCGTTGTCGCGAAGTTGGATGGGAACGCCCACGTGGGGAGGAATTTTGAGTTCTGGGTTCTGAGTTCTGAGTTTTTCAGCAGCTTCGCGGCCCTGGCGGGCCACCGCGTTGCGTAGCGTCGCATTGAGGTCCAGCTCGGAGATGGGGTCGCCGAACTGGTATTTTTTGGTGCCTTCCATGCGCTCGCCGGCGGCACCGGGGTTGGTCGTGGCGTGGCTTTCGCGGCTGCCGCGGGGGAGGTGGGCGAAAATCTCCATCAAGGCTTTGCGCTGCATCGCGTTGATGGCCCGCGGCGTGAGGCGGAACTTGCCGGCGACTTTGTCGAGCATGCCTTCCTTCATGAGCTTCTCGAGAATCTCGGCATCGGCAGGATTCATCTTGTCGAGGGCGTCCATCGCGCGGTCGCCGTACTCGAGGATGAAATCCATGATCTGGTCGTAGTCGAAAAGCGAATCGGGCGTCTGGAATTCTTCGCCATCGAATTCGCCATAGGCATATTTCATGGGGTGGCTCCGGGTTGCGGGTTGGGGCATTATAGGTGGCGGGGATCGCATGGCCAAAAACAGCCGACTTTTCCACAGATGGCGCAGATTTCCGCAGGAGGAGGCGGGCGGTCAAGTACGGTGTTCCCAGCCGGCGTTGGGCCAAGGATGAGCGCGATTGGCGGCGTCCAGAAGTTTGAGGGTTTTGTCGGCAGTAATGGTGCCGATAGCGGTGAGGGGAACTTCGTCAAGATTCACAATGTCGGGCACGGCTTCGGGGTCGAGCGCGAAGAGGAGTTCATAATCTTCGCCGTCGGCGAGGGCGTGGAGGCCTGCGGGGATACCATCGAAGGCGGAGGAGGCTTCCGCATCAGGGTGGATGGGGAGTTGGGCGGTGTGGATTTCGGCGCCTACGCTGGAAGCTTTGCAGAGGCGGGGGAGGTCCTGCGCGAGGCCGTCGGAGAGGTCCATCATGGCGTGGAGATGTTTGCCGGCAGTTTTCGCCAGCTTTTGAGCCAGCGCGATTCGGGGCACAAAGGACAGGTGGCGGCCGTGGATGGAGCCGCCGAGCTGGCCGGAGACAAAGAGGGTGTCGCCGGGCTTTGCGCCGCTGCGGCGGATTTCATTTCTGTCCGCGTCCCCCGTCAGCATGCCGAGAGCAGCGACGGTGATGGCGAGGCGTTCATCCCAGATCGCGGTGTCTCCGCCGACCAGTGGGCAATCGAATGCCGCGCCGGTGTCGCGGCAGGCAAGGAAAAGTTCCTTTGCCGCGGCCTCCCCGGACCCCGGACCTTCGCGGGGCAGGGCCACGGAAACCATGATGGCGGCGGGGAGGCAGGCCATGCCGGCACAGTCGGAGAGGCAACGGTTGACGGCCTTGCGGCCGGCCTGGGTCACGGTGTGCTTGAGGAGGTCGAAGTGAACGCGATCGAGGCACTGGTCGATCTTGAGCAGTGCGAGGTCGTTGCCTAAGCGGACAGCGGCCATGTCATCGCCAATATTCAGCGGCACCCGCGCATGTGCGGGCGTGTGGGCGGCGATCCAGGATAGAAAATCGTTTTCTCGCATGGCTGCGATTATACGTGACGAGCCGCGTCATTCCTGCGTCTCAAATTTCTTCGGCGAGAATCGCGGACAACTGCTGACTGACCTCGGCAATCTGGTCGGCAGTTAGATGAGGGTTGATGACAGCAACGGGAGCGCCCCACCCTTCGGTGGCTTTGGGGAGCATGCGCCACGTCTCGGGCGGTTTGGGGTTATCCGGGGTTGCGGGGGTGGCTTCCGTTGATTCGTATTTCAACAGGCGCTTGCGCATGAGGATCAGTGCGAGCACGAAGCGGAAGCGGATCTCCTGCGGTTCATTCTTGCCTTCCATGCGCGAGAAGACGTCCATCAGCACCGCATCGTCAACCAGGAGTTTCTTTTTCTGCTCCTGCGCGGGGACCGTGGTTTTCCAGTAGCTGAACATGTGCGGGTGCGTGTGGCCGAGGGTTTCGGCAGGAAGTTGCTCCGGTCGCTTGCCGGCGTCCCAGCAGGACTCGCAGAAATCCACGCGGAAGAAGGGGGGTGGCGCGGCCGCAGGCGTCTTGCCTTTGGTTTCGTGTTTTGCGGGGGCGGCATCCGGCTTTTTCAATGGGATGCCATCGCAAAGCGTCGCCCAGCAGGAGGTATTCGCCGGCAATGCCTTGCCGCAGGAGGCACACTGCCCAGAGGCGCGGCCGACGTTCCAGGACGGGGCTGTGTTGAGGGAGGACATGGGGTTTCTGGGTACTCCGTTTGGCTGCTCGTCATCGTACGCGAAGGGGAGGGGCACGCCAATGACGAATGATCAGCCTCGAACGGGGAATCGAGTTCAAATGATCGAATGTCGAAATGTAAACGTGAGTGATGGCGAGCGGGGGGTTCCGACACAAAACTCGTCCGATAACCCGAATCTGGCACGCTACATCATTGCGCGAACGCGCATAATTTTTCCGCGCTCCAGCGTCCGAGAATGCGCGTTGTCCGATAATTTGCGACACCACTGCCCACCCCGGACGCGATCTTTTCGGACGCAGAAACTCACGCAAAATCAACGCATTTCGCGCAAGAACAGCCTCATGAAATTGCATAACGCTCTCCGAATATCCACGCGTGACCAAAGAGTGCTTTTGCGATGACGCGCTTCCTGCGCGGCAACGCCCAAAAGCACCTCGGTCGGATCGCGTTTGTGGTCCGGCAGAAACCAAGTGAGGGCATTCGGCCCCGGGAGGTCTTTCTCCACCGTCATGCGCGCCGGCCGCGGCGTGTGACGTTCCGGAACACAAGCGTGGCCGCACGATTCCCACGAATGGCTCGTCTGCCGGAAGTCCCGGCGCGATTCTTTCAGGGGAATCCCCAATGGATGGTTCCGCCGCCGCTTCTCGTTGTGTATGCGGGCGAACCCGGCCTTACGGATGAGGACGGGTGCCTGCATAAGGAAAACGGCGGTCTCTTTCACGGAGGATTTTCTCAATGTCTCGTATCAACACGAACGTCCCCTCCCTCATCGCGGTCCGGGTGTTGAACACCAACAACCACGGGCTGAACACTTCCCTGCAGCGGCTGTCGACCGGTTACCGCATCAACTCAGGCAAGGATGATCCCGCCGGCTTGATTGCCAGCGAATCGCTCCGCGCCGAGCAGCAGGCGACCACGACGGCCATCAGCAATGCCCAGCGTGCCGACAACATCATTGGCACCGCAGAAGGCGCGTTGTCGGAAGTCAGCAATTTGCTGGTGTCGTTGCAGGGCCTGATCGGCGATGCCGCCAACAAGGCCGGCCTGTCGCAGGACGAAAAGAATGCCGACCAGCTCCAGGTGGATTCGATCCTGAGCACGATCAACCGCATCAGCAACGCGGCGTCGTTTGAGGGCGTTAAGCTCCTCAACGGCACGTATGACTATGCGACCTCCGGCCTCGGGACCACCTCGGCCTTCACGTCCATCAACGTCAACTCCGCCAAGGTCGGCTCCACGACCCTGGCCGTGACTGTCTCCATCGTTACCTCCGCCCAGACTGGCCAGCTGAACTTCCTGGGTTCCAGCACCGGCCTGAACGGTGCGGCGACCGTTGCCATCGCGGGCAACAAGGGTACCGTGCAGCTCTCCTTCGCCAGCAGCACCCACAGCTCGGCGATCGTGGCCTCGGTCAACCAGTTCACCGATTCCACGGGCGTGCAGGCGACGTTGTCTGCCGACAGCAAGTCCGTGCTGCTGCGTTCCACCTCTTATGGCGCTACGCAGTTTGTGACGATCGGTTCGAGCAACACCACGGCCTTCAGCACGCAGAACACCAATGCCATCAGCGCCACCAACAGCTATGGCCGCAACTCGACCCTCACCGTCAATGGCACCGCGGCCGTCTCGGATGGCCTGAATGTCAAGGCGGTGTTTGGCGATCTGCTGGATGTCGACTTCACGCTTAACGCGGCAGTCAACACCGTGGGCGCGACCAAGACCTTTGGCATCACCGGCGGCGGTGCGACCTTCAGCCTCGGCGCTCAGGTCAGCACGGCGAATTCCGCGTCGATCGGCATCGCGTCGGTCAATACGGCCAGCCTTGGCAAGTTTGTGCAGAACGGAACGGTCTACACCCTCTCCGATCTGGGCGCGGGCAAGGCGGCTGCCGTCAATACCGGCGACACCAACCTGGCGCAGTCGGTCGTCGACCGCGCGATCAAGGATGTCGCGGCATTGCGTGGGCGTCTGGGCGCGTTCCAGAAGAACGTGCTGGGCTCCACCATCAACTCGTTGAATGTGGCCCTGGAGAACGTCAGCAGCTCCAACAGTGCCATTCGTGATACCGATTTCGCCAGCGAGACCAGCAACCTCACGCGGAACCAGATTCTGGTTCAGGCGGCGACGAGCGTGCTCTCGCAGGCGAATCAAAGCCCGCAGTCTGTCCTGAAGTTGCTGGGATAACGAAATAGCCGCAGGGAATCACATGCCCGGCGACGGTTTAGATTGACCGATCGCCGGCATGCTCCCGGTGGCATCGATCCCGGCTTGGCCCGCGCCCTGCGCATGCCAAGCGCAATTCGCGCCGGCCACCGATCTTCGGGACAGCCGCGCACGTTATGGGAACTCGGAGAGTTCCTCGAATCATACAGGAGTGGTCCAGGGCCGCCTTGGCCCCTGACGGGACATGCTTCAGAAGAGGAGTGTAGGAGTGTGATGAGCGATACCTTGGAAAGGTGAGGCCATTTTGTCCGCAAAATGGCGCGCTCATTCTTAACTCTCTTGCCCCGTTTTCCGAAGTTTACCCTAGTTGGGTTCCCGATCAGGTGATCCAAGGCGGTCCTGGGCACCCTGGTTTCACTTCTTAACTGGCCATGCGCCAGGGGAGGTACGAAAAGGAGTTCGCCAGTCCCCGTATTGTCCCGGGTTACGGGGTTTCATAAGACCGGGTTTTCAATCACGGACGTTAGGGCCGGGTTCAAGCAACGCTTGCTGATCCGGAGTCTGGTCAGGGCCCGAGCAGAGTGGATCTTCTGGTCCCGTGAAAGATTTCGAGTTCCGCAAGCCAATGATGACGGATCACGCCGCGCACGAGAAACGTTGTGTGGATCCTAGTCACCGGCTTCATGGAGGATTTACACAATGTCACGCATTAACACGAACGTTTCGTCGCTTATCGCGGTGAACACCCTCAACAAGAACAACAACAACCTGCAATCGTCTTTGCAGCGCTTGTCCACCGGTTACCGCATCAACACCGGCAAGGATGACCCGGCCGGCTTGATCGCCAGCCAGGCGCTTGCCGCCGAGCAGCAGGCCACCACCACCGCCATCAGCAACGCACAGCGCGCCGACAACATCATCGGTACCGCTGAAGGTGCGTTGGGCGAAGTATCCAACCTGCTTGTCTCGCTGCAGGGTCTCGTCGGCGACGCCGCCAACAAGGCCGGCCTGTCGCAGGACGAAAAAGACGCCGATCAGCTCCAGGTCGATTCGATCCTGAGCACGATCAACCGCATCAGCAACTCGGCCGCCTTCGAAGGCACCAAGCTGTTGAACGGCACGTATGACTACTCCACCTCCGGCCTGTCGAACACCTCGGCGTTCACCTCGGTGTCGATCAACTCCGCCAAGGTCGGCTCGACCACCCTGTCGGTCACCGTTGCGGTCGTCACCTCTTCGCAGAACGCTCAGTTGAACTTCCTGGGTTCCAGCACCGGCCTGAACGGTGCCGCGGCTCTGTCGATCGCGGGCAACACCGGCACCGTGCAGCTCTCCTTCGCCAGCAGCACCCACAGCTCGGCGATCGTGGCCTCGGTCAACCAGTTCACCGATTCCACCGGCGTGCAGGCGACCCTGTCTGCCGACAGCAAGTCCGTCCTCTTCAAGTCGACCGGCTTTGGCGCCAGCCAGTTCCTCACGGTGACCTCGAACAACTCGACGGCCTTCACCGCCAAGGACACCAGCGGCGTCAACAACACGACCGATTACGGCCGCAACGCCACTCTGACGATCAACGGCTCTGCCGTGCAGTCTGACGGGTTGAACGTGAAGGTTGTAACCGCGAACCTGGAAGCCGACTTCCAGTTGAACTCGTCGATCAACAAGATCGGCTCGACCAAGACCTTCGGCATCACCGGCGGCGGCGCGACCTTCAGCCTCGGCGCTCAGGTCAACACCGCCAACTCCGCCTCGATCGGCATTGGCAACGTCAACACCGGTTCGATCGGCAAGACCGTGTCGAACGGCACCCTCTACACGCTCGCCGACCTCGGCTCGGGCAAGGCTGCCGCCGTCAACAGCGGCGATACCGGCCTGGCCCAGAACATCGTCAACGCGGCGATCAAGAACGTCGCGGGTCTGCGTGGCCGCCTCGGTGCGTTCCAGAAGAACGTGCTCGGCTCCACGATCAACTCGCTGAACGTGGCCCTCGAGAACGTCTCGAGTTCCAACAGCGCCATCCGTGACACCGATTTCGCCACGGAAACCAGCAACCTCACCCGGAACCAGATCCTGGTGCAGGCGGCAACCAGCGTGCTCTCTCAGGCCAACCAGAGCCCGCAGGCGGTTCTCCGCTTGATCGGATAACGCCGGTCGCATGGGCTTCCCGCCCATGACCTCTCGTAACCACGCGGCCCGCGCCCTTCAAAAGGCGCGGGCCGCTTTCGTTTTTGCCTTAGCGCTGGCATGATGACGGACGTCATATCTGCCCGCAGCGGCAAATCAACGCCAAGTTTCTCAGGAGAAGACCATGCGCCGGAAATTGTCGAAGTTGTACGTGCTTGCCGTTCCCCTGATCCTCGTGCTGGCGGGTCAGAGCAGACCCGTTTCGCCACCCTCGACACGCCCCACCGTTGTCGCAAGCAGACCCGCGAACCCGGCTGCAACGGCACCGGGCGGAGTTCGAACTGTTTCAGCGAACGAGTTGTTGGCCGATTTTCCCAAAGGCGCCTCGCGTCTCGGGAAGGATGAGCGACTTGTGGTGGAAGGAACCGTGGTGGAAGTTCGACAGGCTATCGGCAAGGAATCGCCGGGGATGTATGTCGTTATAAACGGCACGGAGCAGAGTCTGGATAATCCTGCCCATATCACATTCGCGTTTACAGGCGCGCAACCCAGCACGCATCTGGGCCGCACTGTCAGAGTCACTGGGACCTTCGGAGGAGTGGACAAAGATGGAGTCCGTATCGACCTGTTGAAATGCGAAAACCTGCAGGTATTGCCCTCCGATTCAAGTCCGCGGCGACAGTTCATCGGCCATTGGCGATCGGATCTGTCCTTGTCTGCCAGCGGCCTGCGAGAGTGGGCAAGTCGCTTGGGATGGACCATTGATCCGAATGCAAATGGCATGGCATCGAGTCCCCTGATCGTCGATTTGAATCTAAAGGGGGACGGAACGGTGGAGGAGGAAGTCCTCTACTTTAACCAGTCCCTCAAGCAGTATCGTGGTACATGGGAATTCGCCAAAAAGGATGGAGGCGAAATGTTGAAGTTTGACCTGAAAGGCCTGCCGTCATTCGAGAGCAAATACAAGGTCCTGGCCAACAATGCTGTGCAGATCGAAGCGCCAGGCTTGAAGGAATTGAATATTCTGCCCACCGCTGTGCTGGAGGGCGTTTACACACGACCGCGGGAAATTGACGAAGGTGCATTGCAAAAGCAGGCGTTGGAACTTGTGCGGCAAAACCTGGGCGTCCCCAACCCTGGTGACATTCTTAAAAACACAACGAATTCGATTGACCGGCTCTTGAGTCAGGACCGATGGTTTACGTTGACCTATGGATCGCAGTTGACAAAGAGCGGTAAGGCAATCCGCATTACATCCGCCAATGGAAACCTGAAAGTCCTCGAGATGACTGCGAATCAATCGACGGGCCACGCTCCTGGCGGGTACTCCGTTGGTGAGATGAGGCATCATTTCGCGCTCATGGAGCCAGAGGTTCAGTTGCAGTCGGTCGTGCTGGACAACAAAGAGGGCAAAGTTGCCGGTGGGAATGTGACGGGAAAAATCACGGTACGTGCGCTTAAACTCGTGCCGCGTGTCGGATACACCCTGAATCTCGAGTACGCCAATGGGACCACATTTTTTCATATGGAAAACGTGACGCTGCATCTCGATAGTCAGACGATTCCTTTCACCTTAAGGGCTCCCGGCGTTCCCGCCGACGCGCGAGAAAATCCCATGCCGGTATTCTTTAGCATCTCGCGCATGGTCACCGGCAACGAGCTGGCCTCGCAGGTGAGCAATCAGGTGGACATGCTTCTTGAATTCTAAGAATTACTTTATAGGAGTTCGCCTGAGCGTTTACCAGGAACTCGCCGGGCGGCTGTGCGACTAACGCTCAGCAGAGTTTTCCGGCGACATCAAACAGGGTGCGGCATGTATGGATTGTGGCAGCGAGTCGTCGGTGGCGCATGCGGGCGTGCTGCCGTGGTGTTGGTTCTGCTGGGCGGTGCCGCTGGGGCGCTCGCGGCAACAGTTACCGTTCAGGTGCGAATCCGGTCGGAGAAGGAAGACGAAAAGGTCATCACACGCGCCCACCTGCTGCAAATCCGGGAATTTATTTTGAAGCAGGGGAGGACAGAAACATTCTCCGCGATGTATCGCAACAATCCGGCACACCACACAAAATCGTTTGCTTTCTTTCTCCTTCCCGACAGCGGAGAGGAGGGTGATCCGGCCAAGGCAGATTTTCATCGGGTGATGATCCAGTTCGATACGACCGGGCCTTCGGAATACCGCGAAATTGATTTCCGGGACGAGACCGTCCTGGTCATCACAGCGTCGCGGCCGGCCGACGATCTGACCGTCAAGCAGATCCGGGGATCGGTGGAAAATGCCTTGCAGGAAATTCTTGCGGAGATTGAGCCGAAGCCAGCGGCAACAACGCCCGCAGGCCGCTAGCAGGGCGGAGAGAACAAATCACTTGCGCTTGCGACCGGCCGCCCAGGCTTTGATCATTTTGATGGAGTCGGCGGCACGCTGCTGACGGGTTTCCGGTTTACGGGCTTCCTGGATCCATTTCGCATACTGCATCCGATGTGAGGAGGGCATGGCGTCGAAGGCCTGGCGTGCAGCGCTATCGTTTTCAAGGGCACCGGTCAGTTCGTCGGGGAGGGAGATATCAGTCATCTTTTTTAATCCCAGCGCGAACCTGTGGTATCCTATCAGCGTAGGAGGCATATGGAACGCTTTTCTTCGCAGCCAGTCCTCGACTACGCCGTGCCGGTCTGGTTTCTCCGCCGGCAGTTCATCAGTGTTCGTGCTGGTCTTTCGATTGTGCTTCCGCTGCTGCATTACCTGGTCTTCAACTATTTCCAGATCGACTCTGACCGCTTCGGCCTGGTGGTCGCAGGGGAATACGCGTGGTTGAACTTTGCCACAAACCTCGTGTTTTATGTGGGACCGTTCGTGCTGTGCGTGGTGCTGGCGATGCACTCGATTTACCTGCACAAGCCGCCGCTGTCGCCGGTGAGCTATTACATCGCGTTCTTCGGCATCGCCATCAATACGATTGCGGGGGCGACCCAGGTTATTTCGGTGTATATGGGGTGGTATGGGTATCTCTAGCACCTCAAGCGAAGGCTATCCCGCTTTCTTCAACACGCTACGTAATCCGCGGGCAATGAGTTCCGAACGGCTGATATGCAAGCGGTTGGCCGCGGCATCCGCCTCCTTGAGCAAGCCCCTTTCCAACGAGATGCGAATCTTCTCGGCTCCCTGTCCAACCGGCGGCCGCCCGCGACGCCGAGCCTGCGCGAACAAGCGTTTGTCCGCTGCTGTCAGCGGCTTGCCGGGCAGCCCTAGCTCTTCCTTGTCGTACTGCTTGGTCGCCTCGCGCAGCTCGGCCGTGTTCATTTCCCAATATGGCTTTTTTGGTTTCATTTCAGCCCTCGTCGAAACTGCCTTTTTTCTGCCTCGGTCAGAGGTCGGGCATGGATGACATAGATCGTCTTGTCAGGATCAATGATGTAAATCACCTGCAACCAGTGTCCGCTCGATGTATGCCCTCGAACGCGATATTTTCGCCCGCCTTCACGTCTTGGATAAGGCCGCCGCGCCCGCTGGATCGTTTCTTCTGCTTCTTCGGGCGTAACTCCATGCTCGGCGATGTGCTGAACGTTCCAGTCGTTCCATCGGAATTCATAACGCATTTAAGTGTACACCTAAATCGGTAGCCAGACAAGTTATGGGCTGTTTTTGCTGACATCCAGGGATTGCATTACAGCTGATGCTCGCCTGGCATCTCGTCCGGCACGCCGTCCTCGTCTTCATCAAAACCGGTATTCACCTGTTGGGCGAAGCCGGCGTTGTTGCCTGTGCCGTTGCGGCCACCTGTTGAGCCTTCGGTGCCGTCGCCACCGAAATTCAACTTCCCGCCATTCTCTGCCTTCATCGCTTCCCACTGTTCCTTGGTGATCGTCACCTCAGAAGCCATGGAGCCCTTGTACGCCCCCACGATGCCAGTGCGGCGCATCTGGTCAATCAGGCGGCTGGCGCGGGAATAGCCGATGTTCAGCCGGCGCTGGATCAGCGACACGCTGCCCCGGCCAGTCTCGATCATGATGTCCACCGCGTCGTTATACAGCGGATCCTTTTCCTCTCCCTCGGCAAGGCCCTGTGCGGCGCCCAACTGCATCAGCTCCGGATGGAATTCCGGCTGGGCGATGTCGCGGAGGAAGACGCAGACGTTTTTAATTTCTTTGTCGTCCACAAATGCCGCCTGCGCACGGATCAACCCGCCGCCCGTCGGCTTCAACATCAGCATATCGCCCTGGCCCAGCAGCAACTCGCCGCCGCTCTGGTCGAGCATGATGCGGCTGTCCAGGCGGCTTCGCACCTGGAAGCAGATGCGGCCAGGCATGTTGGATTTGATCAGGCCGGTCACCACCTGTGCTTCAGGACGCTGCGTCGCAAGGATCAGGTGAATGCCGACTGCACGGGCTTTCTGGGCGATGCGGACAATGTGACCTTCCACTTCCTTGGAGGTCATCATGAGGTCGGCGAGCTCATCGATAATGATTACGATGTACGGCATGTGGAACTGCAGCTTGGCCTTGTCATCGTCCGTGCTCGCGTTGAAGCGCTCGATGATCTCTTCTTTCGTGAGCTTGTTGTAATCCTTGATGTGCCGCACCCCTGCTTCGGACATCGTTTCGTACCGCTCATCCATCTTCTGGGTGGCCCATTCAAGGATGCTTTCGGCCTTGCTCATGTCGTCGATGATCGGCGCCATCAGGTGAGGGATGGCTTTGTAGTCCTGCATTTCAACCATCTTGGGGTCGACCATAATCAGCTTCACATGGTCGGGCCGCTGGGTCAGCAGGATCGTCATGATGATGGAGTTGATGCAGACCGATTTACCCGACCCAGTGGTGCCCGCGATCAGCACGTGTGGAATCCTGGCGAGATCCTCGATCATCGGATTGCCCGAGGCATCCTTGCCGATGCACATCGGGAGGGCCATCTTGCTGATGCGCTCGTGACCGACCTGGAAGAGGTCCTTGAGGCGGACGCGTTCGCGGTCCAAGTTGGGCACTTCAATGCCCATCGTGCTCTTGCCGGGGATATTGTCGATGATGCGCACCGGCGGGCTCTTGAGCGCGCGGGCAATGTCCTTCGACAGGGCGGCAACCTGCGAACTCTTGATGCCCGGCGCCAGGTCCAATTCGTAGAGCGTCACGACGGGGCCGGTATCAATCGCCGCCACCTTGCCATCAATGCCAAAGCTCGCCAGGCTGGCTTCCAGAATCTTCGCCTTCTCGCGGACGCGAGCTTCCTGGCCCTGGGTGTCGACCGGTTCCGGTTCATCCAGCAGTTCCAGGCCAGGCAGGCGGTAGTTGCCCAGGTCCTGCTTCTGCGATGGTGCCGGAGCGGCCGGACGGAAGGGGATCACCGGGCCCTTGGGGGCTTCCGGCTTACGGACGAGAACCTCTTCGATTTCATCTTCTTCTTCCTCGACGGGCACGGCGGTCACAGCCACCGGGGCCTCCCGCACAGTGGGCGTCTCTTCTTCCTGAGCCTTTGCAGGTGCTTCCATCAGGGCGGTCGCCGCGGTGGCGGAAGCCACTTCCCCTTCCGGCTGGGCGGCAGGAGTTTCTATTTTCTTGCGCTTGGTGGTGTGCTTGCGCGTCCAGACTTCCACAAAATTGCGGAACCCACTGAACATGCCATTGGCAGTGCCGGTGGCAAGCGAGGTCGCTCCGCCAACAACCTGCTCGGTGGGCAACTTCTTGCCAATCGCCGCAATGCGACCTGGGATGCTCAGAACAAAATCGTCCGCAACAAGCAACGAGCCCACGATCAGCGCCATCCCGATGATCAACCATGCGGCATGCTTGAAGTAATAAGTCGCCAGATTCCCCAGCGCCACACCCAGCATCCCGCCGGCATCGGGCGAACTTCCCAAAAGGTTAAAAATCGTGCTGATGACAGAAATCAGAATGACCCCACCAATCACGCGAAGGGCAAACTGGGTGATTTCAATCCCTCGGGTCCAAATCCCCAGCACGAGCCCCACGAAGGCGATACCCAGGAAGACCCCCGGTCCCACGCCGGTGACCGCCGCCTCCGCCAGTTTGGCTCCAAATGCCCCACACCAGTTGTGGTAATCGATGTGCCCGTTGCGGTAAGCGTTGGAGGAATCCTCCGGGCTGTAGCTGATGCACGCCAGGGTGAACATGACATAGCACGCCCAGACCGACGTGAAGGCGAGCAGGCGGATGATGGCGGCTTTTTTGGGGTTCATTTTGCGAGGCATCGGGGTTCCTTCTGGAAGTGAACAGGACGCTTTCCGCGCGTTCGCGCTGGCGCGATTTCTGAGCCGGAAATCCTGGCCCCTCCGCGCGCGGAAACTCCCTGTTATTTCGGCGATTGGAACTGTTTTTCAGTTGGAAATCGGCGAGTGATTCGCCTTTGGGAAACAGCTGTGGGAATCAGTGCCCCGTGCTGCCAAAACCCCCTGTCCCACGGCCACTTGCGGGTAGATCTTCCGGCCTCTCCACCGCTTCCCAGAACGCGGTCTCATGGCGAGCGATGACCATCTGGGCGATGCGCATGCCGCGGGTGATCGTTACCGGTTCAGCGCCCAGGTTCACCAAAAGAACTTTAACCTCCCCGCGATAGTCGGCATCAATTGTCCCCGGCGCATTGGCGACCGTCAGTCCCTGCTTGAACGCCAGACCGCTGCGCGGCCGAATCTGCGCTTCGTACCCCGCCGGTAGCGCCATTGCAAAGCCACAAGGACACGCAATTCGCTGCAGGGGCTTCACGACAAGCGGCTCCGCCTCCGGCACCGCCGCCATCAGATCCATCCCCGCTGAAAGTGCCGTTTGGTAAGCGGGAAACGGGAGACCTTTCCCATGTGCCAGCAATGATATGGTAATTTTTATCGGCTCTTGCATGATGATTCCTTGATTCGATAGGTGGCATGCATCATAACCGGATCGTTTAAGCATGCCTTCCAGATCAGACGTGACTAAAATCAAATCATGAACGAACCGCCCTCCATCTGCCAGAAATGCGGAACCCTCCTCACTCCCGGCCGCGGCGATTTTTATATCGTCCACGTCGAAGCCTATGCCGAGGACAGCTCACCCGTTATCACGGCTGAAGATCTCGCAAAAGACCATGTCGAAGAGATGAAGGATATCGTCCGCCAACTCGAACAAAGCTCGCCTCAAGAGGCAATGGATTCCGTCCACCGCCAGATGACCTTCTTCCTCTGCCGCCCCTGCTACCGGACGTGGATCGAAAACCCGACCGGCTAACGGCAACATCTATCCGGCTGTCTTCTCATTTCGGGATCTTCTGTTGAGAATCACCGCTGCGCTGCTTCTCTTCCTGGCACCGGGCATGGCTTTACCAGCCCGCGCTGCCGCCCCGCCAACGCCGATCCGGCAGGTCATTTCCGTCGATGAACGCGGCGCCATGCAGGACTTCATCAAACGTGGCGGGCGACTCTATCGCCAAACGGCGGACGGCCAGAAAGAAATGGACGCCACCTCCGATTGGCCGCCCGATGCCGTCGTCTGGACCGCAAATGGGACGGAACAAGATTTCCATTCCGGTTTCGCCCTCATCGCCCGCCTCCCCCGACGCTTCACGTCCTTGAATGTTGCAGGTCCTCTTTACAGCGATGCCGATCTCGATGTCCTCTCGCGCCTGGTGCAGCTTGAAAAACTGGATATCTACCACGCCGCGTTCAATCCGGAAAAAATCCGCCGCCTGGCCCCGCTGACCAAGCTCAAAGAACTCAACCTCCCCGACTGTGGCATCACGGACAACAGCCTCAAACAACTTGAGGGCTGCACGGAACTGGAGCGGCTCGACCTCGGCGGCAACGGCTTGACCGACGCGGCGGGCGCATCGCTCGCCAAGTTCAAACGGCTCACCTATCTCAACATTGGCCGCCAGCAGATCACCGACAAAATCATGCCTCAGCTGCAGGGGCTGGAGCAACTGCAATTCCTTGCGTTCCACAGCACCGCGGTCACGGATGCCGGACTCGCTCAGCTTGCCAAACTGCCGTTGCAGGGAATGGAATACTACGGCAGCCGCGTGACGCTCAAAGGCATCAGCCAGATCAAATCGCTGAAAGGCCTGAACGGTGCAGATCTGGGAAAAATCACCGACAACGAAATGGCGATCATTGGGGGCATGAGCGGGCTGGAAATGTTGATCCTGAATCCCACCAATATCACAGATGACGGCCTCGCGCAACTGGAAAAGTTGCAGGACCTTCGCCACGCCATCCTTTACTTGAGTGCCGAGAGCATGGAGGATAAAGGCCTCGCCCATCTGGCAAAGCTCCCCAAGCTGCGCCAGTTGGAACTCGGCCCCAACATCAATTTCCGGATCGGGAATCCCGTTCAGAAACTGCCGATCGGTAAGATTTCCGTCTGTCGATCTCTTGAAGAACTCACCCTCAGCGGGATCACCATCGATGACGCGGCGGTTGCAGACCTCCTCACCATGAACTGGCTGAAAAAGCTGGCCGTCAGCGCAGACGCTATCAGCGCCGGGGACCTGGAGAAATTGAAAAAGGGCCTGCCGGGGACGCAGATCATTCAGCGACTGCCGCTGCGCGAGTGGTGACTGAATTCCAGAAGGGGCTAACTCTGGCTCAACCGCTTCACGCTGGTCTTTCCCAGCATTGCGTGTGTCTCACGCAGCAAACTCTTCAGCCGGTCCGCAGGGATTCCGGACCGTTGCGCCACCGGTGACAAATCCAGCGACTCCACATTTGCCGCATTCACGCCGGGGAACCAGTGCCCGCCGTTCCCAATGAGGTTATAGCGCATCTCACCATACCCCTGCATGCCAAACGCTTTCGCCAGCGTCCGCAGCCACAGCATGATCTGGATGTTCAACCCGCCCGGAGCCTCCTGATGCTCCGGCAGATTCAAGTTCCAGGGGTCGCGCAGCTCCGCCGGCACCGCCTCCGCCTTCGCCGCCTCCAGCCGCGTCAGAATCGGCGGCAGCAACTCTCCAATCCGCGGCACCAGCGGCACCGCCTGCATCTGCAGATCAAAATCACTCGGCCGTGCCGCCCCCAGCGAAAGCGTATGAACCTCCGGCCGCGCCAGGCAGAACAGTGAATTGAAAACCAGCGGATGCAGCGGCGCGCACAATTTCACCAGCTTCTCCGGCGGGTCATACAGCTTCCCACCCTTGTCCGCGGGCGAAATGATGAACACGCCCATGTCGCGCTTCGTTGCCTCAACAATCGCCGGCCAGTTGTGCTGAAAAATGTAATACCAATGCAGATTGATGTAATCAAAGCCGCCATCGCGCTCATGCGCAATGCACTGCTGAATGATCCGCAGCGGCGCATGCGTGGAAAACCCGATATGCCGGGCCAACCCGCGTTTCTGAATCGCCCGTGCCGCGGCAAGACACCCGCCCGGCTTAAGCGCCTGCTCGCACGTCTCATCATTATTGATCCCATGAATGGCCAGCAGGTCGACATGCGCCAGCTTCAGCCGCTTGATGGAGTCTTCAAAATTCTTCGTAAACTGTGCCGCATCATGCTCCGGCCCCACCTTGGTCTGAATGATCATCTTCTCCCGCGGCAGCGTCGGCAGAATGACCCCCAACTGCCGCTCCGACGACCCATAGCCCCGCGCCGTTTCAATGTGGTTGATCCCCAGCTCCAGCGACCGCCGAATCGTCGCCTCCAGATTCGCCTGGTTCTCCGGCGGAATCTCCGACAACGGCATGTCCTGCCACTTGTACTGGTACCGCATCCCCCCACAGGAATAAATCGGCATCTGAAGGTTGGTGCGACCAAAACGGCGATACAACATGCGATTTCTCACAATCAGCGGCGTCGAATTCATCATGCGAGGCAACTGGACCGGACGCAAGGGTGAATATTGCGCCGTGGCAGCAACCAGATGGCAAGACCCACACCCCCGCGAGTATCGTACTCCATGTCCCTTCCGGGAGAGCGTATGCCTGATGGTGCAAACGTCATTCTTCAAAAAATGCTGGAACGCCTTTTTGCCTCCCTCGTCGGCGGCCCGGGCATGAACTGCCGGCCGCATTCCAGTCGGCAGCGGGTCGACGTGGCGCAGCTTGGGCGTTTGGGAGATGCCTCGCCCGAAGTTGTCCTCAAGAAACTGCTCGGAGAGGAACGCCATGTGAAGCTGACCGGCCGTGTGGCACGACCGAAGCGGGAGTTGAAGAAAACAAAGGGTCCCGCAGCAACGCCAGAGGCTGTGTCGGCCGGTGGGGAGGGCAAAGATCCGGCTCCTACCGCCCCGGACATGACCGAGGAAGAAAAGCGCCTCGTCCGCCAGTGGAGCGAGCAGCAAACCCTCATCAGCAAGCTACGCACCATTGCCGAGGACGCACGCACCTATGAGCAGGACACCGGCGTCCACGTGTTGAACATTGGTTTCCCACTACTCTCCCTGCCGCCCGGCAGCGGCGGCAAAGGGCGCGGCGGGGGAGGTTTTCTTTCGCGCCGCATCGTGGCCCCCATTGCGTTTATCCCTGTCGTGCTGGAAGTCAAAGCCGGTGCCTCCGTCTCTGTCGAGATCGCCTGCAAAGGTGAAGGCGTCGACCTGGTACACCCCAACATTGCCCTCCTTGCCTGGCTGGAGCAGCAGACCGGCAAAAAGACGCCGGAGCTTTTCGATGACCGCGAAGCCGAAAACCCCTGGCGCGAAATTCTGGAACTCGTGCAACACGTCGCCACCGCCATGAAGCTGCAAGTGCCCGAAGCCCTCCGCGATAACGAAGGTCTCGGCGAAACGTTCGCCCTCGCTGCCGCTCCGCGCGCGGACGATGAGGACCACGCGGGCGAAATCGTCCTCTCTGCCGTGCTGGGGCTCTATCCCATGGCCAACGAAGGCCTTTTGCGTGACATGCAAGCCATGGCTGCTGAAACCGGCACGCTCGATGGCCCCCTCAAAAGCTTTCTGGAAGTGAACGTTGATCTCAACACCACGCCGGAAGAGGCGAGTGCCGAGGAAACGCCGGGAAAAAAGCCCCGCGTGTTTGCGGAAGAGCGCCTTGTGGCCCAGGCGGATCCCTGTCAGGCGCGGGCGGCACTTCTGGCCCGGAAGGCGGCGGGCCTGGTCATCCACGGCCCACCGGGCACCGGCAAAAGCCAAACCATCACCAACATCATCGGCGATCATCTCGCCCGCGGGCAGCGCGTGTTGATGGTCTGCGACAAACGCACGGCACTCGATGTCGTCGCCCACCGGCTGGAGCATCTGGGCTTCGGCCCGTTGATCGCGATCGTGCACGATCCGCAGCGCGATCAGCGCGATCTCTACAAAGCGATCCGCGAACGGCTGGAGAATCTTTCGGAGGTGCGCACCCGTGCCGGCGCAGCCCGCGAGGTGGAACGCATGGATGCCGAGCTGCAGCAGTTGCACAACGACCTCTCGGCATACTGGAAAAGCCTGATGCAAACCGGTGAGCGGGAGCTCTCCTTCCATGATGCGATGGGGGAGTGGCTGGCCATCGATGACGCAAAAACCAATGGGACGCGCGTCAACGATGGCATGCTTGCCGACGTGAGCCTGCAAGAGGGCCGCACCCAGGAACGGCACGTTCGAGAGCTGCTGGAACGCGGGATCACCGCGCAATACCCCAGAAATCCCTGGGTTTGGGCCGCCACGATTCGCTTGGCGGATTACCTGGCAAAACCCATCGAGCCCTGTCGGGAAAAATTGCGTCTCGCGGTGGATGCTACAGTGGAAATGCTTCCTCCCTCCGATCCAGCGATTCAGAATATTCAAATGAAAGTGCTGGAACAGGAAGCTGCCCAGCGGCGCAACGTGGCGGAGCAACTCAAGCAGGTCCTGGCTTCGTGCCCACCCGATGTGCTGGCCCGGCTCGCAAAATGCGACCAGGTGCGGCTCAACTGGTTGAAATCAAAATTTGCGGAGATCAAACCGTCTATTGATAAAGTGTCACGGACCGCCAGTGTGGGACTGGACACTGAATTGCTCGCACGCATGGGCAACGACCTGCCAGCGGCGGGAACAATCACCGTTCGCCTGCTCCAGCTTGAACGTTATCTGAAAATAGCAGGCACCTGGTTCAGCCCATTTGCCTTCGGCGCAAAACGGGCCGGAAGGGAAGTGCTTCAGCCGCTCGGGCTGCAACTGAATCGCGAGAACGGTGAACGGGCCGAGACCTTTCTAACCGCCCTGCGCGCGCGGCTCGCCGTGCGCGACGTCCTGGTTATCGAAGAGACGCAGAAGCCGATGACCTATTTGCCCGTCGACGCCGACCTGCTTGCCATGGCGGAGAGCTATTCCCGCGCCGTCTCGGTTCTGCTGGAATCCTCTGAATTTCCCGGCGGCGCTGCCCTCGGGCAGCGCGTGCGCCAGGCATTTGCGGAGCCCGCGGCCGCCGGGCTAATCATTGAAGAAATTCAAAAATCCGCCGCCCATTGTGCGGCATTGCTGAAGGCCGAAGCCGCTCTGACGGCGAGCGGCCTCACCACATCCGACAACTTCCGCATGGCCATCGTCGAATTCAAAGTAGACCCCAAACCGTATCTTCGGCAGTTGGCGGATACGCTGCCGCAACTGGAAAATGTTCTGCGAATCTATGAAGGAATGCTGGCGCTGCCGGAGCAGCTCCGTCCAGCCCTGACCGCTCTGCTGAAACAAGGAGCCGCCGCATCCGAAGGATGGGCGTCCTTTGAAAAAGCCCTTCTCGCGGCAGAAATCTCCCGCCGCCTCCGCGACGACTCCTGGCTTCAGGCCATGGACGGCCAGCGCCTCAAAACCACCTTTGAGCGCTACCGCGAGCTCGACCAGAAAAAACGCCAGCTTGTCCGCGAAGCCGTCCTGCATCATTGGGTCACGCGCCAAAAGGAGCGGCTCCTTGCCTCCACACAGTCTCGCGCCAGCACGTTGGGGGCTGATCTCCGCCGCCGCCTCACCATGCGCGGAGAGCGTGCCCTGCGGCTCCGACAGGTGATCGAAGTTGGCAGCAATATCGAAGGTGGCGATCCCCTCTTCGATATGTCCCCTGTCTGGATGGCCAGCCCGGAAACGGTTGCTCAAATCTTTCCGCGCCTGCCGCTCTTCGATGTCGTGATCTTTGACGAAGCCTCGCAATGCCGGCTCGAAGAAGCCTTACCCGTCCTCACCCGCGGCAAGCGCGTGGTCATCGCCGGCGATCCCAAGCAACTCCCTCCCACGCGATTCTTCGAATCCGCCATCACCGTCAGCGAGGACGACGATGCCGACGACCAGCAGTCCCTCTTTGAGCGCCAGCAGGGGGAGGTGGAAGACCTGCTCACCGCCGCGCTCAATCTCTCCATCGAGAACGCCTACCTGGATGTCCACTACCGCTCACGCAATTCCGATCTCATCCGCTTCTCCAATGAACAGTTCTATCACCACCGCTTGCAGGCCATCCCCGGCCATCCCGCAAACAGCACCACGTTCTGTCCACTAACGCTCTACCGTGCCGACGGCACCTACGAAGACCGCGCCAACGAAAAAGAAGCCGAGCAGGTCTGCCGCATCGTGCGCGACCTGCTCAAGCGCGCCCAGCCGCCTTCCATCGGCATCGCCTGCTTCAACATGGTGCAGCGCGACCTCATCCTCGAAAAACTGGATGCCCTCGCCATGGAGGATCCCGAATTCAGCCGCCGCCTCGGCGAGGCCCGCAACCGTCGCGGCGCTGGCTCTTTCGAAGGCCTCTTCGTCAAAAATCTCGAGAACGTCCAGGGTGATGAGCGCGACCACATCATCATCTCCACCACCTACGGCCCGACCAAAGAGGGCCGTTTCTATCAGCGCTTCGGGCCCCTCGGTCGTGCCGGCGGCGGCAGGCGTCTCAACGTCCTGATCACCCGCGCCCGCGAAGAAGTCCACCTGGTCACCTCCATTCCGGCGGAGATTTATCGCAATCTGCCCCCAGTGCCCGAGGGCCAGACTCCCGGCGGGGGGTGGCTGCTCTTTTCCTACCTGCAATTTGCCGAGCGACTCGCTGGCGCTTATGCCGAAGCCCAGAAACTTCGCGAAACCGCCACCATTCCTCCGGCTGACGATGAACCACCTGAGAACGAGGCCCAGAGCGATCCAATCAACAGCGGCAGCATCTCCCCGGAGCTTCTCCCTGTGCCGGCAGTGTTTGTACGCCCCCAGGTGCGCTCCCTGCCCAGCCGCTTTTCCGAAAGTGTTGCCCAGCGCCTCGCCGGCGGCCATGGCATGGGCAGTGTCGTGCACTGGGGCAACGACGGCTTCTGTGTGGACGTCGCCCTCGCACACCCGCTCCGTCCCGACGATGTCACCATCGGCATCCTCTGCGATGGCGCCCGCTTTCAGAATGCCGACGATCCCGTGGAGTGGGACCTCTTCCGCACCCAGGTGCATGAATCCCAAGGCTGGAAGCTGCACCGCGTCTGGACACCGCAATTCTTTCGCCAGCCCGCGGATCACCTCGACGCCATCGCCGCCGAAGCCCGCGAGCACATCGCCAACGAAAAACCGCCCGACGCCCTCGGCGTGGTGCGGACGGACGGCTGATTCGTCGCTAAGATTCCGTGATGGGAAAGAACATCGTCATCCTCGGCGACGGTGCCATGGCCACCGTCTGTGCCAATATTGTCGCCAGCAAGTGTGCGGGCACCGGCCAGGCCGTGCGCATGTGGGTGCGCGAGCCGTCACATCTCGCCGCTCTCTCGCAGGCGCGCGAGAATGCGCGCTACCTTCCTGGCACAAAACTCGCAGCCAACCTTGAGTTGTTCCCCACCGGCGCCGCGCTCTTTGAAGGCGTCGGTCCGGGTGGCCTAGTCCTTTGTGCCGTGCCGACGCAATACATCCGCGGTGCGCTTTCGCAGCTCAAGCCGCACATCCCCGCCGGCGTGCCAGTCGTGAGCGTCGCCAAAGGTATCGAGATCGCAACCCTCAAACGCCCCTCCGAGATCATCCTCGACATGCTGGGCACCCGCGGCGTCGCCGCACTCAGCGGACCCTCCATCGCCGGCGAACTCGCCCGCCGTCTCCCCGCCACCATGGTCGTTGCGTGCAATTCTGAGGATGGCGCCACCCTGGCCAAATCCGTGCAGGAACTCTTCACAACGCCCTTCCTCCGCGTCTACCGCAACGAAGACCTGCTTGGCGTTGAGCTGGCAGGGGCCCTCAAAAACGTCATCGCCGTCGCCGCGGGCATCCTCGATGGCATGCACGCCGGCAACAACGCCAAAGCCGCCCTCCTCACCCGCGGCCTCGTCGAGATCACTCGCCTCGGCACCGCCTTGGGTGCATCTCCCGAAACCTTCGCCGGCCTCGCCGGCATGGGTGACCTCGTCACCACCTGTGTCAGCCCGGAAGGCCGTAACCGCTCCTTCGGCGAACGCGTGGGGAAAGGCGAATCCGTCACTGACGCCCTCGCCCACATGGCCGGCGTTGTCGAAGGCGTCCCCACCTGCCAGGCCGTCGTCCGCCTTGCCCGCGAGAAAAACATCGAAATGCCCATCGCGGAAGGCCTTCACGCAGTCCTTTTTGAGGGCCGCAATGCGAAGGAACAACTCGCCGAGCTGATGGGCCGCGCGCCCAAGCATGAGGGCGAATAGGAACCTTGATTTCCCGGCTATTTTGTTATATAAGTAATTCGTGCGGAGAATGTGAGGGAATTTCGATGGAATGAATGGAACATCGATCACATCGCTGAACACGGCATTGCACCAGAGGAAGCCGAACAGGTGGTGCAATCGGCACGGTCGCCGTTTCCTCGTTACGACGGCGGTGGAAAATATCGGGTCTGGGGACAAACGGACGATGGTGCTTATTTGCAGGTGATATTCGTCTACGATCCGCCAGGCATGGTCTTTGTCATCCATGCCGGCCGTTGAATGATCACGAAAAACGCCTCTTGCGGAGGAAACTACGATGAAAGCGACTCAGAATGGTCGAAAGAGCGGCAAACCCTACAGTGCCATGACTACGGAGGAACTTCGCGAGGCAACGCGGCAATACGATGAACCTACCCAGGGCGACGCCCTTCCCGGTCGGCCATTAACGTTCAGGCAACGGAGTGTATTTGAAAAAGCTCGTCGCGGTCGTCCCCGAGTCGGCAAGGGTGCCCAAGTCATCAGCCTCAGCGTGGAACGCGGCCTTCTCAAACGCGCAGACCAACGGGCCAAAGCAGTTCATATCACGCGAGCAGAACTTGTCGCCCGCGCACTTGAGGCCATGTTGGCAAAAAGAGCCGGGTAGTGAGTCAACTCCGACGCGCGAGTCGGTCGGACGGCCAAGGCGCTTTCCATTTTGAGTTTTGCGTTTTAGATAGTCTCAGTGCCGCTCGTACCGGACCCCCAGGAAAAACGACAACGCAATCGCCGCGCACGCCAGCGTGATCAGCATCGGCCGCAGTGCCGCATTCGTGGTCATCGCCAACAAGGGGTTCACCGGCTTCACCGGCTTCGGCGGCACGGGCTGCAAACTTTCCGCCAGCAGCGCCCGCACCGAGCGATCCTTGTTTGCCATCGCCGGGTCCAGAATCAAAATCTCCTGGTCTGGCCGGTTCAGGTTCAATTGCCGGGATGCCAGCCGCTCCATCAGCAGCGGATCTTTCCGCGCCGCTTCCATGAAATCCTTCTGCAACGCAATCTGCTGGTCCAGTAGGTTGAGCGTGGCCTGATAGTCGTTTCGCGTCGCCTCGGCAGCTTTCACGTCAATCATCGCCGGCGTCAGGATCATCGCCGACAGCAACACCAACCCCGCAATCAGGCACGCCCAAGAGATGGTGCCCACGGAAAGGACCAGCGGAAGCCAGATGAACATCGGGGTGCGGCGCATGAAAAAACCTGCCAGTGCGACTCGATCACGGATTATCGGCCAATTCCCGCAAAAAGGGCCAGTGGTATTCTGCCCAGCCGCCCAAACGGGTCATTTACCGCGGCGGCGCTCGCTTGTACCATGCCTCCCTCGGAGATTCTGCATGAAGTCCAAATACGCCCTGCTGCTGTCTGGTTCCCTGCTCCTGGGAGGCTGCCAGATCTTCGATGGCTTCTTTGACGCCATCTTTTCTCCCACCAAGCGCGCCGTCGCCCAGGGGTACACCAGCCTGACCGATTTCCCCGGCCTTGCCGACAAATCCGTCGCCATCGTCGTCTACGCCCCCCGTGCCACCCTTGATGAATTCACAGGCACGCGCGAGGAAATCACCGCGTTCATCGTCAACAACATGCGCGAGCATATGCCCACCACCCGGCTCCTCGACCCCCGCAAACGCGAGGTCATCAACTTTCAGGACGACACGCTCAACTGGGCATCCCTGCCGGAACGCGACATCGGCAAGCACTTTTCCGTTGACAAGGTCCTCATGATCGAAGTGCTCGATTATTCCACGCGGCGCCTCCCCGGCCATACCGAAATGCAGGGACGGCTGCGGGCCCAGGTCCACATCACCGATTGCGGCCCCAATGGCAGCGATACCCCCGAATGGCGCGGCGTGGTCGATGTGAAATGGCCGCCCGACCGTGCACTTGACCCCGCCCAGAACAACGAAGCCGCCGTGCGCCTCCGGCTGCTGGAGGCCTTCGCGGACCGCCTGGTCCGCTCCTTCTACGCTGGCAGGGCCGAGATGGCCATTCCCGGATAAGGGTTGGTGGGGGAGAGGCCGCCGCGGTATCCTGATCCCCGGCAGTGGTGTCCGACAACGCTCGGAATGGCATACGCAGGCAGGAGACGTGTCATGAAGAAAACGTGGCGTGCGGGAGTGGGGGTATCATTCGCAGCAATCGCGGCAGGATTCGCTCTGTCCGGATGCCAGCTGGCGGCACTTTTCGGCGGCCATGGCTCACAGGAAGCCATGTACACCTTCCCCAAAGACGCCCGGGTGCTAGTCTTCGTCGATCCACAAGAAACGGTATCGCTTCCACCCGGATTCGATGCCGAGCTGGCAGAGAAAATCAATCAGCACCTTTATGCCTACAAGGCAACTGACCACATCGTCGCGCAGGACCGCCTGGCACAGTTGAGGGACAAGCAGGGCGATAACTTCAAAAAACTCGGCATCGCCGACATCGCCGCCGGAACCGATGCCGACGTGGTGCTGACCGTCAGTGTTGCAAAACTCTTTGCCGCCCCAATCACCACCGACAACACCGTCGCCCAGGGCGATGCCGAGGTCTTTGTCAAAGTCGTCGACCGCCAGGGCGAGCGCCTCTGGCCAGGTGATCCGCTGGGCGTGCGCATCGGAGCGCACGAGGATCCCGCACTCGTCACGGATCGCAACGTACCGCAAATTCTCAAGTCGCTGGAAGTACAGCTGACGCGCCGCACCGGCCGCATGTTTCACAAATACAGCCTGGATGACAAAACGCTGCTGCGGTGAGCCGGCCCAGGTTGATCGCTGGTCCCACACCCGCTGGCGTTTTCGCGATGAGCTTTACTTCGGCCGCACCGGATTCAACCGATCCTTCAACTCCTGCGCATTCTGCAAAAGCTTCTCCTCCGGAATCTCCTCCACCCGTGGCACCGGAAACGCCCACACCTGCTCATCCTTAAACGGAATCGGCAGGATCTCCGCAAAGAAATCCATCGGAATCACTTCAAACGGCGGGATCGTCGTCTTTTTGTGCGTGTGCAGATAATACCGCACAATCTTGGGCTCCTCCGCCGTCCCCTCGTTCCGCTCCAGCCGAATGCGAATGTCGTAATCCCCATAAAACGTGAACGGCACCGAAATCGGCGTCCGCCCAATCTCTTGGTCATTCAACAACACCAGCGCCCCGGACGGGTCCGACCCAATCGTGATCTTCCGCTCCACGCAGCCAGGGAGGCTTGCAGCGCAGGAAACAGCGGCAAGGATCAACGCAATTTTTTTCGGCATCAGCATGGCCGGATTGTAACGACCCACCCACACCCAAGCTACTCGCCAAGCCACGCCGTTGGCATTGCCGGGTTCATCTCCCTATACTCATTCTCGTTCGCTAGGGGTGCCCCGCATCGCGGGGCTGAGAGCAGACCCTTCGAACCTGACCCGGGTAACGCCGGCGTAGGGAAGCGACAGAAGCCTCACTCCCTCCCATCGTCCCGCCTCAGTACGTTTTCTGTGACCTCTGCTCTCTGTGGTTTTAACGCGCCCAAACCGCGCAGGAGCCGGCCATGATTCAGCCCGACAACCGCCCCAATGGCAAACAACTCTACACCCAATACGAATTCGCCAAATCCGGCATCATCACCCCCCAGATGGTCCGTGTCGCCGAACGCGAAGCCCAGACCCCCGAATTCATCCGCAGCGAAGTCGCCCGCGGCCGCCTCGTGATTCCCGCTAACATCCGACATCTCGCCGGTGCCGCCGGCAAACCCGGCAACTATAAAATGATGGAACTCTCCGCCGACGCCAACGGCCATGCCGGCTGGGGGGGGGCGGGACACCCCGGCGCCCGCGGCGATGCCGCCCGCCTCTGGGTCAATCAAACCGTCGCCCAGCGCTGGCAGATCATCTCCGACACCAACGCCTTCAAAGGCCAGCACGCCCCCAAGCGCCTCGACCCCATGGCCATCGGCCGCATGGTCACCACCAAAATCAACGCCAACATTGGCGCATCGCCGGTCAATTCCTCCACCGCTGAAGAAGTCGAAAAACTCAACTGGGCCCAGAAATACGGCGCCGACACCCTGATGGACCTCTCCACCGGCGGCAACCTCGTCGAGTGCCGCCAGGCCATCATCGATCACTCCACCATCCCCATCGGCACCGTCCCGATCTACTCGATGATCATCGGCAAGAAAATCGAGGACCTCACCTACGCCGACATCCTCAAAGAAGTTGAACGTCAGGCGCAGCAGGGTGTCGATTACTTCACCATCCACGCGGGCGTTTTGAAAAAGCACATCAGCCTGCTCAAGAACCGCCTCACCGGCATCGTCTCCCGCGGCGGCAGCCTCCTGGCCAAGTGGATGATCGTCCACAACAAAGAAAACCCCATGTATGAGCTCTTCGACGAAATCTCCGCCATCATGCGCCAATACGATGTCACCTATTCGCTCGGCGATGGCCTCCGTCCCGGCAGCACTGCCGACGCCACCGATGCCGCCCAACTCGCCGAACTGCAAACCCTCGGCGAGCTCACGCAGCGCGCCCGCGAAGCCGGCGTGCAGTGCATGGTCGAAGGCCCCGGCCACGTGCCGATGGATCAGGTCGCCATGAACATGCAGTTGCAGCAGCGCGTCTGCGATGATGCCCCGTTTTACGTCCTTGGCCCGCTCACCACCGACGTCTTCCCCGGCTACGACCACATCACCAGCGCCATCGGCGCAACCGAAGCCGCCCGCGCGGGCGCAGCCATGCTCTGCTACGTCACCCCAAAAGAACACGTCGGCCTCCCCAAAGCCCAGGACGTGACAGCCGGCTGCATCGCCTACAAAATCGCCGCCCACGCCGGCGACATCGCCCGCGGCATCACCGGTGCCCGCCAGTGGGACGATGACATGTCCAAAGCCCGCGCCGCCCTCAACTGGCCCAAGATGTTCGAACTCGCCTTCGACGGCGAAACCGCCCGCGCGCTGCACGATGAAGACCTCGAAGTCGACACCGACTTCTGCGCCATGTGCGGCCACGACTGGTGCTCCATGCGCATCAGCAAGGAAATCCAGGAATTCGCCAGCGGCAAAGACGAAAACTTCCAGCCCCTCAAAACCAGCCAAAAATCCACCGGCATCAGCGCCGAGGGCGCCGACCTCCTCAAACAACGCGGCGTCCTAAGCCAGGAACAAATCCACGCCCTTGCCCACAAAGGAAAAAAGGCGGATTGCCACAGCGACAACGTGAAAAGCGGCGAAGAAGCCAAGCTCGTCCAGCTCAACACGCTGAAAGCACATGGGCTGGTCGTGAACGAAAGCGGCCTGTAAAACTCCGCTCGTAGTTCAAGCTTCAGCTTGGCTCGTAGTACACGCTTTAGCGTGGTTCGTAGTCCCGGTTTTCAGCCGGTTCGCGGAGTCGATGATGTCAGACAAATTCACCGGCGAAATTATCTGGCGGCTCACCTATCAGGTAAATGCCACCGGTGATCAGGAGTGTCCGGAGCCAGTGCTGTTGCTTCTCGCCGACAAGCAAGGCTGGCAACATCTGGCAAAACAATTCAACAAAATTGCGGAGCTCGAAGCCGGCGATCCCAATTCCGATCCCGACAATCACCACCACCTCGGTTATTCCGACCCGCCGGTCAACGGCAAGCTCTCCCACCATCTGGAACTCCGCTGCGGCATCCTGACACCGGAAAACCGCAAGGCGGTCGTCGAAAAATACGATCTACAAGAGCCCCCGGCAGAGGATCGTGATATGCGAGTCCTGTTTGGAAAGCTGATCCAATCCGCGAATGATTCAGATTAAATGTAGGAGATTCCATGGGGCTCACCATCCACTGCGACCTCCGCATGCATCACATCACAACCACCCCAGAAGCCCCCGTCTGCGTCTCCTCGGTCCAAGGTGCTTAAAACCCGTTTACCTCGTCGCGAGCCCTCCCTACCCGAAATCCCCCCTCCGCGTGCGTGCCCCTTCATTTCTTGGACGCAACGCTGTATCATCATGTATACAACGCTCCAACCCGGAGATCCCAATGCCTCGCATGCGCGCCCTGTTGGCCACCCTGCTCCTCCTCGTCGCCGCCCCCCTCGCTCGCGCCGAACAAATCAAAGTCTCCGCCGCCATCAGCCTCCAGGACGCCATCACCGAAATCGCCAAAACCTACAAGACCGGTGGGGGGGGCGGAGGTGACGACGTCTCCTTCACCTTCGGCTCCTCCGGCCAACTCGCCACGCAAATCAAAGACGGTGCCCCCGCCGACGTCTTCATCTCCGCCGCCAACAAGCAAGTCGATGACCTCGAAAACGCCGGCTTCACCGCTCCCGCCACCCGCCGCGTCGTCGTCGGCAACACGCTGGTCCTCATCACCCCCGCCGTCGCCAAAGACGCTCCGCGAAACTTCGCCGCCCTTGCCAACACCCAATACAAACGCATCGCCATCGGCGAACCCAAAACCGTCCCCGCCGGCGATTACGCCATGCAAACCCTCAAATCCCTCAAGCTCGATGACAAGCTCACCAACCGCCTCATCCTGGCCACCAACGTCCGCCAGGTCCTCACCTACGTCGAAAACGGCGACGTCGCCGCCGGCATCGTCTACCGCACCGACGCCCTCCAATCCGGCACCAAAGTCCGAATCGCCGCCACCGCCGACGAAAAAACGTACGAGCCCATCGTCTACCCCGGCGTCGTCATCAAGGCCAGCAAAAAACCCGCCGCCGCCCTGAAGTTTCTCGACTACCTGAAAACCGATGCCGCCAAAAAAGTCTTCACCGGCAAGGGATTCGAGGTGAACCTCCCCGCAACAACTCCCGCCGCGACAGCACCTACCAAATGAGCGACCTCTGGCCCAGCTTCAAACTCTCCGGTGAGATCGCACTCTCCGCCACGTTGCTCACCGCGCTCATCGGCGTCCCGCTCGCCTTCTGGATGGCCCGCCTGCGCTTCTTCGGCAAGAGCCTCGTCGAAGCCCTCATCATGATGCCCCTCGTCCTGCCGCCCACCGTCGTCGGCTACCTCCTCCTCCTGGTCCTGGGTGCACGCGGCTGGCCCGGCAGCTGGCTGAAAGCACACGACCTCTCCCCCGTCTTCACCATCCCCGGTGCCGTCATCGCCTCTTTCGTCGTCGCCCTGCCCATGCTCTACATGCCCGCCAAGGCCGCCTTCCAGGATGTCGACCGCGAACTCGAAGACATCGCCCACATGATGGGTGCCAACCCCCTCCAGCTCTTCTGGCACGTCAGCCTTCCCATGGCCCGCCGCGGCATCCTGAGCGGCGCCCTCCTTGCCTTCGCCCGTGCCCTCGGCGAGTTCGGCGCCACCGCCATGGTCTACGGCATGCACGAGAAAGATAACCCACTGCCCATCGCCATCTTCAACATTTACGAGGGCGGGGACACCTGGGGCGCGCTCCCCGCCGTCATTGTGCTAGGCGTAACGTCGTTCGTGGTGATGCTGCTTTACAATCGCTGGATTCGCGTCCAAAAATAAAAAACCCCCGGCAAAACGGTACCCGCAGCGTCAGCGAGGGGCATCGGGCCGTGCCTCCACGTCAACGCCCTATTCGCTGCTGTGCTTCCCCGCTGCTATCTTCCCGCCCCGCCAGCTTTGTAGCCCCAAAACTCCCTCGGCAGCCACCACCACGCGCACCCCCTCACTTCGGCCACTCCGACAACCCCGAAAACATGCTCAAATCCTCCCCCGGCCCCGACCGATACCCCTCCACACCCACCGTCTCCGGATTCACCACCACCGGCCGCGGCAGCGGCACAGGAATCGGCCCCGGCACCGGATCAATCCGCACCAGCTGCCAATACCCCGCCGACACCATCACCTGCCGCGTGGTCGTTTCATAGTGCCCCGGTCGCACCACCTGCCGCATGACTTGCTGATACCGCCCATCGATCCACACCCACTCGCTCACCCACTCCACACTCCCCGGAATCCACACACGGTCCAGCACCGTCTGATACGCCGGCGGCACATAGCGATACACCCAACCCGCCGGTGCGGGCCCGGGCGGCCGCGGCGGCAAGGCCACCATCGCCTTCGCCGGCATTGCCTGCAACGACAACCCCAACAACCCCGCCGCGATCAGCTGCAACGTTTTCATGACACTGCTCCTGCAGCGGCAACGCCCTTCGCGCTGCCGCCACTTGTTTAGAGCGGTTTTCAAGTTGATGTACTACATGCGTCCGCCACGCCACGAAAATACCCCATTTTCCACGCGGATGCCTGAAGACCAACGTCTTTCATGCATCGTACACTGACTTGAAATCCGCTCTAGACACCCAACTCCTGCGAAAGTTCACGCAACAACGCGGCCCGCCGCCCGTTTTTCACACCAGCGGGCCAGCACCGCAAACTCTATTTCCGGAGGAACTTGGATGTCACTTTCTCGCCGCCAGATGATGAAGATGAGCGCCGGTGCACTCCTTGCCGCAAATCTGTGGCCCGGCCGCCTCCGTGCCGCCGAGACCGCCACCAAGCCCCTCAAATTCGTCGTCACCAACGACTTCCACTACATCGACGAAAAATGCGCCCCCTTCTTCGAAGGCCTCGTCAAAAAATACAACGAGATCGACAAGCTCGATTTCGTCATCATCGCCGGCGACCTCGTCGAGAATGGCACCCTCGTCCAGTGCAAAGCCATCAAAGAAATCATCTCCAAGATCAAAGTCCCCTTCATGATCACCTGCGGCAACCACGACCCCGCAACCCAAACCGACCGTGCCGCCTTCCTCGAAGTCTTCGGCAAAGACCTCAACTTCACCAAGGAAATCAACGGCTGGCAGATCGTCGGCCTCGATTCCTCCGACGGCCTCAAATCCAGCGGCGCCAATGCCGCCAAGGAAACCATCGAATTCGCCGGCAAACTCCCCACCACCATCGACAAAAGCAAACCCACCTTCGTTTACACGCATTACCCAGTCGCCGCCGGCGTGCAGAACCGCCTCGCCAACGCCGACGCCCTCCTGGAGCCCATGAAAGAGCTCAACATCTCCGCCATCTTCGGCGGCCACTACCACGCCTTCACCAAAAAAGACGTCCTCAAAGAAACCATCGCCACCACCAACCGCTGCTGCTCCTTCAAACGCGCCAACCACGACAGCACCTTCCAAAAAGGTTTCCTCCTCATCGAAGCCGCCGACGGCAAATACAAACGCACCTTCACCGAATACGGCACCGACTTCCCCGGCAGCGCCACCCCCAACAACC
>JADMIO010604009.1_pt1 | contig 50217 bp, 51 predicted proteins | sample 8958161 | NCBI WGS metagenome assembly JADMIO01 (sample SAMN16585339, study PRJNA669376) | soil metagenome | isolation source: Crop rotation soil | place: USA: Cullars Rotation, Alabama | collected 2011 | reverse complement strand
CGCGACAACTTGTCCACGTGGAATTCTAAGCTTAGGATCCCAATGTGCTGGAAAGAGCTGGACGCCGCTGCGCCCGGCAAGGCGCTGATCGTCGGCAACGTGCACCGCTCGTTCCCGTACCGCCTCGTCCTCGAGGTCAGTGCGGGGAGCGCGGCGGTCGCGTTGTTCCTCGCCGTCGGCTACGTGTTCGCCCGCGAGGTCTATGACGGCGTGCGGCGTCGCACCCACGCCGCCGTCGCCGTGTCCGGCGCCCCCAGCTGAGCTTCCGCCTCAGCGGCTGCGGGTACGCACGGCGTCGAAACGTTCCTGCAGCTCGTCGCAGTGGGCGCGCACGCGCGGGTCGATATCGAGCCGGTCGTCGTTTGCGGGGCCCCGCTGCTCGATGTGGGCCGCAAGTGACGGTTTCCACTGGAGGCCGATGAAGTCGGCCACGGCGCGAGTGCCGGCCTCGGGATCGGCGACGAGGGCGTCGTAGCTCGACAGCAGCACGTCGCCGCGCCGGTCGAGTCCCAGGTCGAAGAACAGCGAATTGCGCACGAACCAGAAGAGAGCCGCGGCCGAGGCCGGGCTCATCGTCGACCAGTCGAAGCTGCCGATGAGCTCGAGGCTCTCGGGTGAGAGCCGTTGGGCCTGCCACCGGTCGAGGCCTTTTCCGGCCGCGATGTCAGTCAGCACGCGCAGGTTGGTGTCACCGAACTTGGCCAGCGCGGAGCGCACGCGGCCGTCGACGCCGCGGTAGGCCCAGATGGCGCGGCCCGGCGTCGGCGTGTCGATGGCCAGCAGCTCGTCGGCGCGGTGCGAGTCGCACAGTGGCTTGAAGAGGACGTAGTTGTGGGCGCTGGCGAGCACGAGCTCCTGCAGGACGGGGTCGGCGCGCACGCGGAAGCGGTCGAACGCCTTGCCGTCGTTCTCGTTGTGGACCTCGACCTCGGGGCTGGCCTCCAGCCCGCGCACGACCATGTTGGTCCCCGAGCGCTGCACGCCGAACAACCACACGGGCGTGGCCGTGCCGTCGTCGATGCCGTGCGCACGACGCCAGCGCCACTTGCGCCACGCCCGTCGTGTGCGGGCGATCGGGCGGAGGTCGTCCTCTTCCGCAAGGCGCGCCCAGCCGTCGTCCCTGGCCCACCGCAAATGGCGGGCGGCCTTGCCGGCCAGGTGCCGCAGCCCTAACTCGTCCTCGATCACGGCGTCAGGATCGCGCGTGGGCGGCAGCGATCTCACTGAAGGTCCGGCCGCTCTCTCGCACGCGGCCGTCGGGGTCGACCAGCCCGAAGCGCAGCTCGCTGTTGTTCCTGCCCGCGGGGTTGTACGCCAGTGGTAACCAGATCACGCGCTGGACGCCGCCGTCGAGCAGCATCGTCACCTTGCGGCGCAGCTCGTCGGCGTGGACGTTCTCGTCCGCCGGGGCGTCGGGCCAGAACTCGCCGACTTCCCAGGCTTGCACCGGGAAGCTCTTCGGAAGTGCGCCGTGCAAGAGGTCGAGCAGGGCGGGGACGTTGTCGTACTTCTCGTAGAAGTGGATCTCGAAGACGTCGACGAGATGCTCCTGCACGAGCTGCACCGTTGCGTCGTAGAACTCGAGGTTGCGCGCCGCCTGCCCGCTCGCCAGCACCTCCCGCAGTTCGCCTGCATCGTCGACGCGCGGGAGCTGCTGGGCGCGCACGGCGAAGCGCCGGTCGTAGTACTGGGTGTAGGCGTCGACGGCGTCCTTCCCGGGGCCATCCTGCAGGAGCTGGCGGGCGATGGCCTGGCCGTACACGGTGCTGCCGAGGCCCGCGTCGGCCACCCGCGCCTGCGCGTCTGCGCCGTGCATGGCGCGGCCCGCGGCGGTGACGAGCGTGACGTAGTCGGCGGCCGTGCCGTCCCAGTGGAGGGGAGCGTTGACTTCGTTCTCGACGGCGTACTCGTGCACGCCGAGCGGCGAGTAGCGCTTGACGACGTCGGCCATGAACGTCGCGTACGTGTTCATGTCCTTCGGCATCGACGAGGCGTCCTTGCGGGACCGGCGATTGCCACCGCCCTCGCCGGTCGTCGCCCAGCACGAGCCGGTGCGGATCTTGAGGTAGAGCTCGAAGCCGAGGTCCCGCGCCGCGTTCGCTACGCGGTCGACGCTCGACCAGTCCCGCTTGCCCTCCTGCGGCTCGATCTCGCACCAGGCGAAGTCGTAGAAGGTGGCTCCGCCGGAGAGCGAGGCCAGGTACGGCTTGAAGGCGTCGAGCCTGCTCCAGTCCCACTTGGCGCCCAGCGGATTCGGCTTGCCGAGGGGCGGCGGCACCGCGCCCGAGGTGGGTGCAGTCGACTTCTTTGCATCGCCCCCGCCCGACGAGCAGGACCCCACGACGGTCACGACGGCCACGAGGGCCACCAGGCCAAGAAGCAGGCGGGAGGCGGTTCGCACACCGTCAGCCAAGCCGAAAACCGGCCGTAACAGTGGGCGCGTCGATCGTAACTAGTGGGAAACGAAGTCGAAACATCCGATCCGTACGTTCGCCAGCATGAGAAAACGACTACGGCGACTCAGGGCGGAGAAGGAGACCCGGAAACTCTTCGGGATCATCCTCGGGGGCAAGATGCTCGGGATCCTCGGGATCCTGGCGGCGATCAAGAGCTTCACGTGGCTCGTCGGCAACGTGGCCCACGCGTCACCTCTGGCGCAGACGGCCCACCAGGCCGGCGACTTCGTCAGCCCCATCAACACGGTGTGGGTGCTGGTCACCGCGTTCTTGGTGTTCTTCATGCAGGCGGGCTTCATGGCCCTCGAAGCGGGCTTCGCCCGGTCGAGGGAGTCCGTCAACATCATGATGGAGTGCATCTTCGACACGTGCCTCTGCGGGATCCTGTTCTTCGCAGTCGGCTTTGCCTTCATGTTCGGCGAGGGCAACGGCCTGATCGGGCACCAGTACTTCTTCTTGCAGGACGCGCCGGCGGCGTACGGGACCACGGGCGTGTCGTTCCTCGCCTTCTTCCTGTTCCAGTTCGCCTTCGCCGACACGGCATCGACGATCACCTCGGGCGCCATGGTCGGCCGCACGTCCTTCAAGGGCGACATCATCTACAGCGCCATCGTGTCGGGCCTCATCTACCCGATCTTCGGTCACTGGGTCTGGGGTCCCGGCGGCTGGCTGGCCAACACCATGGGCTGGTTCCACGGCCTGACCGGCGACGCTGTGTTCCGTGACTTCGCGGGCTCCACCGTCGTGCACACCGTCGGCGGCTTCGTCGCCCTCGCGGGTGCGATCGCTCTCGGGCCCCGCATCGGCCGGGTGTTCAAGAGGGACGGTGGCGGGCCGACGCCGCCCCACGATCTCAACATCGCAGCAATCGGCGCCGTCATCCTGTGGTTCGGCTGGTACGGCTTCAACCCGGGCTCGACGCTGTCGGCGATGGACTGGGTCGGCATCGGCCGGGTGGCGGCCAACACAACCCTTGCGGCCTGCGCCGCCGGACTGGTGGCCGTGGTCTTCGTCTACCCACGCTCGAAGAAGTGGGACGTCGGCATGTCGATCAACGGCTTCCTCGGCGGCCTCGTCGCCATCACGGCGCCCTGCTACTGGGTCTCGCCGACCTCGGCGATCCTCATCGGCGCCGTGGCGGGCGTGCTCGTCCCCCTGGGTGTCGACCTCCTCGAGCGTGTGCGGGTCGACGATCCCATCGGGGCCTGGCCCGTGCACGGTGTGTGCGGTGTCTGGGGCACGCTGAGCATCGGCCTGTTCGCCGCCGGGAAGTACGGCATCCCCGGGCCCGACGGCGCCGACACGACGACGGTCGTCAAAGGCCTCTTCCATGGAGGCGGCACCGACCAATTGCTGGCGCAGGCCATCGGCAGCGCGACGTGCATCCTCGTCGTGACGAGCTTCGCTCTGCTGGCCTTCTTCGCCATCCGCTCCATCAAGGGCGAGTGGAACCTGCGGGTCTCCCGTGACGGCGAGCTCGAGGGTCTCGACATCTACGAGCACGGCACGCCCGCCTACCACATGGAGTTCGGACAGGGCATGACCTACAGCACGCAGATCGGTGCTTCCAAAACGCCCGTCAGCAGTGACGTGCTGAAGAAGAAGCCGGTCTCGATCAACAAGGAGTCCGTGTGATCCACCTCGTGACTGCGGTCATCAAGCCGCACAAGCTCGAAGAAGTGAAAGACGCTCTGCGGGCCGCCGGCATCGTCGGAATGACGGTGTCGGAGGTCCAGGGCTACGGCCGCCAGGGCGGCAAGAGCGAGACGTTCCGAGGAGCCGAGTACCAGATCAGCTTCGTGCCCAAGGTCAAGGTCGAAGTCCTCGTCGACACCGGTGACGTCGACAAGGTCATGGACATGATCGCCGAAACCGGGCGCACCGGGAAGATCGGCGACGGCAAGATCTGGGCCGTCTCCGTCGACCGGAGCATGCGGGTTCGGACCGGCGAGGTCGGCGCCGAGGCGCTCTAGGTCACAGAACTGAACGGATCATGAGGACAGCGGACGTCAACGTGGACGCCGCCGACCTCCGGAGTGTGCGAGCGGAGCTGCTCGGCGCCGGCTTTGGTGGGGTGGAGTTCACCACCGCCTACACCGATGCCGTCGACGAGTGGCTCCGTTCGTTGTTCGCCGGGGCGCTCGACGGTCAGGACGAGAGCGGCGTCGCGCTCCTGGCCGTGGGTGGCTACGGGCGGCGTGAACTGTGTCCGGCCAGCGACCTCGACGTCGTGCTCGTGCACGACAAGCGCCGGTCGGTTGACAAGATGGCCGAGGCACTGTGGTACCCGGTGTGGGACACCGGCTTCCACCTCGACTACAGCGTGCGCACGCCCAAAGAGATCATGACGATGGCGTCGCGCGATCTGAAGGTCGCCCTCGGCCTTCTGACTGCTCGCCCGGTGGCCGGCGATCTCGAGCTCGGTGACACGGTGGCGAAGGCCGCCGGCGATGAATGGGCGAAGCGGTCCCGCACGTCGCTCGCCAATCTCTACGGCGCGGTGCAGGAGCGGTGGCAGACATCGGGCGATCTGGCGTTCCTGCTCGAACCCGATCTCAAGCAGTCGAAGGGCGGATTGCGCGACCTCGAAGCTCTGCGGGCCGCGGCCCGGGCCACACCTATCGCCGAGCCCGCGCTGGAGGACGCCGGTGTTGCCGACGCGCACGATGTGTTGGTGCGCGTGCGGGTGGCCATGCATACCGTGGCGAGCCGTCGCGGCGACACGTTGGTGCGGGAGGATCAGGACGCCATCGCCGAGACGCTTGGAGTCGCGGACCGCGACGAGCTCATGCTGGCGGTGTCCGAAGCCGGTCGACGCGTGGCGTGGGCGTCGGACGACACATGGGATCGCATCGAGTCATCGCTGAACGGTCCCGGGCGCCGTGGCGGGCGCGACCTCGCCGTCGAGCCCGATGTGGTGCTGCGCGACGGCGAGATGGCGATGGACGCGTCCGCGTCGCCGGCCCTCGACGACTCGCTTCCGTTCCGTGTGGCCGCGGCCGCCGGACGTGCGGGCGTGCCGATCTCGCGTGACACGCTTCGCCGGCTGGCACTGCAGCCGCCGCCCCTGTCGACGACGCGCCGATGGTCGACGGCGGCGCACCACGCCTTCATCAGCCTGCTGGGTTGTGGTCCGGTCGCTGTCCGCCATCTCGAGACGCTCGACAACATCGGCGTGCTCGTGCACTACCTGCCGGAGTGGCCGACGGTCCGCAACCGTCCGCAGCACTCGCCGACGCACACGTTCACCGTGGACCGCCACATGCTCGAGACGGCGGCGAACGCGGCCGGGCTCGTGCGGCGCGTGCACCGACCCGACCTTCTGCTCGTCGCCGGCCTGCTGCACGACATCGGCAAGGGCCAGGACGGGGACCACATCGAGGCCGGCATGCAGCTCGTGCGCGTGATCGCTGAGCGCATGGGTTTCGAGCCTGTGGACGTCGAGACGCTCGTGCTGCTCGTGCGCGATCACCTGCTGCTGCCCGAGACGGCAACTCGCCGGGAGCTCCACGACCCCGCAACCCTCCACATGGTGGCGGCGCGGGTCCAAACCGCGGAGCGGCTCGAGCTCCTCTCGGCCTTGAGCGAGGCCGATTCCCTGGCGACCGGGCCCAGCGTGTGGTCGGCGTGGAAGGAGGAGCTCGTCGCCGAACTGGTCGCACGGACCCACGACTTGCTCGCGGGCGGGCGAGCCTGGACCGCTCCTCCGATGGAGCTGCCGACGCCCGCCCACCGGCGCGTGATGGCCGAGGGCGAAGTCCGGCTGTTCTCCGACGGCGATTCCTTGACGGTGATCGCGCCCGACCGCCCGGGCCTGCTCGCGCTCTTGGCGGGCACGTTCACGCTCCACCGTCTCCCCGTACTGAGTGCGATGGCGGCGAGCGAGGACGGTATGGCCGTCGATGTGTTCCGCCTCGACACCCGATACGAAGACTCGCCCGACTGGATGCGGATGGAGGCGGACATCCGGTCCGCCCTCGACGACCCGACGCCACTGCACGCTCGCCTCGCCGACCGGGCACGCGCCGCCAGCGCGCGTCGCCGGCTGCCGCCCGCCGGCACGATGGTCGTCGTCGACAACGACGTCACGCCGCGGGCCACGATCGTCGAAGTGCGCACGGATGACGCGCCGGGCGTGCTGTACCGCGTCGCCCTCCTTCTGAACGACGCGGGCCTCGACATCGCGTCAGCGCGCGTGGAGACGCTCGGTCACGAGGTCGTCGACACGTTCTATGTCCGAGTGGCGAACGACGGCAGCAAGCTGACGGACCCCGACGCCATCGCACGTCTGCGCGACGCCATCGTCAGCGGCGCAAATCCCCACTGACGATGGTCATCGAGCGCATGCCCGTTCAGCAGGCGACGGCTGAGGACGCCGTGCGCATCGTGCGCTGGCCCGAGGAGAGCGAGCTGCTCGCGCAGCTGCGCGCCGAGCACGCACCGCGTCTGCTGCTGGTGCCCCCGCCGGCTCCGGCGCCGATCGTCGAGCAGTGCGAAGAGGATTGGGTGCGGCTCCCCGCTGAGGACGGCGATGTCCGTGCGCGGGTGGAGGCGCTCGCCGCCCGATGGGCGCGTCACCGTCCTGGCCCGCAAGCGGGTGCCGACGGACGGTTGCAGTACGACGGCCGATGGATCGCGCTGTCGCCCATCGAGCTCCGGCTCGCGGGCGCTCTCGCCGAGCGGTTCGGCGAGGTCGTCGACAGCGAACACCTGGCGCGGGTGGCGTGGCCCGACGAGCCGACCACCGACGGCGCCTTGCGCGTGCACCTGACGCGGCTGCGCCGGCGCCTCCGGACGGTGAAACTCAATGTGCAGAACGTCCGCGGGCGCGGCTATGTGATGGACCGGGACGACTCGCCGTAGAGCTCATGCACGATCTCGTTCACTTCCTCACCCACCTGCAGTTCGGTCAGCTCCATCTGACCCACCTGCGCGTGTCGCAGCTGCGGCTCGGCGCCAAGGAGTTGCTCCTGCTCAAGGTTCTTGTCGACGCCCGTGGGCGGGTGGTGTCGCGCACGGAACTTCGACGGCGCGTCGGCCTGCAGTCCGACAGGCGCTGCGACGACCTCTTGGTCAACGTCCGGCGGGCAGTCGGTCCCGATGTCGTCCAGAACGTCCGCTCTCGGGGCTGGCGCGTCGACCCGTCGGCCCTCAACCCGGACAGCTAGTGCACTAGTCCGCCTCGCGGCGGGCAAATGCTCCGGTCGGGCCATGGTCTATGGCCCGATTCACGCCGACCATGTGCTGGGGGGTACCTCTGGGATGTCGGTACGGCTGTTTCCAAAACGGGCACCTCGAACCGCTTTCGTCCTGGGCGGAGGCGGGAACCTCGGTGCCGTGCAGGTGGGGATGTTGCAGGCCCTGTTCGAGGCGGGCATCTCGCCCGATGTGGTGATCGGGTGCTCGGTGGGCGCCCTCAACGCGGCCGGCGTCGGCGCTGATCCCACGCTCGACGGCGTGCGTCGCATGCGCGACACGTGGGAGAACCTCGACGGCGACGCGCTGTGGCCTGCGGGGCGGATCTCCGGTCTGTGGATGCTCGGCCGCAAGGGCCAGGCGATCCAGAGCAACAGCGGGCTGCGCGACCTCGTCAACCGCACACTGCCGTACAAGCGGCTGGAGGACGCCGTCATCCCTGTGCACGTCAATGCGACCGCGTTGTCAACGGGTCGCGGACATTGGTTCACGTCGGGCCCGGCCGCGGAGGCCATCCTGGCGTCGGCCGCGTTGCCCGCGGTGTTCCCGCCTGTCGAGATCGACGGCGAGGCCTACATCGACGGCGGCGTCGTCGACAACGTGCCGATCTCGCGTGCCGTCCATCTCGGCGCGGAGCGCGTGTACGTGCTGCACGTCGGCAACTTCGGCCGGCCTCGGCAGCTGCCGAAGCGCCCGATCGACGTACTGCTCCAGTCGTTCTCGATCGCGAGGAACCACCGCTTCCTCGCCGAGACCGACGAGCCGCCCGAGGGCATCGAGCTCATCGTGCTGCCGGCCGTCGACCCCGGCCGCATCCGCCGCAACGACTTCAGCCGCTCCCGCGAGCTGATCACCCGCGGCCACGCAGCGGCGTCCGAGTTCCTAAGCGGCCGCTCCGCAGTCGCGGCCGGCAGCTGATCGCCGTCCCCAAATCGTTCTGTGTGAGATACCGGGCGCTATAGCGCCGTCGATTGACCACAGTTCCGACCGGCGCGCGAGGCTCACCCCTCATGAGCGTGCTCTTCGACGTGGACGGACCGGTGGCCGTCGTCACCATCGACCGGCCGGCGGTGCGGAACGCGGTGGACGGTCCGACAGCTCGCGGACTGGCCGACGCCTTCCGGCGCTTCGAGGCCGACGAATCGCTGGCGGCGGCCGTGCTGACGGGTGCGGGCGGCACGTTCTGCGCGGGCGCCGACCTGAAGGCCGTGGCGGAGGGACGCGGCAATCGGGTCGAGCTCGACATGAAGGCCGACGGACCCATGGGGCCGTCACGGATGATGCTGTCGAAGCCGGTGATCGCAGCCGTCGAGGGGCACGCTGTCGCCGGCGGCCTCGAGCTGGCGCTGTGGTGCGACCTGCGCGTGGCCGCGAGCGATGCGGTGTTCGGTGTGTACTGCCGGCGCTGGGGCGTGCCGCTGATCGACGGGGGCACCGTGCGGCTGCCGCGCCTGATCGGTATGAGTCGTGCGATGGATCTGATCCTGACCGGGCGCGGCGTGTCCGGCGAGGAGGCGTTGGCGATGGGTCTCGCCAACCGTCTTGTCGACCCGGGCGCGGCGCTGTCCGCGGCCGTCGAGTTGGGCAAGCAGCTCGCGGGCTTCCCGCAGGGCTGCCTGCGGGCCGATCGGATCAACGCCTACGAGCAGTGGGCCTTGCCGTTGAACGACGCCCTGGAGGTGGAGGTGCACCGGGGCATGGATGTCATCCGCTCGGGCGAGACGCGTGAAGGCGCCACCCGCTTCGCCGAAGGCGCCGGCCGCCACGGCTCCTTCGACGGGTGAGTGACAGCGCCGACTTCTCGCAGCAGTTCTTGAAGGACGCCGCCTACGCCGACGACGCCAACCTGTCGGCCCGCCAAGCGATCTACCGATACCAAGACGAACCGTTCGACTTCCCGGCCTGGGCGTTGGGCCACGTCCAGTGGACCGGCCACGAGACCGTCGTCGACGTCGGGTGCGGCAACGGCCTCTATCTCCAGCGTCTGGCGCACGATCGGAAGGCGAGGCGGCTCGTCGGTCTCGACCTGTCGACGGGGATGCTGGGAAGCACGCTGCGCCGATGGCCGGAGGGCGTGTCGCCGCCGTCCCTCGTCACCGCCGACGCGCAGCAGCTGCCGCTTGCCGACGCCTGCGCCGACGTCGCACTGGCGATGCACATGCTGTACCACGTGCCCGACATCCCGACGGCGGTCAGGGAGTTGCGACGCGTCGTCTGTCCTGGTGGCACGCTCGTCGCCGCCGGCAACGCCAGTGGCACTCTCCGCGAGCTCTACCGCCTCCGCGTCGACGCCATGTCGAAGCTCGCCGGTCGCGCTGTTGAGGGGTTCCGCTGGTTCAAGCGTTTCAATCTCGACAGCGGCGACCTGCTGTCCGCCTGCTTCGACCACGTGGAGGTGCACCGCTCCGACCGTGAGCTGCACGTCCCCGTGCCCGAGCCCGTCGTCGCCTTCCTCGACAGCACCTCCCAGCCGCCCGGCGTCCTCCCAGCCGACGTCGACTGGTCCGACGTCGTGGCCGAGATGCACCGAGCGGCCGCCGAGCGAATCGAGGCGGAAGGCTCGTTCACCGTCACGGCCAGCATGGGCGTCTTCGTCTGCCGCTGAGCGGCCCCGAACCTTTGCCAGTGACTAGGCCTGCATAGCCATCTCCTATGACGCGTTGGGGCGATAGCGGTCGGACCGTCCCAGTCGTACGGTCATCGGGCGGATGTTCCATTAGGGGGAGGCGTGGGGACGGACGCCGGGAACTTGCGGTGGCGTCATTGGTGGCCCGTTCTCCTCGTCGCGCTCACGGCGGCGGGCATCGGTCTGTTCGTCGCCGCCTCGAATGACGCCGCCGTCGCCGCGCCCGGCACGCCTGTCTGCGGCACGCTGCCGCCGGGACCCACGACTTGGAACGCGGCGGGTAGCCCGTACCTGATTTGCCCCGACGGTGTGTTCGTGCCGCAGGGGGCGACTCTCAACCTCGATGGCACTCTCGGCAAGGTCCTCGTCAGCGCGACGGGCAACGGCGGCGTCCTCGTGGCCTCCGGAACCATCCGAACGATCAACACGAGCGAGGTGTCGCGGATCTTCTTCGACGGTCCGCAGGCCGAGCGTGGCGCGTGGATCGGGCTGCACCTCGGCACCGACCACTTCTCCACCGACACCACGAATGCAGACCTGCACTACGTGAGCATCGCTCACGCGCAGTCAGCAGTGCGCGTGGCCAATGCCCAGTCGGCGGTGCTCGACCACCTCTCGATCACCGAATCGCGTGGTGGCATCTTCGGCGGCCCGGTGGTCAGCGTGACCAACTCGACGGTGAGCGGCGTCGATCAGGACGGCATCAACCTCACCTGTGCGCAGGGGGTGAGCGAGCCGCCACCTCCTCGCAACCCGATCGTCGTCAACAACAACGTGATCGACAACGCCGGGCACTTCGGAATCGCCGTGCGCGCCGACTTCATCGACATGTGCGATCCGGTCAGTGTTCGCGGCAACACGGTGACCAATAGCGGTACTTCCTCGCCTCGGTACCCGGCGATCGGTGTCTCGGCCTTCGTCGCCGGGCTCGGCTCCGGCCAGGCCATCGGCGACAACGTCGGCGGTGGCAACGGGCTCGACGCCATCTTTCTCTTTGGTCGGGTGAGGACGAGTACCACGTGGCTGGAGCCGACGAACGCCAAGGCAGTGCATCCGCTCGGCTACCTCGCCGGCTGGATGAGCTTCCAGGACAACGCCGTGCTCACCGTACCTGCGGGGGCGGTGGTCAAAGGTGGCCCGGGGCCGAACGCAACGCTCGCCGGCATCATCGGCAGCGAGGCGAGTATCGACGCCTCGGCGGGCGGCGCGGTCTTCACCAGCTACTCGGACAACAGCGTCGGGCTGGCGGTGTGCCCATCGATCCTCGTCTCGGACTGCTCGCCGAAGCCGGGCGACTTCGCGGCGTTGACGGCAGGTGGCAACGGCGATTCCCTCACACTCAACGGCGCCAAGGTGCGCTTCGCCGGCTTGGTGGGTGGTGGCGGGACAGGCGCGACGACCATCACCAACACGCTCATCGAGCACTCCGTCTCCGGCGTCCGGGTTGGGTCGACGACCGCGTTCACCATGACGGGCGGGTCGGTCGTGGACACGAGGGAGACGGCGATCACAAGCGTGGACGCCGGCTCGGTCGCCATCTCCGGCGTGCAGGTTCGCGACAGCGGTGGCCTGGGGATCGACGTCTCTCAAACCGACAACGTGTCGATCACGGGTACGACTGTCGACAGTGCCGGGGGAATTGGCATCCACGTCCAGGACGGCACCCCCACCGTTAAGAACAACGTGGTGGTCAACAGCGGGCACGCCGGCACGCTGCCGGAAGTGGCGGTGCTCCTCGAGCAGGTCGACTTGACGCTCGGGCCCGCGGGCTCAGTGGACGGGAACACGGGCGCCAACAACGCCATCAACGCTCTCGCGCTCAACGCCATGGTCACCAACAGCTTCACGTGGAGGACAGCGCACTTCAGCTCCTCGGCGGAACCGCTCGGCTATGTGGCGAAGGGGGCCCTGAGACTGCGGGGTCCGAACACACTCACCGTTCCTGCGAACAGCGTCGTGAAGGGAGGGCAGATTGCCCTTGAAGGGTCCACTATGGACGCCACTGCGGGCGGCGCTGTCTTCACCGGGCTGAAGGACGACAGTGCCGGTGTTGCTACCTGTCCCAGCGTGTCTTTGGGCGAGACCGAATGCGACCTCGGGCCGACTCAAGGCATGTTCGGCATCGACATCACGACGTGGCCGTTCGGTGGGTCGCGCGGAAGCGCAACGATCGTCGGTGCCCAGCTCCGGCGCAGCAGCATCCGCATCGATAGCGGCGCCACCAGCGCGCCGGGGCATCCCGGGTTCGGCGCGGTGCTCGACCGTTCGACGCTCCCAGGCGGCACGCTCACCGCCCTCGATACGCGCGTTCTCGTTCGCGATTCGGTCATTGCGCGGTCGCCCGGGACCGGCATCTCTCTGGCCGGGTCCGGCAGTGGCGTGATCAGCGGCAGCGTGATCGCCGACAGTGCGACGGCGGGACTGGACGCGTCCGGCCGGCCGGTCGAGGTGACCGGGACGCACATCCTTCGCAACGGCATCGGAGACGCGAACCTGGGCATCGGCGCCGTCCTAGGGCCGGACAGCTCCGTCTCGTGCAGCAGCATTCACGACAACCAGACGGGCATGCGCGCTGCCGGCGTCACCATTTCGAATACGGACCTGTACGCCAACGCCGGCGCGGGGCGGTTCGACCTGGACGCAGTGACTCCCGTGGACGCTCGACAGAACTGGTGGGGGCAGCCGTCCGGGCCGCAGCCTGGCCAGGTCCAGCACCCGGAGAACGCTGACACGAGCGATCCGCGTTCTGCGCCCTCGTCGTGCATCCCCGCCCCCCTTCCGATTCCCGAAGAGGGGGCGTGGGGCACGTTCGCGGCGCTGACGCCAGCGCGCATTCTCGACACACGCGGGGGAGCACCCATCGGCCAAGGACAGCAGCGTGCGGTCCAGGTTGCGGGCGTCGGTGGCGTGCCGGCGATCGGCGTCTCCGCTGTCGTCCTCAATGTCACCGGCACTCAGCCGACCGCCGCGACGTTCCTCACCGTCTGGCCGTCGGGGTCCCCGAGGCCGACCGCGTCCAGTCTCAATCTCGTTCCCGGACAGACCGCACCCAACCTCGTCACCGTCAAGGTGGGTCCTGACGGCAAGGTGCTCATCTACAACAACGCGGGTTCGACGCATGTGCTCGCCGACGTCGCCGGCTGGTACTCGGACGGATCCCCGCCGGAGCACGGGCGCTACACACCGGTGGCTCCGAAGCGGCTCCTCGACTCCCGGCAGTCCGGGCCCATCGGCGAGGGCTCGAGCTCGAGTCTGAAGGTGACCGGCGTCGCCGGCGTCCCGTCCACCGGTGTCGCGGCAGTCGTGCTGAACGTCACGGGCACCCAGCCGACCGCGGCGACCCACGTGACCGTCTGGCCATCGGGCGTGCCGCGCCCGACGGTCTCGAATCTCAATCTGGTCCCGGGCCAGACCCGCCCCAACCTCGTGGTCGCCAGGGTCGGCGGCGATGGTCGGGTTGCGATCTACAACAACGCCGGCGCTACACACGTGATCGCCGACCTCCAGGGGTGGTACTCCGATGGCTCGACCGATGTCGGCGGCACGTTCACCCCGGTGCGCCCGCTACGTGTCCTCGACACCCGCTCCGGTCAGCCGATCGGACCCGGCCAGAAGATCGAAGTCCCCATTCCCGGGTCGGGCTTCATCACCGCGGACGCCCTGAACGTGACGGCCACCGAGCCGACGGCGGCGACCTATCTCACGATGTGGCCCAGCGATTCGCCCCAGCCCGACGCGTCCAACCTGAACGTCGGCCCCGGTGAGACGGCACCCAACCAGATCATTGCCGGAGTCGGCAGCAACGGGCCCGTGTACATGTACAACAACGCCGGATCGACGCACGTCATCGTGGACGTCGCCGGCTGGTTCTGGGACCCACCGCCCCCTGACGGATAGGCCTGTTCTCGGTGGGGTAAACCGTTGGTATGGCCGACGACAAGTCCGCGTCCGACAAGCCCAGCGAAGACAAGCTCGAGGAGCTCGAGGAAGAGATCGAGCACGCCCGCAAGGAGGGCGAGGAGGCGGCGCACGGCTCGTTCTACGAGGGCGACAAGCCGATGTTCGTCGACAGCGGGGAAGAGGCTCGCGAGGACGAGAGCGAGACTGGCGCCGACTCCAAGTCGGACGACCAGCAGATCGCCCCGTAGTCCCGGTCAGATCCTCAGGTCGAGCTGCGGGGGAGGCGTCGCCCGCTTCCTCTTCGTCGTTGTTTGCTTCGCCTTCTCGTGGCCTGTGTCTCGGGTGCTGCCGGGCTGCACAGCCAGGCCGCCGTACTTGCGGACGAACCCGTACACGAGGCGGCTGACGCGCTGGCGGTCGGCTTTCGGGGCGTAGGCGCGCTGATAGAGCCTCTCGTAGGTGGGGAGAAGGTCAGGCCGTTCTCTCTCGAGCCACGGCATGTACTGCTCTTTCACTCCTCGGCGAAGATGCAGCAGGATCGGCGAGATCGTGACGGCGCCGGCGTCGACACACGCTTTCACCACCGCTTCGAGCTGGTCGGGACGGTCTGACAACCCGGGCAGCACCGGACCGACGAGGACACCCGTGGGGATGCCGGCCTCGTTGAGCTTGCGGACGGCTTCGACCCGCTGTTTCGGATGCGGCGTCCCCGGTTCGCTCATCCGCCAGACCTCCTCGTCGAGCGTGCCGATGGAGAAGTTGGCCCGCACGTCGGCGCGCTGCGCGGCTTCTGTCAGCACGTCGAGATCGCGGAGGATCAACGTCGACTTGGTGAGAATCGAGAACGGGTTGCCGTGCTCGGCCAGCTGCTCGACGATCCCGCGCGTGAGGTGGTACTTCCCCTCGCACCGCTGATACGGATCGGTGTTCGTGCCCATGGCGATGTGCTCGCCGGCCCACCGCGCCGGATTGAGCTCCGCCTTGAGCCGTTCGACGGCATTGATCTTGACGACGATCTTCTTCTCGAAGTCCTCGCCCGCATTCATGTCGAGGTATTCATGCGTCGGCCGAGCAAAGCAGTTGTGGCTGACGACTCCGTTGGCGATGAAGTCCCCGGTCCCAGTGGTGATGTCGTACATCGGGATCTCGACGCCGAGGGGCGTCACCGAGCTCGTTCTCAGGACAGAAAGGGCCGGCGAGCGGCCGTTTTTGTCCCGAGTTCGAGCTCCGACGAGTGGCTGGTCGCTGCGGAGCTCGCCGACGCGCGCCCAACCGTCGGTACGGAGGAGGCGGTGGTCGCCACTCGTGAACAACTCGGTGCCGTCGGTGAACTCGGTGCGGTACGCCCGACAGACGATCGACCAGTGGTCCAGCACATGTGTGCGGACCAGCCGCCCCTCCTGTGTGCCGTAGATCTCGTCGCCGACCTTCAGCGACGCGATCGGGCGTGTGCAACCGTCGGTCATGAGGACGGGCGTGTCGCCTCGGCTGCAATAGCTACAGGCGTGGCTGCAGCCCCTGTACGCGTTGATTGTCCAACGAAATGGGAGCTGGGACGCCGCCGGGATTTCGTTGATGATCGTCCGGGCGTTGACGTGGAGGAACTCCATGCCGCGGAATTCGCCGCGGCCGATGTGGCGTTCGACTTCCTCTTCGAACAGGGCGCCTTGGGTGTCGCCGTCTTCGGCCAGCCTCCACCGCACGGGTGAAGTATAGCGAACATACGTTCGCAGAGAGGCCGCCGTCCACGACCACTATTGCTGACTCTCCCGCGCGGACGCGAACAAGTCAGCAATAGCTCGCCCGGAGGTGGGCTAATCCTCGAGGACGGCGGCGATCTTGCGCTGCGCCTGGTCGGCCATGAAGGCGTTGGTGTGTTCGTAGTAGGCGAGGGCGAGGACAGCGGTCGACAACGCCCAGCCGCGGCCGCGGGCCCAGGTGGCGCTGTCGACCCACAGGTCGCTGCGCAACACCTCTCGTGCGTCCGCGTCAAGAAGCTCCCACGCCACGATCAGGTCGCAGGCCGGATCGCCGACGGCGAGGCCGCCCCAGTCGATCACGGCGCTGAGCCGTCCCTCGCGCACGAGCAGGTTCCCGGCCGCGATGTCGCCGTGGATCCACACCGGCTCCCGATCCCACGCCGGAGCGGTGAGAGCCCTATCCCACGCCGCGGTCACGGCATCGACATCGATCAGATGCCGCGCGCCGTAGATCGCGCGGCGGGTGTACTCGTCCCTCGTCGCCAGCGGCGCTCCTCGCCCGAAGTTGGCGGGGCCCGGTGGTGGCCCGCCGATGGTGTCGATCGCCTGCAGCGCACGAATGAACCCCGCAAGATCGTGCGCCGCTCGCTCGCGGTCGACGTGCGTCGCCGTCGCATCCTCGCCGGCCAACCACGGGTACACCGACCACGGCCAGGGATAGGCCTCGGTCGGTGCACCCCCGAACAGCGGCACCGGGACCTCCAGCGGAAGCCGCGGCGCCAGCACCCCTAGCCAACGCAACTCGCGCTCGATCTGCCAGGTCGCGGACGGACGCAACGGCACGCGCACGACCATGGTGTCGCCCAGCCGGAAGAGCGCGTTGTCGGTGCCCGTGGACGCGACGGCCTCGATGGGCAGATCTGCCCACTGCGGCGCCTGCTCGCGCAACAGCGAGCCGACAAGGTCGCCGTCGATGTCGATCTGGTCGTCGTGCATCCGCCGTGCCATCGCCATCAGCCCTGCCTCTTGAGCCGGCCGGTCTTTTTGGCCCAACGCTCGGCGGCGGTGAACACCATCACCGACGCAGGTATGAGCACGATGGCGAAGGCGGCCATGATCGCCAGGTCGCCTGCAACCGCAGCGATGCCGGCGCCGTCGACCAGCGCAGCACGGATGCCGCGCAGGAAGTACGTGGCCGGCGATAGATACGACAGCACCTGCAGCCACGCCGGCAGCACGCTCACCGAGTAGTAGACGCCCGAGACCAGCAGCACCACCGACTGCACCATGAACGACAGCTGCTCGCCGCGTTCGGGGTACAGCAAGGGCAGCACGCCGGCGAGGATGCCGAGCCCGATCAGGGCGAAGCTGCCGACGAGAACCACCGCTGCGGCCGTTCCCCAGTCGGCGTGCCCGAGGCTGACCGAGAAGAACGGCAGCGAGAAGGCCAGGATGGCCGTCGTCCGCACGAGCGCGTGCAGCACACCGAAGACGGCGGTGCCGATCAGGTGCGAGACCCGCGGCACCGGTGCCATCAACGTGTGCTCGATGGTTCCCTCCCAACGCTCCCACGTGATCACCAGGCTGATGTCGTCCAGGATCGCCGACAGGTACGCCCACACGAGCGTGCCGACGAGCAGGAAGAGGATGAGGTCGTTCGCCTCCTGCCCTTTCACGATGCCGTTGTTCGACAACTCCTTGGCGATGAACGTGATCGCCAGCGTGTTCACGACGCCGTAGACGAGCCACACCACTTCCCACGCCCAATGGCGTTTCCAGAGGTTCGTCTGGCGCTCGACGAACGCCCACCCGAGGTCGACCTGGCGGCCGATACCGAACCGGCGCGCCGGCGCGTGCGTCCGGAATTGCAACTCAGCCATTGACTGTCACCTCCTCCTCGTCCTCCTCGATCTGCTTGCCCGTCAGGGCCATGAACACGTCTTCCAAAGTCCGGGCGCCGACGCGGGCCCGCAACTCCTCGGACGTCCCCTCGGCCACGATGCGCCCGCCCACCAGGAAGGCGATGCGGTCGCACAGAGCCTCGGCTTCGTCCATGTCGTGGGTCGTCAGCAGGATCGTGGCGTCGTGATCGCGCTGGACCTCGCGTATGAATTCCTGCACGTCCCGCTTGCTGCGCGGGTCGAGCCCGGTGGTCGGCTCGTCGAGCAGCATCAGCACGGGCGACGTCAGGAACGCCCGGGCCACGGCGATCTTCTGCTGCTGGCCTCTCGACAGCACCTTCACCATCTGGCGCTGGTGCTGGCGGCTGAGACCCAGGCGGTCACAGATGATCTCGGCGCGCGGCTTCACCTCGGCGTTCGTCAGTCCGTAGATGCGCCCGTAGAACGCCAGGTTCTCGAGCGCCGTCATCTGGCGGAAGAACGACGGGTCGGCGGAGACGCGGTTGATCAGCTGGCGCGCCTGCATCGAGTCCTCGACGATGTCGAAGCCGAAGACCTCGACGTCGCCCGCGTCGGCGAGCACGAGCGTCGACAAGATGCGGATCAGCGTCGACTTGCCGGAGCCGTTGGCGCCGATGAGACCGAAGACCTCGCCTCGACGGACGTCGAAGGAGACGTCGTCGACGGCTCTGATGCGGGGGCGACGGGAGCCGCGCCTTCGCATCAGCGCGCCGGAATCGGATGTGAACGCCTTGGAGACGTCGCGCACGGCCAAGGGCCTTGCGCCGTTGAGTGGGTGTTGAAGTAGGTACGACATGAGCAGTCCTTGAAATCCGATCGTGGAACGGGCGTCGTCAGGTGCGCGCTGGTGGCGCACGGCGAATCGGCCGTGAGGTCGGAGGACTGCGATTGCGGTGCTCTGTAGTTCGAAAACTGCAGTGCCGCCTGCGTCGGCGGCTACCCGCTACTTAACGAAAGCCCTCCAGCCCGCGTACCGGCCGGGTTCGCATGACGATGCGTGTGACGCTGCCTGCCACTCGGCCTCCTTCGCGGTTGGGTGGCTTTCTGCTGGCGACATCGTACGCCCTTACCCATGGGTAAGTTCAGTGATGTGCCCTATGACCGCATGAACGACGACGAAGTGCGCGCCTTTCTCACGTCGATGCCGGCGCATACCGGGAAGGTGGCGACGGTGCGCGCTGATGGGCGGCCGCATGTGGCGCCGGTTTGGTACGCCGTCGACGATGACGGCTCGATCTATTTCACGACGGGTGCCGACACGGTCAAAGGCAAGAACCTGACGAGGACCGGGTACGCGGCGATGTCGGTCGACGACGAGCGACCGCCGTTCTCGTTCGTGACCCTCGAAGGGCCCGTCGAGATGTCCGACGACCTCGACGCCGTCCGCAAGTGGGCCACCATCGTGGGCGGCCGGTACATGGGGGCGGACAAGGCGGCCGGCTTCGGCGAGCGCAACGCCGTGCGCGGCGAGCTACTCGCCCACCTCCGCCCCGAGAAAATCACGTCCGCGAAGGATCTGGCGGACTGATTCAGCGTTCTGGGGAGCGTTGACACGCCAAGGCATGCTCAACGATCTCCGGAATGGATATCCACAGCCTGGGGATAAATTACACGCTTGTAACTGTCACACCCAGTTGGGAAGCTATGGGCGTGGAACGGTCCCTCGAAGTCGCTGCCAGCCGGCTCGCCGAGTTGCTCACCGGGCGGGTCGCCGCGCTCTCGGACCCGGCCGGGCGTGACCTCATCTTCGACGCCGACGTCACGCCGCGGGCCCTCGAGCGGCGCCCGGGGCCGGCCGACGTCTGGGCTGTCGACGGCGGGCAGTGCGTCGTGGCCGACGCTCGGTGCGTACAGCTGCTGGTCACGCGGGCCGCACGGGTTCGGTACGCGGCCGGCGAGCGGGTCCTCGAAGACGAAGGCGAGCTGAAGGCCCATCTCCTCGGCGTCGGCGAGGAGCGCGCGTCGCTCGCCGCCCTCGGCCTGGGCATCGACCCCCAGTCGAGCGTCGACGCCAACCTGCTCAGGGACCGCTGGGAGTGGGACGCCGTCGAGCGCTCCATAGAAGAGGCCCAGCCGGGCGGACTCGTCCTGGTCGACGGGGATCTCGTTCCCGACTGGCGAATCCCGTCGTCGTACATGGGCGAGCTGCTCGAGCGTTCCGCGGAACGCAACGTGCTCGTCGCCGGGGTCACCAAGCACTCGTCGCTGGCACGCGGCGGGGCACCGCTTGTCGGCCAGCTCGAGCTCGAGGCCGCAGTCCACCTCGGTGCCCGGACCATGTGGTGGTCTCCCGTCGCTCGCACGCGCAGCGACTTCGGCGCCGGCGGCCTCCGGGTCGTCGTCGCCCGCCTCGACCCCGACGCCCGCTTCGCCTTCCGCGTCGACCTCCCCGCGTCGGCCGATCCGGTGGAGGCGCTCGGAGCGATCTCGGCGGTGAGCGACGACGCCGCCTTCCCCGGCTATCCCTATCCGCTGTCGGTTGCCGACCAGCTGGCCGCGTGTCCGCCGTGGCTGCGTCAGGAGCTGTGGCTCGAGCTCGACGAGCTCTTCCACCGCGCCGGCGTGCCCCTCGACGTTCGCGAGCGGGCCTTCACCGACCGCCACAAGCTCATGGAGAGGGCATAGATGGACACGAGTACGAGCCGCGGCCGCCTGTTCGGCAAGAACGTCCTCGAAGCCGTCTTCCGGGCCTCGCCCGACGAGGACCTCTTTCTCGGCGAGCTGCTCGTCGGCGTCGACGAGGCCACCGGCCGCCGCTATCTCTTCCGCGTCGTCGATGTCACCTACGGCTCCGAGCACCGCGAGCCGGGCTGGGCCGAGCGAGTTGCGGGCACGCTGCTCGCCGACGACGCCCGCGACGAGAGTGGGCTGCATCCGCTGCACGACCAGGCCATGCGCACCTACCGCGTTGCCACGTGTCGCTGCCTCGGCTATCTGTCGCCGGAGGGCGAGTTCCGAAAGCCCAAGTCGCTGCCCACCCAGTTCTCGCGCGTGATCTCGCCCGAGCCCGCCGACTTCGCCTTCCTGCGCACCAAGATGGGCGACCTGCCGATCGGTCAGCTGCGCAGCGGCGAAACCGTCGTCGACTTCGAGGTCGGCATCCCGGGCTCGTCGCTCGCCACCCACGTCGGCGTCTTCGCCACCACGGGCATGGGCAAGTCCAACCTGATGAAGGTGCTGGCGTCGGGCGTCATGCAGCGCGGCGGTCGTTACGGCCTCCTGCTCGTCGACCCCCACGGGGAGTACCGCACGGCGCTGGCGAAGCATCCGTGGGCCGCCGACCGGCTGCGCACGTACGCGGCCCGGCGTCTCCCGAACACCTCTGCACTGCGCGTCTCCCTCGCCGAGCTCGCCGTCGACGATCTGCGCACCGCGTACGAGTGGTCACGGCCGCAGGAGGAGGCGCTGTTCGAACTCGAGCGCCACTACGCGGCCACCGACCTGCGCTGGCTCCTCGACTTCGCCCAGATCGACGACCTCGCCGCCTTCCGCGAGATCGACCTCAACGGCCGCGTCGCGCTCAACACCTTGCAGGTCGTGCACCGGCGGGCCCGGCGCATCGTCGAGCTGCCGTGTGTTGCCCCCGACCCCAACGTGTCGGTCGGCGGCGCCGTGCTCAGCGACCTGCAGCAGGGCAAGGTCGTCCTTGTCGACGTCAGCGGGCTCGGCTCCACCGAGGAGGTGCTGGTCGCGTCCTTCCTCACCCGCAAGGTGCTGGACGAATGGTCGTCGGCCTATCTCGAGCAGCCCGAGCTGCACGAGCGCCTGCCGGTCGTTGCCATCGCGCTGGAGGAGGCGCAGCGCGTGCTCTCCCGCTCTCGAGACCGCGAGTCCAACGTGTTCCCTCGTGTGGCGCGCGAAGGGCGCAAGTTCAAGGTCGGGCTCTGCGCGGTCACGCAGCAGCCCAAGCTTCTCGACGACGAGCTCCTCAGCCAGTTCAACACGTTCTTCGTTCTCGGCCTGGCCGACGAGAAGGACCGCAACATCCTGCGCTCGTCCTCCAAACAGGACATCAGCGCCCTCGGCCCCGAGATCCAGACGCTGATGCCAGGTGAGTGCCTCGTCGCCAACCTGGAGGCGCCTTTCGCGGTGCCCGCCAAGGTGCACCTGTACGACGACGTCGTGCGTTCGTGTGACCCGCCCCCGGCGCGCATGGAGTCAGCGCCCGCCAACGTGTCTGCGCTGGTCGACTGATGCGCGTCGCAGCGCTCGGCGACGCCCACCTCGGACGGTCGTATCTCCCGTACACCACGCCCGAAGGCGTCAACCAGCGGGAGCGCGACTTCGAGCTGTCGTTCGAGGCCGCCGTCGATCTGGCGCTCGCCCAGGACCCCGACGTCCTCGTCTGGCTCGGCGACATCTTCGACCACCCGCGGCCCACGTACCGCTCGTTCCGCATCGCCCAGCGGGCGCTGGTGAAGATCCGCGAGCACGGCATCCCCGTGGTCGTCATCAGCGGCAACCACGACACGCCCCGGCTGCCGGGCACGGGCTCCCCGTACTCGGCTTTGGCCGACACGTTCGCAGGCAGCGTGCACTTCGCCCACCGTCTGCAGTACGAGCGCTTCGAGCTCCCGGGTCTCGTCGTCCACGCCGTGCCGCAGATGCTCACCGTCGAGGCCACACTCGACGCTCTCGAAGAAGCGGCCCGCACGCGCAGCGCGGACCGCACCAACCTGCTGCTCACCCATCCGCGCGTGACCCAGGTCGAGCCCCGCTACGCCGACATCAACGAGATCGAGGTCGACGCCGGCATGCTGCAGAGCGACCTCGTGCTCCTCGGCCACTACCACTTCCACACCCAGGTGGGCCGCGGCATCTGGTACGCCGGGTCCACCGACACCTTTACCTTCGCCGACGACCCCGACAAGGCCAAGGGCATCCTCGTCCTCGACACCGACACCGGCGAGTGCACGCACGTGCCGCTCGCCGATCAGCGACAACTGGTGACGCTGGAGACGATCCAAGCTCTCGGTCTGTCGCCGACCGAGGTGTCCGACCTGGTGCTGGCGCGCGCCGCGACGATCCCCGAGGGTGCCGTTGCTCGCCTCTACCTCGACGGCGTCGACCCCGAGGCCTACCGCCTGCTCGACCTCCACGCCGTGCAGGACGCCGCCAAGGCGGGCCTGCACTTGAAGATCGAGCCGACGTTCGTGGGCGTGCTGGCCCAAGCCGACCTCCCCGAGCTCGAGTCGATGCCCGCCCGCTGGGACGCGTACCTCGACAGTCCCGGCACTGACCTCACCGGCTACGACCGCGACCGCATCCGCACCATGGGCCACGACTACCTGTCAGCGGCCGTCGAGACGGCGGACGAGAAGTGAGCAGTCCGTGAGGATCACCCGCATCCGGCTGCGCAACTACCGGGTCTACGAGGACCTCGACCTCGAGCTGCCGGGCGGTCTCATCGGCGTCTACGGCGCGAACGGCGCCGGGAAGAGCACGCTGATCGAGGCCATCAGGTTCGGACTGTGGGGCAAGGCCCGCACCGAGAAGGACGAGATCCGCACGTCCGGGGTGAACGCCGACTGCGTGGCCGAGGTGGAGTTCGAGCACGAGGGTCATCTCTACGTCGTGCGCCGCACGATCACCGGCGTCAACTCGACGGTGAAGGCGCAGGCCCACGCCGACGGCATGCAGGTCGCCGAGGGCGTGCGCGACACCGCTCGCTACGTGCGCTCCGTGCTCGGTATGGACGACAGCGCCTTCCGGGCGTCCGTCTTCGCCGAACAGAAGCAGATCGCCAGCTTCAGCGGTCAGACGCCGGCTGAGCGTCGCAAGCTCGTGCTGCAGCTCCTCGGCATCACGCCCGTGGACACCGCCAAGGACCGCGCCCGCAAGGACGGGCGAATGGCGATGGAGCAGTACACGCGTGCCCGCGACCTGCTGCCCGATGTCGAGAAGCTGAAGACCGAGCTCGCGGAAGCCGAGGCGGCGGCCAAGACCGCGGCTGACGCCGAGACCGAGGCGAAGAAGCAGCTGGCCGTCGTCGAGAAGGACCACACGACGGCCCGGAAGGCCCACGATGCCCTCGTGGTGACGCGCAACGAATACGACCGCATCGTCGCCGAGGGCAAGACGACCAAGGCCGAGCACGAGCGGGCCCAGAAGCGCGTTACCGAGCTCGAGGCCGAGGTGAAGGGGCTGGCCGAGGCGGCCGAGGCGCTCGCAAAGCTCGAACCCGACGCCAAGGGTCTCGCAAAAGCCGAACAGCGCCTGGCCGCCGTCCAGGTCGTCGACCGGGCACGCGCTGCCCTCGCCGAGCTCCCCGCGGTCGACGAGCCCGCGAGGCCCGAAGAGAAGGCGTTCGACACCGCGCGCGCCGATGCTGAGCGCGCCGGGCGCGAGCTTGCCGAGGTCGAAGGCCGGCTCAAGGCCGCCGCCGACGAGCTCACGCGCGCCAAGGAGATGGTCGGGCGGGCGTCGGCCCTATCCGGTGAGGCCGACTGCCCGCTGTGCGGCCAGGCCCTCGGCGACGCCTTCGAGCAGGTGCAGCGCCACCGGGACGAGGAGGTCACCCGCGCCGAGGCTGCGGTGAAGGAGCTGACCGCCACGCAAAGGGCGATGACGAAGGTGGCTGCCGCCGCGGCCAAGGAGGCCGACAACCAGGCCAAGGTCTTGAAGAAGGCACAAGAGCTGTGGGTGGCTCACGAGAAGGTCGTCGAACGCCGCGCCACGGCACAACGAGCGCTGGACGAGGCCTTGGCCGCGCTCGACCCGGCGCCGGCTCCTGACGAAGGCAACACGCTGGCCGCCGAGGTCGAGCGCCGCCGCAAGGCCCACACGCAGTGCGAAGTCCTTCGCGACCGTGTCTCTCGACGAGAGGCTGTCGAGACCGAGCTCCGTGCCGAACGAGAGCGCGTCGGCGAACTCAACGGCACGCTGCAGACGCTGCGGGAGAAGGTGCAGGGGTTGGCGTTCAAGCCGGCCGACCTCGAAGCGGCCGCGCAGGCGCTCGAGGCCGCCGAGGCCACGCTCGACGCGACCCGCAAGGCCGCCGAGGCCGCCGGCAACGAAGCGGTGAAGAGTCACACGGTCGCCGAGCAGACGGGCAAGCGCCTGGCCGACGCCGTCGAGCAACACGCCAGGATCGGCGACCTGGCCGAGGATGCACGGCACCTCACGCGCTTGGGCGAGCTCCTCAACGTCTTCCGCAACAACCTGGTTGGCACGGTGGGCCCCCTCCTCTCGGCGCAGGCTGCCGATCTGTTCGCCGAGCTCACCGACCACGAGTACGACCTGCTCGAGGTGGACCCGGAGACCTACGAGATCCAGATCCACGACGCGGGGCGCGTCTACGGCATGGACCGCTTCTCCGGATCGGAGACCGATCTGGCGAACCTGGCCTTGCGTGTGGCCATCAGCGAGCACGTGCGGTTCCAGTCGGGTGGCACCGTTGGTCTGCTCGTGCTCGACGAGGTCTTCGGTCCGCTCGACGCCGACCGCAAAGAGCGCATGCTGCTGGCCCTCGAGCGTCTGAAGGCCCGCTTCCGCCAGGTGCTCGTCGTCACCCACGACGTCGAGGTCAAAGAGCAGCTTCCGAACGCCATCGAGGTCATCAAGCTTCCCGGCCGCCGGGCGACAGCCCGACTCGTCGGCGTCTGACCATCCTCTTGGTAGCGGAACCTCGCGAGTGTCTTTCTGTGAACGCTGAACCACCTGTGACGTGGCTAACCCTTCACAGAAGTGCGCCACGCTCGAAGGCCCGATAGCCGCACGTCCCCAGTCCTTCTGTGAGCGTTAAGTCCTACGTGGCACGACTAAGTGCTCACGGAATGGCGCCCACCGTCAGGCGCTCGGAACGGCACCTAGCGAGTCCCCTCAGAGTGTTTGCTCACTCAGCGGGCCATGTCACCGGCGATTGAGCACACACTTCCGCGCCCGGCGGTAGGCGCACGCATTGCCGGACACGGGCCTCGATGGTATGGCGCACGTCGCGGCACCTACGAGTCGCTGAACCCGCTCGGCCTGCGAACGCCTACCGAGCAGTGGTAGCAGCGGTCCTCGTCTTCAGTCGACCGATACCACTCGTGCTGGCCGCACTCGTTGCGGCCCTTCGGCACAAGCCGCGTGAGTGCCGGCGGCAAGTGACGGCGGAGACTCGTTCGCCAGCGATAGCGGCCACGCGGTCGATGGCTGCCGTCATCGTCGTCTGAGGGTCGGCCACCCGGCCACCGCCCCGGCACAGGGAACCCAAACGCCTCGTCCTCGACGATGCCTCTGCGCGGGTGCTCGTCCGTCACCACCCCATGTTGGCGCGTCTGAGGTGCGGAAACGGCACCTACGAGCGCTCTGCTCGGGCCTTGTGAAGAGCAGCGGCCGCTCGGAACCGCACCCGTCCGCATCGGTCCCGAACGTCCTCGCTCGCGTCATCGGCGCAACAGCAATGCGAGGACAGCCACTCCAGGTCCTCTTCGCTCAACCACAGCGCAACGCGTCCGAGAGCGGCTTCGTGGTCAGAGTCCGTTGGGATCGGAGGCTCAGTCGGCACGACCCCAAGCCTCGCGCTCCTGACGGCTTCTGACCGCTCGATAACGGCACATCCCGAGCGCCATCGGCACGCTCGGACCGGCGACTACCTCGCAAGTTTCTCAAGCCGCTTCTTCACGCCACGCGTGGCCGTAGCACGCCCAACGCCCGGGTGGCGGGAGAACTGGTCTGGTGCGTCAAGCAGAGCCAACGCCCGTCGCGCGGCGTCCCTCGCGACGCTATGTTCGCCGACCCCAGCAGCCGCGTCGGCAAGTGCCGCGTTCCACCGGAACAGCCAGTAGTTCAGTGTCAAGGTGGAAACTGGCCGTAGGTCGAGAGCCTTGAGCGCCTCCTCAGGCAGGCCCATCGAGTTCAACACCTCAGCCAGGGAAACGTGCACCGCCCCCGAAGTTGCGTTCAGGTCGGGTCGCGCTTCAACGACTTGTCGATAGAGGGCCACCGCATCGGCGAGCCTGCCGCCGTCCCGAGCTATATCACCCAGCAGTTCCAGACAGAACGGCGCGTCGAGGGAGGTCGGATACTCGTTGACCACGCGCTGCAATAGGCCGACGGCCTGGTGAACATCGCCAGCGTCACGCAGCCCCAACGCTTTGATCTTGAGGTACTGAGGGCGATTCTGTGGCTTCGCTCGGGCGAGACGACGCTCAAAGTCCTCCCGAGCAGCCGCGTCCCACTTCGGTGATCGATACCACTCGTCCGCCACGCCCTCCATCATGGGTCATGTAGCCGGACCGCTCGATAACGGCACATATGCGCTACCACCACAGCGTGGATTCTCGGGCCGCCTCGCGTGCCATCGACCCCACCGCCTCGGCTCTGTCCTCTGGCCCATCGCTTTCGACGCTCCAGAACTGATTCTCGAACGTCAACTCCAACAGGCCGTGGTCCTGCTGGCGAAGCTCGATGAGAGGCGTCCTGTCATCCAGGCACCGCCTCCCCCCGTGTTCGATGTACACCTCGGCGAACCGCCTCGCGAGACGTGTGGCCTCGCCGGGTTCCACGCCTTCTACTCGCACCGCATCCTCGACGCGCGAGCGCCACCCGGCTCGGTCGTCCTCGGGCCGCATACCTACATCATGCTCCGCGGGGCGCTCGGTATCGGCACCTACGAGCGATGCACCCGCCGGGCGAGTTCAGCGACTGCCAGGACGGGATCGGGCGTCTCAGTGATGAGTACGCCGTCGCTACCCGGCTCGGTTAGTACGGCGTATACGCCGGTCGACCCGACACCGATCGCTGGCAGGTCGACGGCGTCCGAGAGGTCCCCCGCCGTGGCTTCCCGCGCAAGGCAAAGCTGGTTCAGCCGTTGGTACGGATACAACTCACCGACGAGCGGATGAGCTGCTGCCGCCAGAAGCAGCGGCTCGAATAGCGGACCGAACCAGCCCTCGGCTGGATTGGCCCCGGCGTACTCGTCGATGAGCGCCCGCCATGCGTTCCGTATCGCGCCATCAGCCACTCGCACAGACTGCCGCACGCGGAGCTACCTGTCAGGCGCTCGGTAACGGCACATCCGTGGTGCCCGTTCACAACAGGAGCAGGACCACACCAGTCGCGATCAGCGCCATCGCGACCACCGCGAAGAGCCACCACCACTTTGCGGCTGTCGTTGAGTAAGACAGCGCGTAATCACCGTCTCCGTCCCCCCACCTGAAGCCATACCGCGGGTCCTTCAACGCCCGCTCAAGCTCGTCGTTCAGCCTCGGCACGCTGCGGGCGTATACCCGGTACAGGTACATCAGACCTGCGCCGAGTGCGACACCGACCCCCGCTCCAATGAGCATCCCGCCCGCCGACGCCACCCGCACATAGTGCCGTTCCTGAAGGAGCGGGGCCAGGTCAACCCCTTTCCCCCTGCAGCTCGCTGCGTCGTCGTGCGTGCAGCCGCGCGCCAACGACGAGACGGGGTCAACGCTGGCGAAGCCACCCGTAGGGCGTGGCGTTGACGCCGGGCGAGGAGGGCGCATGATCGACGGCGAAGACGCCGCCTGGTTCAACCTTCGAGTTGCCCCATCACCGTGTCGAAAGAGGTGACACGGGCGTCCGCTGCGGACTGCCAGTCATTCCTCCGCCGATCGCCGCGCATGATGGGCTCCGGCCACAGGGTCTGCTGGGCTCAATCAGATTCTCGGGTGCGCCACGTCGTGGGACCCACGGCAATACCCGAGCCGCAACCGACCCTGAGTTCCGCTCACGCGGACTGAGCGGCCCCGAGACAGCGAACCTTGCCGTCTCGCAGGCCGTAGAACACGAGCGTCAACAGTTTGCGTGCGACGGCCACTCGCGCCTTGAACTTGCCTCGGCGCGCTGCGATGCGGTGGTAGTCAGCTCGCAGCGTGGGTCCGCCTCGATACTTGGAGATGGCCTCGATGGCGGCCCAGCGCACCAGCGGCGAGCCCTGCTTGGTGATCGGGCCCCGCGTCACCTTGTCGTCGGACTCGCGGTGCTTCGGCGTGAGGCCAGCCCACGAGCACAGCTTGTCCGGAGACGGAAAGCGGCTGACGTCGCCGATCTCGGCGCAGAACACTGCGGCGAGCACTCGGCCCACGCCGGGGATCTGGCGGATGGCGTTGTAGCCGGGGTCGTCCTCGAGCTCGCGGTGGATGCGCCGGTTCAACATGGCGATCTCGCGGTCGTAGTAGGCGAGCAGATCGCGCAGCGACTCGAGGCGCAGCGTGTAGGCCATGGGCAGCTCCAAGTCGTCGAGCTGTGCCGAGCCCGATGGTCCCCACATGCAGCCCCGGACGGGGAGGATGCCGTTCTTGGCCATCACGCCGTGGATCTGGGCTTTGCAACTCGTGCGGTGCAGGACGAGACGGAACCGATACCGAACGAGCTCACGCAGCTCGCGCACCGACGGCGGCGCGATCCATCCCTCCGCCAACCGACCGAGCCGCAGCATGGCCGCCAGGTCCCGGGCGTCGCGCTCGTCGTTCTTGACGCGTCGGTTTCCCCAGTTGTTGCCGAGGGGATGCGCGAGATGGACGTTGGCGCCGAGCTCTTGCAGGAGATCCGCGGCCCAGTACCAGCCGTAGGTCGACTCCAACACGACCTCCGGTTCGGGACCGGCGTCCGCCATCGCTTGCGCCAGTTCCATGGGCTGGCTCGGGACGCGCACGCAGCCAAGGACTTCGCCGTCGGGTGACATGCGGTGAATCGTCGACGTGCGACGGTGCAGATCGATGCCGACGTACTGTCGCTCCATAGGGGCCTCCCTGTTCGTTGGGCTTGTGAGAAGCCCGAGTGTTCACCTCTCGGGTTCCCACGGGGAGCGGAGGCCCCGCTCCTTCATCGCATCAGATATCGTGCGGCTTCGTCTGTCCCTCTCCGTGCGGGTGGCGGCCCTTGGCTTGACCCTGTAGTGCGGTACGGGCCGTACGCTTGACGTCGTGGACGCGGACACGCTGACGATCGGGGCTCTGGCCGACGCCGCAGGGGTGAACGTCGAGACCGTCCGGTACTACGAGCGACGCGGCCTCATCGAGGAGCCGCCGAGGTCGCCGGCCGGCTACCGGCAGTACTCCGACGACGATCTGTGGCGGTTGCGGTTCATCGCCCGGGCCAAGGGCCTGGGGTTCACGCTCGCCGAGATCAGGGAGATGATCGGCGCCACCGGCGACGGGTCAGCAGACGCCGTGCTGGCCGCGGCGCGGGCCAAGCTTGCGGCCGTCGACAGTCAGCAACGCCAGCTCGTCGAACGCCGCCGTCGCCTCGAGCAGCTGGTCGCCGTGTGTCAGGACGGGGATCCGTCCGACTGCACGGCGCTCGACATCGTCAACTGACGCGCCGGCCGAGAACGTCGGCCAGTTCTTCGAGCAGGTGGCGCTTGCCGCGCGCGCCGACCATGCGCTTCACGAGTTCGCCCTCGTCGAACACGAGCAGTGTCGGGATGCTCATGACGTCGTAGCGGGCGCCGAGCCCGGGATTGTCGTCACTGTTGACCTTGTAGACACGCAAGGCGCCTTCCTGCTCGCTGGCGATCTCGTCGAGGACCGGCGCGAGGGCCTTGCACGGTCCACACCATTCGGCCCAGAACTCCACGAGGACCGGCACGGGGGCGGCGCCGATCTCCTCGTCGAAAGTCATCTCCGTCAATGAATCCATGCAAGTGACCGTACGCCCCGTACCACGGTCCGGAGTCAAGCCTCTTCGGGCACCGAGAACCGCTCGCAGTACTCCCGGAAGCGCTCACGCTCGGTCGGCGCGTCCAAGTCGAAGTCCTCGAGCGAGTAACGGTGCTCGCCGTGAGCGCCCTTGGGCTTGCCGGCCACGTAGGCATTGACGCGGTCGGCGAGATCCTCTGAGCGTGGCCACCCCAGCTGCTCGTAGACGTCGACGACAGCGCGACCGGGATCGGCCATGAGATCGGCGTATCGCACGTCGACGAACTGGTTGTCGGGGAGCGATCCGTCGGCGCGGCCGGCCATGGCGTTGCCGAGCAGCATGGCCGACCCGACGGCGACGGGCGGGAGGTCGGCAATGCTCACGTCCTCGCAGCGCATCGACTTGAGGGTGCCCAGCAGGCTCAGCGTCGACGGCGCCGTCTTCAGCGGATCGCGGTGGACGTGGACGACGCGGGCGTCGGGATACACCCAGAAGAGCGTCGCCAGCTGCGCGAGGTGGCTGGGCGCCTTCAGGACCCAGCGGACCGGTTGCTCGCCCTGCAGCGTCTGCAGGATGCGGCGGTGGTAGCGGTAGGCGTCGGCGTGGTCGGCGAACGCTACGTGCGACGCATACGCGGGCGCCGCGTGCACGCCCGACCAATGGTCAGACAAGAATTCATGAGCCAAGGCGAAGATGCACTCGTTCGGGAGGTCGCCGTCGTTGTGGTGCATGCCGTCGTACTCGGGCTCCACTTCCTGCCAGAACGAATGCGTGTCGTCGCCGGCCTGTCGTGCATAGGGATCGCCCGACGCCGCCTCGGCCGGTTGGAGCAGCTCCCAGGTCGCCGGTGCGCGCGACCCCTCGTCCAGCGCGAGCAGCTCGTGCAGGATCGACGTCCCCGACCGGGCCAGACCGATCACAAAGACGGGCTGCGCGACCGGACGTTCCAGCATCTCGGGCGACTCGTCCCACAGCCGGGTCAACAGGAGCCGCGTGCGCAGCGAACGCAGCATCTCCGTCCTCGTCATGATGCGCCCGACCAGATGCAGACGGCTCTCTTCCTCGATCGACCGGAGGAGCACGTCGTAGTGCTGCTGCCAGGTGGGAGGACCGAAATCGCTGAGGCCGGTCGACGCCTGCGCCGTCGTCATCAGCTCCGATGGGTCAAGCGACACGAGATGCTGCGCACCGCCGACGGCGCGGCCGTGGCCGATGAGTCGCTCCACCCACGGCGGTCGCGGTGGGGGGGTCCAGGTCACGTGTACCGCGCCAAAATCGCGGCCCGGCGGCGAGCCAGCTGTTCGCGCCGCTGGGAGGCTTCGATACGCGGGTGGTCGGCGGGGACGTGCTCGAAGACCGACGACGCCGGCACGACTTTCGCCTCAGGCACGGGCCGGGTGCGGGCGCCGACGTAGCGGTACAGAAGCAGGCCTTCGGCTCTTCCGCCGGTGTCGATCCAGTTGACGGTGCCGGGATCGCGGCCGCTGGCGACCACACGCACCCGACCGTCGACGTCGACGTGCGTCTGCACCACGTTCAACGAGGTCTGCCTGGACGCGAAGTCGCCGGAGTCGAACCAGCGGTCGGTGTGGATCGTCCAGCCCCAGTAGTCGGCGTCCGGCTCGTCCACGACGATCAGCAGCGCCTCATCGCGTGCCAGCGACCAGCGGCCGGCGCCGTAGGCGATGTGCGGCGCACCCCCTGGCGGGGTGCGCGGCGGACCGAAGGCGTTCACAGGTAAGGCGGCAGCCGCCTGCGCGCCGTACGCCGACCAGTACCGAAGCGATCGCTCGGTCCACTCGATGACTCGCTCGAGGGCGATCCCCACCACTGCCGGTTCGGGTCGCGGCACCGGTTCGCCGCGCCCGTCGACGCGTTCGATGTGGAAGGTCGCAATCCGATCCCGTTCCCAGTCGCACTGGAACTGGCGGATGAGGAGGAAGGTGGCCTGCGGGTCGGTAACGAGATAGTTGCTGTCGGCATGGTGGGTCGGGCCCACCAGCAGCTCGAAGGCGCCGTCGTCATCGACCTCCATCTCTCGAAGCGTGCGCTCCGCGTACACGCCGTAGCGGTCAAGGTGCATGTCGCCTTCGACGATCGAGAAGATCGCATCGCGCACGCCCGCGACGTTGCCCCACACCCGGTACGTCGCCGTCGGGTCGATCGTCGCCCGCACGTACACGTTGTCGGGGTTGGGCCCGCCCCACTGGCTCCAGGGCTCCTCGTAGCGGTGGAAGCTCGGATGCTCGGGATTGGCGTGTTCCAACTCGGCGCGCAATGCCGTCGAAAGCTGGCGGGCGAGATGCCGGAATCCCTCGGCCTGGTCGATTGGTTCGCCGGCGAAGGGCGCGGCCGTGAGCTCGTCGCCGAGGGTCATCAACCGCTCGCAGAGCGCCCGCCACGCAGCAGCCGGTTCGGTTGCGTCCAGGCGACGGAGATTAACCACGCCCTGCAGTGGTAGGCAGGGCCCGTGGAGCAGTTCAGCAACGGCGACCTCGTCTTCGACGTCCGGGACGAGGGGCCGGCCGACGGTGACGTCGTCATCCTGCTCCACGGGTTCCCGCAGACCAACGCCTGTTGGGACCGAGTCGTCCCCGGCCTGGCCGAAGCCGGCTTGCGGGTGCTGGCCCCGACGCAGCGGGGGTACTCACCGCGAGCGCGGCCGGTCGGACGCCGCGCCTACTCGGCTGAGAATCTCGTCGGCGACGTGCTGGCCCTTGCGGACGCCGCCAATGCAGACACGTTCCATGTCGTCGGCCACGACTGGGGCGGCGCGTACGCGTGGTACTGCGCGATGTGGCATCCGGAACGGGTCAGCAGCGTTTCCGTACTGGCCACGCCGCACCCCGCCGCCTTACGCCGGTCGATGGTCACGAGCACGCAGCTCTTGCGCTCGTGGTACTTCCTCGTGTTCCAACTCCCGCGCGTAGCCGAGTGGATGGCGTCCTCGCCGGCGGGCAGGCCGCGCTTCCGCAAGGCGCTGCTCCGTTCGGGGGTACCCGAGGCCTATCTCGACCAGTACCTCGCCGCGCTCGACGAACCGGGCGCGTTGAAGAACATCTTCAACTGGTACCGAGCCGTGGCGTTCACGAAGCCGTCTCAGCTCTCGCAGATCGTCACCGTGCCCACCCTGTACGTCTACGGCGCCCACGACGTCGCCCTCGGCGCCCGTGCCGCTGAGCTGACGGCCGACTACGTCAGCGGCCCGTACCGCTACGAGCACCTCGACGACGTGAGTCACTGGATCCCCGAGGTCGCGCCCGGCACCGTGGTGCGCCTCGTCCTCGAGCACGTCACCGGCGTGCCGGTGTCGCCCGCGTAGTTCGCCGTCACCTGTGCGCTGCCTCTGGTGCCACCAAGACGTCGACGCAGGGTGGGCCCTCTGCCCCGACTGCGGATCCGTGCTCGAAGGCGATCCGCTTGTCGACAAGAAGGTGCACTACCGGCCCGCGGGGGAGAAGCCATTCGACCCCTTCGTCATTGCGTCGGTGCGGCGAATGACGCCGACGGGACCGTTGGTCGTGCTGGGTAAGGACGAGCGCATCGAGGCCAACCTCGTGCCCGCCGCCAGCACGGTCGTGTGCAGGGATCTCAACGGCCCGGTGCTCTTCCGCCTCGAGAAGTACGAACCTGTGGGCGGCGGGGTCGTCGCCTTCACTCATGGCGAGGAACCGATAGCCACCTATCTGCCAACGCGAGAGGGAACACTCGAGGTGCGTGACGGCGCCAGTGCTCCGGTCGCGACGCTCGTGAGTCATCCTGGGAGCTCGGAGAACTGTGACCTCATCGAGCGTGGTGGACGGCGGCGCCTCGCAGCGTGCTGGCGCCGCAGCCACCAGCTAGGTGACTGGGTCGACGAGCACTGGTTCGTGATGCCGACGGCTGAAGGACGTCTGCCACTGACGACGATGGCGCTCGTCGCTCTCCCCGTCGTGTGCCACGCATGGCTCGGGACGGGGCCTCGCAGGGTTGCGAAGCAAGACAGCGCAGGGCTGTATGAAGACGAGCGCGTCCTTGGAAGCTTTTTCGGCATGTCGAGGTGGCACTGATGGCCTGGATCCTCGACCTCGACGGGGTGCTCTGGCTGAGCGACGAGCCGATTGCCGGATCGGCGGACGCCGTGGCTGCGCTCCGTGCACGGGGTGAACGCGTGCTCTTCGTCTCCAACAACTCGTCGGCGCGCGTCGGCGACTACCTCGCCAAGCTCGAGCGCGTCGGCGTGCCCGCGTCGGCCGATGACCTGGTGACGTCCGCGCAGGCGGCGGCCACCCTCGTCGAGCCCGGACACACGGCGCTCGTCTGCGCCGGTGCCGGCGTCGAAGAGGCGCTGCAGCAGCGCGGGGCCAACGTCATCCGCGACGGGGACGCCGACGCCGTTGTCGTCGGCTGGCACCGCGACTTCGACTACGACGGCCTCACCGCCGCAGCACGCGCCGTCATGCACGGGGCGACGCTCATCGGCACCAACGACGACGCGACCTATCCCACGCCCGAGGGCCCTATTCCCGGCGGCGGTTCGATCCTCGCCGCCGTCGCAACGGCATCAGGCGCTGATCCCGTCGTCGCCGGGAAGCCCAACCACGCCATGGTCGATCTCGTCCGCGCTCGCCTCGGTGGCGACCTCGAGGGTTCAGTCGTTGTCGGTGACCGGCCGTCGACCGACGGCCTCTTCGCCACCGCCATGGGCCTTCCGTTCCTGCTCGTGCTCAGCGGCGTGACGCACCAGGACGACCTCCCTGTGCAGCCGGAGCCGGCCCGAGTCGAAGCCGACCTCGCCGCTCTGGTGGACTGACGGGATGCCGATCGAAGCCGCTCGCGAGTACGCCATCTGGCCCAAGGACCGCACGGTCACTGTTTCTGACGGGACACCGATCGCGTACACCATCGTCGGCGACGGCCCGAAGACGCCGATCCTGTTCGTCAACGGATGGACGTGCACCGACTCTTACTGGGCGGTGATCGGCCCGGGCGTGGTGGAGGACGGCCACCCCGCGATCTTCGTGGACACCCGCGGGCACGGCGAGTCCGGACTCCCGCGGGACCCGGGGTTCCTCGCCCGCAAGCTGCGCAGCGAGGACGTCACCACCGAGCGCCTGGCGCGCGACGTGCTCGAGGTCATCGACGACGCCGGTTTCGAGCAGGTCGCACTGGCCGGCCACTCGCTCGGCGTGCAGATCATCGTCGAGGCGTGCCGCATCGCTCCCGAGAAGGTCGCTGCCCTCTTCCCCGTCGCCGGCACTTTCGAGAACCCGGTGAAGACGTTCGCCGACATCGGGATCTTCGACCGCATTTACCCGGTGGCCGAGGTGTTGCTCGGCTTGTTCCCGTTCGAGTTCCTCAAGCCGATCAACAAGGGCATCGCCAATCCTGAGACGGGGCTGAAAATGGTGCGGCTGATCCGCGTGGCCGGGCCCAAGGTGACGTCAGAGCGCCTTGCACCGCACCTCAAGCAGATCGTCGAGCTGGACTTCTCTGTGCTGTTCAAGATGATGAGCGAGCAGCGCAGGCACGCGTCGGCGGATTTCCTGCCCCAGATTCAGGCGCCGACGATGATCTTCGCCGGCCGCCGTGACCTGTTCACGCCGCCGAGCGTGCAGGAGAAGATGGCGGAGCTCATTCCCGACGCCGAAATCGTCTGGTTCGACGAGGGCGGGCACATGCTGCCGATCGAGGAGCCCGAGGGCATCGTGGCGGCGATGTTGGAGTTCATGGGTCGGCGCGTCGACCCGTCGAACGTCACCGCCCCCTCGAAGCTTCAGCCGTAGGCGAAGGGGTCCGCGGTCAGCTGATCGCGGCGGACGGCGCACGGGTCGTCAGGTTCGGTGAGCAGCAACTGCTGCTGATACGCGACCTGGATGCGGTACGTGCCCTGGGCGCCGCCACACGCCTTCGTGTCGCCAAACACGGTGAGCCGGTCCTGGCTGAGGCTGTAGTCACCAGCCAACGCGTCGCTCACCGATGTGATCAGCACATAGGTGCCGTTCTTCCGAAGCTCGAAGGTGCCCTGCTTGGGTGACCGCCAGATGCCGGTGACGTCGTTGATGCCACTCGGGGCTTTCACGGGTTTGATTTTCGGGGGGCTTTGGTCGCCACACGCGCCGAGAAACAACACGAGTAGTGCGACGGCAACGATTCGTAGCTTTTTCATCGGTGCAGCTCGACACGTGGTGTCCTGTCAGTGACAACGACGCGCGCGGGGAGGCCCAGGACGTCGACTGGGTCGAACGTTCCCCCCTCAGAACGCACAGCGACAACATCACCTTTGTGCGTGCCGACCGTGATCGTCAACTCCATTCGCACACCATGTTCATCCTCTTCTGCGTCGACGACGATCGCGTCGTACGTGCCGTCAGGTAACACGCAAACATCATCGCGACATGTTCGCGAACACATCTACGTGAGCGTTCGCGGCACGCGCGTGCGCGCGAACAAAAACGTTTCGCGTTGCATCGCGTTGTACATCGCGCGTGAAACGCGTGCGCGAAACAACGAAATGCTTGACCTTGAGCGATGGTTCAGGTCTGATTGTCATGTACTTCTTCATTGCTTGAGGAGTCTTCAGCAATCTTGAACAAGGTTGAGGTGCTTAACCGTGACGAAAGTGAGACGGACAATGCGTTGTCCGTCTCGCACGCGCGCATGCACGTCGGTGTTGAAGTTCTCGGTGAGCTCTTCTTGGGAAGAGTTCCTGAACGAGAGCGGTGGGACTGCCGCCAAGTAGGCAGCCCCCGCCAGAAAGGGCGCTGTCAATGGTGACGGTGCCTTCCAAGGCAAATAGCCACCCGTAACAACGGGTTGACGAAAGGCGGCACATGAGTCCAGCCAAGAAGGCGTCGTCCGGCGCCAGAAAGAAGACCACAGCGCGTAAGAAGACCGCGGCCAAGAAGCGGCCCGCAGCGCGTAAGAAGACGACCGCACGGAAGACGACTGCGCGCAAGAAGACCACGGCGCGGAAGTCGACCGCACGGAAGAAGACCACAGCGCGTAAGAAGACCGCGGCGAAGAAGCGCCCGGCAGCGCGCAAGAAGAAGGCTCCGGCGAAGAAGCGCCCGGCAGCGCGCAAGAAGAAGGCACCCGCGCGCAAGAAGGCAGCGGCGCGCAAGCGCTAAGCCCGATCAGCCTCGACGAAGGGCCCGCAAGGGCCCTTCGTCGCGTCTGGGGAGCGTTTACAGGTCGCGGATCGCCTTGAAGCGCTCGCCGTAGGCGAGGCCGGTTCCCTCGGCGTGCTCAGCGGCCTTGTCCCTCACCCGCTTCTTGAAGCGCTCCACCTGGGCGGTGTCGCCCTCGTCGTCGATGCCCATCGTCGAGCGCAGCTGGCTCCGGTGGGCAAAAAGCGCCTCGATCTTGGTGTCGAGGTGGGCCTCGACGTCCTCGACATGGTCGGGCTCGTCGGCCTCGAAGAGCAGCAGCGTGGTCGGGCGGTGGTGGGCGAGACCGGGCTCGGGAAAGAAGTGCGGGTCGCGGGCGGCGACGATCCCGTCGGTGACAAGGAACCCGGCATGGCGGTGGTCCGGATGCAGCCGGTAGCGGCGCCACGGGTCATGGCCCAGGACGACCTCGGGCTGCAGGCGCCGTATCCAGTGGGCAACCTGTCGGCGCTGGGTGAGGTCGGACTCGAGCTCCCCGTCGTGCCAGTTGAGGAACACGACGTCGTCGCTCGCGCCAAGCGTCCGGGCCGCCGCCCGCTGCTCCTCTTGGCGGGTGGCGACCAGCTTGGTCAGGTCGGCGTCCGCATCCCATGTGCCCTTCGACCCGTCGGTGCAGACGAGGTGATGCACCGCGCACCCGGCGGCCGCCCACTTGGCGAGCGTTCCCCCGCAGCCGAACTCGATGTCGTCGGGGTGGGCGCCGATGGCGAGGGCGCGCTGCGGCACGGGAATGTCAATGGTCAACATCAATCCGATGACTCGAGCGATTCCGTGGGACGTCGGCGGTAGGCGAACACGAGACGGACCAAAGCGGCGGCGACGAGCAGTCCAATGAGCGCGTGCAGCCCTCGAGCGCCCCACGAGTCGGCGGCGGCGACGTTGGCGATGGCCGCGACGAGGCCGGCCACGCACAACAACATGAGGACGACGTGCTGCCAGCGGGGCATGCGGTTGATCATCGGGCGTCGCGCCTACTGAACCGTGGCGAGAAGGTCGGCGGGCACGTCGACGTCATGGCCGAGCAGCGGCTCACGTACGACGCGCAGTGGCAACCCCAGGCGCAGCGTCTCGGCCCCGTGACGTTGGAACGAGCCAGGGCCGTAGGAGAACGTGAAGTTGGCGTCGGCGGGCACGCACGCCACGTTGGTGCCGTCGTCGCGCCGGTCGGGCACGAGGGTGACACCCGGAAAGCGCGATGCCCACGCCAACGGGCCCGCGAGCGGGAGATCGGCGTGGGCGACCACTACCTGTCGGGCGCCCGCGTCGGCGAGTCGTTCGACGCCCGCTTGTACGGCGCCGTTCAGCCCGCGCCCGGGTTCCCACACCACGAGTGCGCCCTCGCCCCGCGCCCAGTCGGCGACCGCGGGGTCGTCACACACGACGGCGACAGGCAGCGGGCGAGCGACAGCCAGCACGTGGGCTGCCATCTCGCGCGCCAGCCGGCTGCGTTCGGCCGCCGGCAACGCGGGGGCAAGTCGCAGCTTGGCGTCGGCGAACGCCTTCACCGGCACGAGCACCGCAACCGGTCCTAACCAACGGTCCACTTAGCCGAGAACCTCGAACACCTTGGAGATCGGCTCCTGCCGCAGCAGTTGCCGCACGCGAATGAGCGCCTCGGCGACCTCGCGGGACTGGAGCGCCACTTCCATGTCCTCGAGCGACGTCCAGCGCGATAGGGCGGCGCCGTCGACGAGGCCACCGGCGTTCTTTTCCGTGCTGACGATCAGCTCGATCGAAACACAGCCCGCGAGCGCTCTGAACACGGGCTTCACATCGTCCTCGAACAGGCGGGTGACCTCGTCGACGTCGGCGGGGTCGACCGCGGTCTGGAACAACCTCAGATACTCGGCCAAGGCGACTACGGCCTCCAGGTGGTCTTGGTGAACATGCTGGCCAGCTCGGCGCTCGTGTGCAGGGCCATTCGTTGGCGGTCGAGCACGCCGGCCAGACGCTCACCTGTACCCGGGTACTTGAGCGTGACACGCACGGTCTCGGGGTTGACCTCGATGATGTTGTACGACGGCCGGATGTAGCCGCGGACCCGATGCGACGACACCGTGCCCGAGTTGATGATCAGCACGTGGTCCAGCAGCCAGACGTGGGGCACGTGCTTGTGGCCGGAGAGCACGATGTCGACTTTCAGCTCCGTGAGCAGCGCAAGGACATCACCTGCGTCCCACACAGTGTTGCGCTCGCGGCCGGTGCCGGGGACCGGGACGAGGTGGTGGTGGAGCACGAACATGCGAAGGTCGGCCGGGTACGAGAGCTGCTCCCGGATCCACGGGTAGCGCTCGCGGCCGATCTCGCCCTCGGCCAGGTCCGGCTTGGACGAGTCCATGGCGACGACCTGGACGTCCATGCCGTCGAGGGCGAGCCGGAGGACTCGGTCACCCTTCTCGGCGACGTCGCCCGGACCGAACGTGTCGCGGAAATGGAGGTATCCGACGTTCTTGGAGTCGTGGTTACCGGGGATGACGATGGTGGTGAGCTCTGCCGCGAAGAGTGGCTCGAGGAACGACTGCGCAGTCCGGAACTCGCCCGCGTAGCCCTCGGCAGTGAGGTCGCCGCCGACCACCACGAGGTCGGGTTTGAGAGCGATCGTCTCTTTGACCGCGTCTTCGAGCAGCTCAGCGTCGAAGTACGGGGACCCGCAGTGGAGGTCGGAGAGCTGGGCGATCACGAATGGGTCGCGAGCCACAACCGCAAGTCTACGGGTCGCTCGCTAACTAGGGTTTTGCTTGATGGCGCCCAAGACTGCGGTGATCGGTGCCGGCTCGTGGGGGACAGCAGTCGCGGCACTCGTGGCCCGCAACGCTCCGACCGTGCTGTGGGCGCGGCGTCCCGAGCTCGCGCAGACGATTCACGAGACCCACGTCAACCGCGACTACTTGCCGCAATACGAGCTGCCGCACCGCCTGACGTCGACGTCCTCGCTCGAAGAGGCGCTGTCCGACGCCGAGGTCGTTGTCATGGGTGTGCCCTCGCACGGCTTCCGCGAGATCCTCGAGGAAGGCCGCTCGTTCCTCGCCGACGGCGTGCCGATCGTCAGCCTCACCAAGGGCGTGGAACAACAGACGCTCAAGCGGATGACCGAGGTCATCGACGAGGTCGTGCCCGACCATCCCCGCGGCGTCCTCACCGGGCCCAACCTGGCCAAGGAGGTGCTGGCCGGATATCCGGCCGCCAGCGTGGTTGCGCTCGAGGACGAGGCCATCGCCGCCGATCTGCAGCAACTGTTCAGTACGGACGCCTTCCGCGTGTACACGAACAGCGACGTCGTCGGTTGCGAGGTCGGCGGGGCGCTGAAGAACGTCATCGCCATCGCCGCGGGCATCGCCGACGGCATGGGCTTCGGCGACAACACCCGTGCCGCCTTGCTGACTCGCGGTCTGGCCGAGCTCACGCGTCTGGGCGTGGCTCTCGGTGGCGAACCGATGACGTTCGCCGGCCTTGCTGGCATGGGCGACCTCGTTGCCACGTGCGCGAGCCGGCAGAGCCGCAACCGTCACGTCGGCGAAGAACTGGGCAAGGGACGCACGATCGACGAGATCGTCGACGAGATGCAGATGGTCGCCGAGGGCGTGAAGTCGTCCAAGGCGGTGGTGGATCTGGCGTCGCGGGTAGAGGTTGAGATGCCCATCGCCGAACAGGTTGTTGCCGTGCTCTACGAGGGGAAGCAAGCAAGCGAGATCGTCCCCGCGCTCATGCAGCGGGAGATGAAGCGCGAGCTCCACGGCATCCCTGCCACGCCCTAACGCATGGGACTGCGTACGTGGCTCCTGCGGAGGGCGATGGGCCGTCTCCGTATCAGCGACGACATCGTCCGCCATCTCTCGACGTTCCAGCGGCTGGGGGAGACCGTCGAGGTGTCGCTGCCGACCGAGGTCGTGCCCATCGGCGCCCGCACGGTGTTCCGGGCCCTGCGCACGCGTGCCGCCGCCCAGCTCGGCCCGGACTGGGTCTGGCCGCACTGGCTCGAGCGCCAGCTCGACCCGAGGTCGCCGGCGTTCATTCCCCGCGGCCACCTTCCGTTCCTCGCCAACATGACGCAGCGCAATTGGACGATGGTCGGCAATGTCGGGTCGCCGTGGGAGGCGATCGTCGACCCGCGTGGCCTTGTGACGCCGTGGTTCGACGGGTGGTCGCTGGACTGGTGGGTCGGCGGCGACGACCGCTGGCACTTCCCGTCGAGTGATGTGAGCGTCCGCCAGCGCCTGCTCGACGCCACCCCTGTCGTCGAGACAGCCATGCGCGTTCCCGGCGGCGACGCCATCCAGCGCGTGTACGCGGTGCAGGACGCCGAGGAGCTCGTGGTCGTCGAGTTCGAGAACGCGTCGACGCTGCCGTTCGCGCTGGCCCTCGCGTTGCGTCCGTACAACCCTGAGGGCTTGGCCGTCGTCGAGCGCATCGAGCTCGTCGACCGGACGGTCACCGTCGACGGCCGGCCCGCACTGCTGTTCCCGACCGAACCGTCGCTGATGGCGGGCTCGACGTTTCACGGCGGCGACTCCGCCCAGATCGTCACCGACGGAAAGGCCGGCCCCGCGCTTCCGGAGCAGCTGCGGTGCGAGGCGGGGCTCGCCCAAGCCGCGTTCCTGTTCCCGCTCGCGCACAAGGCGACGCTGCGTGTGGCGCTGCCGATGGTGTCCGAACGTCGCACCCGCCGTCGCCGCCTCGCCCGCCGGCGTGTCGAGCGCATGCCCGAGCTCCCGGCCCTGCTGCCGTCGGGCGCCACCGTTGCCCGTGCGTGGGAGGCGCAGACGCGGCGGGGAATGCAGCTCGAGCTCCCGGATCAGCGTCTGCAGGACGCCGTCGAGGCCAACCGTCGGTACATGTTGCTCTTCCATGACGGGCCCGACATCACGCCGGGCCCGTCGACGTACCACCGGTTCTGGTTCCGCGACGCCGCCTACATGCTGGCGGCCATGGACCGCTACGGCCTGCACGGCGAGGTGTCCGAGGTTTTGCTCTCGTATCCCGATCGCCAGCACGTCGACGGCTACTTCTTCAGCCAGCGCCAGGAATGGGACTCGAACGGCGCCGCCATCTGGGCATTGGCCGAGCACTGGCGGCTGACCCGCGACGACGACGTCCTCAAGGAGACGATCGCGTCGGTGTCGCGGGGTGTGCGCTGGATCGAGCGCAAGCGGAAGTCGAAGCGCCGGCGCCGCGATCCCGAGCTCGTCGGTCTGCTGCCGGCGAGCATCTCGGCCGAGCACCTGGGTCCCTTCGACTACTACTACTGGGACGACTTCTGGGGGCTGCGCGGTCTCATCGACGGCGCCGACCTTCTCGCCATCGCCGGGCAGGACGCCGCTGCCGCGCGCGCCCGGGAGTGGGCCGACGGTCTGCGCGCTGACCTCACCCGTTCGCTCGAGCTCGTGGCCGAGCAGCTGGGCTCGCGCGCCATCCCCGCCGGCCCCCGCCGCCGCCTTGATCCGGCGATGATCGGGTCCCTCGTTGCCTGCGCGCCGCTCGGGCTGCTTCCTCCCGACGATCCCGCCATCGTCGCCACCCTCGAGGCCCTGCGCGAGTTCTGTCTGGGCGACGCCTTTTTCCAGAGCATCGCCCACACGGGGCTCGGCACCTATCTCACCATGCAGTTGGCCTTCGTCGAGTTGGAGCGCGCCGACGCCAAGGCGCTCGATCGCCTGCGGTGGATGCTGGACGCGGGCACGTCCACCTACACGTGGCCCGAGGCGATTCATCCTCAGCTCGGCGGCGGCTGCATGGGCGACGGCCATCACGGCTGGGCGGCCGCTGATTTCATGTCGCTGGTGCGCAACGTCCTCGTGCGTGAGGTCGAAGGCGGGCTGGCGATGCTCACCGTCATGCCCGATGACTGGATCGGCCAGTCCCTCGCCGTCCACGACGCGCCGACGCACCACGGTCGCTTCTCCTATGCCGTGCGGTGGCACGGCGACCGGCCCGCGTTGCTGTGGGAGCTGAAGCCGCATGTCGGTATCGACGGTCGGCCGGTTGTCGAGCAAGTGCGACTGACGGCGCCCGGTCTCGACCCCGAGTGGTCGAGCACCGAGCTCCGCGGCGAGGCGTTGCTCGCGTCCGCAGGCGGCGCCGAGATGCGGTCCTTCGGGTGAGGGGCTGATGAGCCTCCGCGAGTTCCTCGAGTCCCAGGGCGTCGCTGCGGACGAGATCGCCGCCGCCGAGGAACAGGGTCCGTCGGCCTTGCAGCTCCTGGCGATTGACCGCATCCTGCTTCCGGGCGAGCACCGCTACAACCGGATCGAAGTGGCGGACATGGTGGGTGTCGACCTCGACACAGCCCGCCGCTACTGGCGGGGTCTGGGCTTCCCCGACACGCCCGACGACGAGCGCGCGTTCACCAACAGCGACGTCGAGGCCCTTCGCACGCTGCGGCAGCTCATCGACCAGGGCGTCGTCGAGGAGGACGTCGCCCTGCAGCTGGCGCGGGTGTTTGGCCAGTCCCTGTCGCGGATGGCCGACGCGCAGGTGACGACCATGCGAGCTCGCGTCGAGGAGCCGCTGCGGCAGGCGGGCGCGTCGGAGCCGGAGGTGGCCGAAGCGGTGACGGCGGTGGCCACCGCCATGCTGCCGACGATCGAAGGCTTCGTCACCTACATCTGGCGACGCCACCTGGCTGCCGCCGCGCAGCGTCAGCTCTACTACGCCCCCGAAGCTTCGGGTACCGAGACGATGGCCGTGGGCTTCGCGGACATGGTCGGGTTCACCGCCATCAGCCAGCAGGTCGACGAGCATGACCTCACCGCGATCGTGGACCGGTTCGAGAACGTGGCCTACGACACGATCGCCGAACACGGCGGACGGGTCGTGAAGATGATCGGTGACGAGGTCATGTTCGTCACCGCCGACCCGGCGGAGGGCGCGCTCATCGCCATGCAGCTGGCCGAGGTGTACGCCGACGACGAGACGTTGCCTGACGTGCGCGTCGGCCTCGCCATGGGGCAGGTGCTCGCGCGCGAAGGCGACTACTTCGGGCCCACCGTCAACCGGGCCAGCCGCATCGTCAACATCGCCTACGCCGGAAGCGCCGTCGTATCCGACGAGGTGCACGAGGCGTTGGAGGGCGACGAGCGCTTCGGCTGGAAGTCGCTCCGACCCCGGCGCCTGAAGGGCATCGGCATCACCCCGCTGTGGGTGCTGACCCGGCCGGACGACCCCGAGGGTTCGAGCCACCGCCACGGGCTGCCGCTCGAGGTCGCCCGCCGCATGCGCGCCCGCCAGGAGCGCCGCCGGGCCAAGGAGCGTGGCGACGACGAGGAGCAGGACGACGACGGAGACGAGTAGCTCCCCGACGAACTGGGCCGATCGCCTCCTTGGTGCGCGCCGGCTCCTGTCCAAGGCGGATGTGCTCCAGCAGCGGTGGGTGGGCACCAGCATCTCGTCACTGCTCTGGCGAACGAAGGTGCTTGTCCTCGAGACGACGGGCCGGAAGTCCGGGCAGCGTCGGTCCACGCCCGTCGCCTACCGGCGTCTCGATGACGGTGACTACCTCGTCGTGGGTGGCGCCGGCGGGCAGCGCACGCCCGTCGACTGGGTCGCCAACCTGCGCGCCGACCCCCGCGCCGAGGTCGTCGTCGACCGCCGCCGCGAGGATGTCATCGCCGACGAGCTGACCGGCGACGAGCGGACCCAAGCGTGGACTGAGGCTCGCAAGGTGTGGCCCCAGATCGACAACTACGAACGGTCAGCGGGACGGGAGGTGCCGGTGTTTCGGTTGATACGTGCTGAGACCAACCGATGAGTGTCCGCAAGGAGAGCATCTCGTTTGACCGCATCGCCGATAAGTACGACGCGACCCGCGGTGGGCTCGAGCGAGGGAAGGCCGTCGCCGAGGCCATTGCACCGCACCTCACCGAGTCGCAGCGCGTCCTCGAGGTCGGCGTTGGCACGGGCGCGGTCGCCGTCGCCTTTACCGAGATGGGGCGCGACGTCGTCGGCATCGACATCTCGTCGGAGATGCTGCACCGGGCCCACGAGCGCATCGGATCCCGGGTCGCGAACGGCAACGCCCAGAGTCTTCCGCTCGCCGACAGCTGTGTCGACAACGCCTACATCGTCTGGGTCCTGCACCTCGTTGCCGATCCCACCGCCGTGGCTCGGGAGTGCGCCCGCGTCCTCCGCCCCGGCGGCCGCCTGGTTGTCGTGGCCGGCCGCCCGGACGCGCGCAGCGACGACATGCCCGACGTGGTCGAGGCCACGCTGCCCCTCGACGTGCTTCGCGCCAAGCGCCTCGGGCCCGACGACCCCGAATCGGTGCAGGGGTGGGCCGAGGCGGCAGGCTTCACCATCGTTACCGTGACGGAGCGCGAAGAGCGCTTCGACACGTCGCCGGCCGAGGCCGCCAAACCGATCGAGCAGCGGGCTTTCTCGTTCCTCTGGGAGATCGACGACAAGTCGTGGGCCGACATCGTGCAGCCCGCCCTCGAACGAGTGCGCGCTCTCCCGGACCAGGACCGGAAGCGCAAGATCATTCGCACCCAGCCTCTGCTGGTCTTCGCTCGCTGAGCCGAGGCATCATCAGCACATGGAACAACGCGAATCGCGTCTCCAAGCGGCGGCCATCGCCCTGATCGCCATTCAAGTCATCCACGCCGCGATCCCCGCGGAGACGAGCTCGGAGGGGTACTTCGGGCTCATCGTCGGTGCCATTGCCCTCGCTTCGTCGATCGCCGCCCTCGTCGGGATCCGGTCGGGCAGGCCGTGGGCAGTGCCCCTGCTCGGGCTCACGGGCATCTCGATCGCCGTGGGCTTCCTCCTGTACCACGCCCTCCCGATCCACAGCCCCGTCACCAACCCCTATGTCGACGAGCCCAAGATCGGAGCGCTGCAGTGGGCGCCGGTCGTCGCCGCCATCGGCATCGGGCTCTGGGCGGCGTGGGAGTCGTACCGGGCGAGGACGCCGAAGCTGGCGGCGTCCTAAGACCGACCTTCGACGTCCCTGATCATCTTCAGTTCCTCGGCCGAAGCTGTGAGGTCGGGTGGATCGACGCCAGCGGGAAGCTCCATGTGCAGGTGCGACGAGTGGTCGACGAGCAGCTCGCCATCGACGACGGTGCAGTCGAGGACGTGGCCGCCGCGCATGCGGTCGTCCGACAGGAAGTGCAGGTGGTACCCGGGCACGTTGATGCCGTGGGCGTAGTCAGGGAAGCGGAAGCCGACGAGCGACCCGGTGACATCGGTGAAGGTGAACTCCCGCTCGTGCTTCACCACCTCGGCGAGTGGTGGGTACGGGCGCTGTTGGCGGGGCACAGACCGGGCCAGCACGACCGAGAAGTGGCCGTCGACGCGGATGGCGTAACAGACCGACGGATCTTCGACGAGCGACTCGAGCCGGGCGACGAGGGCATCGTGATCGAGCGGTGCCGCGATCGGTGTTCGCGCCACAGGCACGAACTTGGTGACGACTGCGAACGGCGTGCGCTCGTCGGGACGGACCTCGCGCACCGAGCCGTCGATCGACGCTTGGTAGAAGCGGCCGTCGACGCCGGTCATCTCGCCGTCGAGGGCGTCGAGCGTGCCCAACCCGAGGTCTCCGCGCTCGGCCAACTCGGCGAAGGTGACGTCGCCGTCGTACTGGCCGTCGAGGATTGCTTCGATCGTGGAGGTCTGGAAAACCGCGTGGTCGCCGTCGAGGTCGAGTCCCATGTCGGCCCGCCGCAGCCGCTCCACCTCGATGGCGTGGACCATCCGCCGGTCGATCACGGCCGGCGCCGGCCAAGCAGCGAGATGCTGCGTTCGTTGGAGTGGTCCTCGTGGATATCGAAGCCAGCGCCCTCGAGCATGGCGCGCAATTGGGTGGCGGTCTGCAGCCGGATGAGGCCGACGCGCTTGTCGAAGGCGATCAATGCCTCCTTGAGGCGGAAGAACGCCTTGTGGGCCAGCGGAGCGTCGAGATCCTGGTGTGTGATGCGACTCTTCGGCTCCGCCCCTTCGACGAGAAAGGCGCCTCCGGGACGGAGGATGCGCGCTACCTCGATGAACATGCTGGTGGGCTCAAACATCTGCGTCGAGTAGAGCGCGAGAGCGGCGTCGAAGGATGCATTGGGGAAGGGGAGACGCTCCTTCAAGTCGGCCTGTTGAAAGCAGACCGTGTCGAGGCGTGCCGCGGCCCGCTTCTCCTCGGCCCGCTTGAGAGGACCGGGGGCGAAGTCGACGCCCGTTACGCGGTGCCCGCGTCGGGCCAACGCGAGTGAGTAATTGCCGGTGCCGCACCCGAGGTCGATGACATCGCCGTGCTCGGGGATGATCATCCCGAGCCAGTCGGCGACCTCTCCGAGGTGCTTCCGGTAGCGCTCGTCGCCAAGCCGGTCGTCCCAAGTCCGGCTGTCGACGCCCCAGTACGCACGCATCAACGCCGTCTTCGCCCGGGTCACAACTTCGGCCATCTCCGCAGCATGGCCCGCGGATCGCTGTTCTGGGGACAGGTTCGGCCCCTGAGGGGCCTTTTTTGTCCCGAGAACGAGGTCAGGCAGGCGGGTTCGGCGCGGACTACTCGGCCAGGCGGGCGGTGGCGATGCGCTGGGCCCCGAGTGCGAACGAGCCGTCGAAGGGTTCCAGGGGGCGGCCTCGGAGGTCGACCAGCCAGCCGTTGCGGTCGTGGATGACCACGGTGGTGTCGTTGTCGGTGGGGTTGAACACCCGTAGCTCGAGGGCGCCGCCTCGGCGGACGACGGCTGACACTTCGGCACCCTCGACGTGTAATTCGGCGCCGCTCGACGGGCGGGGGCCGCCGCCTGGGGCCACGACGACCTCGAGGGGGAGGAAGACGTCGTCGACCAACGCATACGGGTCCCGGTCGCCGACGTGGACGGCGTAGCGCAGGACCTGCGGGCCGCGCATCTGGGCACCCTCGGCGCGATACGGGGGCCCGGCCGGCCAAGGCCGATACGCCATGTCGGTGCCCGACAGCATCCCCGTGCAACGCAGCAGCGTGAGGGCGAGGGCGCGGCCGTCGTCGACGACCTCGTACTCGAGCAGACCCTCGTGCAGCACCGTCAGCCCACCGGCGGAGACGAAGCGTCGTGAAGGGAACGTCGGCAGACCGAACTCGTGCGGTCCGCCCTCGGCCGTCAGGCCGCGCTCGACCACGGTGAACGCGCACTCTGCGTGAGACACCGACGCCCGCGCCGGCAGTGGGAACCACGAACGGAGGCGGTGATCCCGGCAGGTGTTGTCGAACTGGGTCTCCACACGCACCACATCCTCGCCTGCGTGCAGTTCGAGTCGTGTGACAACATCAACTGCACAGAAACCGGAGCGGGCACCGTTCGAGACGCGCAAGGGCCACTCGAACTGGCGCCGCACCTCGAGACGTCCGCGCACCGGGCCCCGTTCGAGCACTTCGACGGAGACCGACCGGGTGCGGTCCACCACGAGATCGCTGGCGGGCGGCGAGTAGTTGTAGGTGTCACCCTCGTCGCCGTCGTCGACCAGGCGGTCGAGCCCGGACAGGCCGTTGAACGAGAACGTGCCGTCGGCGCGGTCGACCTCGATCCGCACCCGACCGTTGTCGAGGACATTCGAGCCTTCGGCGCGCACCGGCGACTGCAACGGCGACGGCTCCCACCGCTGCCACCCGTACCCAGGCACGTCGTCAGCGCGGGCCAGCACCACCTGGAACGCCTCCTGCTCAACGCGCAGCCGCACCGGCATCGAGCGACGGGCACCGGCCTGGGCGTACAGCTCGCTGCTCGCGGCACCGACCCCCGGTTGATGCCGGGTGACGCCGGTCGTCAGCGATACCTCGTACACACCGTCGACCTCTTCGGCCTCCACGGCGACGATGTCCGCGCCGGCGGCGATCTCGTCGTTGCGGATGCGGCCGAGGAGCATGTTGACCTCGCCGCCGGTGATGTCGTGCACCGCCGTGGACGCCTCACGAACTCGCAGCACCTGCGCGCCTTCGACTGGTCCGAGGGCGGGCACCACGAGCTGCACGGTGCCGGACCGTTCACGAGCGGCCGCGTTCACCACGACTGCGCCGCTCTCGCTCATCGATGTCGACAGGGTCCGCAGCGCCCTCCGGGCCAGTCCGTCGCCGATCTGACGTGCCTCCGCGTAGCGGTGCAGCACCGCGGCGACGACCTCGTCATGGGAGCACGCGCAGCTGGAGTCGTGGGCCGAGTTGCGGATGACCTCCCGCCACGCGAGGCGCAGCTCGGCGTCGGGCCACTTGTCCGCCGAGAGGAACAGCGCGGAGAGCGGCTCGGCCCGACGCTCGAGCGATCGCTCGGCGCGAGCGGCCGCCTGCTTCACGTCCACCCGGTTCGACGCCACGCCCATCAGCAAGTTGGCGCGCGCCCCGGACCGCAACTCTCCCGTCCACGTTGGCAGGCCCTCCGTCGGCGCACCCGCCAGGTACTCGGGCAGCGAGGTGACGACGATGTCGTAATCGGACTGCAGCTCGTTGGCCTCGGCCACGACGCGTCCGAGCCACGGCTGCGGCGTCTGATGGTCCGTGCCATTCATCCAGAGCAGACCGCCGCCGTCGATCAACAGCTCGCCGATCTCGCGCTCGTGCGCTTCGATGCGCCGCACGAAGGCCTTGGCGTCGTCGGGGATCGACGCCCCGTTCCCGTAGCCGACGGGCAGATACTCGGCCCGCACGGTCGACCCGTCCGGGGCCGTCCACCAGAAGCCGGTGCGGTCCACCGCGGCGGGGACGCCCCGCCA